>Ga0073928_10000389_pt1 | contig 104120 bp, 86 predicted proteins | sample PaiPotPPA55metaG_FD_76969 | JGI IMG/M metagenome (GOLD analysis project Ga0073928, IMG submission 76969) | Iron sulfur acid spring bacterial and archeal communities from Banff, Canada, to study Microbial Dark Matter (Phase II) - Paint Pots PPA... ... | reverse complement strand
TTGAAATTAGATTGGTCTATTGGGGAATAAACCTGATCCAGTTTGACTCAGGAGCATCGCTCCACGCTAGTTCCCTACAGGGCGGTGTGGGATTACGAGGCTGCCGCGAAGCGGTTTAGTTCATGCCCCTGCGTTGTCGCCGACAACAAATATTGGCCGGTTGCGGTGGTATAAAACAGCGTGGGCGTCAATTGCGAGAGCCCGCCCGGCTGCGGGTACGTCACGCTTGCGATAACCTTGAAACCAGCCTGGCCGACGCCGAGAATTCACCGCCCATGACACGTGCCGCAGTCAACGTCAAGTAGCTGTACTGCTCGTTAGAATTCATGGGCGATAGCGGAGATGTTGCCGCAGGCCGTAAAATCGCCCCTGCGGCCAGTTCTGCGACTTTTCATACTGCCCCTTACAGTGAAATTTTGTGGCCTAACAAAAACAGCGTGCCGTGTTGCGCTATGCGCACGCAAGGCCTGTAAACATTGTCGGCTACTGCTCAAAAGAGTTCTTCTGAGCAGTAGCATAGAGTGGCAGCCAGGCATTGTCAAGTTAAAGTAGCGGTGTCCGTAAGAGAGGTTGTCAACGCGGCGTCCCTCGTCGACCAAAGTCGTGGACGGCCACGCCCGGACCGGCCTCGTCCCCGCGCTTCGCGGGGGGCGGAGCTGGGCGTGCCACATCCCCGCTAGCGGTATCAGCAATGAATGGACGGACGGGGACTTGTACGGGAGAACGTGGTACACTCCTAAAATCCAGGCTGCCAGGAGAGGATCATGCGTAGACGCATATTTCGTACCGAGACCGCTCTTGTTGTTGTATATTCCTGTTGCGCTTTGGCCGGTGCCAATCTGCAATTCACCACCCTGTTGACGATGCCCGGTGGCATCAACGGCACGCTCGCACAGGGAACCGACGGGAATTTTTACGGGACCATTTCGAGTGGAGGGTCCGGGGTCGGCCCTTGCTCGCCTGACTGCGGCACGGTTTTCAGAATGACCCCGCAGGGCGTGCTGACAACCATTTACAATTTCTGCTCGCAACCGAACTGCGCGGACGGCTGGCAGGCCCAGTCGCCACTGGTTCTGGGCAACGACGGGAACTTTTACGGCACCACCCACTGGGGCGGAACCGGCTACTTTGGCACGATCTTCAAGATCACGCCGGCCGGTGTGCTCACGACGCTTTATAGCTTCGCCTGTTCTCCGACCATTTGCCCCGACGGGTCCAGTCCAGCGGGTACGCCACTTGTTCAAGCCGCCGGTGGAAGCTTCTACGGCGGAACCCCTACAGGCGGCGCTAACACGATAGGAACGATCTTCAAGATCACGCCCGAAGGCGCGCTGACCACCCTTTATAACTTCTGCTCCGCCGCCAACTGTGCCGATGGCGCCGGATGGGGACCCAGCGTGATGGTCCAGGCGCAAAATGGAAACTTCTACGGAACCACCATAGCGGGCGGCGCGTTGAACTGTCCTAACGGCAGTGGCTGCGGTACGGTCTTCGGGATGAACCCCAGCGGAGCGCTCAAGACCATCTATGACTTCTGCGCCCAGCCCTCCTGCGCCGATGGGTCCCAGCCAGTGGCTGGCCTGGTTCAGACTGCGGACGGCGACTTCTATGGAACGACATCTTACGGCGGGGCCAATGGCGGGGGCACCGTCTTCCGTATCACTCCCGGCGGTGCACTGACGACGCTCTACAGCTTCACAGCCTCAACACCCTCGGTACCCAACAGCACGCTGGTTGAGGGCGCCAACGGCAATTTCTATGGGACCAGCTCCAGCTACCCGCAGCGCAGCACGATCTATGAAATCGCCCCGAACGGCAAGCTGACCGTTCTGCACCAATTTCCACCTTACGCCGAGGCGCAGGGGCTTGTGCAGGGAACCGACGGCCTCCTTTATGGAGCCTCCTTCAGCCGCATCACGGGGGGCGCCGTATTCAGCCTGTCCACGGGACTGCCTCCATTGGTGAATCCAGTGCCTCAAGCTGGTCACATCGGCACTGCTGTCATCATCCTTGGTACGAATCTGACAGGCGCGACGGCCGTCACTTTCAACGGCACGCCGGCGGCGTTCACCGTGGTCTCACCGACCGAAATCACGACGACAGTGCCGGCGGGCGCGTCGACAGGCAGGATCCAGGTCACAACACCGAACGGCACACTATGGAACGTGGGCCGCTTTGTTGTGACCAAGTGATACCTGAATCCGCAGCAGCGGGTTGGATCAGCCCCCTCCATGGCGTTTTTCCGCTCGACTGTGACGGGGCCGCCCGGCAGAAGGTTTCCGGCATCGCCCGCTGAGATGCTCTACTGTAGTGATCTACTGCTCAAAAGAGTTCATCTGGGCAGTAGTGTAGGGGGTGGCGCCAGGCGCTGTCAAGATGACCGCGCGGCGTACGCCTATGGCCCCATTTCACAAGACCAGAACAAATTGAGATGCCGGCTGAGGTGCTATAATCCTTCTGCAAAGGAGAGGTTTCGCGATGAAGGCACTTCAACTCCTCGCAATATTGGCGTTCTGCTGGCAAGCGGTGGTCGAGACATCAGTGGCGCAGGCGCAGACGTATACCGTATTGCACAGGTTCAAGGGAGGTCCAACGGACGGGGCGGACCCCTTTTTCGGCCCTCTAATCGGAGATTCGGCAGGCAATCTCTACGGCACTACTTTCGCCGGCGGCGCATTCAACGAGGGAGCCGTGTTCAAGCTGAATAAGGCCGGCGTGACCATACTCTATAGCTTCACAGGAGGAGCAGACGGAGGGAACCCAGAGGCAGGCCTAATCCAAGACTCGGCGGGTAATCTCTACGGCACTACTTTCACCGGCGGCACCGGCACATGTGCTGGCTGTGGCGTGGTTTTCAAGCTGGATCCTACCGGCACGGAGACTGTGCTGCACACTTTCGAATGGGGGGCGGATGGCGCGGGAGCTGACGCGGGGTTGATCCGAGACGCCGGCGGCAATTTTTACGGTACTACTCAACGCGGCGGCACATTTAACGAGGGAGTAGTGTTCAAGGTGGATACGACCGAGACAGAGACGGTGCTGTATAGTTTTATGGACGCAGGCGGGGCGAATCCCGAGGCAGGTTTGGTCCGAGACTCGGCCGGCAACCTCTACGGCACAACCTTCGGCGGCGGCCCCGGCGGCGCGGGAGTCGTGTTTAAATTGGACACGACCGGAACGAAGACGGTGCTTTATAGCTTTACAGGGGGAGCGAACGGGGGGAACCCCCAAGCAGGCGTCATCGGAGATTCGGAAGGCAACCTTTACGGCACAACCTCCGGCGGCGGCTCCAATGACCTCGGAGTCGTATTTAAACTGGATACGACCGGGAAGCAGACGGTGTTGCACAGCTTCACAGGGGGAGCGGACGGGGCAAGACCCTCAGGACTCATCCGAGACTCATCCGGCAATCTCTACGGCACAACTTATTCCGGCGGGATCTTGATCTCCGGCACCGGATGCAGTATTGGCTGCGGAGTAGTCTTCAAGCTAGATACGACTGGCACAGAGACGGTGCTGCACAGCTTCACAGGGGCGGATGGGGCGAACCCCGATGCAGGTTTGCTTCGAGACTCGGCAGGCAATCTCTATGGTACTACGAAGAATGGCGGCTTCCTCGGTAGCACATGTACTTTCGGTTCCGGCGCTGGCTGTGGAGTGGTGTTCATGATCCAACCTTGACGGTCTACTGCTGCTCTAAAAGGTCTGGAAGACCACCACGGCCCCGGCTCTTTGCGACCGGTTGCGGCAAAGCGCAATCCTTTAAGAGCACTGCCCACTATAACCGTACTGAGCAGTGCTGCCGCGCCAGGCATCGGCGGAAAGGCCGTAAACAGGGCTTTCCAGACGTTCCCTGCTGATCGGATTTTCAACTGTAATGAGCAGTGAGAGCAGCGGCGCGGCAACTTGCCGGCCGCAACCCGTCTGCTAGAATATAGGTACGCGAAAAGTCGCACAAAGTATTAACAAGCACGACATCCATGAGAATCAGCAGAACGAAATCTATATCCTTGCCGCCCGAGCAGTTGAGACGCGTCGAGCGGCTAGCCAAGCGAGAAAACCGCACCATCTCTGAGCTGGTGCGGGAAGCCTTGCGGCACTACGAACAGCGGCAGCAGGCCCCCGCCATCAACTACGACCTGATCGCCGCCCTGCGGGCCATCCAGCAGTCCGCCAAAGCCGCCGGCCTGGACAAGATGACTGAGGAAGAGATCGACGCGGAAGTGCAAGCCGTTCGCCGACAGCGCGATAAAAAAATTCAGCAGCCCACCAGATAGATGGACCGCCGCTTTCGTATCGTCCTGGATACCAATGTGCTCGTCTCGGCCGCCATCAAGCCTGAAGGCCAGCAAGCCCTGGTGGTCTACCTGGTAGCCTTGGGCGCCGTGGAATTGTTCGCCTCAGCAGAGATCCCCCTCAGTGATCACCCAAAACCGGCCATACGTGATCACCTGAAAACCGGCCAACGAGAACGCATCAACCCAGGACGTTGACACGGACGCGAGGGCGCTACCCTCGGTCGATGTGAGTAACGTCTTGAAGGAAGAAAAGAAACAGCAAGTCATCGCTTTAGGTCGGATGGGCTGGTCGCTGCGGCGCATCCAGGCGGCCACCGGAACGCGCCGGGAGACCGTGGCTGCCTATTTAAAGGCTGCCGGCATCGCGCTACGGCCACCGGGCCGTTGGGGCCGGCCAGTTTTCCGGCAAAACCGGCCAACGAGGTGATCACCGACCCCGCCCCGGCCAAACCGGCCGGCGAGGGGATCACCGACCCTGCCCCGACAAAACCGGCCAATGAGGTGATCACCGACTTTGGCGCGGAGTTGGCGGCTCCCGCCGCGGCGGTGCCCGCACCGCAGCCGGGACGCAGCCCCTCCGCCAGTGCCTGCACTCCGTATCAGGAGGCCATCGCGGGGGGCATCGCGCAGGGCCGCAACGCCCGCGCCATCTGGCAGGATCTGGTGGATGGCTTCGGCTTCGCCGCCGGCTATCAGAGTGTGCGCCGGTTTGTGCGTCGTCTGCAGCCATCTTCTTCGCCGGAAGCCTGCGCCGTCATCGAGACGGCACCCGGCGAAGAGGCCCAGGTGGATTATGGCGAGGGGCCCATGGTGCGCGATCCGCAAAGCGGCAAGTACCGCCGCATGCGCATGTTCGTACTGACGCTGGGCTATAGCCGAAAGTGCGTGCGCCTGCTGGTGTTCCGCTCCAGTGCGCAGGTGTGGGCCGAGTTACATGAGAAAGCCTTCCGCCGGCTGGGCGGCGCCACGCGGGTGGTGGTGCTGGATAATTTGCGCGAGGGGGTCCTCACGCCGGATATTTATGATCCCGAGATTAATCCGTTGTACCGCGATGTGCTGAGCCATTACGGGGTGGTCGCGCTGCCTTGCCGCGTCCGCCATCCGGATCGCAAGGGAAAGGTGGAGTCAGGCGTCGGCCATGCCCAGAAAACTCCGCTCAAAGGACTGCGCTTCGAGAGTACCGAACAAGCCCAGAGTTACCTGGACCACTGGGAACAGCGCTGGGCCGCCACCCGCATTCACGGCACTACCAAGCGGCAAGTAGCCGCCATGTTCGCCGAAGAACGGCCCGCCTTGCTGCCGCTGCCGCTGGAGCCTTTCCGTTACTACCAATACGGCGAGCGCACGGTACATCTGGATGGCTGTGTGGAAGTGGAGGCGGCTTACTACAGCGCACCGCCCGGCTGGATCGGCCGGCGCGTCCAGGTGCAGTGGAATGTGCAATGGGTGCGCTTGCTGGACCCGCACACCGGCCAGTTGCTGCGTGAGCATTTGCGCCAGGCGCGCGGCCGCTATCACATTCAAGACCAGGACCGCTCGCCGCGTACACCGTTGGGTACCGTGCGACTGCTGGCGCGCGCCGACCAAGCCGGCTCGCAGATCGGAGCCCTGTGCCGTCAAATGCATCGCGACCAGGGACAGACCGCGGTACGGCAGATCCTGGGGGTGCTGGCGCTGGGTAAGAAGTATGGCGTGCCCGCCGTGGAGGATGCCTGTGCCACGGCCCTGGAGGTGGGCGCTGGCAACCACCGCTTCGTCCGCCGCTATCTGGAGCGGCGACCGTCCCCGCCGCTCAGTTTGCGGCAAGTCGATCCGCTCATCCGCCAGCTCACGTTTTACCGCGACTTTATTGAAAGCCAAACCAAGGAGAGAGAACTATGAACCTGATCGAATTACAACGAGCCTTATTCCAACTCCGGCTGGGCGGCATCGCCGCCGTGCTGGAAACGCGACTGCGTCAGGCACAGGCCGAAGCTATGGCGCCCATCGATCTGTTGTCGTGCCTGGTCACCGACGAGCTGACTCGCCGCGGCGAGCGCCTGCTGGAACGTCGGCGCAAGCAGGCCGCTTTTCGAGATCCGCAGCGCAGCCTGGATAACTTCGACTTTAATTTCAACCCCAAGATGAATCGCAGTCTGGTCTTCGATTTGGCTACTGGGGCCTTCATCGGGAAACGCGAAGATGCCTTGTTTCTGGGTCCCGGTGGCACAGGCAAATCGCACCTGGCGCAGGCCATCGGCCAAGCGGCCATTCTGCAAGGCTACCGCGTGCTGTACCGCGAAACGCACGAACTGCTGGACGAACTGGCCGAGTCCGTCGTGGATGGCACCCGCCGGGAATTTATGGAGAAAGTGACTCAGGATCCGGGTCGTAATTGACACCAGCGTCCGGTCTCTGCCGTCATCTCCCCCACCGGCCCCAACGCTGGGCTGCTCGACTTCATCGTTGCAAAACAAATTCGGCCCTACCTCACCGAGGCCGTGCTGGTCGAATACCACCAGGTCTTTGACCGCGAGCATCTAAAGCATCTCGACCGTCGGCGTATTGCCCGATTGCGAGGCCTGTTGGAAGCTGCCAGCATCAAAGTCAAGCCGGCAGGTCGCCTGAAAATCTCTGACCACGAGCAAGATAACCGCATCTACGAATGCGCGCTGGCCGCTAAAGCCCACTACATCATCACCGAGAACACCCGACACTTTAAAAAACCTCACAAGACCACCAAAATCGTGACTGCCCGCCAGCTCCTCAACCTCATGGAAGCGGGTCAGGCGTAAAGGCTGTTCTCCTTCCCGCCGCCAGGAACTGGTTCTCAGGCTGCTCAAAAGAACCGATCCAGGCAGGCGGTTAGAGAAAATTAAGACAGGCTGACCGAACGAATCGTCTGTCTGTTTTAAAGCGTGGATACCCGGGATGCGGTTGCCGTTGGTGTCGCCCACCTGGACAAAAATTGCTATACAATCCGGTGTAATCTCGCCGGGCGAGGAACGTGGGCATCGCCGGCGTAGCCGCGCTCGCAGCCATCACGCCGCCCACAAACCAAGCCACCAGGTTCAGCACCCCGCCGATCTTTCTCATCGCGGTCCCTCCCGCGCAGGCGCGCTTTCTACGATACTGTTCGCGCAAGGCGCCCTTGTTAAGCCCCAGCCGCGGAAAGGACCAACAAGCCCTCTACCGCCGCATAATCAGACGGGTTGTTGGTAATGAGCGGAACTCGGTAGTGCAACGCGCTGGCCGCTATCCAGGCGTCCGCGGTCTGAATACGACGCCCTTTCCTCTTGGCCGCGAACGTGACTTCAGCCCACCTCGTACACAACTCACGGCTCACCGGCAGCACCGTGTAACGAGCCAGGTGCTGAGCCAGTTCGAATTTCCGCCGTGCGCCCCATCCCCGCTCCAGTGACCAGCGCTCCAATTCCGCCAAAGTCATGAACGAAATGCCGAGCAGCCTTCCGCTGACGTGTGCGCGAAACACGTGTGCCCTGGTGTCGTCCTTGAACAGGATCGACACCACATCTGTGTCCACGACCGCCGCGTTCACCGCGCAGTGTCCGCGCTGCCCTCACGACGCCATTCCCGCAACGCCGCTGCGAACTCCTCCGTCGATTCATCCTCTGGGTAGGGCCTCCCCAGCAGAGCTTCGAAATCGTCAATCGGCGTGACGTGTTGTTGGGCGGCCAACTCCTCGAAAGAAGGGGACGCTGCGGTGCAGGCTTCCGAAGACAATGTATCCTTACCCACGACTCCAGAATAACAGGTGGATGTTGGCGATTTGTTCAGGGACCGCTTGCTCATTAACGGAGTATGGCATAGCTACTTCTGTCGGGAAGCAAGTTGGACCGGCAGGAGTGCCGGTCCAGCAGGCAAGAGTGCCTGCGCCACGATCACGTAAGGCGGCGGCGGAAGAGGGCGGCGAGGCGGGCGGTGTTGTGGTGGACGTCGAAGGCTTCTTCGATGCGCCGGCGGGCGTGCTGGCCGAGTTGCTGGCGGAGGTCGGGATCGGATTGGAGGCGGGCGATGGCGCGAGCGAGCGCGGCGGCGTCACCGGCGGGGACCAGCAGGCCGGTCATTTCGTCGCGGATCAGCTCGGGGACGCCGGCGACCCACGTGGCGATGCAGGGGATCTCCATGGCCATGGCTTCCATCAGCACGACGGGCAGGCCTTCGGCGAAGCTGGGGAGCACCATGACGTCGGAGGTGCGGTAGAGGGCGCGGAGCTGATCCTGATTCATATTTCCGGCGAAGCACACGTGCGCGGAGAGGCCGCGTGTGGCGGCGTCGCGCTCGAGTTCGGCGCGATCGGGTCCATCGCCGGCGAAATGCACGCGGATATTGCGGCCATCGCGGATGAGCGATTCCAGGGCGGCGATCAGCACGTGCTGGCCTTTGACGGAGGCGAGGCGGCCGGCGCAGACGATTTCAAAAGGCGCGGGATTGGGGCGGAAGGGGCGCGGTGGAAATTCGGAGAGATCGACTCCCAGGTAAGTCAGTTCGAGCTTCGGCCATTCGGAGTAGCCGCAGTGGTACATGAGCTGGGCGAGTCCGAATTGGCTGATGGCGCAGGTGAACAGCGACGCGCGGACTTTTTCGGCGAGGCGGAAATTGGCGGGGTCCTGAAATTCGACCGGTCCGTGATAGGTGGCGGAGAGCGTAATGGGGAAAGTGCGGGCGGCGATCAGGGCGACGGTCGAGGCATAGTGCGTGTGCAGGTGGGTGATGCGGCGGCGTGTCATCCAGCGGGCGACGGCGAGGGCTTCGGCGAAATAGAAGATGCCGCGGGGTCCGCTCGCGAGCGCGCAGGCGAGGCCGCGGAAGTAGGAGACAGGGCGTGTGAGCAGAGTGTGGAACTGCGCGGCGGCGAGTTGGAACGGGCCGGCGCTGGTGACGTAGTAAGTGGACTGGGCTTCTTCGCGCTCGGCTTCGGTCATGAGTCTGAGGTCGCGGTCGGGGCGGCGGATGGAGGCGGTGTGGATTTGCAATCCGAGTTGGCGGAGCGAGCGGATTTCGCGCAGCATGAAGACGTGATTGACGGCGGGGTATTGGCTCAGCAGGTAGGCGAGCGGCGGGCGCGCGGAATCCACGATAAGAGTCTAGCAAGGCGCGTCGCGAGGGCCAGTGTGTTTTGTTGGGGTGCTGTCCGGGCGCCGGGCCGCGACAAGAGTGTCGCGGCAGCAGGCAAGAGTGCCTGCGCCACAATCAGCGCGGCGCTGCGAGGAGCGAAGTGTAGATTTCTGCCATGCGGCGGGCGGAGGTTGCCACGCCGAAGCGGTCGTGGATGAGGCGCGTCGCGTTGGCGGCGAGCGTGGCGCGCAAAGAAGGATCCGCTATGAGGCGGTGGAGGGCGGCGGCGAGCGCGGTTGCATCGCCCGGCGGGAAAAGCAGGCCGGTTTGGCCGTCAGTGACCAGTTCGGGATTGCCGCCCACGTTGGAGGCTACGACGGCGCAGCCGCAGGCCATGGCTTCCATCAGGGAATTCGAGAGGGCTTCGGTGAGCGAAGGCAGCACGAAGATATCGATGGCGTTGAGCCAGTGGGCGACGTGCGGCGTGGCGGGCTCGAACAGGCAGTCGGGCAGGATGCCGAGGGATGTAGCGCGCGATTGTAGGGCGGGGAGGCACGGGCCGCTGCCGACGATCGCGAGTGCGGTGCCGGCGTGCACGGCGCGGACTTGGGCGAAGGCTTCGACCAGCGTCTCGAGGTCTTTTTCGGGGCGGAGCGCGCAGACCACGCCGATGACCAGCGCGGCGTGGCGCAACGCTTCCGGCTTGGGGCCTTTGGCAGGCGAAAGTGCCTGCCCCACCCGGAATTCATCGAGATCGATGCCGTTGTAGCAGAGATGAATGCGGGCGCGCGGCACGCGTTCGTCTTCGATCAGGTGGCGGCGGAGGAACTCGCAGTTGACTACCACGCCATCGGCGAGGTGATCGGTCACACGCAGCCAGTGGCGGAATCGGGGCGGCGTAAGCGAACGGTGGGCGCGCTGGCTGGAGAGCACCAGCGTACCGCCGGCCATCCGCGCGGCGGGCACGGCGTAGAGGTTGGTGGGCGAATCGAAAGTATGGACCAGGCGGATGCCGTGCTCCCGGATATAGCGAGCGATGTGAAATGCGCCACGGACGGTGGCGAGCGATGGCACGGGGAAATGGACGAGCGGGATGCCGGCGGCTTCGAGCTCGCGCCAGCGCAATCCGCCGGGGCGAAAGACGCCGGCGTGGGGTGCGAAACGGGTGCGGTCGAGGGCCTGGGCGACTTCGGCGAGCTGTCTTTCACTGCCGCCCTGGTCGAGCTGGCGGGCCATCAGAAGGATGGGGGAAGGCATGAGGTAATGTGACCGCTTGCTCACGCGCGCGGCTCAGAAAAACCGGCGACAAGAGTGTCGCCGCAGCAGGCAGGAGTGCCTGCGCCACATGCTACTTTAACATTTGATGCCGCAATCCGCGCTTACTCCGAGTATCTTTTCCGTGGATGTGGAGGATTGGTTTCATATCCTGGATGTAGCTTCCGAGCCGCCCCTGGAGTCATGGTCCTCGCTGGAGAGCCGCGTGGAAAAGAATTTCCGACGGCTGCTGGAACTTTGTGAACTGCATCACACGCGCGCCACGTGTTTTTTTCTGGGCTGGGTGGGGGAACATTTCCCGCAGCTTGTGCGCGAGGCGGTGCGGGGGGGGCATGAAGTAGCTTCGCACGGCTATGCGCATAAGCTGGTGTATCAGTTGACGCGCGAGCAGTTTGTCGCCGACGCAGTGCGCGCGAAGCGAATACTCGAAGACATCTCCGGCGAGCCGGTGCTGGGTTACCGGTCGGCGGGCTTCTCGGTGACAGAGAGAACAGGCTGGTTTTTCGACGCGCTGGCGGAGGCCGGATATCAGTACGATTCGTCGGTGTTTCCGGCGGCGCGCAGCCATGGCGGCATGCGCAGCGCGCGCCGGGAGCCGCATCGGATCGCAGCGGGATTGACCGAGTTTCCCATGACGGTGGCGGATCTGTTCGGCCGGCCGATGTGTTTCTTCGGCGGCGGCTATTTGCGGCTGTTTCCTTACGCGCTGATTCGCCACATGGCGCGGCGGGTGCTGGCGGAAGGGCGGCCGGTGATCTATTACATTCATCCGCGCGAGATCGATCCGGCGCATCCGCGGCTGCCGATGAGCGCGACGCGGCGGTTTAAGTCGTATGTCAACCTGCAAACGACGGAAGCCAAGCTCAGCCGGATCTTAGGCGAGTTTCCGGCGATCAGCTTTCGCGATTTTTTGGCGGTGCGCACGGCGGATCAATTGGAGGGAGTGCATGCCGGCTGACCGCACGCAAGTCTTCTTTCACCAGTACGCGAACGATTTCGATGCGATCTACAGCAATCGCGGCGGGCTGGTGAATGGTTTCCTCAACGGCATGTTTCGCAAGAGCATGAAGCTCCGGTACGAGAAGACTATAGAAGGCTGCAGTCCGATTGAAGGCAAGACGGTGCTGGACGTGGGCTGTGGGCCGGGGCATTACTCGATCACTCTGGCGCAGCGCGGGGCGGGCCGGGTGCTGGGCATCGACTTCGCCGAAGGCATGCTGGGCATCGCCGCGGAGCATGCGCGCAAGGCCGGCGTGGGTGACCGCTGCGAGTTCCGGCAGGCGGACTTTCTGAAATTCAGCGCGCCGGAACCCTTCGATTATGTGATCCTGATGGGATTTATGGATTACATGGCGGATGCACGCGGAGTGATTGCGAAGGCGCTGTCACTCACGCGGTCGAAAGCGTTCTTCTCGTTTCCGGTGGATGGCGGATTGCTGGCCTGGCAACGCAAGCTACGGTATCGCAGCCGGTGCGAGCTGCATATGTACCGGCGGGAGCAGCTCGAGCAGTTAGTGACTTCCTTTCCTGGCGCGCGGGCTACGATCGAGCCGATTGCGCGGGATTTCTTTGTGACAATGGCGAAGTAGCTATGGGGGATTGGCTAGTTTGCGGCGACAGGAGTGTCGCCGCAGCAGGCAGGAGTGCCTGCGCCACGTCATGATTGTGATCTTTGTAGCTGCGTGCGGCTTTGTGCTGTATCTGGTGTTGGGGTATCCGGCGCTGCTATGGCTGCTGGCGCGGCGCGACCGTGACATCCTGCGGCGATTCGAACCGAAGACCGTGACCGTGCTGCTCACGGTATACAACGGCGAAAAGTTTCTGCGCGACAAGCTGCGCTCGATCCTGGCGCTGGATTATCCGCGCGAACTGCTGCGGATTCTGGTGATCTCGGATGGATCGACGGATGCGACCGACGATATCGCGCGGGAATATGCGCCGGAGGGCGTCGAGCTGCTGCGCGTGCCGCACGGCGGGAAGGCAGCCGCGTTGAATGCCGGGTTGCGCGAGGTGCAGAGTGAGAGTTTGTTTTTCACGGATGTGCGGCAGCCGCTCGAGCCGGGGGCGCTGAAGAGCCTGGTGGCGTGCCTGGGCGATCCGGCAGTGGGCGCGGCGTGCGGGCATGTGTACTTCCTGGGAAGTCCGGAGGAGCAGCGCGCGCACATGGGGCTGTACTGGCGCTATGAGAAATGGATCCGGCTGCAGCAAACGCGCATCGACTCGATCCAGGCGGGCACGGGGTGTATCTACGCCATGCGGCGCGAGTTGGTGAAGCCGATTCCGCCGGACACGCTGCTGGACGATTCGTATCTGCCGCTGTGCGCGTTCTTCCGCGGCTACCGCTTCGTGTTCGATACCGGGGCGGTGGCTTATGAGTATCCCACCACGCTCGATGCGGAGTTTCGCCGGAAGGTGCGGACGCTGGCGGGGATTTATCAGCTCATTGGGATTTTCCCGGCACTGATCGGGCCGGGGAATCGTATGTGGATTCATTTTGTGTCGCACAAGCTGGGGCGGCTGCTGATGCCGTTCGCGCTGATTGCGATGTTCGTGGCGAGTTTTGGGTTGCCGGGGAGGTGGGCGCCGGCGATGGTGGGCGCGCAGGTGGCGTTCTATTTGCTGGCGGGGGTGGATGCGTGGATCACGCCGGGCTCGCCGGTCAGGCGCGTGTCGGCGCTGGCGCGCACGTTTATGGTGCTGATGGCGGCGTCGTTTTGCGCGGTGGCGATTTTTGTTGTGCCGGCGGGGAAGTTGTGGAAAGGGGCGCCTAGGCCGGCAAGCTGATGTACTCAGCATTGGCAGCCAATCTGCTAGCCTGCAAGTATAGTCACGAACAAATGGTGATTATCACGAACCATGAAAACCAGTCGAACCATTTCGGTATCCATGCCTCCGGCGCAGCTTCGCCAGATGGAAAGAGTGGCAAAGCGCGCGCACCGGACGCTCAGTGAGCTGGTGCGGGAGAGCTTTCGCCAATACCAGGCCCGGCGCCAGCGCGCCACCCGCGCGGACCTGGACTTGGACTTGGTGACGCGGCTGATCGCGGAGGCGAAGGACCATCCGATGGCCGAGACGGATCTCCGCCGAGAGAACGCGCGGCTTATGGCGTACGGCGCGCGCCAAGCCAAGAAAGCCGGCATCCAGGAACGCGATATCCCGCGCACGATCCATGCCTCACGCTCCCGCCGCCGCGCGTCTTAAGGTCGTCCTCGACACCAATATCTACGTGGCGGCATTCGGCTACCCGATGGGCCCTACAGCCGCGCTCTGGACCGCGGCCTTGGACCGGCAATACCGGCTCCTGGTCTCTTCTGCCATTATCCGCGAACTGGCGAGGGTGCTCCGCTCCGATTTCACGTGGCAGGAACCGCGCGTTCAAAACGTTATCCGCGTCGTTGGGCAGGTTGGTGAAATCATCACGCCCCGGACGCGCGTTCAGGCAGCTACGGCCGATCCGGACGACGACCGTATCCTGGAATGCGCGGTTGACGGCCAAGCCGACCTGATTGTTTCTAACGATCATCATTTGCTCGACCTGAAGGCGTATCAGGAGATAGCGATCATCGCCAGCCCGGACTTCCGCCGTACGTTGGGCCTGAAATGAGATGTGAGAGGGTTGATAGTAGCGCACAGCGCAGGGGCGGTGGGCGCACTGTCGCTGGCCTTATTGTAGGGACCGCACGAGACACCGACACGCAGCCTACCGCCTGGCCCCCTTGCCTTCCGCTTCCATGAGGTTGGTGAGGATGTCGTTGATGCGCGTCAGGTGACCCACTCCTTTGGATTTCAACCAGTCCAGCACCTGCGGATCGAGACGCACGCTCACGGCAATCTTCCGGCGGTCCCGCAGGCGCACCAGCCGCGCCAACTGCTGCGCGCTTAAGCGCGGGATGTCTTCCAAGTCAATACCAGAATCGTCTCCCGCCGCCTGGCGGAGCGCAGCGCGCCGCAGCACCTGCCGCTCCTTATCAGTCCATTGCCTGTTTCTGATATCTTCGGAGCTCATACTTTTCAGCCCTACGGGCCGAGATGATGCGGATGATTTCTTCGCCATAACGGTTCTCTCTATATGCGTGCACCACCAGCAGTACGACCGCGTCTTCGGGCTCGATCCGGGCTGCGCCTATGGCATGCCATCGTTGCTCTCCGCTTTCGTCCACATGGTCCAGGCCGACGAGGCAGTGTGCGTCCTCGAAGGCCAGGGTGGCCATCTCGAACGAGATTCCGGCGTGTTTCCGCTGGTTCAGGCTGTTTTTTACTTCGTCCCATTCGTAGCGCACTGCGTATATACACAGCGTAGCGCATCCTGAGACCGAACGCCATCTAGCGATTTGTACCCGCCGCGAAACTCTGGGCCAGGACTCCGGTCTCCGGCAGCAAGTAAAATGTCGTAACCGTCGCGGTGGTAGGCCAGCGTGTAAGACGCGAGGCGATGATCGATTTGCTGCATATCGGCGGGCCGTTGCGTGCGCCAGGAGTCATACAGCATCTGGTACAACTGCTCGATGACGATGACATCCGGCGTCCGGCCGCTGTGCAGACCGAGATAGGGGTCGTCGCGCAATCGGGTGTCGAAATTCAATTCATAGAGCAGCGCGGCGGTTCCCACGATGCGGCCGTTGGGCGGCGTGTGGGCCAGCACGAAGTCGATGGCCGGGCGCTGCGCCGCGACGTAGGAGCGCTGGCGCGCTTTCAGCAGGATGCCGCCGGTTTCAAGAGTCACTAAGATACCGATGGCGCAGCACAGCGCGGGCCGCAGGCGCGGACGAGCGGTCCACAGATAGAAAATCCAGACGGCCAGCAGGGCAATGTAGATAGGCAGGATGTGGATCAAATAATAATGTAGCTTCTGATTGAACAGACACATGGCCGCGAAGTAGACGGCCAGCAGCGTCAATAGCAGGCGCGTGGATGGCTGCTGCCGGAGGGGCCGGATGACAAGGCAGCCAACCACGCCGCCGATGTAGGCCAGGAGGGTGAACACCTTGAAGAGGGCGATGCCGCGGGTGATCAATCCGAACGCGACCAGGTAGCGCTCGCGGATTTCCCGCCAGAGGATGGTGAAGGGATTGAGGGTGGCAGTCCAGCGGTCCTGCGAGCTGTTGGCGGACAGTTGATCGCGAAATGCGTGGACATCCTGCAGGATGTAGAGGGACCAGGCGGCGGCGAACAGGACATAGGGCAGCAGGGCAATTCCGGCGAGGCGGAGGGTGAGGCGGCGGCGATCGAACCACAACACCAGCACGATCAGCGCGGCCAAGTGATATACGCCATTTGGATGAGTGAGGCCGCTGGCGGCGATCAGGCAGTTGGCCCAGAAAAGAGCGCGCGCGAGGTTCTGGTCGCGCAGCTTCATATAGACGGCCAAGCCGGTGAGGCCGAGCGCACAGCACATGAGGTCGGGGCGCGCGAAGCCGGCGTTGTCGATGAAGAGGTAGCTCAAGGCCAGCAGGCAGGTGGCGAGCGCGGGCGCGTCGGAATCCGGCAGCAGGCGCTTGAGAAAAGCGTAGAACGCCAGCAAGGCGACGGGGATCCAGAGGATGGTGAACCATCGCGTGGCGAAGATGCTGGCCGGCGTGAATTCGTACCAGAGGGCTTGACCCAGCAGAAAGAGCGGCATTACCCAGTAGGTGCGCTGCTCGATGCGGGTAAAATTTGTGCCGGCGGATTCCATGACGGTGGTGCCGAGGAAGCCGTGGTGAGCGAGGTTATAGGAGGCGCTGGAAAACCAGCCTTCGTCGCTCCAGGGAGTGCGATTGCGGGCGGCGATGGAAGCCACGCCCATGGAGACCAACAGCGAGGTGACGATGGCGTAGCGCCAGAGCTGGTGGGCGGATGGCATGCGCGGGTTTTTTGGATCACCTTGAGTATAACCGTGCCATTGCGGCTGAATCCGGCCCGAAGCGCTGCGGCGCGACTTGCTCCAGGCGATGCCACCGCTCGAGTCTTTGCGATCCCCCTAAGGCATGATTATTTGGTTTGGTTGATCAGGGTCATGACGCCGCCGCTCACGTCCGGCAGCACCAGATCCGGGACGCCGGAGGCGGGTTTCTGGCCATGCAGATCTTCGACCAGGATGTCGCCGGGGCTCGGGCCTGCGCCGATGTAAAGCGGCGTCTGAAAGGTCCCGTCGCCATTGCCAAGGTAAATCCCGACCGTGCCGGCCTGCGACCACGCAATGTCCGGGATACCGTCACCGTTGAGGTCCGCGACCACCGCCGGGCCCGGCGTATCATCCACATCGGCCATCAGCTCCTGGAAGGTGAAGCCGCCCTGCCCGTCCCCGAGATACACAGCCAGCCCGCCGTTGTAGGCAATCGAAATGACCAGGTCCACTGCGCCCCCGGGAATCAGCCGCCCAAAGTATATACCGAGCGGCGCTGAGTATTCGGTCGGCTGGATCACCGTCTGCGTGAAGCCGCCCTGCTGATTGTTGAGCAACACATAGATGTAATTGTGCAGGTAGTCGGTGGCCACGATATCCGGCCAACCGTCGCCGTTCACATCCTGGACCGCAATGCCGCTGAAACCGGTGAAGGCGGTGGCGGGCAGGATACTCGGATCGAGTGTCACAGGCGTCTGGAAGGTGCCGTCGCCATTACCCAAGGCTAGTAAATTGTCGGTGCTGACGAAGTCCATTTTGCCATTGCGGTTGAAATCGCCTACTGCCAGGTAGCCCGCATTGGTCAAAGTGGTGGGAATCGACGTGGTGCTTTTCAGAGTGAAAGTGCCGTCGCCGTTGCCCAAGTAGGCAAGTACGGTGGGTGCGGTGGAACCGGGCGGAGAGGTGTAGGTCGGCTCCAGCAAGTCGGGAATTCCGTCACCGTTGAAGTCGCCGCCCACGACACAATCGGGATCGGTGACCGGGATGCTTGTACCCGCAGTAAAAGGCGCGCTGGCTTTGCCGGTGCCGAGCAGGATCGAAATGCCGTTGAGTGTGTTCACGGCCAAGTCAGGAATGCCGTCGCCGTTGAAATCCCCCTTCACGCCGCAGCCCGCGCCGCCGGTGACTGGGGTCCAGAACCCATCCTCGTACTTGCCCTTGCCCTGGTTCAGGAGCACCGATACGACGCCCACGGCGCCCATGACTACCAGGTCCTTGCGGCCGTTCTTGCGCAGATCCGCGGGAACTACGTTGTAGGTACCGAATGAAGAACTTTGCACGATTTCACGCACGGGCTTGCCGAAGGCGCCATCGCCGTTCCCTTGGGCAATATAGACGAAGCTGTTGATCAGGTCCGGGATGCCATCGCCGGTTACATCGGCGAAGGCGATATGCCATACCCCCGGCATGTCGACTGGGGTGGGCGTGGAGAAGCCGCCGGCTTGGTTGTTCAGGAACAGGGATACTTCGTTGGATGTCCCCATGGTGACCGCGATGTCCATATACCCGTCGGAATTGATGTCGCTCAGGGCGATCCAACCGGGCTCGGCGGGTGTCGCCAGTGTGACAGGCGCCTGGAAGGTGCCGTCGCCGTTTCCGAACAGCACCGCGACGGCCGTCTTAGTAGTCACCACGAGGTCCAACTTGCCGTCTTTGTTGAAATCCGCCGCAGCCACGTCGGTGCCGCCGATATGGCTTACCGGCGTGAAGACTGCTGCGCCGAACGTGCCGTTGCCGGTTCCCGGGAACAGCCAGACGCCCTTAGTGCCGACGGTGACGGCGTCCAGGACGCCGTCGCCGTTGAAGTCGCCCAGGACGATAAACGATGTGGCACTGTCCCTGCCAGCCTGATACGTGACGGCTGGCTGAAACGTGCCGTCGCCGTTACCGAAGCAAACGCCGATGCCCCAAGGGGAGGAATTCGAAGTGTTGAGACCGCCGGCCCTAACGAGGTCCATCTTGCCGTCGCCGTTGAGGTCCACGATCGCAAACGTGCCCCCGGGCATTCCGGTCGCGGAGGTAGGGCCGGTCCGGAATGTGCCGTCTCCATTGCCGAAAAGGACATCTACGTTCGTCGATTGGTTAACGACGACGTCAGGTGCCCCATCCCCATTCACGTCTGCGACGCCGACCCAGTTTGCGTCGAGCATGCCGGCGTAGTCGCGGCGCGCGAAAAACGTGGGCGTGGTTCCTGTGGCCGCAGCCATGTCACCGAACGGAACCAGCAAGAACACAGCGAGAGCGAGAATCTTACGCATGGTTTTCTCTTCCAGTGGAGCTTGTCGCAAGTCAGCTCTCGCAATGCGGGCTCGGCAGGAGCGGCTGCACCCAGTCGACGTAGGTCGTTTGCGCCTGGCTCTGATATTCTTGGCTCCCTCTGAGGATCTCCCAAGCTGATCCCGAAAAATAGCAACTTATTGCAACACGGTTCCCAAAGCGCGTTCGCGCCTGAGACCGCTTCCGTAGCCTAGTGACGTGATTTGTCCATTTTATCCCGTGGACTATTCCAGCGCAAGTGCTTGCCGTGAATCGATTCGAGTTGTGGCGCGCCGGTATTCGGTCACAAGTTTCGATAAATCCACGTACGGTTTGATTTCTGTGAGTTACGGACTCCAGGCGCATAGTGGCGCGGTGCGGGCCTGTTATCGTTCTTTCGGGAGTGGCACCTCGAACCTGTCCAGCCGAGACGGGTTTTCTCCAATTTTTTCGAAGGGTCCGTGAGAACAAATGAAGCAATCGAGAACTGTCCTGAGTGTCCTGCTATGGGCGGTCTTGGCCGCAGACGGTCAGACTTTAATCGATCTACGCACGCAGACGAAGAGCGTGGATTTTTCCGGGGCCGCATCGACCAAGCCCATGACCACCGGCGGCACCTTGCCATCCACCTGCGCGCTAGGCCAGTTCTATTTTCTGACGAGCGCGTCGGCGGGGAGTAATGTGTATGCGTGCGATCCGGTGAATGTGTGGGCGCTGGAAGGGCTGACGCCGGGTCCCGCGAACCAGGTGGCTTCCAGCAACGGGGGCAACATCCAATGGTTCGCGCTGGGGGGGGGACATTTCCGGCGCGCCGGGCGCGGTCACGGTGGGGCGGCTGCAAGGCCGCAACGTCGGCAATGCCGCGCCATCCAACGGCCAGGTGTTGATGTGGAACGCGTCGGCGGGGCAATGGCAGCCGGCGCCGGGCGAAACCGGCAATGCGTCGTATGTGTTCATCTCGCAAACCAGCATCGTGATTCCGGGCAGCGTGCATCAGTTCGGGACGCCCAATCTGATTGTGAATTGCTACGACACCGAGACGCCGCCACACCTGGTGGAACCGGATAACGTGCAGATCGATCCGACGACATTTAACGTGACGATCGGCTTCGCCATAGCGCAGTCGGGCTATTGCGTGGTGAACGGGGCGGGGACGCCGGGGGGGGGCACGGGCGGCGGATCGATCACGCCGGTAGGTGGCGATTTGTCCGGCAATACGGCGGCTGCGACGGTAGTGGGTATACAGAACCGGCCGGTGGCGAGCACGGCGCCGGCGAATGGGCAGACGCTCGTCTGGAATGCGGCAAGCAGTAGTTGGGCGCCGGGGGCGACAGTCGGCGGAGCGGTATCGAGCGTGTTCGGGCGGGTCGGAGCGGTCGTCGGGCAGAGCGGCGATTACAATTTTGGCCAGATCGGCGGCACGGTGGGATCGGGGCAAGCGCCGCTGAGCGGCGATCTGGCGGGCAGCACGACCGCCGCTACGGTCACGGGCTTACAAAGCCGGCCGGTGGCGAACACGCCGCCCGTCAACGGTCAGGCGCTGGTGTGGAACTCGGCGAGCAGCGTTTGGGCGCCGGCCACCGTTTCGGGCGGCGGCGGCGCGGTATCGAGCGTGTTCGGGCGGACCGGCGCGGTTACGGCGCAGACCGGCGACTACAACTTCGGGCAGATCAACGGCTTGGTGGGATCTGCCCAGCTTCCCGGCGCGGGGGGGGATATCAGCGGCTCGCTGACGGCTGCTACGGTTACCGGCATTCAAAGCCGCGCGGTGTCGAACGCGGCGCCGGCGAATGGTCAGGCGCTGGTGTGGAGTGCATCTGGCAACAATTGGGCACCGGCCACGGTATCGGGGGGGGGCGGCGCGGTATCGAGCGTATTCGGGCGGACCGGCGCAGTCACGGCACAAAGTGGCGATTACAGCTTCGGGCAAATTTCCGGGTCGCTGGCCTTAGGCCAGATGCCTGCCGGCACGATCGCCAACAGCACCACCGGCAACGCGGCTACGGCGACGGCCCTGGCTGCGGCGCCGTCGGGCTGCTCGACCGGACAGTTTGCTACGGGCATCGCGGCCAACGGCAACGCCTACTGCGGCACTCCTTCCGGGGGGGGCGGCGGCGGGGCGACTATGGCGACGCAGCTTGGGGATCTGGCGGCTACGCTCACCTCTTCTACCGTGCTGACCATTGGGGCCAACTGCTCGACCGCGACGCCCTGTAACGTGCGGTTCGGAACGCAGGTGTACCAGTTCACGACCAACGCTACGGCCACCCTCGGCGGCGGAACCGGGACGGCTTATATCTACCTCACCAGTTCGGGGAGCATCGTGGTGGGGCATAACCTGACGGTGTCGTGTTCGGCTGGATGCACGGCGCAGGCGGGGATCACGGCGTTCCCGCTGAACGTGGTTCCCATTGCGACCTGGGCGGCGCAGAGCGGCGCGTGGGCGGCCGGCAACGATCAGCGCGCGTTTCTGAGCACGAAGTTGCTGGCGCCCGGGACGGGCATCTCAATCAGCGAGTCGGTCGGCCAGAGCACCATCACGGTGGATAACGGCATCATCCCTATTTATTTGATGAACACCGCGACACTCGCCTTTCCCAGCATTCCGAACGGCGCGTGCGCCACGGATCTCAGCATGACGGTGACTGGCGCGAATCCAGGCGATGCGGTAGCGCCCGGATGGCCGGCGCTGCCCGCAGGAATCCTGGGAACCATGCTGGTGTCAAGCATCAACACCGTGTCGGTCCGGCTATGCAATTTTTCCGGATCCGGCACGCAACCGCCCAGCGCGACTTACCGGGCGACCATTGTGAGGAATTACTAAAAATGAAAACGAAAGCAATCCTTTTGGCGCTGAGCGTGTATTCGCTGACGGCGCAGACGGTGGTGAACGGAGGCCGCGTGCAGATCGGCTCGTGGAATGCGTCGGGCGCCACGCAAACCCTGCCGGCCAAGAGCGGGACGATTGCCCAACTGCCGGCCACTTGCGCGGTGGGAGCGGAGTACTTCGCGACGAATGCCACTGCCGGCCAGAACATGTACTACTGCACCGCGACCAATGTCTGGACGCAACAAAGCACACAGAGCGCGTTCGTGCAAAACGGCGCGGGCGCGGTGACGCGCACGGTGACCTCGAAGCTGCAGGATGTGGTGCACGTGAAGGATTTCGGCGCGACTGGCAATGGCGTCACCGACGATTCGACGGCTTTCATCAATGCGCTGGCCTCCGGGGCGGCACAAGTACGGGCCGACTCAGGCACCTACGTGGTCAACAGCTTGATCACCTTGGGCAAAGGGCAGAAGATTTACTTCGGCGTGGGGACGCACACGGTCGGGGGCATCCGCTTCACCGATTCGCTTACCGACCAGACCGGGACCGGCAAGATCGAGTGCGCCGGCAGCGGGGTGAGTACGCTCCTGCTGAAGAATGCCGCGAACGTAGACGTGATCTCGCAAACCAACTTCGCCTCGCTTATCGGCAAGAACAGCAAGTATGGATTGTTCCGCGGAGAAATCGAAGGCTGCACGGTCGACGGCAACAAGAGCAACCAGACGGCGGCGAGCTATGGCATCCGGCTATACGGTCATGGGCTGGTATTGCGAGACGTGACGGTGCGCAACGCCTACTCGGACGGAATCTACACCGAGTGGGGCCTGGATTCGACCTTCGCCACGCCGAATGACGACCTGGAAGGTTTTTTCAGCAGCATCCGGTCGGAATTCAATAATGGCAACGGATGGACGTTCCGAGGCCCGCACGATTCGGATTTCTCGCAGATGGTGCTCTATCAAAACGGCGGATGGGGCATGCAGGTGCAGATCTCCAGCACATACAACGGCAACGGCCATATCGCGAACATCAATACGTTTCTGAACACGCTGGGTGGCATTTACAGCAACAGCTCTCTGGATGGCGCCCAGCTGATCGCCTCCACGGCCAGCGGCTGGGGGATGTTGATCGATGCGGGCGCGGGCAGTCACAATCTGACGGCAGCACAGTTCTCCGGGCCCACGGGCCTGGAGGTGAGAGCTCCCAGCCAGATTATTTCCGGCAATATTGCCAACACCACCACAGCGGCCTTGCGGCTCAATGGCGGCTCGGGGAACTTCAGCCTGCAGATGTTCAACAACACCGGCTATCAGGTGGATTTCACGAACGAAGTGGGGCCCAGTGTGATCATGGCCAACTCCGGCAATCCGCTGGGGGGCACGATGTTCAACGGTACGCCGGGGGCGGCGGATTTTATTTTTATGGATTTCGGGGGCTCGTCGGCCAATCGATATGTAGCGTTCCCGGCGCAAACGGTGCACGTAGCCGGGTGGTCGCCGCAATTTCCGCAGAGCAACGCGACCATGGCGGTGATCGGCGACTCCACGCAAACCGGAGCGCTCTATGCGAGCAATCTGACGCTAACCGGTCCGGCGCAGGTCGGCAGCGCGACTTTCGCCACGCTGGGCACATCCGCCAACGGCAATATTTTGTATTGCTCGGATTGCCAGCAGGCGAGCGCGTGCGCCGGGGGGGGGAGCGGCGCGGTGGCCACCCGCATCAACGGGGCCTGGTCCTGCGGGTCGGGCGGCGGCGGCAACTATACGTTTCGCGACAATCTGACCAACACTTCCGGTACGGTGGACTTCAACCCGCTGGACGCGACGGTGATGTACGCCATCGAGGATTTTCTGCCGAACGTGGCGCTCAACGGCGCGGTCGGACAGCTCGGCTGGAGCGTGACGCCCTTGACCAGTTGCGGCGCCGGTTTTGTGAGCGGGGCAGCCAGTCATCCCGGCATCTACATGTTGAACACCGGCGCGGTCAGCGGCGATGGCTGTGTGCTCTCGCTGTCGGATGCGGCCAATGGCGCGGCGTATCCGTTCGTGAACCTGGGCAGCGGCGGAGCCTGGTCATCCTGGAACCTGCAAGCCATCTTTCAGACGGACCCGAACGGCGTCTCGTACGCGAAGTATTTAATTGGCTTGAGCGATAATAACGGCGCTTATCATCCCACCGGCGGGAATGAGATTGCGGTGCGGTTCGACTCGGCCGGCGGCGGCTGCCCGTCGAACGAGAGCACTACCAACTGGGTTTACGAAGTGATCGTCAGCGGAACCAAGACCTGCGTCAACAGCGGGCTGGCGGTGGCGGCCAACACCTGGTATCACGTAAACATCTCTTCCACCACCCAGGGGACGATTCAGTTTCAAATCAATAACGGGTACGCCGGCAGCATCACCACTGTGCCCACTGCTACGCTGGGTGCTCTGTTCATGAATCTGACGACCTCGAGCAACGTGGTGGGTTTGTATGTAGACTGGTGGGCCATGAAGATCCGGGGGCTGGTGCGATGAAGTCCCGGTTGCTGTTGCTGCTGGCGCCGGCGGCTGCATGTCTGGGCGCCATTACCAACGTGCGCTTAGTGGGGACCAGCGCCACGCAGGTGGTCATCGCGTACACCGCGCCGGATGGCAATGCCTGTACGCTTCAAGTGAGTCAAAGCCCAACGCTGACGCCGTTGGTGCCGGATGTGGACCCCACGATTTTCGCGGGGGCCAATGCGGACCTGAGCCGCCCGAGCACAGTCAGCGACGGGCTGACGCGCACGGTGGTGATCGGCCAGCGCACGGCGCAGATGGCCACCGCCGGACCGTATGCCGGAGTGCGCCATTACAGCCGCGCTTTGCAGGCGATGACGCAGCACTACGGATTGATCACGTGTCCCTCGACCGGTGACACGGCCAGCTTCCCGGTGGGCTTCGCCACTACCAACATTCCAGCGGGCCAGACTTACGGCGAGCCGTGGCTCAACGATGGCGCCGGCGGGCAGCCCTGGCCGGAAACTCTGGGCGCATCTACCACCGAAAGTTTTGTCGATCCGTTGACCGGCCTGCTCTTGCAGCGCGTATCGCTGCGCGGGAACGACTATGGCTACTGGCCGTCCATGCCGTTTTCCACCGCGCATAATCAGGGGCAAGCGCCGTGTGCGTCGACCGGTGGCTGGGCCAATCCGTGCAATGCGCTGCTCACTGGCGGAAATTACGCAACGGTGGGAAATTCGCCGGCCTGGTTGGTGCTCCGCAATGCCATGACGCTCGGCAACGCCTGGGGCGGCTACACCGGAGCCATTGGATACACCACCTGCTGTCAGATTGACCAGTTGCAGTTGAATCTCACCGGCTACGTACCGGGATGCTCCGGAGCAACTTGCCAGGTGGACGCCTGCCTCAGCCTGAATGACGGCGCTTCCTGCGCGGGCGCCATCCAGACGGTGACGTTCGGAACTTCTTCCAGTACGCAGACGTTCGGCTCGGCCAACACCGCGCAATTCGGCGCCACACCCTGGATTTTCGACACCAACCCGCGCTTCAACATGCAGGAATCCGCGCCGCATTACGGGCAGGCCACGGTTTCGGGTAATCAACTCACCTGGGTCAACGGCAGCGCGTTCAGCCTGTACTGGATCACAGGAGGCGACTCGACCATCCGCCTGTCGCCCACCAGCCAGGCGAATGCCTGCGCTCCGCCGCCGGCCTCCAACGATTCGACCGAATATACGGTAACTTCGTTTGTCAACGGAAATGTCCTGACCCTCTCGGGCAGCCCGCCGCAAGGTGCGGTCTATTGGTGCGCGCAACCGTTTGCCATCATGATCCGGCGGCACGCCGCGGATTCGAACACCGCGCATATCCAGGGCGCCAGCATGGCAGCCCTGGAAGACGACATGCCCACCTTCGCCAGTAATGGGGCGAACAGCGCGGGCTTCGACACCCAGATCGGCGGTGGCTGGTTCATGAATTTTGGCGGTTTGTACTGGATCAATCCGACGACGGCGGAAGTGCGGTATTACGGGCTGCCCTACATGCCTCCCGGACCGGCCGCCAATCCGTGGAACTCCACCGCATGGTGTCCCGGCAACGCCGCCAACGCCGGTTTCTGGGACAACACGCAGACGATGCCCACCTGGTACTGCTCGACTTTCGAGAACTCCAAGCTGGTGGTGATGCGCGCGCAATTGACCGGCGGCGTGCCGCCCGCGCCCGCCTCCCCTTACGACGGTAACGGCCACAGTAACTTCAACAGCAACTGCACCGCTAGCGACTCCTATACCATGACCTGCCCGATGGGGGGCGGAGTGAACGCAGTGTGGACGGTACTGACCCCCACAAGTCTGAACCAGGACTTGACCTCGCAACTGGCCGCCTTCGACCCGGCGACCTCGGCGGAACTCGCCAAGTGGACGGGGGTGGCGGCAAGAGTCGATCAGATGGTCGAGAAAGGGATTCTATACATCAATTTTTTTAGTACGGGATCCATGGACTCGCCTACCATCATCCTGGCGTTCGGTCCGGGCGATGGCGTGCCGGCGCACGCGGGACAGGCGGGCGGTCCCGGCCTGGTGGGTGCGTTTGCCACCTACAACGCCGGCCCAGTGATCACCAATCCGACTACGCTGCCGCCGCAGACGATGGCCTACGGGCGCACGCTGCACGGGATTGCCGAGACCGGTGGCACCGGCTGGGTGACCATCGGCATGAACCGCTGGGCGCCCGTCAACACCACGAATTCCAACATACCGGCGGCGGCTTCGCGGGCCACCTGCGCCAGCTTCGGAGTGGCCGGGAACAATAACGCGTGCGTGCAGCTCCAAATCAACAGCTACACGTACGCCGGGGTCACCGGCTACGATCCTTATTTGAATGGTTACAACCTGCTGCCGCCGTTCACCGGCGCTCCAGGCGAGTTGCGTAGCGCACAGATCGGCGACCTAGCCTGCGCGCAGTATTCCAGTTCGGTGCAACGCAACGATGTAGGCTGTTTTTACCAGCAAAGCGAGATGTTCATGCTGGTAGCCAAAGGCAGTAACGGGTTGTGGACCTTCCAAAGCAACATGTACGGGGCCGCGCAAGCGATGAGCGGCGCGCCCATCACCCTGACCTGGCAAAGCGTGGAAACCATCATCCCTCCCGCTGGGCAGATGAATTTCGAAAATGCGTTCTGGAACCCGCTCACCGGATGCAATGGTTCTCCCGATCCGCACGCCAACTGCATGATGCAGGACTCCAACGACGACGGCGCGCACGAGTACTGGCGGGATGGCTCGGCCACGGGCGCCGTCAACATCCCCCTCTGGTCCGTCCTGGGGCAGTGGCCTTTCGGCTACCGCTCGACGCCGGGCGCGGTTCCGGCCAGCATCAGCTTCCCCTGGGCGCATGACGTGCCCGATGCCGTGCCCAGCGTCAGCATGGTCGCCGGCAATCCTCTGTTTGCCGGAGCGGTCGGAGGCGCGTGGCCCGGAGAAGCATCCTCCCATCCCAATCCGCCGGGGGACTTGGCGTCCGCCTATGAACAGGCGCGCGCATTCGATTATCTGACATTCGGCGGCAACCCCTTCACCTTTACCGCCTGGAATCCGACCTTCACCAATGTTTCGGGTCAGCTTTACAGCACCAGCTTAAGCGTCACCGACCCGGATGATATCGGCTACTTCAATCGCAAGCTCCTGTCCACGTCCGCCAGTTGCGGCGATCACCCCTTGACGGACGTGAGCGGGCCGAATTCGGCGATCGACGGCACCCCCACGCATTCTTATCAATACTGCTTCCCGCGGGCGAATGGGGAATGCGTCAGCGGCAGCACGGTGGGTCAGGTCTATGTGAACTGCCCGGGCCTGATTGCTCCCTATACCTGCAACGGCACCGGGCTGATCGGCGCGACCCAACTTGGGGTAGGCAACGATGTGTGCCTGCACAATTCCTCGGCCGTCCAGCAAATGGTCGGGCAGTTTACCATCAATCAGACGGACCCACTGGGCGCCGGCCGGCGCAACCTGGTGTCGGACGTCGGCCGCATCCGCATGGATGGCGGGTTCGGCAATGCGCGCCTGACGCCGGACAATTCCGGGCTGCTGTTCAGCAACTGGTGGTCCGACTTGCAAAGCGTTTCCACGTGGATGGCCAAGATGCTGCCGTTTCCGGCTGAGGATTCAGCCGCGGTCAACCGGGGAACCTTCGAGCCGATCAGCGTCTCTTTGAAGCCGCCCGCTGATTTGGGCGTCAATAACGCGATCGTGGAGTTCGGCTACGCGGAGTTCGGCGCGCCCGCGGCGCTCAACTGCACCACGCGCAATGATCCCTGCGTCGCCAATCAAGGTACCATTCCGGGCGGCAACGCGCCTTACAAATTCGCTTCCGAGTCCCCCACCGGCATGAGCTGCTCGTCGGGCTGTACCATCACGATCCCCGCCATTCCGCAGCGGGTGCTGTATTGCCGGGCGATCTACCGCACCAGCTCGAACGCCGTCATCGATAGCACCCCTTACCAAGTGATAGTGGTGCCGTAAGCGTATGCGTCGTGGCCGAGGATCTCTTAGAACACGGGCGATCCGTGTGTTATTCATGAGCCGCGACCGACCCGCCTGCTATTATGAATTAGGTCCATTTTTGCGCGCCACACTGGGCCCTGAGGGAGTTAAACACTTTGGGCGGTAGAACGATTGTCAGCCCTACGCCGGCGGCGACGGCCCCGGTTGTGCTGCCTCCCCTCGCCCGCCCGAAGCCCGCCTTTTATCTGGCAATCGCGTTTGTCTTTGTGGTGTATGCCCGGTTCCCGGAAATTCTGGATGCGTTCATCGGCACCGGACTGCACTCCGCCCGGATTCTGCTGATGCTGTCGCTGCTGGCTACCCTGCTGGCCGGCACTCTGATCCGCGTGGCCTTCTCCAAAATCGGCTTTTGCATGTTGGCATTCACCGCCTGGATGTGCCTGTCGATCCCCTTTAGCATCTGGCGCGGCGGCAGTTTTAACGTGCTGCGCGACCAATGGCTGTTCTCCATCTTCTCTTTTCTGATCGTGGCGGCCGCGGTGCAAGGCCTGGAACAGTGCCGCCGTATCATGTACAGCCTGGCCGCCGCCACCGTGTTCATCGAATTCTGCAGCGCGGTGCTGGGGCGGGTGCGGTACGGCCGTGCGGAAGTACTGGTGGGCACGTTAGGCAATGCCAACTTCCTGGCCATGATGCTGCTGATGGGCTTGCCGTTTTGCCTGTTTGTGATCGGGTCCAAGCCGGGATTTTCGTTACTGAAAATCGCCTGCGTGATTACCGCGGTAGCGGCGCCCATAACGATCGTGGCGACCGGGTCGCGCGGCGGGCTGTTGACCATGCTGTTTATGTTCCTGCTGTATTTCTTCCGCTTGCCTGCCAGCCAGAAAATACTCGCTGTAGTGGCGGCTTTGGCGCTGGGTCTTATCGCGGTGGGCCGATCCAACCAGGGCGCTCTGGAGCGGTACAAGACCCTGATGGGGACCTCCGAAACCAACCCCCAGTTGTCGATGGATGAGCGGTCGGCGATGGAATCCTCGCAGAGCCGCAGGGTGCTGTTATGGAATAGTGTCCGCATGACGTTCGAGCATCCGTTGCTGGGCGTGGGCGTGGGCATGTTTCAGGTAGCCAATGCGAGGGCCGAGGAGGCCGCCGGGCATGCCTCGTGGAGCAACTGGTTCGAGACGCACAATGCGTTCACCGAGATCTCCAGCGAGATGGGCTTGCCGGCGATCATCCTGTTCGGCGCAGCCATCTATCTGTCGTTCCGCATCACGCGGCTGGCGCGCCGGCAGGCGCGGCGGAATGACGCTTATGCGTCTTTTGAGGCGCCCGCCTTTGCGCTGCGGCTGTCCCTCTATGCGTACTTAGGGTTTGCCCTGTTCACTAGTATTGCCTACCTGTACTATTTCCCGCTGTTGGCCGGCTTGTGTGTGGCGCTGGAGCGTTCCCTGCTGGAGGCAGGGGGGGCGGATGTGGCCACCGCACCGGCCTCTGCTGGCCCCGCGGCCCCAGCGGGCCGTCGCGCGATGACCAGATAGGCGGCCACACCCTCGCGCCACGGGCCTCTATGTTCGGCAGCACCAGCCGCCGCCACAGGGTGCCCAAATTGTAGGCGAGCACGCTCAGCCACAGTCGCACCTCGTTGGACCGGAAGCGGTGACAACTCAGCCGCGTCATCTTCACCGCCTGTTTTAATGATGGCCAGGGGGGAAATGCGCTGGACGATACCTGGACTTGGGACGGATAGCCAAGACTTGGACGCAGCAAAATCCGTCCGCCCATCCGTCCGCGCGCGTACCTAATCAGTTGGTTTATGACGAAGCGTCGTCAACTGGGACATTCTGATGGGGAAGATCGGGCAACTGATCCGAGACAAACGGGTGTTGAAGCTGATCGGGCGTTATCTGCGGGCGGGCATCATGGTGAACGGGGTGGTGGTGAAGAGCGTGGAGGGCACGCCGCAAGGCGGTCCGATGTGAATCACGGATTCGTGCGCTCCGGCAGCGGCGCGATAACGACCTTCGACGCTCCGGGCGCCGGCACGGCCGCCAAGCAGGGAACTTTCACCTACAGCATCAACCAGGCCGGGGTGATCGCCAGATTTTACATTGACGGGGGCAGCATTCGCCACGGATTCGTCCGCTCCGCCAGCGGTACGATAACGAGCTTTGAAGCTCCGGGTCCGGGCACCGGCGCGGGAGAGGGAACCCGGGCCGTCAGCATCAGCCCGGCCGGTGCGATCGCCGGATTCTACAGTGACGCAAGCGGCGGTTCTCACGGATTCTTGCGCTCCGCCAGCGGCGCGATAGCGACCTTCGACGCCCCGGGTGCGGGCACCTCTAACTAACGGCGAGGGAACTTTTCCCTACAGCATCAACCGGGCCGGGGCGATTGCCGGATATTATCTTGGCGCAAACGGCGTTTATGGCGGGTTCGAGCGGACACCGTAATCAAGGCCCGCCGCATGCCAGAAACAACCAGCCGCCGACGGCGGCCTTTGCGCCGGCCTACCCAGTGCGCTAAGGTAGGTTCGGGGACAAACCGCGCCGTGGCACAGATAACCCGCAGGGGCTACACGATCCGCAAATATGCCAGCTTGGATGAGATGAAGGCCGACGAGTACCGCTATTGGCAAAGCCGGCCGGCGTATGAGCGGCTGGACGCGGTGGAAGAAATGATTCAGACCGCCTACGCACTCAAAGGCTGGGAGATAGAGCCGGATGTACCAAGACTACAAAGACCTTTTGTCCGCCTTCCGTGCCCATGGCGTTAGATATCTGGTGGTGGGCGGCTACGCGGTCATCTTTCACGCGCAGCCCCGCTTCACGAAGGACATCGACCTTTTCATCAAAGCGGACCTGGCTAATGCGCAGGCGACGTACGACGCCCTGGCGGAGTTTGGCGCGCCGCTCCAGGGCATACGGCCTGAGGAGTTCGCGGACCGTGGGACGTTCTTTCGTTTTGGGAGCGATCCGCAAGGGTTCGATATTCTCCCCGATCTGCCGGGCGTTGACTTTGACGCGGCGTGGGAACGGCGGGTGGAAGCCGTGATCGATGCGGATAGCGGTTTCACGGCGTTTTTTATTTCGCGCGACGATCTGATCGCCGCGAAGCTTGCCTCCGGCAGACCACAGGACCTGGCGGATGTGAGCGCCATAGAAAAGGCACGGCAGACCGGTCGCTGACGCCCGCTATTGCGTGGTCCGGTTCCGGGCCCCCCCGGCTCGTCATGCGAACCTCAAAATTTGTTCGACCCGCTGCAACCGCGTGCCAGGCTCACCTTGTCCTAAGGGTGAGGTGACAAGAGAAATGAGCTACACAATCGGCGATGGTATGGTTACGTTCGCGTTGGCGGGAAGCATTATTGGTTATCTTTACATGAAGCACCAGAGCCGGCAGAAGAGGATCGAGATCATTCATCAGGAGCGGATGGCGGCGATGGAAAAGGGAATACCGTTGCCGGAGTTTCCGTTGGAGCCGGCGCGCGAGCGCCGTCCACCCGATCCGACTGTGGTGCCGATTTTGGGGACGGTTCTTTTGAGTCTTTCGGCTGGAACCATGATCGTGCTCGCGCTGACTCTTGAAGCTCCGTCCCATGGGTTTTGGGTAGCTCCTCTGCCGTTCACATTTTTGGGCGTGGGCCTGATTGCCTACCATTACTTGCTGGCCAAGCCTGGGCGTTAACGCCAGTGGAGAGCGATTCCCAACTCGTGGCCCGCGCGCAGAGCGGCGACCAGCCAGCCTTCGCGGAACTGGTCTGCCGCTATCGCGTTCCGGTGTTTCGCCTGGCGGTTTCGATTTTGGGCCGGGAGTTTATTCCGGAAGCGGAAGACGTGGCGCAAGAGGTGTTTCTTAAGGTTCACCACGCGATCGAGTCGTTTCGCGGCGAGGCCGAATTCAGCTCCTGGATCTACCGGATCACGTTCAACCAGGCGGTGAACCTGAAGGCTCGGGTTCGCTTCCGAAGCCCACACGCGAACGAGACGGTTCTTGATCGGACGGTGAGTCCGGGGCCTGGACCGGACCGGCAGGCTGAAACGGCGCAGCGCGATAGGGCCATTGCCGAGTGCATTCAAACGCTGCCCGAGGTCTACCAATCGGCCTTACGACTGTATTATTGGCTGGGCGCAGGCGTAGCCGAAGTAGCGGAGTTGATTGGCGTTCCCGAAAATACTGCCAAATCGTATCTGCATCGCGCGCGCCAGTTGCTGCATGGCATGCTGAAGGAGAGAGGATATTCTTGTGACTGAGATGGAACCTGGCGAAGCCGAAATCGATAGTTTGCTCCGGCGCTCCATGGCCGCGCCTATCCCCAGCCTGCCGCCGGATTTCGACCAGCGCCTGATGCGCGAGATGCGGCGTGGTTCGCAGCCGCTCGACCGACCCCGCCGGATTCTGCTCACCGGCTACGGTCTAATATCGGTCGTGACGTCTGCGGTGGTCATGCGTGGCCAAGGTCTCGACTGGGGGGCTATAGCGTTGATCATACTGGGGCCACTCGCCGTGATTGCGGCTGTCCCCTGGGCGCGTCGCGCAACTCATACAACGATGCGGCACAGTGCTCAGTAGGCGGCCGGTTATTGAAAACGCCGGCCGAAGACCGGTCGCTGACGCTCGCGGTTCGGTGACGGCGCGCAGTGAAGGACGGCCGGTCATGCGGAGCGGCGGGCGGTGAGGGACGGCCAGTCATGCGGAGACCGGTGGCGGCGCGCGGTGAACGGCGGATCATCGCGGAATTCAGTGCCGTGCCAAGGCCAAGCAGTACTTCCGATCGTTGGCTGGTGCCGGGTACACACGGCGGGCTACGAAGCTATGCGCATGCTGCGGAAAGGACAGGTAGAGTGCTGCGAGCGGGGCAAGGTGGTGGCGCAAGCTCATTTTGTAGCGCCAACTCCTCACCTTGGCCGCCTAAGCCGGCGGCAATCAGCGCGGAGCCGAAGAGCGGGCTTGCAGCCGCTTCACCTTTGCAACACTACCGGCCGGCAAAGGCCGGCACGAGTGCGAGTACCGTTCCGCGCAGATCAGCGTTGGCGTCGTGTTCATAACGTCCTCGGGGGAGCGTCCTATTGACGGGAGCAGTACTCCAGGTTGCTAGCCGGCGTCGGCAGATTCATCCGCTGGGGGGGAAAAGGTAGCGCCGGGTGCGACAGTACGGACTTCTTCCAGCTTCCCGGCAGCAGGGGGATAGTCCACTTGAATGCGGTCCCAGCCAGGACCGTCCCAGTCGGCCCGGGGCCGGAGAGCACCAACGTGTCGCCGGAAGAGCCCAACGTGATCGTCATGTTCCAGTTTGCCGAACTGTAGTAGCTATAGTTGCCGAACAGCAGATAAACAGCGCCGGCGGGCAGGGAATAGGTTGCCGAGTAAGCCGTGGTGGAGATGGGCGTCGCCGTGGTTTGCGTCATGGCGTGCATCTCGGCGATGTGGTCGTGGAGATCGAGCGGGTCGCTGCCCGAAATCACCGAGCCGAAGCTGCCGGACACGCCGTATGTCAGCTCGTTCATGAAACCCGGTGCAGAGGCAGCGAAAGTGCCAGGATTACCCACGGTGGAACATGTTCCGGCCAGTAAAGGGCATAGACATGCCGCGCCAGCAATGATGCCGACAGTCGCGTTTCGAATACTAAATCGTCTTTTCATGGTTTCGTCTCTCTCCTTTTCAGTGAGCAACATTCTATCACTACGCTAATCGCTCATGGACACCTGAACCCTACTCACACGTGGAAGTTGCGCAATCGGGAAGGAATTTCGAGAGGTCCCCTTACCGGTCGGCCCGGGGCGACCGGCAGCTTCATTGACAGATTTTTTTAATATCGCTACCCGCCGGGCCGTCTAAGCCGGCGGCAATCAGCACGGAGCGAAGAGCGGCTTGCGAGCGCTTGAAGTTTGCAACACTACCCTGGCGGCTGGCCAGCTCGTCCTGCAGGTTGTTGATCGCCTCGTCCTGGCAGGCGCCATAGGAAACCAGGCCGTGGTCTGGCGACCAGGCGCAAGTGACGGCGGGCGATCAACGGCGGCCGGCCATGCAGAGATCGGTGGCGTGGTCCGGTTCGTTATCGGCGCGAGGCTCTGCATCGGCGGCACTTTGTACCCGATATGCCGCGGGCCTCCGCATATGAATCAGCGGATTCACCACAGCTTCTGCACAACCGCATCCAATCCCCGCAGTGGCGGCAGGGCGCGAAACGCCACCCGATAAACTGGCCTGATTTGCTAGCTTCCGAGAGGGTGGGTTTATCGCTGGTACTATAAAAACTCTGCGTTCTTCCACAATCGGTGCACACGATGTCATGACGTAGCATTCCCTTCGACGGTGGTGGTGTGTTGAATCGCCGTTGCTTTTCTGCTGAGCGTTGCTGCGCGAGTTGATGTTTTCGCAGATTTTTTTCTCGCCGCGCCGCCTCCCTGTTGTCGTACTGCGCCGCCAGTCGCTTGGTCTTGAGCTGTTCTTCCGCCAGCAACTCCGAGCGTTGTTGTTCCCTCTGTTTTCGTTGCCGCGTTTCTTCATCGGACGGTTCCGCCACTGTCCCTCTGCCCACACAGGTCGGGCATATTTCGTCAATTCTTGCTGGATGCCGCAACAGGATATGCCACCACGTCCGGTCTACACTCCGCCAAATCCTACGTGCTCCGTGACAAGTCGGACACTCTTTTGCCATTGCCATCCTCGGCGAATCCTGGTCTGTCGGGCATTATGGAATCGCGTCGTTAGTTTAAGAAATTCTAACATCCATGGCATTATGGTGTTTTCAGCACCGGTGATACTCTCCTTCCCGGAGCTGCTTGCCGCAGAGCCAGCACTGCCGTGGCGGGGTGTGCTCGGCCAGGTGGCGCTTGAGGCTGGCAAAGGATCGGAAACCCCGCCGGCAGACCGGGCATTGAAACGGGCGGCCGTCAGACGGCATCGCTCTCCCCTTCTCCTGCTGCCTGGCGGTCGGCCAGCTCGTTCTGCAGGTTGTTGATCGCCTCGTCCTGACAGGCGCCATAGGAAACCAGGCCGTGGTCTGGCAACCAGGCGCAAGTGGCGACGGGCGGTCAACGGCGGCCGGCCATGCAGAGACCGGTGGCGTGGTCCGGTTCTGGGCGGGGGCGTCCCGCGAGCGGACAGTTGCGGCGGTAGTTCGGTGACAGGCGTACCTGTTTGTAAGTAGATACGGATGGCAGGCGGAGTGCGCATACATACTTACACACCTATGCTTCGCGATTTCCGGTTTGCATTACGCACCTTGAGCAAGAGCCCTGGCTTTGCGCTGGTGGCGATCCTGTCGCTGGCCCTGGGTATCGGGGCCAATTCCGCGATTTTCAGCCTGGCTGACGGAATCATCCTGCGGCCGATGCCGGTGCCGCACGCTTCGCAACTGATGGTGGTTCAGTCGCAGAGGCACGGCGAAAGCCTGGCGGGGTTATTCCAATATACGCAGGTATCCTATCCGGATTACCGCGATCTGCGCGACCAGAACAAGTCGTTCACGGGGCTGTCGGCGGCGCAGTATATGGCGTTCGGATTTGCGGCGGACAAGAACGCCATGCCGCAGATGAAATTCGGCGTTTTGGTGAGCGGTAATTTTTTCGATGTGATGGGAGTGCCGGCGCAATTGGGGCGGACGTTCCGGACGAGCGAGGACACGGTGCCGGGACGCGATGCGGTGGTAGTGCTGGGCGACGCGCTGTGGCGGTCGGAATTCGGCGGCAAGCCGGACGTTGTCGGGAAGACGGTGCAGCTGAACGGCATCGAGTTCACGGTGATCGGGGTAGCGCCGGCATCGTTCGGCGGACCGCTTCCGCAGTTGGGCGCCTATCTGTACGCGCCGCTGGCCATGGCGCAGCGCTTGAGCGGAGACGGCCAGCCGAATCCGCTGGAGAAGCGCAGCGACCGGCAGTTGTTCGTACATGGGCGGCTGAAGCCGGGGGTGAGCGGCAGCCAAGCAGCGGCGGAAGCACGGGTGATCAGCCAACGGCTGGCGCAAGCGTATCCGGACTCCAACCGCAACTGCACCCTGGTGGTGAGCACCGACCTCAAGTCACGCCTGCAACAGAGTCCCCTGGACTCGATGCTGATTTTCGTTCTGCTGGGTTTGGCCGTGGTGGTCTTGCTGATCGCATGCGCCAACGTGACGAACCTGATGTTGAGCCGGGCGCGGGGGCGCGCGAGAGAGATTGCCGTGCGGCTGGCGATTGGCGCGGGGAGGCAGCGGCTGGTGCGGCAGCTTTTGACGGAGAGCCTGGTGATCGCGCTGGGGGGGGGCGCGCTGGGGCTGCTGGTGGCGGAAGCGGGCGTCAGCCTGTTTTCGCAGATTCGCATTCCCAGTGACCTGCCCATCCTGCTGGATTTCCGGCTGGATCCGCGCGTGCTGGTGTTTACCGCGATTGTCGCGGTGCTGAGCGCGATTTTATTTGGACTCGTGCCGGCGTTACAGGCGACCGGAGGCGATCTGACTCCGGCGCTCAAATACGGCTCGATCGACACGCCGAAGCGCCGCCGTTTTCTGGGGCGGAACACGCTGGTGGTGGGGCAGGTGGCCGGCTCGCTGCTGCTGTTGGTGGTGGCGTCGCAAGGCTACCGGGGCGCGTCGTTCCTGCTGTCGGGGCCGGCCGGTTTTCGTACCGATCATTTGCTGACGGCGAATTTGGATCCATCATTGGCGCGCTACACAGCGCAGCAAACGCACGACTTCTATAAGAGCCTGCTGGAGGGCGCGCGCGATCTGACCGGCGTGAAGGCGGCGGCGCTGGCGCAAGCCATTCCACTGCTGCCGGGCGGAGGGAATCCGCGCATTATTCCGGAAGGCGTGCAATTGCCGCCGGGGTCGGAAGCGATTTCTATCCTCTCCAATACGGTCAGCCGGGATTATTTCAAGGTGATGGACATTCCCATCGTGGAGGGGCGCGGGTTTGAAGAGACCGACCGCGCGGGAACGCCGCGGGTGGCGATAGTGAATGAGCTGTTCGCGCACAAGTATTATCCGAAGGGGAGCGCGGTGGGCAAGCGTTTCCGTCTGGACAGCGCAAAGGGAACAGTGGTCGAGATCGTGGGAGTGGCGCGGCAGAGCAAGTACCTATTCCAAGCCGAGCCGCCGGTGGATTACATGTACCAGCCGCTGGAGCAGAATCCGCAGACAGGCATGTCGCTGCTGCTGTACACCTCGGTGCGGCCGCAGGATCTGGCGGGTCCGCTGCGCGGATTGGTGCGGTCGCTGGATGCGCGGCAGCCGGTGATCGGCATGCGCACGATGGAGGAAGTGTTCGACCTGCGCACAAGGAAGATCTTCGACGTGCTGCTGGGGACCATCGGCGGGCTGGGCGTGCTGGGCTTGGTGCTGGCGCTGCTGGGGCTGTACGGGCTGATGACGTATTCGGTCGGGTTGCGGCAACGGGAGATCGGGATTCGCATGGCGATTGGCGCGGATCGCGCGGGCGTGACAGTGATGATGCTGAAGCAGGGGCTGGTGCTGGCGGTAACCGGGGTGGCGGTCGGCGTGGTCCTATGGCTGCTGGCGAGCAGGCCGCTCCTGCAGTTGGTATCGGCGCGGTCGTTCAGTTGGAGCCTGTTGGGATTGGTGGCGTTGAGCCTGCTGGCCGCGGCGGGGCTGGGGGCGTATATCCCGGCGTGGCGGGCGGCGCATTTGGATCCGAATGTGGTGTTGCGGCAGGAGTAGAGTGGCGCGCTGGCGCGCGCCGGGGCTGGGGATCGGGGTTTTGTCGCCTTGTTCAGTGGATCAGTTCAGGATGATATTCTCGGGTTTCCAAAGCGGCTCTGAGCTTTCCAACAGCTCCAACAGACGCTGCCGCTTGACCTGTTCCCAGGCGGCTTGCGTCAGAAATCCGCTCCGGCCCCGTTTGCCGACCAATTGAGGATAGCGCCTTATGGGAGGCACATTACCGTGCTGCCACACCCCGAATCTGCCGGTACTTCCGCCCGATAATTTCCTTCTCCTCGATCGTCAGCACCCCCGCCAGCAGCACTCCGCCCAAATAAGCCAGGCTAAACACCACGCCGCATGCCAACAGGATGACCACCGGCCGGGCGCCCGGCAGCAGCGATCGCACAACAGCAGTCAGCAAGCCTGCGACTGTGGCGGCGCCCGCCAGTTTGCCCACATCGCGCAGCAGCACGATGTCCGCCCGCCGCACGCCCAGGATCCGCCCGAAACGCACCGCCGTCACCACGCGTTCCACCACGCTAACCACCACCACGGTCGAAATCGCGCCCACCAGGCCGAAGCGCGTGGTGCCGAACCACAACCCCGCTGCCAGCAGCGCGCATAACGCCACGCGCAGCCGGATCAGAAAAAACCGCTGATCGGCATAGGCGCGGAACAGCGGATCGTACAGAAAAATGCCCAGCAACAGCATGGTCAGATTGATCTGGAATACCGGCACACTCGCCAGATAGCGCTTCGTGAAAAGAAAGGCGACGAACTCATGCGCGGTCACCATGAGCATGGCGTAGATGGGGAAATAAACGGCCGCCAGCTTGCGCATGGCGCGCGCCACCAGCAGGATAATCTCGCGCGCCTCGTTGGCCTGCTGCAACACGCTGACGCGCGGGATCACCACCACGTTGGTGGCCTCCGCCAGCAGACCCATCAGCGGCAATTGTACCGTGCCCACCGCGTAAATGGCGTACACCGCCGCGCCCAGCCGGTTCGAAACGAAATAACTGTGCAGGTCAGTTTGTGCGGTGTACAACCAGCCGGCGAAGCCCAGCGGCAAAGCGTAAGACAACTGGCTGCGCAGCAGGCCGGCATCGAAGCGCCGCCAGAAGTTCGGAAATCGCGACTCGACGTACCAAAGCAGCACGCCGGTCTGCAGCACGCCTTGCACGATAGCAGCGTAAACCAGCGCGCGCACGCTGCCGAAAGCCAGCACCGCGGCCAGATAAATCGCCGTGCGCGTCAGTTGCACGCCGACAATCATGGCGCTGGCGAATTTCATTTCGCCGTTGGCGATCGGCAGAATCTCCAGCGCCGTCGAGACTACCCACAGCAGCATCACCATGCCGACCAGCGGCGCGTAACTGGTCAGTCCCGGTTGATGAAAGATAATGTCCAGCAGCGCCGGGTAAATCAGGAAGGCAATACAAGCCAGTGCGCCCATGCCCAGGTTATAGAGCATGATGTTGAGCACGATTTCCTGCCGGCGGTCGCGCTCGCGCGGCAGGAAGTAATACGCGCTCATGCCGAAGCCCAGCGGCAGGACCATCACGGCGGTATTGAAGATCAGGAAGAGCTGTTTGTAGATGCCGAACTGGGTCTGATCGAGGCGCCGCACCAGCAGCAGCGGCAACGCCAGGTTGAAGGTGAAAGCCAACGCCTTGGCCAGCATCAGCCAGGATACGTGCTCGGTGAGCGAGGCGGTCTGGGCGGCGGAGTTCGCCATGGGCGCGGGCGCCTTCATGTGTGCGTGGGCAACCTATATATATGCCGGTCGCGCCAGTGATAAATCGCTTGCAACAAGCGCGGCGCTACGCGCAACAGCAGCACGACGGCGGCCAGCTTGCGCGATTGGTAATAGGCGTTGGCGCGCGTCAGGTGGGCGATGGCCGCGGCGGCGTCCCCCCCCCGGGCGGCCTGCTTGCCCGCGTGCAGATCGAGTTTGGCGTGCTCCGCCGCGCGCCGCCGCTCGATGCTTTGCCGCTCGACCGGCGTTAAGTTGGGGTACCCGGAAGCCTTGTCCAGCACGCGCAGCACGCTTTCGATCATCAGTGCCGGATCGGCCGACAGGCTGCCCGGATGCTTTCGGTAGCGGCCCAGCACGCGCCGCTGATAACCGATGCGGCCGCCGTGATCCAGCAAGCGGAGCCACAGCTCGAAATCTTCTGCGCGGCGAAAAGCGGTGTCAATCAGGCCGGCAGCGAGCAGCGCTTCACGGCGCGCCACCGTGACGCAGACATGCACCGTGCATTCGCCCAACACCAGACGCTCGAAGGTGACCTCACCATCGGTCTGCGGTGACAATTCCATAACCGTGCGTCCGGCTTCCGGCACGTCGCCGAACACGCGCGCATCGGCGTACACCAGGTCGAGCGTCGGATCGGCTTCGAGCATGGTAATCTGGGCGGCCAGGAACTCGGGTTCCCAGATGTCATCCGCATCCAGCGGCGCGATATAGCGGCCGCGCGCGGCCCGTATGCCGGTGTTGCGCGCGCTTGCCGGGCCCTGATTTTCCTGGCAGAGATACAGGATGCGATCGCGGTACGGCGCCAGCACTTTTTCGAGTGCCGCGGTATCCGGCGAGCCGTCATTCACTACGATGATTTCGTAATCGCGGAGCGTTTGCGCCAGCACGGAATCGAGCGCCGCCGTGATCCACTGCGCCGCCTGATACGCGGGAATCACAACGCTCACTAACGGCTCGGGCATTTGCACTTGCAGAATAACACAGGCGGCGGAAGCGGCCGCAAATCGTCAGGCCGTTATCGGCAGATTGAGCTGCGGCTTGGCCGTCTCGCCCGGTTTCACTTCGACGACCGCCGAGATCGCGACATCGGCGCCTTTGGCCTTGCCTGTCACCGTAACCTTATATAGACCGGGCGGCGTGTTGATGTGCATCCAGACTCTATTGCCGCGGACCGCTTCGGTGAGTTTGACCGCCTGCCCTTCCAGGGTGACTTCGAATTGGAACCCGTCTGTCTGATCCGCATTGGTAACCGTCAGTTCCACAGCGCCAGGTTTGGTGGCAGCCTGTTTCTCTTGGGCGCCCTTTTCGACTTGCGCCTTGAGCTGGTCGAGCTGCGCCTTCAGGTCCTTCTCCATCTGCGCCAGGTTGCTTTGGAACTCCGTGGCCCAGTCCTTGGTTTCCTGCAGAACCATAGCTTGAATGCCGGAGACGAAGTCCTTGGCGCGCTGGATCATCCCGGCTTGCTGTGTCACGGTGGGAGGGTTATCCGCCGCGGCTACCAACGCCACCCAATCCATGCGAAACTCATGCAGCAGCTTGGTCATCGAGGTGGCCGTGAGGACGTAGCGGGTCCAACCGCTGGAGTAACCGAAGGCTTTGTCCAAGCCGATGACGCTCGCAGCCAGGCCCACGCACAAGGCGGCGATGGGGCCCGAATCAAAAGTGGCGACACGCTTGACTTCGAAACTCTTTAATACCTGAACCACGATGGGAACAATGCCGGCCAGCGCGGTCAGAACCAACGCCAAGAACCGAACCACTTGCGAGGACCGCTGTTTCGGTGGCTTCTTTCTCCAGTACCAGTCAATTGCCTTTTGCCCTTCTTCTTCCACCACCCGGCGGGTCTTGCGCAGGGACAGCGCCGGATCGGCGGGGTCCCACATGATGTCCATCGGCTCATGGGCGCGAATATCTTTGGTATTTGTATCCGCCATGACGGAATTCTACCATAACTGTGCGGAAATTCCTGCCTGTGGGCTAGTCACGATAGACCGCTGGCTGAGGCTCGCGAACGAGCTCAACGGCTTTGCCATCTATTTTTAGCCTGGGCTGGAAGATCGGCGGATGAACTCACCGATAGCGCTGACCAACTTGTCAATGCGCTGGTCCGTATCGCGAAAGCGCTGGTCCGTATCGCGGAAGCGCTGCTCGATTTCCTGGAAGCGCCGATCCGTATCGCGGAAGCGTTGCTCGATTTGTTGGAAGCGCCGGTCGGTCTCCTGAAAGCGCCGCTCCGTCTCCTGAAATTGCTCCTGGGTCCTGATCTGCGCTTCCGTCAAGACCACTAGCACGTCGTCCAGCCTAGCCTGTTTCTCGGCAAGTACCCCCATCAGGTTCTCCAGCCGAGTGACGCGTGATTCCAGGCTTTCCATATACATATAATACGACGAACTGAGATAGACTGGTGCGATAGATGAGTCAAAATCAATCCATTCTGGTAGTCGGCGGCGCCGGCTATCTCGGCTGCGTGCTCGTCGAGGAGTTACTCAACCGCGGCTATGCTGTCACTGTATTTGACCGGCTGTTCTTCGGCGATGCCGGCCTGCGGAAAGTGCGCGACCGCATCCGCCTGGTCACCGGCGATATGCGCGCAATGCCGCCCGCCGTGCTCGAAAACGTCGGCGTGCTGGTCAATCTCGGCGGACTGTCGAACGATCCCACCGCCGAATACAATCCCGAAGCCAATCATCAGATGAACGCGGCGGCCACCCGCACGATGGCCGAGATGGCCATGAAGGCCGGCGTGCGCCGCTACATCTACGCTTCGTCGTGCTCCATCTACGACGTGGGCGTGGTGGACGAAGAACGCGATGTCCTGCTGACCGAAGAGACCGCGGTCGCGCCGCACGCTGCCTACGCCGTATCCAAATTGGCCGGCGAACAGCAGCTTATGGCGCTCGGTGACTCCAGCTTCTGCCCCGTCAGCCTCCGCATGGGCACGTTGTTCGGCTTCTCGCCGCGCATGCGCTACGACCTGGTAGTGAACACCTTCGTGAAAGATGCGCTCTCGAAAGGCGCGGTGACCCTGCACTATGGCGGGCAGATGTGGCGGCCGCTGGCCGAAGTGCGCGATGCCGCGCGAGCTTACGTCATGGCGATCGAAGCGCCCGAGGCGCTGGTCGCCGGCCAGATCTTCAATATCGTTGCTGAAAATTTCCGCATCTCCGAGCTGGCCCTGCGGGTCTGCGCGGCGCTGCGCGAGATGAGCGTGCCGGTCGAGATTCAAAGCGCCTTCCAATACGCCGGCATTCGCAACTACCGCGTCTCAGGCAAGAAGGCGCGGCAGGTGTTGAGCTTTCAGCCGCTCGTCAGTGTGCAGGAATCGGTCCGCCACATGGTCGAGAACATTCGTGCCTATGGCTACACCAACTTCGATCACGACCGCTATTACAATATCCGCTGGATGAAACTGCTCGAAGAAATCAAAGGCACCATCGATATCACAGGCACGCTATTTGAGGCGCCGCCCGGCCGGAGCGTGGTGGAAATGCCCGCCGGCAAACGCGCGCTCGCCTAAGTTTTCCAATGCCATTTCAAATAGAATCCAAGCACCTAAACGGAGTGGTGGTGCTCGAAACCAAAGCCTACGCCGACGAGCGCGGCTTTTTCCTGGAAGCTTACCGCGCCGATCAGTTCCACGCCCTTGGGCTGCCCACCGAGTTCACCCAGGACAATCACTCGCGCTCCGTGCGCAACGTGTTGCGCGGGCTGCATTTTCAATGGGAGCCGGCCATGGGCAAGCTCATGCGCGTGACCGTAGGCACGGCTTTTCTGGTGGCTGTGGACATACGCAAGGGCTCTCCCACGCTGGGCCAGTGGTTTGGTCTGGAAGTCTCGGCGGAGAACAAAAAGCAGGTGTGGGCGCCGGCCGGCTTCGCGCGCGGCTTCTGCGTGCTCTCCGAGGTCGCCGAAGTCCAGTACAAGTGCACTGGAATCTATAACAGCCAGGCCGAATCCGGCATCTTGTGGAGCGATCCGGCCATCGGCATCGCCTGGCCGGTTACCGAGCCTATCCTTTCCCCCAAGGATGCCAAGGCGCAAACGCTGGCCGAGTGGCTTCGCTCGCCGGAGTCGGATCGGTTCACGTATGGGAACTGAGGCCGTCCAGTCCGGTCGCCGCCCCCCATTTTTTTCATGTGCAGGATTTGATAACTTCGGTTATGCTGGATAAGAAGGCTGATACGGTAACTCATGTGGCTGCGGAAGTTGCGTTGTGAAATCGTTGTACCGGTACGCTCCAGGACTGAAAAAGTTATTTTTTACCGTTGATCTGCGCCTTTGAGTGCGATAGATTAAGACAGGAGGAAATGTTAATGGTCATCAGGCAGTACCGGATGTTGGGGTTCGTATTGGCAGCAGGAGTTCTGGTAGCGGCTCTGCCCGCCTTCGCCGGAACCATCGTCAACGTCGATAGCAACCCGGCCTTGAACGGCGCCTCCGAATTCAACAACTTGACGGGAACCGATATGGTGGTCCCGGATCTCGATCCTTTCTGGGCGCCGAATAGCGCCAATTCTTCCTGGATCTCCTACGCCGATACGGGAACTGCGATCTGCTCACCGGGCAATTCTAACCCGGCTCCTTGCCCGGGGAACAGCACCACCACGGGTACGCCGAACGCCGTCTTCACCCTCAATTTCGATCTGCCCAATGCGGACAACGTGGGAAGCATCACCGTCTGGGCGGATGATACGGCGGCCGTTTATCTGGACGGTACGTTGCTGATCCCTGCCAACCCCAACCTGGGCCTGCATTGCGCCAATGCGCCGGTGGGCTGTGAGGCGATTGATGGCGCGACCTTCAATTTCCCCGGAACCGACTCCTACACCGGCGGATCGCTGAATTTAGGCGCTGGCGAGCATACCTTGACAATCGATGCATACCAGCTTGGCGGCGGGCCTTTCGGCGTGATGTACGAGGGCAGCTTCAATTCCAGCCCGTCCACGACGCCCGAACCGGCCAGCTATGCGTTGCTGGGATTGGGTCTGGCTGGATTAGGCTTGTTAGCCCGGCGCAAGCGCGCCTGATCGCCTCACCCGTTGGCCGCTACACGGCCTGTGTCCATACCTATTGAGCAGCTTCAATACTTATCGTTCGATCTGTATGAGCGCTATATCCTGTTGCAACAGATCGAGAAACTCTTCCGCCCACCCGCGTCTCCGTACCGTGTCTTAGACGTCGGCGGCCACACGCCCGCATTTTGGCCCGGCTTTCCTTCACTGGCCGGAGCCTTGATCCCCGACGCCAACGTGGCGGTGGTGGACATCCTTCCCCAAGCGGATTTGCGCAATTATGTGCGCGCCAGCGGCCTGCACTTACCTTTCCCAGACGAGACCTTCGACCTCGTCTGCTCGCTCGACACCCTCGAACATGTCTCCGCCCATGACCGTCCGGCCTTGCTCGCCGAGTTGCTGCGCGTCACCCGCGACGGCCTGTATATCGCTTTCCCCTTCGATTCCCCCAGCAACCGCTGGGCCGAAAGCGTAGTCGTCGAGTACACCGGCGTCGTGCTGCAAACGCCCCTCCCGGCGCTCCTCGAGCACCGCCAGTTCGGTTTGCCGGATCGCAGCGCCGTCACCAATTTGTTGCGCGAACACGGCTATCCCCTGATCCAATTCGAACAGGGCAACACCGATGTTTGGCTGCTCATGATGCTGACCTACCACACCGTGCGCAGGTCTGGCGACGATTTCGTCCAAGAGTTGAACCTGCGGTTCAATCGAGCCTATGCCGCGCAGGACTGGGCTGCGCCGGCCTATCGCACGGGATACCTGCTCTCCAAGCGGCATCCTGCGCAGGATCTGGAAGCACTCCACGCTTCCTTCACACCGCCGCACGCCAGCGCCGACCTGCAGGCGGTGCTGGCCTTCTGCCAGCTCTACTTGAACATCGCCCACCACGGACGCGCGCTGCTCGACAAAGACCGCTACATTCACAATATCGAAGGCGAGATGCTGGCCGAGCGGCAGGCGGCGGCCGAGTGGCAGGCGCGCTGCGAAACCGCCCGTGAGGAGCGCCGGCAACTCTATTTGCAACTCGCGGATAGGGAACGCGAGCATACCCAGGTGCTCGCACAACTGGAAGGCCTCGGCAACCGCATCGCGGAAATGCAAGGCGCGATCGAAGCTCGGCAGGCGCAGCTTGCCGCCCAACTCGAGGCGCAACTCGACGCGCAACTCGACGCGCAACTTGCCGCGCAACTCGAGGCGCAAGCCGCCGCCCAAGCCGCCCAGGCCGCGCAACAGGAGCAGTCCGCGCAAATGAACTCCGTACACCTGGATTCGCTGGCGCGCGTGTACGACCGCATGCGGGATCTCGAAATCAGCCTGCTCACCAACCGGCGCGACATACAAGCCATCTACGACAGCCGCATCTGGAAAACGTTGCGCGGCGCCGGGGGAGCGCTGCTGCGTTGGACCGGCCGGGCGTCCGATCCGCCCCTCGCGCCGGCGCCGCCTGTCGCCCCCACGCCGGCCCCGGCGCCCGCTTCCGGCGAGTACCTGGAAATCATCTGCGACGACCCCGGCATATCGGGCATTCGCCGCGTGCGCGATGTGACCGAAGTGCGCGGCTGGGCCCTGGCGCAGTCCGGCATCGAGCGCGTCCTGGTGGCCATCAACGATAGCCCCACAGCGCCCGCTTCCTACGGTCTCCCGCGGCCCGATGTGGGGCGCGACCATCCGGAACTGGCTGCCGCGGACCGCTCCGGCTATCAATTCTTCTGGGATACCACCAGCGTGCCGCAAGGCCCCGCCACCGTGCGCGTGACCGCCATGGCCAAGAGCGGCCGTACCATCGAAGTTACCTGCAACGTCATCATCGATCAAACCGCCACCCCGGATTACGACCTCTGGATTGCCCGCAACGAGCCTGCCGCCGAAGAAAAGCAGCGCATGCGGCAGGAGGCCGAGACGCTCGCCATCCGCCCCACCTTCAGCATCGTCGTGCCGGTATATAAGGTTCCGCTCCCTCTGCTGGAGCGCTGCATCGAATCCGTGCACGCCCAGCTTTACCCGCACTGGCAGCTATGCCTGGCCGACGATGGCTCGAACGATCCGGCATTGGCGGAGTACCTGCGCTCGTGCGCCGCGCGCGATCCGCGCATCCGCGTCACCGCTCTCGAAAGCAACCGCGGCATTTCCGCGGCTACCAACGCGGCACTCGCATTGTGCCAAGGCGAGTACGTCGCCTTTCTGGATAATGACGATGAGCTTGCCGATTCCGCCCTTTCCGAGGTCGTGCGCGGCATCAACGCCGATCCCGCCACCGATGTTTACTATTCCGACGAAGACAAGTTGGACCAGCGCGGCCGCCGCTATGATGTCTTCTTCAAACCCGGCTGGTCGCCTGACTTGTTTCTTTCCTGCAACTACCTCTGCCACTTCCTGGTCATCAAGCGGCGGGTGATCGAGCAGGTCCAAGGCTTGGACGAGACCTATCGCGGTGGCAGCCAGGATTACGAATTCCTGCTGCGTGTGACTGAGCACACCAGCAACATACGCCGCATTCCGAAAGTCTTATATCACTGGCGCGCGGCAGAAGGTTCTACGGCCAAGGTCCCGGACGCTAAGCCGGAGGCCGGCGCGGAAGGCCGGCGCGCGCTCGCAGAGCACCTGGCCCGCCGCCATCCCGGCGCAACCGCGGAAGAGATTACTTCTTGCCGCTACCGCGTGCGTTATCCCATCGAGGGCAATCCGCGGGTTAGCATCCTCATGCCCAGCGGCGGCAACATGAGCTTCCTGCGCGCGGCGGTCGACGACGTGCTGCGCAAGACCACTTACACCAATTACGACCTCTGGCTCATCGACAATTCGCGCTCGACCCAGGTACAGGAATACGCCGCCGGCCTGGCGCGTCAGGCGCCCGTCCGCTATCTCGACTGGCGCAATAAGCCGTTCAATTATTCGGTGATCAACAACGAAGCCGCCCGCCGCACGGATTCACCGTACATTCTGTTCTTGAACGATGACATGACCATCATCACGCCCGATTGGCTGACCGCCATGCTGGAGCATGCGCAGCGGCCGGAGATCGGCGCCGTTGGTGCGCAGTTGCTTTACCCGCACAAGTCCATCCAGCATGCCGGCGTCGTGATGGGCATTTACGGCAATAGCGGCCACGCCTTCAAAGGTCTGCCCGCCGAGCTGACTCATTACTTCAATATCCCGAACGTGATTCGCAACTGCAGCGCTGTCACCGCCGCCTGCCTGCTGGTGGCGCGCCAGAAGTTCTTCGAAGCCGGCGCCTTCGACGAGGTCAACCTGGCCGTAGCTTTTCAGGACGTGGATCTCTGCTTGAAACTCCTGGATCTGGGCTATCGCAACCTCTACACGCCACATGCCCGGCTCTATCATTACGAATCCGTCACCAAAGCCGAGAAGATCCCAAATCCAATCGAGGACGCCTACATGAAACGCCGCTGGGCGAAGTATATCGTCGACGATCCCTACTACAATCCCAACCTCACCCGCCGGCGCGAGGACTTCACTCTCCGGGTCGACTAGGCAGTGCACTTACCGACCCCGACGCCGTGCCGCCCCTCCCGCCCGCGCTGACCTCAGGATTCAACCTTATAGGTACTCACGGTGGCGCCGAGACAAACGGTTCACCTCGTCAGATTGACTAGCACCGCCACGCTGTTGCCGAGAACTCCGGGCGCCACCAGATCCGGCTTGCCCGCGCTGGATGGCTGGCCGTGTAGGTTCTCGAGCAAGACCTGATTTCCCGCCGGACCGAAGGAAAGACCGGGATTCAAAAACGTGCCGTCACCTTTGCCCAGCAGGATCTGAATCGCGTTGACCAGGAATAGCAGGTCCGGGACGCCGTCTCCATTCACATCTCCTATTTGCGGCAACGTGGGCCTCACGCCGGAATAGCTGATTGCGCTTTGAACCAGTTTGAACCCTCCTTTCCCATTGCCCAAGTAGATATCAGAGGCGGAGCCGTGCAATCCGGCCACCATTTGAACTATTGCGTCCAGCTTGCCATCGCCATTCAAGTCAGCCAACACCACGGAAACAAAATACGAGAGGGGAATGCCTGGTATGGTAGAGAGCGTAAATCCGCCGTGCTGGTCGTTCAGCAAGACATAGATGCCTGTACCAAAATTTCCGGCCACATACACTAAGTCCGTATATCCATCATTGTTGATTTCGCCCGCGGCAATCCAGGTCATGTAGCCGGGCGCCGGCAAGCTAGGATAGATAGGCACCAGCGCTTGAAAAGTACCGTCGCCGTTTCCCAGGGCCAATTGGTTAGAGGAATCCGCCACATCCAGTTTTCCATCGTGGTTAAAGTCGGCCACCACAAAGTTATAGGTAAGGGTGAAATTGGGGGTGAAAGGGATCACACTGGACATGCTGAAGGTGCCGTCTCCGTGCCCCAGATAAACTGTCACTGTTCCCGGAGAGAGGCTCTCTACCAGCAGATCCTGTATGCCGTCACCGTTCAGATCCGCCGCGACCGGGCAGCCCGCGGAGGATTGTGCGAACGACGGCCCGATCGTAAAAGGCGCATTGCCCTTCCCCGTACCAAACAAGATCGTGACGCCTTGCGAGGTGGCCACCGCTAGATCCGGTATTCCGTCGCCATTGAAATCCGCCGCCGCGCCACAGCTCGAGCTGTTCGGCAGTGCGGTCAAGACGCCATCCTCAAATGTGCCGCCGCCCTCGTTGAGCAGCACAGTGACATCCACGCCTGACAGGAATACAAGATCGATGAGTCCCTGGTTGCGCAGATCAGCCGGGACGACCTTGCTGTAGGGAACGCCCAAGGCTACTCCAGGGTACGAAATCTCCGGCGCAAAGGTCGCGTTACCCAGGCCGAGTGAGATATAGCCCTCGTCGCTCACCAGGTCGGGAAAGCCATCGCCGTTGACATCGGCGATGGCGAAGCTATAGCAGGTGAGTACAGTCTGCGTGGGCGCCGCGAAGCCTCCGCTGCCATTGTTCAGATAGATTGATAAATTGGAAGGCCCTATAGATTCGGACGTGTTGATCACGATATCCAGATGCCCGTCGCCGTTGAGGTCGCCGGTAGCCATCCACCTCGGGTAGTTCGCCGTAGGGTACACCACGGGCGTCTGGAATGTGCCATCGCCATTGCCGAAAAGGACGGCGAAGCCCAACAGCTTGCCACCGGTGCCCGCGGGCGCCCAACCTACGACTAAGTCGAGCTTGCCGTCTCCATTGAAATCGGCCGCCAGCAAAGGCGCCTTGTTAGTGGCTGAGTTAGGCACGGGAATGAGCACGGCCGGATTGAAGACACCTCCGCCCTTGCCGGTCAACAGCCAGATCCCGTTGCCGCCTGGAAGAGCGACATCCGGAATACCGTCGCCGTTAAAGTCACCGGCGACTATGCTTTCGAGAGAGTCCGGCACGGCGTACGGCACGGGAGCCTGAAAGGTGCCATCGCCGTTGCCGAAACAGACGCCAATTCCTGAAGGTCCTTCCAATGGCAACCCGGTGAAGACCAGGTCCGTGATGCCGTCGCCGTTCAGGTCGAGCGCCACGCCGACTGGCGGACTGATGTTGTTGGTCCAGTTAGTGGTGGTCGTTGGTCCGGCGCGTAAGGCGCCCTTGCCGTTGCCGAGCAGAGTGGTGATGGAAATGGGGGATCCATTGACGAGCGTAATCACATCCGGAATCTTGTCGCCGTTAACGTCCGCGACCATGACGAAAACTCCCTGATTCGGGTAATTCCGCTCCGCGAAGAAATTTGGGGTTTTGATGGTGGGCGCGGCCGCTGCCGCCGTATACCATAGCATCGCAGCCAAAACGAGACGCCTCATGCGTGCACACCTCCGTCCACGTCATTATACATCCACCCGCGCGCAAAATCTCAAACGGTTCGAAACTGCTCCACTTCATGCGTCGGTGGACGCGTTGCTTTACACAACAACGGCAAGCTCGACCTAGCCGTGACGAATTATTCAGGGCAATTCACCGTGCTAACGAATACCTCGGGACCTAGGTGTTCTACGAAGCCAGCACAGCTGCAGCTCGGCCACCGCAATCTCTACAGGGCCGCATGCCCGGCTCTATCATTACGAATCCGTCACCAAAGCCGAGAAGATTCCCAATCCGAATCGAGGACGCCTACATGGAGCGCCGCTGGGCGAAGTATATCGCCGACGATCCCTACCTACAATCCCAACCTCACCCGCCGGCGCGAGGATTTCATTATCCGTGTTGAGAAGTGAACGGATTGTGTACGGTGACTGCGCCGTACCTCTGCCCGTCGTTGAGATCCTCGGTGTAAACGCTCTCGGCACCGCCCGACTCAGCCGCGGACAGGATCAGCGCATCCCAAAAAGAGATCCTGTACTGCTCCTGGATGCCGAAAGCCGAAAGGATCTGCTCTCGTCCGATGATCACCAGCGGAAGCTCCAATAACGCAGCCGCAGCCTCTCGCATCTTGCGGTGGGGCAAGCCGCATTTTCGCTCGCCCGCTACATAGAATTCCTGCACCACCTGAGTGCTCAAGAGCATGCGACCGCTACAGCGCCGAAAAAGTTCCTGCGCGCGGGCCTGTTTGACCCTATCCGCCGCACTATACATATAGAGCAGAACGTTGGTGTCGAAGAAGACTCTAGCGTCGTTCATACAAGTCTTCCCGCCGAATCGTGGCAGGGTCAACAGAAGAATGCGGGCCGCGTTTAGCCAGCGCCAGCACGCGCTCTGCGGCGGCGCGTTCCCGGCTATCGCGCGTCAAAGCCTCCGTCAGCAATTCCCGAACCAGGCTGTTTACGGTCGTATCGTGGCCGGCCGCATAGATCTTGGCGCTACGGATGAGGCTGGCAGGAAGGCTAAAGGTAATATTGCGTGTTTCCACTTGTTCTAGTGTACCACTTGATTATGTGGTCAACGCAACGGTCCCCCACCCGCATCGGCGGACCGCATCTAGCCCAAGGCCATAGCTACCGGGTAGAGAAAGATACTCACCCGGAAACCGCCGGCGGACTTCAGGCGCCAGGCGTAGCCAGCGCGATCCCGCTGATAAAGTCGCAGGCGAATCCGAACACGATCCGGCTGTTGCTCAATGAATTGGAATTCAGATACACGTTCTTGATCACGTCACCGTCGAAGGCATCTCCGGTGCCTACCACGCGTGTAAAAGCTCCGCTCTGATAGACAAAGATGCCGTTAATCCCGGTGCCCACCGGTGCAGCCTCGAAGACCAGAGTGTCGAATTGCGCCGACAGCGCGGTGATCGCGTAGGGCGGCGCTGGGAATCCGGGGAGCTGCGTGGTCAGCCGTAGAATCGGTCGCGGCGTGCCAGTGCCGCCCGCAGCGGCGCTGATGCTCTCCGCGAAGATCGCCGTGGGCTGTGGAGCAGCCTGCGGAGAGGCGGCCGTGAAGTAGATCTCCTTTTGATTGATCGCCAGCAGCGAGGAGTTCGATTCCAGCCGCACAGTACTCGGGACGCCGGTAAGAACGGTCTGGTCGGTCGCCAGCGGCGGGTACGCGTAGTATCCGTTCGGAGTGCAAGTCGGAGTGGTTAAGGGAATGCCCGTCAATCCGGTCAAAAAGAGTCCGACGGGTGACGGTCCAGGGAAGCCCGAGGATCCCAGGAAGATGACATTGTTGCCGGTCACCCTGGGCTGCATAAACGAGTTCAGCGCGATGTTGCAGTTCGAATTCGGGTACTCGACGGATACGTTGGGACCGGCCAACTCCGCGAGCGCCGAACCGTCGATGTTCGCCACGAAAACCGCAAGTCCGCTGCCGGGCGAGAATGAGCTGTAAGGAGTGAATACTACGTGCTGGTCATCCGCATGGACAACGCCAGTAGGAGCCGTACTGAAGTTCATGCTCCCCATCTGGCTCACCCCCGGCAGGACGGTGAACTGATTGGCAACCACCGTGGGCTTGTGACCGGCAGCGGCGGCGACCGAATAGACGCCCCAGCAGGATCCAGGTGCGCCGGCGCAGCCCAGCAAGGCCACTCGCTTCCCCTTCAGGACGCTGTAACCTCCAAAGACCTCGTCCTCGTTCGGCGGCAGGCAGGTGCTGAAAGCGAAGGTCTCCCCATGAGTTTGCGGCGCCGAGCTGCCCAAGGCCACCAGTTGGGTAATTTGCCCGGAGCTAACGTTCATCATCCAGATCCCGTTGTAGGCGTCGCAGCTTGGCGCGTTTTGGGTCAGCGAGATGAGGTTCTCGTCTATGGAGAACCCGGCCTCTTCGTTGAAATGGAACAGATCGCTGCCACCCGGCACCTGCACCGAGTCATTCAGCAGGAGCGGGTTCAGCGTGTAGGTCTGCCCATCGGCGTGCGGCGCGCAAACGAACATGGCCAGCGCCGGCAACATCAAATAAAGATTCCTTGATCTCATCATTCCCGCCCTCCGGCGCGGACTAACTATTATGGCACGGGCTGCCGCTTTCTCCCGCGTAAGCTGCAAGCTAAATCGACCCCTTGCGCGCGCAGGTATCGGTACGCCGCGTCGGGATCCGGGCAACCAAAAACAGTCCGGTGTCTTCATGCGCGGCGCCCGTGGTGCCGAAGAGCGCCACGTGCTGTTTATGTGCTGGATTAGGGGTGCTCGGTTCTCGTCGATAGGAGAATTTCACAAGAGGGCGGGAAGATACCCCTGGTCAGGGGAATGATTTTGACGAACACTGGTTCGGAAACGCTACGGCTGGCTGCCTGTTCGCGCGTCTCGCGGAGCGTTTCCGCGGCTGCAACGACTTCGCGCTCGTTCGAGGAGAGCGCCACCCAACCAGATTGGTAGGGTTTGAGGAGTTCGGTGAGATTTGCCACTGGCAGTTTTGTTGTATGCGCTCGTTTCATGGCTCGCTTAACACCCTTCTTATGCCCGAACAGCACCGTCGCGCTCGCCAACTCGAAATTCTTTTCCGCCGGCAATTCCTTCACAAAAGGTCGATCCAGGTACTGGCCGCCCGATTCTAACAGGTCTGCCATCCTCAGATCGAGAAACTCCCGTTTCGCTCCGCCGCTCAGCCCCTCCGCCCAACTCCGCACAATCCAGGTCAGCGACCAGATGGGAAGCACGCTCGCATACACTTCGTGCCGGTCGATCTCGATGCCTTCCGAAGACAGGTTCTGCAACCCCTGCCCGCTCATGTTGTAGTAATGGTGCGGATAGCCGTGGACCGGCGCCAGAAACGGTACGCAGCACATCAAATTGCCGCCCGGCTTCAGCACTCGCACGAGTTCCCTGGCGCACGCGAACGGGTCCTTGACATGCTCCAGCACCGCCAGGGACAACACCGCGTCGAACGAGTTATCCCCAAACGGCAGCATTTCGCCTACGCCGCGCACGTCCGTGGTATCGTAAGCCGCAATTTCAAAATTGACCACATTGTCGAAATAGACCGGCCGGCATCCCGCCCCGCAGTCCAGAATCAGCCCATCCCGATGCCTGGCGATCAGGTCCATCGCGTACGGGTCGTAATCATTGGCCGATACCGCGTCCGTATCGATAATGGCGAACTGCGCGCGGAGCTCGGGCGTCAGAAAGTCCGCACAGGCCTCGCCGAAAACGCATGGCATGTCCTGCCGCAGCAAGGGGCGAACGCGGGCCAGCTTCGTCTTCTTCAGCGCCAGAAACGCATCGCCCGCCGATACGCGTTGCCGCCGGCCTTCGCGACGCCCGTATGCGGCGAAATGGGCGCGGCCCGACTTCACCTCCCCGCGCCGCACCGCCGCCGCCACGTCCGGATTTGCAGCCAGATACGCGCCTTCATCGAAATTCTCCTGGGTGACGGGCGCGTCCATCACCAGGCCCGCAGGCGTGCTTGGCATCGCGCTATCGTAACAGGCGCCGCGCGGAGCCGAAGTTACCCTGTGTGCACCGTCCCCGCCTCCACAAAGCACAACGGGTTCTTCCACGGATCCTCGCAGTAAAACGACCGCTCGCCCCACGGCCGCACCGCAATGCCCCCGCCCGGCGCGTCGTGCACCTCCTCGCGCGCCAGGCACCCCAGCTCCTTCGCCCGCTCGAACACCGCCTCCAGATCATGCACCGTGAAATACAGCGCTTTCGCCGCCGCGTGCGGCTTGTGCGATTGGGTCACGTCGACCACCTGTAGCGTCACCGGCCCGCACTCGAAATAACACCGCGAGCCCGCCTGCTTCCGTCCTTCGATGCCCAGCAGTTTGCTATAAAACGCAATCGCCGCCGCCAGGTCGCCGACCTCGATATTGAGCCTGAAAAACTGCGGCACTTCGGCCGCCTGCTCGTTCTTCTGTTTCGCTGCCATGTTGATTCTCCTTCAATGTTTTCCGCTTTTGGTAAAGTGCGCCAGCCAGTCCCGCACCAGCTCCAGGCGCTTACGCTTGATCCGGTAAATCCATAGCCGTCCCTCGCGCTCGTGGGTGATCAGCCCGGCGCGTTCCAGCACTCTCAGGTGCCGCGTGGTGGTTTGCCAGGCGTGCTCGAAGATGCCCGCGATCTCTCCGGCGGTCATCGATCCGCCGTTGAACATAATGGTCATCAGCACCCGCCGCCGGGCGGCATGCGCCAGCGCCCCGAAGACCGCGTCGTAAGTGTCCGCTTCGGGTTTCGGATCGCGCCGCGCCATACACTGATATTAAGCCACATTGCTAAATAACGTGTCAAGGCATAGTTCGCAGATCGGCTAAACATCATGCGCGGGCTGCCCCGGCGGCGTCCTCGCCCCGGCGTACGCTAAAATCAATCTCCATGCCGAAAACCGGCTTCCTGGATTCAATCGATGGCCGTCTCCTAAGAGGTTGGGCGCATGAGGAAGGTGCGGATTCCCCCGCCACGGTCGAGATCTGCCTCAATGGCGTAGTGGTCGCTTCCGTTCTCTGTGCCGACTTTCGTCCCGACCTCGCCGCCGCCCACATAGGCGACGGGCGCCACGGATTCTCCTATGGCTTTCCACCGGAGTACGGCCCGCTCTTCGGCATCGTCACCGTGCGCTTCGCCGGCTCCGGTCCGGTTCTCACCAACGGTGAACGGGTCGTACCGGATCTGGGCAGCCGGCTGCTAAGCTCTTCCGTGCTTGCCAAAGGCCTCTGGTCGCTCAAGCGCTTGGAACTCTCGGATACCGGGATCGCCCTGGAGGGTTGGGCGATTCCGCCGCGTGCGCTCGCCCTGCCTGTCGCCATCACGCACAACCAAGCCGCTCTGCAACTCACACGCCACCGCCGCGACGATATCGCCGGCAAGCTGGGCCTGTCTCAAGACGAGGTGGGCTTCGGATTTACCGCCCAAGCCCACGCCGGCCCCGAAGTCCGGAGCCACGAATTTCGCTTCGAGCACGCCGCCACCCGCCGGCCATTCGATCCCCATCAAACCATCCACTACATCCTCTCGGACAAGCCCCTGCCGCCCGAGCGCCTGCGTGTGCGCGTGCACGGCTCCGCCGATCCGGTCAGCTTCATACGCGAAGGCTCCAGCACGTTCGCCCGCATCCAGCACGTGCTCCAGTGTTACTTCTCCAAGTCCATCGCGGATTCGAGCCATGTGCTCGACTGGGGTTGCGGATCGGGGCGCGTGCTGCGTTACCTGGATGACGGCATCCAATCGACCGGCATCGACATCGACCAGGAGGCTATCGAATGGTGCCGCCAGGCGTTCCCGCGCTTTCAATTTCTGACCGTGCCCACCGTGCCGCCCACCTCGATACCAGACAATACGTTTGATCTGATCTATGGCATCTCCGTACTGACGCACCTCTCCGAGGCCGACCACCTTCGATGGCTTGCGGAGTTGCACCGCATCTCCCAACCGAATGCCATCCTCCTGCTGACCACGTTCGGCGATACGGCGTGCTGGCGCAGCCGCCTGCCGTTCAGTATGTTCCCCACCCTCGCCGGCGGATTTTCCGATGGCGGACGAAATAGCGATCTGGATCAGGTCGACGTCAACCGCGAGTATTACCGCAACGTGTTCATCGCGCATGAGTACATCTTGCAGACCTGGTCGCGCTATTTCGAGGTAGTGGATATCCTCCCCGGAGCCATCGGCAACCTGCAAGACCTGGTGATTCTCCGGCGATGACGTGGCGCACGCACTCCTGCCTGCTGCGGCGACACTCTTGTCGCCAACCGGCGCGCGCGCCGGTTGGCGTCGCGTTACGGAGACTGCCAGTCGATCGTCCGCAGGCCCGGAACGCGAGAGAACTCTGCGGTGTTGTGGGTGACGAGTGTCGCGCCGCGGCTCAGCGCCGTCCCCGCAATCATCAAGTCGTGGGGGCCGATGGTCGAACCCCGCCGTTCCAACTGGAAACAGATGCGCGCCGCGGCGACGGCCGCATCCGAATCGAACGGGATGCGCCGGATGTGCGCGAAGCCCTGCTCCAACTGCCTGCGCCGCCGGTCAGCAATTTTGGAGCGCAGGGTTCCGTACTCCAGTTCATAGACGACCACGGCCGGCAGAGCCAGTTCGCTGGCAGCGGTGTGCTGAATACGCGCCACAATGGCAGGGTCGCCCTTCAGGTAACCGATGACCACGTTGCTGTCAAGCAGAGTCAATCCAGGCTCTCCCGGGGGGCGTCTTTGCCGTAGCCCTGCCGCAACTCGGCGGCATCCGGAAAGTCTGGAAACGCTCCGGCTAAGGCCAGGAATTCAGGCGGTAAAGAGTCATTCACCGATTCTGTGACACGCTGAGCTACCCACTTGCTCACACTGACCTTCGCTGTCTTGGCGGCTTTGCGCACACGGCGCTCGACGTCCTCGTTCAGGTAGATCGTGAGGTGTGCCATAAAGATAGTATATTATATACTACACGCAGCGCCGGTTGCACAGACTCTACCTGGAGCATAAAGGACCATAATGCAGAAGCGGAAGATTCCAAAGTTCAAATCGGAGGCTGACGAGGCCGCCTGGTGGTATGCGCATCGGGCCGAAACCGCACGCTGGCTGGAAGAAGCCGCTGCCAAGGGTCAGACCACCACGCTAGCCGAAGTGTTGCAGCGCGCCCCTCACCGCGCCGGCACGCTCACCCGCGAAGGCCGCGCTCCAGGATCTCCTCGAACGCGCGGCTCACCATCTCCCAGGAAAACCGCGAAGTAACCAGCTCCGCGCCGGCCGCGGCCAACCGCGCGCGCGCCGCAGAATCTTCCAGCAGCTCCACGCACGCGCCTGCGAACGACTCCGGCCCGTCCGCCAGCCGGATGTTTTCCGGATCCCGCACCTCCAGCCCCTCCGCGCCGATGGGCGTCGACACCACCGGCACACGCGCGGCCATCGCTTCGTAAATCTTCAACCGCGTCCCCCCCCCGATGCGCAGCGGTACGATCGAAACCTGCGCGCCCCACAAGTAGGGCCGCACATCCGGCACCGTGCCGGTCACCGTGATCTTCGGATCGTCTGCGGCCAGCGCCTCGATCGCCGGCGGCGGCGTGCGCCCCACGATCGCCAACGTCACCTCCGGCCGCCGCCGCCGCACCAACGGCAGAATCTCCCGCACGAAGTAGCGTATGCCATCCATATTCGGCATCCAATCCATCGCGCCGATGAAAACTAGATCCGCCACCGCCGGGCTCGCGGGGGGGGGCACGAACCGTTCCGTATCCACCCCCGTCGGCACGTGCGAAATCCGCGTCGCGCCGAAAAGCTGCCGCATGGTTTCCGCATCCTCCCGCGACACCGCGATGATATGTCCGGCCTGCGTGCAAACGTGCCGCTCAAACGCGAACATCCGGTTGGCCTGCAAGCCGAAATAGAATTTGCGCAGCGGATCGGGCGCGCTCTCGTGATGCCGCCGCCAGATCATCGTCTCCACATTGTGCTGAAACACAATCCAATCGCCGAGATTCGGGATATTCGCGGCAGGCGCGGCGAAATCGCACACCAGCCGGTCGCAGCCCAGCGTGCGCGTCAACTCGGCAATCTTCGCCGTCATGGCCGCCGACCGGTACCGGCTGATGGCTACCGGCAGCGCCGCGAACAGCCCCGCCGCCACCTGCGCGGCAAACGCCGGCGAGCGATGGCTCGGCACGTGGTGCTCCAGCGGATAGGCGCGCGTCGCGTATTCACTCGCCCGCGCCAAGCCCTCGGGAAACGCCGCATTCTCGTACGCCACGTAGTGAATCTCGTGCCGCTGGTGCAGCCGCCGCAGCGTCTCCAACGTGCGGATCTGCCCGCCGCGCTCGGTGGGGTGCAGGAAGTCGGATTTCACCCACAGGATTTTCATGGCGCTACCTCGATGTTCGCACCCCCGCGATACGTGAAGCCCTTGCCAAAGTCGAATTCGTGCGCGGATCCGCCGGGCTCCTCGTAACGGTATTGAGCCGGACCGAGTTGCGTGAACGTGCCCGCTTCACCCACAACCAGCAGCACGGCGAATTCAGCGGGCAGCGCACCCTCCGTGCTGAAGCGCAGCACGTACGCGCGCTCCAGGCGCCCATACACCGGCGACCAATCAAAGCGCTCGATCGTGCGCGTCCAGTTGTGCCCATCGGGCGGTTTGATTGTTATGTCGCGCTCGTCGCGAAAGTGCCAGTGCAGGTCGAGCCGATGATGGCCAGGCCCCGTCACGACATCGCGCACCAGCCAGAAATTCCCCTTGCGCCCAAACACCCAGCGCTGATGCATCACCGGAGCATAGCCGTCATGGTGGCCCGCAAACAGATCGAAGCCCTCAGCGCTGCGCCACAAATCCACGGTGGTCGTTGGCATGGCCGTCCAAGCGAACGGCCCAGCCGGCTGCGCCTGATCGCGCCCATCTACCTGCAGCGTGTTGTGCGCCGCCGTGCCGCGGAAACGGTCGCGCTCCGGACAAACGTAGCAGTACGTGCCCGGATCGATCAGCACCGCGCGTCCCTCCATCGCAAGCTGTATACTGAGCGCATCCGCGTGGCCATGCCCGCCGGAGAGCGCCCCTTGCGGGCCCGCGTCGATAAAGAGCTGCGCGCCGGGGCTGCTCATCGCGTAGATGCCGCTGTCGCGCAGCGCGATGCTTTCGCCCGCTCGCCCCCTCGCCTGCTCTCCCCCTCGCCCGCTCAGCAACACGTGCCCGCCATCGTCGTCGCCAAACTGCGGGGGGGGGCCTGCCTGCGAAATGCTCGCCAGCGCCGCCCGCATCTTCTCCACCACGCCCGCGAACGCCGCCGGAACCGCCACGCCGTTCAACTCCGCCAGCTTCCGCGCGTGTTCGAAGAAATCCAGCGCATACACGTGATAGTACACCGACTGCTCGAAGTGCATGCCGTCCGCGCGCACCTGCGTTTCCGCCTGCCGCAGCACGATCTGCCAGCCGCGCTCCCGCCACCGCCCCGCCGCTGCGATTTCCGGGCACAGCACTCCGATTGAGAACAGCGCCACGCCTTCGCCCAGCAGATGCGTGTTCGGCGAAAAATACGTCGAAAGAAACCGCTCGATGAACCAGGCGTGCTCGGCCAGCCCCGCCAGCACTTCCTGCCGAAACTCCCCGTCGCCGACGAGCGCCCGCACCCACAACCACGAAAGCGCGCGAAACGCCACTTCGAGAGTGCTCGCCCAGTTGATGCCGGTCGGATACGGATTCTCGCGCCGCCAAGCGCGCCACTGTGCCTGCAATTCCGCGGCGAACCGCTCTTCGCGCGTGAAATGCCAAGCCTCCGCCAGCGTCACCAGATGTTGGTGCCGATTCAACTCCCAGATGATTTTGTGGTCGCCCACCTGGTCGAAATCGAGAAACGGAATGCGATACCACGGGATGCGCGGCGCGCGCTTGTTGTGCACCGGATCGAAGTGCCAGTCGATCTCCGCGCCGTAATCGAGACCCTGGTATCCCAGTAGATCGAAACGATGCCGGCAAATGTTCTCTGCCTGCTCGATCAAGCCGGCCGGGGGCCCAGCCGGCAATTCGAAAAACACCGGCGCCGGCCCGTCGTAACGCCGCGGCCGGAACGCCGGCGGCCGTCCGAAGCGCTTCGCAAGCGCCTGCCCCGCGCGCACCCGGATTTCCTCCGGGCTCATGCGGCCCAGCCGGGCGAGTGTGCGCATCATGCAGGTCTGCAGTCGTAGTGGGCTTTGGCGGCCACGGCGCACTCGACAAACATGCTATCGTCCGGGTCGGACGTCAGTGGCCCACTGGCAGTGCGCCTTCGCCGCAAATCGTGGCGCACGCACTCGTGCGTGCCGCGTCGCCACTCCTGGCGACGCCCTGCGCGCCGCGCACAATCGTCGTGGCGGGCAAAGGATTTGCGCGATAGTAATACAGCCTTGGCCAGCGCCAGCTTCAAAATCAAAAACGGCAGCCCGTCCTGGTTCAAATAGGCGGAGACAATCACATTGGTGTCCAAGACAACCTGGATCATTTCCCGCCGTTCCGCGCGTTCTTGCGGCGTTCCTTGCGGGTGGCGGCAATCTCGGCGTCTATCTGACGCATGGTCAGCTTGTTTAGCCCTTTGCGCTTGGCCTCGGCGCCGATCTGCCTAAGCCAATCCGGAGTGGGAGCGAAGCTGTCGATGTAGTCCTTGATGCTCATGATGATGACGGATGGCTGGCCGCGGCGGTCCACGACGAAGCGTTCGTTGTTTTTGCTTGCCCTGCTCATGATTTGCCCGAATTGGGTGCGGGCGGTCAGAGCGGATACGACATTCGTCATGGACTTCGACTGCATGTTGAGCCTTGTCCAAACTAATCAATTAGTTCGCGCTATCTGGAGTCTAGCGGGCTGCTACCGGCTCTGTCAAGCGGGAGCGGCAGGCCGGAATGTCGGGCGGCCTCGCGTAACGCTTGGAAAGAGCCTGCCGTGCGCACGCGGATCTCCTCCGGCCTCATGCGGGCCAGCCGGGCTAACTTGTTAACTGGCGAGTTTCTTCTCCTCCACATCCAGCGCTTCATGCGAAAGCATTTTTAGGTAGGTCTGATACCGCAGTCCGCGCTTAGACGCAAGGCCCCGGGCGCGACTCAGATCGTGCTCGGCGCCGAATCGTTAGGTTCTGCGCCGGTCCGGCGACCGCGGTGGACGGTGGCAGCCGCCGCAACTTCAGTTCGCCGCGAGCGAGCGCCGCTTCCGCCTCTTTGGTCAACCGGTCACGTTGCTCATGCCACCACTGGGCTTCTTTTGCTTCCGACGTGAATTTCGGCATGGATTTCCGGCGCATCTTTTAAAGTCCGAAGATCGCTTGCTGACGCGTGCGGCTCAGTTACCGAGCCGCGACCGTCAGGAAGCGGTCCCTCACGCTGGCACTCCTACCTTATTCGTAATAAAAATACTCCCCCAAATATGCAAATTCAGCAACCGCCAAATACGATCCGTAGCGTCTTCCATCCCACTCTTGTGCCGCGCCAGCAGATCGTGCAAATACGGGAAGTTCACATAAGGCGCGAGCAGGCTGTCCCGATCCTCCATCTGCCCCACCAGCGCATCCGTGCGCGGGTCCATCAGCCACTGCTTCAGTGGCGTGGGGAAACCCATCTTCTTGCGATAGATGATCTCGCGCGGCAGCAGATCTTCCACTGCACGTTTCAGAATGTACTTTCCCTCGCTCCCGCGTAACTTCATCCGATCCGGCACGCTAGCCGCGAATTCCACGAACGGGTGATCCAGAAACGGCACGCGGCTCTCGATCGAAGACGCCATGCTCATCTGATCCTGCTTCATGAGCAGCTCGACCAGGTACGTCTTCTGATCCGCGTACAGCATGCGCGAAAGCAGCGGCGCCTGCGCCTGCGCATTCCAGTACCGCAGGTAACCATCATAGACACCCTGCGGCGGCGCGGCCAGCAACCGCCCCTGCTCGGCGCCCGAAAACGCCGCGTAGAAATTATCGAGATACAGCGCCTCCAGATCCTCGCCCCGCCCCAGCACCGAATGCTGCAGCTTGCGCCGCACATTGCCCGACAGCAGCCGCGAGTGTGCGATCCCCGAGCGCACCGCCTCGCGCACCGCCCCGGGCACGCGCCGGTAAGCCTTCAGCGTTTGTTCGTTGAGCAAATAGAGCCGATAGCGCGCGTAGCCAGCAAACATTTCATCGCTGCCCTCCCCGGTGAGCACCACCTTCACCTGGTCCGCCGCCAGCCGCGAAACGAAATATAGCGATACGCTCGACGGCCACGCGACCGGCTCGTCCTCATGCCAGATCATCCGCGGAAGCGCCTCGAAAAACTCGTCCATGCCGATGACGACCTCGTGGTGCTCCGTGCCGATAGCCTGCGCCACCTGCCGCGCATACGAGAGCTCGCTGAACTCCTGCTCGCGATATCCCACGGCGAACGTTTTGACCGGCCCGTCGCACATGCGCTTCATCAGCGCGGCGATGGCGCTCGAATCCACGCCGCCCGATAGAAACATCCCCAGCGGCACATCGCTCATCAGCCGCGTGCGCACAGCCTCTTCCAGACGCTGTCGGCATTCGGCAATCCACGATTCGTCGTCGCGCTGGTCGTCTCGCGCCGCGCCCCCGCACGGCAGTTCCCAATACGCGCGCACTTCGAGCTTCTCCGGAGTCAGCCGCAGCCAATGCCCCGGCATCAGCTTGCGTATGCCCGCGAACAGCGTCTGCCCGCCCGACGTGTAGCCGAAATGCAGATATTCCGGCAGCAGCGATTCTTCAAACCGCGGCGAGATGGCCGGATGCGCCAGCAGCGCCTTGATCTCCGAAGCGAAGGCGAACAACTGCCCGTCCCAGTAATAGTACAGCGGCTTCTTGCCCAGCCGGTCGCGCGCGCAGAACAACGTGCGCGTGTCCTTGTCCCACAGCGCGAAGGCGAACATGCCGCGGAAATGCGTCACGCAATCCGGCCCGTACTGCTCATAAGCGTGCAGGATCGCTTCCGTATCGCAGTGCGAGCGGTAGCGGTGCCCGGCCTCCTCCAGCGCCGGACGCAGCGCGGCGTGATTGAAGATCTCGCCGTTGTAGGTGATCCACAGCGAGCCGTCCTCGTTGGTCATCGGCTGATCGCCTGTGGCCAGATCGATGATGCTCAGCCGCCGATGCCCCAGCGAGGCGAACGCGTCGCGATAATACCCGCAAGCATCCGGCCCGCGATGCCGGATGGCGTCCGTCATGCGCGTAAGTATGCCTTCCGGAGCCGGCTCCGGAGACCGGCTGACGAATCCTGCAATGCCGCACATCTATTTGAATTTTGGCATAGAACACGCGGGAGGCGGGCCGGTGCGCCTCAGGCCGGTAGGACACGCAGCCCGGGAATTACCTGGAAGTGCCGCACATTGCCGGTGGCGACCGCGAACCCGAGTTGTAGGGCGGTCGCGCCAATCAAGAGATCTTCGAACGCAATGGTGACGCCCAGAGCGGTCTGGTCACCTCCGACGCGGCCAGCGAGTTTGGCCGTATCGATAGTGACCGGGTACACCGGAACATCTCGGATCAATTCATCGACGAAGGCTTGCCGGCGAAGCCGCCTGTCTTCCGTATCGGCGCGCTGGATCCCGTGCGTCAGCTCCACGATAGTCACAACGGAGAGGCCAACCTCGATCTCCCCGTAGTCCTTCTTGAATTGTTCGAGGATTTGCCGGACACTGTGGCCTCGCCGTTCGCCGGCGATGATTACGCTGGAATCGAGGATTACTCCCACGATGGCGGGGTCCAAGGCTGGCGGTTGCGGACAATGTGCTCTACATCGGCTGCGAAGTCCGGATCGAGAACCGGCTCACGGCCGTTCTCCTTTTCATGAGCTTCGGCCAGCGCAATGCACTCTGAGATAGTGCGGTGAAGCGGAACCGCAGAGCGGATAACGGCAAGCGGTTGCGAGTCGCGCTCGATGATGACCTCCGCGCCGGCCTGCACACGTTGCAAGATGCCGGCAAGATCGTGCAATGCATCGGCTTCGGTAACGTGGACCACACACGGTTCCATACTGCGATTATACATAGCTGCGAGCTAACACCCGTAATTCGTTTGTGTCGCTGGGGCATCTGCGGCGCTTCCGCCGGCCTGCACGCGGACATCGCCAATCATGCGCCCGATTCTACCGCAAAGAATCACCGCGGTAAACTTGTAAGTGCATGGCCACCACCACCGCCATCCCCGTCGAAGAGTACCTCCGCACCACCTACCATCCGGACATGGAGTATGTGGACGGCGAGTTAAAGGAGCGAAACGTGGGCGAACACCAGCACAGCTACCTCCAGACACTGATCGTTCTTCTCCTCGGGCCGCGCGGGCGCCCGCGAAAGTTCCGGGTGTTAACTGAGCAGCGCATACGGGTGTCCGGGACCAAGCACCTCTACCGCATCCCGGATGTCTGCGTCATGGCGCTTCCCTATCGCCGCGAACCCGTGCTGACCACTCAGCCCCACCTGGCGATCGAGATCACCTCGCCCGACGACGAAACGGCCGACCTGCTGGCGAAGGTCGCGGACTACCTCCGCTTCGGCATCCCGCACATCTGGATTCCCGATCCCTACAAGCGTACCCTGCAGCAAGCCGATCGCGACGGCATCCGCGATTGCCCCAGCCTGGTAGTCGAGACCGATTTAATCGGCCAAGTGGACTTCAATGACCTGTTCGCGCAGTTGGACGAGCCCACCGAGTGATAAAGCGACCCGCGAACACGCCTCCCAAACCCAGCCGCCAACTCTTACTGAGCCGCGCGCGTAAGCCAGCGGTAATACTAGCCGTCTCTGCAATCATAGAGGAAGATTGATTCCGGCGTTTGATCGCGATACTGGCGCGCTGACGCCGGGCAACCATCCAGCCATCTCCGTTCATCATCAAGATCCGCATCGCCAAAGGAGTTTCGCAAACGGAATTGGCCCACCGGCTAGGAGTGAGCAAGCAGGTGATCAGCCGTTACGAAGAAAGCGACTATCAAACCGTCGCCATAGCCAGGTTGCAGGAAATCCTCGATGCAATCGGAATCAAGACGGCAGTGACGCTAACCGCATGAGACTGCGAATCGCACCAGCCTCCTTTTCGTCTAACATACTTATATATGGCAGAGTCACGGAATGCGCGCGTCGCCCGGCTCGCAAACCTCTTCGGCGTGCTCGCTGAAAAAGAGGCCAAGCTGGACGGAGTGCTTACCGTTTTGGCAAACGCGCAGATCAAAACGCTGCACCAGCTTGAGGAGTTCGTTCTGGACACGGATCGGCGGTTCCAGGGAGCCGCGCATTGCTTCCAGCAAACCGGCCACCTGTTTCAGGAGACCGACCGCCTGTTCCAGGAGAGCGATCGCCGCGCCCGAGAGATCGATGAACGTATCGACAAACTGCTCAACGACATTCGCCAATTGGTCCGCCGCAAGCGGCCCTGATCAGCTTATGCCAAAGCCGCCTGCGAAGCCGCCCGCGCTACCTAGTCCTAGTCATCGACCATCAGCTCGCCGTCTCCGGAAGCAAGTTGACGCGAACGGGACCATTGCTACAACTGAGCAGCCCTGCGCGTCGCCGGTTGAGCCGCGCAAGGGTAAACCCGAACCTGCTGCGGCCACTGAGGACTTCGTTTGAAACGTGCAATCGCCGTTTCCAAGAAAATCCCAGTCCATGAGGGCCGCTATAGCTCGGCGAGCGCACGGTGCACCATATGAACGCTGATGGCGCCCTCGCCCACCGCCGACGCCACACGCTTCACGTTGCCCGCCCGCACGTCCCCCACCGCGAACACGCCCGGCTGACTGGTCTCCAGCATTTGCGGAGGGCGTGGCAGTGGCCACCGTGGACTCCCGTCCGCCGCACCCGCGGTATCCAGATCGTGCCCGGTGAGAATGAAGCCCTTGTCGTCCAGCGCCAGGCAGCCCCGCAGCCACTCGGTGCGCGGCGACGCCCCGGTCATCATGAACACGTGCTGGATGCCTTGCGTCGAAATCTCGCCCGTCTTTTTGTCCTGCCACACCACCCGCTCCAGATGCCCGTTGCCCTCCAGTGCCACGATCTCGGTGTTGAAATGCAGCTCAATCCGGGGGTTCTCCGTCAGCCGCTGGATCAGATATCGCGACATGGTGCTCGACAACTCACCCGAACGCACCACCATGTGCACCTTGCGCGCGGTTTGCGACAGGAACGCTGCCGCCTGCCCGGCCGAGTTGCCACCTCCTACCACAGCGGCCTCTTCGTCCCCGCATAACTGCGACTCGATGTAAGTGGCGCCGTAGTAGATCCCTTCACCCTCGAACTTCTCCAAGTTGGCCAGCCGGGGCTTGTTGTATTGCGCTCCCGTGGCGATCACGATGGCACGTGCCGGCAGCACGGCTCCGGTGTCGAGCACCACCTCAAACGGGCGGCGATCGCAGTTGAGCCGCACCACGCTGCGCGCGATCATCATCCGGGCACCGAACTTCATTGCCTGGGTCGTGGCGCGCCCCGCCAGCTCCTGCCCGGACACTCCCGTCGGAAAGCCCAGGTAGTTCTCGATCCTGGAACTCGATCCCGCCTGCCCGCCGGGTGCTTGCGTCTCGATCATCAGAACGTCAAGACCTTCCGATGCCGCGTATACCGCCGCCGCCAGACCCGCCGGACCCGCGCCTGCGATAATCAAATCCCGCACTTGCGTGCCGTCCACGCTGCCGATTAGGCCCAGGCAGTTCGCTAACTCCTGAATCGAAGGGTTGCGCAGAACCTTGCTGGCGCTGCAGATCACGATCGGCACTTCGCTCACCTTCACTTCGAAGCGGTCCAACAGTTCCTGAGAGTCGCGGTCGACGTCCAGATCGATGTAGGTATGAGGGTATCCGTTGCGCGTGAGAAACTCGCGCAACTGTAGCGTCTGCGCGGAGTGGCGCGAGCCCATCAGGATGACGTTCCCATAACCGGCTTTAATGAGTTCGAGCCGGCGCAGGATGAAGGCGCGCAGCAGGATCTCGCTCAGCTCTGCGTCCTTGGCCACCAGCGACCGCAGAGCGTCTCCGCTGAGTTCCAGAAACTCGCCCGGCTCCGTCACCCGCCCGCGTGCCAGAGACCGCTGCCCGGAGATCATTGTAATCTCGCCTGTGAATTCGCCGGGACCATGCGTGGTGAGTCGCCGTTCACCTTCCAGGCTCGGCTGTAGGATTTCCATGCCTCCCGAGAGCACCACGAAAAACGGAACAGCCGTATCGCTGAGATCGAAAAGAATCTCGTCCCCCTGCACGTTCCGCAAGCGGCCCAAGGGGCGAATGCGGTCGATCTGCGCGGAGGTCAGCACGGGGGACATCTGCGTGCGGGGGTCCAGAGTGCTGGGTATGAGCGGCGAATCCATGATTTATTCTCTCACCGTCGTTTTTTCATTTGCGGAGCATCGTAGTATCCGCCGCTTGGCTTCGCCGCTGTGACCTGCTTCGAAGTGCGGCGGGTGGTTTTTCGATCATCGACAAAACGAAGCTGAAGCCAACCATTATGCTAAAACACCAAACAATCCACATTTGCGTATCCTCTAGTATCAGATTGCTCTCGCCCTGTGTCACCTGGTTCCCGTAAGCCGCACCAGATCCGCGGAAGCTACACTGCGGTCGAACTCCGCCCGCAGCAGATCGGCCTGCGCGCTTAACACCGAGGCTTCCGATTCCAGGAACACGGAGCGATTCGCCGTTCCCGCCTCCGCCTCGTCGCTCGATACGCGGCGTGCTTCGCCGGTCGCTGCGACCAACTCCTTCGCCGAATTAACCCCGGTTTCGGCCCGATTCAGCTTGCGAACCGCCTTTTCCACATCCATCCGCACCCGATTGCGGAGGTGTGCGAGATTCTCTTCGGCTTGCGCCACCTCCGCCTTCCGTTCCGATACGTGACCGCGGCGCTTGCCGAACTCAAACAAGGTCCAGGTCATGTGAACGCCGAAGGCGCCGTTATTGCGCGAGAGAAAAGGCGCCCCGTCCTGATAGATGTGCTGCGCAAAAGCGCCGACCTCAGGGATGTATTCGGCGCGAGCCGCCCGCACCGCAGCGCGCGCTTTTTCGAGTTGATGACCCGCAGCCTCGATTTCGGGATTGTGCGCGAGGGCTGCCTCGACTACCGGTTCGGTTTCCGGCGAGGACTCAGAGGCGCTGTCCGGTTGCGAAAGGTCCAGCTCAGTATCCACCGGCAAGCCGCAGAGATCCGCCAGTTCCAGCTTCATATCCGCCACGGCGTCCTGCAACTGACCGCTTACGTGCTTCGCCTGGGCGATCTGCGCGCGCACTTCCGCGGCCTTCACCTCCAGCGCCACGCCAGTCTCCACCGCGTTGTGCGTTTCTGTAATTCGTAGTTCGGCGGCACGAATCTGGGCGTCCACCGCGTCGTGGCGCCGCTCGGTGGTGAGAATGCCGTAGTACACCTCCTTCACTTTGAACGCAACCTCGTTTTCGGCGCGGCGCACGTCGGCGCGGGCGCCGGCCGCATCGGCACGGGACGCATCCACTCCCGCACGGATTTTGAAATACTGCGTAATCGGTTGTGAGAGCGTGGTCGTGCTCAGGCCGAAATTGGGTTTGCCCTGAGCCAGCGATACCCCCGCGCCCGGTATCGGCCCGATCTGCGGGTACACACCAAAGGCGCCTTGCGGAATATCGATGTGTTGCTCCTCCGCAAGATGCACGGCGGATGTATCGTTCGCCAATGACGGGAAGAAGCTCGCTCGCGCTCCGTGAACACGCGCGTCCATCTCTTTCACCCTGTCGCCGGCGATCTTGATCGTCGAATTATGTTGCGTGGCGAGCGATACGGCTTCATCGAGCGTCAGCTTGCGCGGTTGCGCGTGCGCCACAGCGCCGCAGGCAATCGCCACCAGCACTGCTGCGGCCACCGGACCGGGCCGGGAACCACGCTGGTGAATCAGAACGTAAAGCACCGGAATCACGACCAACGTGAAGAACATGGAACCAACCAATCCGAACGCAATCGCGCTCCCCAGCGGCGACCACATGCTCGACCCGGAAAGGATCATGGGCGTGACGCCCACCGCTGCCGCCATAGTGGTCAGGAAGATGGGCCGCAGCCGGCGCTCGCCCGCTTCGATTGCTGCCTCCTCGATCGGGATGCCTTCCTTCATTCGCTCGCGAGTGTAGTCCACCAGGATGATGGAATTCCGCACCACGATACCGCCCAGGCTGACGATTCCCAAGAACCCGGTGAAACCGAAAGGATTGTGAGTCACCAGTAGTCCGACCGACGCGCCCAACAGACCCAGCGGAATCGCAGCCATGATGACCAACGGATCCACCACCGACCGGAACTGGAACATCAGAATGAGATAAATCGCCACCGAGCTGATCAACAGCGCCTTGACCATCTCGGGAAATGTGTCCTGCTGGTTTTCAAATTCGCCGCCGTACCACACGCGATACCCTGCCGGCAGCGGCAGTTTGTCGATGACTGGCCGTATGCGCTCCAAAACCTGACTCGGCAGCACGCCTCCCTGCGCCCCCGAACGGATCGTCAAGGTGCGTACTCCGTTGCGGCGAACAATGCGGCCCGGGTCCCACACGGGAGACACCGCGGCGATGCTGTCCAAAGGCACCCGTGCGCCGGTCACCGGCGAAATCATATATGTGTTGTTGACATCGTTGAAGGTCTGGCGCCGCATCGGTTCCAGCCGTAAGGCGACGGCAATATCGCGATCGCCTTCCCAATATGTAGTCACCGGCGCCCCTTCGAAGCCACCGGCAAGCTCCCGGCCGATGGTGGCGTTGGTGAAACCCAGACGGTTGGCCACCTCTTCGCGCAAATTCACCTTCAACCGATACGCATCTTCGCGCCAGTCGCTGTACACGTCCAACGATCCGGGCGTCCGCTGCAGCAATTGCGAGACTTGATCGCCCCAATGCCGCATCACGCCCTCGTCATCGCCGGTAAGGCGGACCTCGATGGCCGCCTCCTGCGCTGGACCTTGCTGCAACTCGCTTAGGAAAACACGGGCTTCCGGAGCCGCCTGCGCGAGCCGCGGGCGCAGCGCCTTAACCAGGCCCGGCGTCACTTCCGGTGATTCGGTCGAGACCAACACCTGTGCGTAGTTTTTGTCCGGCAACTGCGGATTGACATTGTAATAGAAACGCGGCGCGCTCGATCCGATGAACGAAGTGAAATTGACCACTTCCTTCTCCTGACGCAGCACGTCTTCTATACGCCTTACCGCGGCATCCGTGGCTTCCACCTTCCAGCCTTCCGGAAGCCAGACGTCGACCACGAACTGGTCGCGCTCGGCGAACGGAAAGAAGCGCTCCGGAACGTGATGCAGCACCAGCGCGCCCGCGATAACGGCCAGCACGCCGGATGCGACTGCCACCTTTTTCCATCTCATAGCCACCACAATCACGCGGTTGTAGACCCACTGGATCAACTCCAGCGGCGAACGCCGTTTCTTTCCCTGATCCGCCTCGTCGCTGTGCAGCCCCTTGCGGATGAAGAACTGGCTCAGCAGGGGCGTCAGCAACATCGCCACCACAAACGACGTGGAAAGAGCGATCGCTACGGTCACGGGAAGCGCGTGAATGAATTCGCCAGTGGCCCCGGATAGAATCAGGAACGGCAGGAAAGAGCAGATAATCGTCAGCGTCGCGGTCAGCACGGGAATCGCAAGCTCACTCGCGCTGCGCCATGCGGCTTCCGGTCGAGCCACGCCGTGATCCAGCAGCTCAATGTAGTTGTCCGCGATCACGATGGCGTCGTCCACCACCATCCCCAGCACCACAATCAAAGCGGCGATCGATACCTGGTGCAGCTCGATGCCGAAAGCGTTCAGCAGGCCGAAAGTCGCCGAAATCGTAACCGGAATCGCCACGGCTGAAACGAGTGCCACACGGAACGGCAGCAGGACCATGGTCACCAGAATGACGGAGGCAATGGCTATCCCGAACTCGCGTATAAAGTCCTTCACCCGCTCGGCGACGACCTTGGGCTGGTCCGCCACGAAATCGATCTTCAAATCAGGCGGCAACAGCGGGCGCAGGCTGTCCAGCGACGCGTGCAGCTCCTTGCCGAAGTCCACGATGTTGTTGCCTTCCTGCATCTCCACCGAGAGCAGTATCGCGCGCTCGCCTCTCGATCGCGCATATTGCGTGGGGTCCTTATAGACGCGTTCGACATTGGCCAGGTCGCCGATGTAAACCGGCTGTCCTGTGCGCGAGACATCGATCATCACATGCCGGATCTGATCCTCGCCCTGAAACGCGCCGGTCGCCTGGATCGGCGGTTTGCCGCGCTCGGTCGGCACTGCGCCGGCATAATTCACCATATTGCGGCCTTGGAGCGCCTTCATCACCTGTTCGGGTTGCACGGCGTACTGAGACAACCGGTCGAGAGAACTCGTGACGTCGATCTCCTCCTTCTGCTCGCCGATCCGCTTCACCTTGGAAACGGAACGAATTCGCCGGATCGCCGCCTCCACCCGCTCGGCATAGTCCTTCAATTCGCGGTAGCCGTATGCGTCGCTATGAATCGCCAGCAGCACCGCGACCGTGTCTCCAAAATCATAGTCCACAACCGGGCCGAGCACACCGTCCGGAAGGTCCGTCTTTTTCAGCTCCGCCATATCCAGACGCAGCTTGGACCAGAACTTCTCCGTGTCCTGAATGTTGTCTTCCAGGTTCAGATTGACGAACATCGCTCCGTTCATGCTGGTGGAGTAGGTCTTCTCGCGCCGCACTCCCTCGATCTTGAAGATGCGCTGCTCGACTTTCCGCGTGACCTGATCTTCGACCTCCGAGGCCGATGCGCCCGGATAAAAGGCCGCCACAATTCCGGTGCGGACGTGGATCTTCGGATCCTCGCGCCGGGGCATCCGCAGCAGAGCATAGACGCCGGAAACGACCAACATGATCGTGAGGGCAATCGTGATTTGGGGATACCGTAATGATGCACGGACCGGGTTCATAACGCACCTCCGGAAACCTCTACCAGGCTGCCTTCGCGGACTTTCTGCTGTCCGGCAACCACGATCTGCTCGCCGGCGTGCAGGCCGGAGCGGACCTCGACTTCAGAACCGATTGGGATGCCCAGTTCGACCCGGCGCGCATACACGCGCTTGCGGTCCGGGGAGTAGACATACACATTAGGTGCTCCTTGTGGATCGGGCACGACGGCCTCGCCGGGGATGGTCAGCGACTTGATCTTGGCAGGCCCGAATATCCGCGCTTCCGCAACCATGCCGGATAGCAGCACCGGCCCAGGGTTGGGCACGAGGATCTTTACCGTGTAGGTGCGCGAGGCCGGTTCGGCCGCGACCCCGATAATTGCCACCCTTCCTGTGAAGCGGCGCCCGTCCAGCGAAGGCGCCGAGACCTCTGTGGCGGCGCCTTGCCGGACCCTCCCGATGTCGGCTTCCGGAACTCCTACGCGTACCTTGACCGGGTCCAGTTCGACGATGGAGAAGACCGCCGTTCCGGCAGCCACCGTTTGTCCCGGATCGACCTTTCGCATGCCGATGTTGCCGGATATCGGCGCCAGGAGCCGGGTGTCACCCAGCCGCTTCCGCTCCTCGCTCGCCTGGGCCTCTGCCGCGTGCGCCTGGGCTACCGCGGCCGCGCGATCTTCCGTGCGCGTCCCTTCCTGCGCCATTTGATAACGCTGGCGGGACGCGTTATACGCCGCCTCGATCTTTTGAAAATCGTTCGGCGGAAGGCTCTTCCTTTCCACGAGAAATTTATTGCGCTTGTATTCGTCTTCCCAGCGCTCGGAGTCGATGCGGGCCTGCTCCAATTCCTGTTTCCGGAGGCCGGCCTCGGCTTTTTGCGCGGTGGCTTGAGCCGCCTCCTTCTGGGCTGTGGCGGCATTGAAGGCGTTGCGATAGTCTGTGGCCTCGATCTCGGCCAGCAACTGTCCCTTGCTGACATGTTGGCCCTCTTCCACCAGGACTCTAGCGACTTTCCCGGATACTTGGAAAGCCACATCCGCGGTCTCCGAACCCTCCACCGAGCCGCTGGCACTCACCGAATCCGGCCGTTCCACAACCGCCGGGGTGCGAACCTGGATCGGAACCGCAGCCGCTGCCGCCAGCACCGGTTCGGCATGCCGGCAGCACGTCAATCCCGCGACGCAGCCAACCGCGACAAAAGATATCAACATGCGATCTCTTTGCATTGAATTCATCCCCTCTTTCAATTTGGGGCGCCGTGACGCCTCGCTTTCGGAAAAGGGCAGCTATCGCGCCACCTGGCGCTCACATGGAATGAAAGAGTTGCGAGGCACCGCGCCGAAATTCTCTCGGCACCGTCGGCACTGTGCCGATTGACGCGCCGAAGTGCCGAGCCGCATTCATCCACGCGAACCGGTCGGCAATCATCGGCAATGCATCGGCTTCTGCCGGGCTTCGGCGCGGCCAACACGGCGGAACTCTCATGGTTTCAGTCTCCCGTGGTTGGACGAGAGCTTGCATCGCATCCGTCGAAAGGTGGTGCGCAATGATTCGGATCTTCACAACTAACGAGCCAAGCGCCATCATGATCACCGTCGATGGCGAACTCACCGGTGACTATGTCGATGCGGTTGAGACCTCTGTCCAGCAAGCGATGGGGCAACCGAGATCCATCCATCTGTTTTTGCGGGATGTTTCGAATATCGACTGCCAGGGCCGATCGCTCCTCGCGCGCCTGGCCGCAAAAGGTGTTGAGTTGAGCGCGTCGGGAGTCTATAGCTCTTATGTCGTCGCCGAGATCCGGCGACAACCGGCCAAGCCACACAGTCCCTTGACGAAGTTTTAATTCTTGAACTGGAGTTGAAATCGTGACCACATCGTTACCATTGACCTATGGCGGCGTTTTTCTCGCAGTCCTTGCCCAACAGCTCGGCCTGCCGATCCCATCCGTCGCATTTCTGATGGCCGCAGGCGCTCTCGTGGCTCAAGGAGAGATGCGCGCAAGCATCCTTGTTTTATTGAGTATTTTGGCTTGCCTCGCAGGGGACGGCGTCTGGTTCTGGATCGGCCGCAAGTGGGGATCGAAGGCTATGGGGCTACTCTGCCGATTCACTGCCGACCCGCAAACCTGCTCCCGGAACGCGCAGGAGAAGTTTCGCCGATACGGTCTCCCGGTATTGTGTGTGGCCAAGTTTGTTCCCGGACTGGACGCCGTTATGCCGCCCCTTGGTGGCGCGGAAGGAGCGCCCTTTGGCGCTTTCTTTGCACTCGATCTTGTAGGCAGCTTCTTATGGTCATGCGCCAACGTAGGGCTGGGCTATCTCTTCTCTGGCGAACTGGAGGCTGCCATTCATTGGGTCCAGCGTTTTGGAACGGTCTTCTGGATCGCGATCGGCGTTCCGGCCGGTCTTTACGTTGGCTGGCGCGGGCTGGCTCTGGTGCGCATGATCCGTCAACTACGGCAGCGCCGTATCAGTCCGCCGATGCTTGCCCGAACACTGAAATCCGATAGCAAAGTCGCAGTGCTTGACCTGTCGAAGTTCGAAGAACAGGACGACAGCGAAAGCTCTGAGGCTATTCCCGGCGCTTTCGTGGTGAGTCCCTCTCTGTTGCGGAAGTCTCCACCCGTCGCCGTTCCGGATGATCTCCAGATCATCCTCTATGGTGCTTCGGGAAACACCATGGTAAGCGCGCGCGCAGCCGTGGCTTTGAAACGCATAGGTGTCGGCAAAGTGTGGCTGCTCGAAGGCGGACTCAAAGCGTGGCGTGCACAAGGCTTCCCTGTCTCTCAATCGCTGGAAGAACCCGAAGTCGTTGCAGAGCGGCTTGGAGTCAAGTTGCCGGCAGGCTTCTGAGCCGCGACCAAAGGGAGCGGTAAATTCGTTATGATCGAGCCTGTGGAAGCTTCCTCCAGCGCTATCTATGAGGCTGTTCTGGCGCTCTCCCGATCGATTGCCGGCCGAACTGACCTCGACGCCCTGCTGTCGGGCGTAGCCGAATCCCTGAGCCGGGTTGTCAGGTTTGATCATCTCGGGCTGATTCTGCACGACGCCCTCGGAGACGCGATGCAGGGGTACATTTTGAGCGCGCCTGGAAATCCCGTGATCACCAGGTTTCGCATGCCCGTCGACCAGGATCCGGCCGGTTGGGTATGGCAGAACCAGCAGCCGCTGATTATCTCCCGCCTCGATTCCGAAACTCGCTGGCCGGAGTTCATAGCGCAGGCTCGGCGCGACTTCGGCATCAGCACCATGGTGCTCGTTCCCCTCACTGCCGGTGATAACCGGCTCGGCGCGTTCGGGTTCAGCTCCGTGACGCCAGTCGATCTTGATCCCTCCGAGATCCAGTTCCTGGAGCGGGTTGCCAGCGAGTTTGCAGTGGCTATCGAGGCCTTCCTCGCCAAACAGCACCTCGTCCGCGAGCGCGACCGTCTGCGCACGCTGTTCGATATCACCAATGCGCTCGTCTCGAAACTGTCGCCCGAGCAGTTGTTCGCCGCCATTTCTGCGCAGCTCGCCAGGGTAATCAAACACGATTTCGCGGTGCTCACCTTGTGCAACGACGCGATTGGCGGACTGGACGTCTACGCGCTGCATTTCACGGGGCCGCGGTTGTTTGAGGCAGACTCGCATCTCGACCCTACCGGCATGCCGTCGGCAGAGGCGCTCGCTACCGGACGGCCGGTAGTGGCCCGAGTCTCCAATCTGGACCGGTATCCGTCCCCGGAATTCCGGAAGTTTGTGAACTTGGGATGCAAGTCCGTCTGCTCCGTACCGCTGATCACCAGCAACCGAACCCTCGGAACACTGGAAATCGCTCGCACCAGCGACGAGACCTGGACTGATGACGATACCGAGTTCCTGGTGCAGGTCGCCAGTCAGATTGCCATCGCGGTGGAGAACTCACTCGCCTACCAGGAACTCTCCGAGATGAAGGAGCGGCTAGAAACCGAGAAGCTCTACCTGGAAGACGAGATCCGCCTCGACCACAACATTGGGAACATGGTCGGGGAAGGACCGGCATTTCAATCTGTCTTGAAAAGCGTCCAGATCGTGGCGCCGACCGATTCCACCGTCCTCATCCTAGGCGAAACCGGTACGGGAAAAGAACTCGTCGCCCGCGCCATTCACGAATTGAGCAGCCGCAAGAAAGGCAGCTTCGTGAAAGTGAACTGCGCCGCGATTCCTGCCAGTCTCCTCGAAAGCGAGCTGTTCGGCCATGAAAAGGGCTCCTTCACGGGGGCCGTTGCACAGAAGATCGGACGATTTGAATTGGCTCACCAGGGCACGCTTTTCCTCGATGAGATCGGGGAAATGCCGCTGGAGCTCCAACCGAAACTGCTCCGCGCAATTCAGGACCAGGAATTCGAGCGGCTGGGCGGCAATCGCACCATCCGGACCGACGTCCGGTTCGTAGCCGCTACGAACCGGGACCTGAAGGCGATGGTCGATGACTACAAGTTCCGCGCCGACCTGTATTACCGGCTGCACGTCTTTCCGCTGAGTGTGCCGCCGCTGCGGGAACGCCGCGAGGACATACCTCTGCTCACGCGCTACTTCGTCCAGAAACATGCGCAGCGCATGGGGAGGAAGATCGACGCGATTCCTGCCTCCGCGATGGACGCACTCACGCGTTATGATTGGCCGGGCAATATCCGCGAGCTGCAGAATGTGCTGGAGCGGTCCGTCATCCTGACCAGCGGAAGCACGCTCCATGTGGCCATGCCCGAGTTCGTGGAAAAGGCTGCTCCAACTTCGCTGGCCGGCCGGAATTCGGACATGTCTGAAACCTCGGAGCGAGACCGCATCATCCAAGCCCTGGAGGAAGCCAAGGGCCAGGTCGGAGGCCCGCACGGCGCCGCGGCTCGTCTGGGCCTAAAGCGAACCACCCTGCAGTCGCGCATGCAAAAGTACAACATCGCGCGCCAGTTCCGTTGAGATAATTCGATTGCGGATCCCCCCTTGCCAACCCGACCAATGTGATGCCAAAATAGATCACATGAGGACAGCTACCGTGCGCGACCTGCGCTACCACTTCAGCGAGATTGAGAATCTGCTGCAAGAAGGTGAAGAGATTCAGATCACGAAGCGGCGGCGGGTAGTCGCGCGCCTAATGCCGGCCCACCCCAGCCGGCCACCAGCTCGCCCTGACTATCTGGCCCGCCTCAAGAAAATTTATGGCGGCAAGCAACTCGCGGTATCCGGTAGCGAGTTGCTGGCCCGCGAGAGGGAACGCTTTTGAGCGTATACGCGGACACCAGTTTCCTGGTGTCGCTGTACACGCTCGACGCCAACTCCACGACTGCCGCGGCGTACATGCGCCGCGTGCAGGATGCCCTGTTGGTGACGCCCCTGTGCGAACTGGAACTCACCAACGCCATCGAATTGCGGCTTTTCCGTCGCGAGATCACCGTGGCTCAGGCCAAGGCCGCCCTGACCGCCTTTGAGTCCGACATGCAAAGCGGCGGGCTGACCGCAGCGCCTCTGCCTGCGGCCGTTTACCAGAAGGCGCGGCAATTGTCTCGAAAGCACACCGCCGGCATTGGCGCGCGCAGTCTGGACATCCTGCACGTAGCGGCAGCCCTGGCCCTGCAGGCCGGCATTTTCTACACTTTCGACCGACGCCAGCGCGACCTCGCCAAAGCCGAGGGACTTTCCACTCCCGTACGGCTGCCTTGACCCACTTTGACGGTGGCGCTCCGCGTCCTGTTCGCCCGCTCGCCCCCTCGCCCCCTCGCCCGCTCAGTCCCTTTGTAGGCGGTTGCAGGTTTCGACGGTGCTGTCGCCAATCATGCGCCCGATCCTACCGCAAAGAGTCACCGCGCTAAACTTGTAAGTGCATGGCCACTGCCATCCCCGTCGAAGAGTACCTCCGCACCACTTACCATCCCGACATGGAGTATGTCGACGGCGAATTGATGGAGCGACATGTGGGCGAACACGAGCACAGCTACCTCCACACACTGATCGTTCTTCTGCTCGGGCCCCGCGAGCGCCAGCGCAACTTCCGCGTTCTCACCGAACAGCGGCTCCGCGCGTCGGGTAAGAAGCACCTCTACCGCATCCCGGACGTTTGCGTCATGGCGCTTCCCTATCGCCGCGAACCCGTGCTGACCACTCCGCCCCACCTGGCGATCGAGATTGTCTCGCCCGACGACGAACCCGCTGACCTGCTGGCGAAGGTGGCAGACTACCTTCGCTTCGGCATCCCGCACATCTGGATTCCCGATCCCTACGAGCGTACCCTGCAGCAAGCCGATCGCGACGGCATCCGCGATTGCCCCAACCTGGTAGCCGAGACCGATGTAATCGGCCAAGTGGACTTCAACGACCTGTTCGCGCAGTTGGACGAGCCCACCGAGTGATAGCGCGACCAGCGAACACGCCTCCCAAACCCAGCCGCCAACCCAAATACGCAAAGACTGGCGTAGACTGTCATTGATAGATGACATCCTTTCTGTTGACAATACCAACCGTCTCTGCAATCATAGAGGAAGATTGATTCCGGCGTTTGATCGCGATACTGGCGCGCTGCCGCCGGGCAACCATCGAGCCACTCTGGACGAGATCGCGAAGCGCTTCGGGTTTACGCCCCGGCGCCGATGGCTGTTAAAGGCCTTCGGGCCTATTGGGTCGAACCCGATCCGGCAGTCTACGACCGCATCGATCCCTACTGGATTGATTTCGAGCTGGTGCTGGTTCCGCACCTGCGGAAATGGAAGTGGCGGATGTGGGCTGAACATGGTGTCGAGTTCTTCATTCATCCTGCCATGCAAGCAAACCGGACGATGGGCTTTCCAGAGTTCTTTCGGCAGAACCGGGACGGCTTGCCACGCGCCATAATTCAGGTAGTGCAAGCGGAGCGATCATGATCAAGAACGATGCCCAAAAAGACCGGACGCTGGCCCAGATCGAAGGCTTTCGAAGCGCGCTTGCCCAGGCGGAAAAGCTGCCGCACCCCAAACGCTCCGCCGCGGTTCGCGCCAGCTACCAGGGCGTCATCCGGCAGCTCGAAGACGAAGTGCGCGAGTACGACCAACTCAGGTCCGGCGCCTTGGCCCTGCCGCCCGTCAACCGACTCGATCAAATCGCTCCATTCATCGTCAAGATCCGCATTGCCAAAGGAGTCTCACAAACCGAATTGGCCCGTCGGCTAGGGGTGAGCAAGCAGGTGATCAGTCGCTACGAAGAAAGCGACTATCAGACCGTCGCCATAGCCAGGTTGCAGGAAATCCTCGACGCCATCGGAATCAAGACGGCAGTGACTCTAACCGATGAGACTCCGAATCCATTCGCCGGCCGTAAGGTCTGTGCCGTAAGGCTTTCGCGAGGTCATCCTGCCAGCCTAACCCGAGGTCAAACACGCTCCCGGATAGGAGTCGAATCGCCAGCTATTGCATGATGATCCGGTATACGGTGCTGTACGTGACGCCGTACAGCGTGCCGCCTTCTGTCAGCACCATCGAGCCGGTGGGCAGCTGGTTGGTGAAGGCGTGGAGCGTTACATTGGTCCAGGGGCCGCCGGGCGTGGACGGAGGCTGCAGCTCGAAAACCTCGCCGCCGTTGGGGAGGCAGCTCGAGCAATGCCCCGCTGGGCTAACCTCCGGTTCGAGGGGCGCGCTCTATGGCGCGGCCAGCGCAGGCACCACCTCGGACTACTGCGGGCTGATCTTCGAGCTGCAACCTCCGACCGCCCCGGGCGGTGCCTGGACCGAGGCGACGCTGTACAGTTTCTCGGGCCCCCCGGACGGATGCGGGCCCGTAGGCCCTCCAGTGGTGGCCGCAAACGGGGCGCTCTACGGACTGACGTCCACGGGGGGCGCCTCGGTGTACGGCACGCTGTACGAGCTCCGGCCGCCCACCGCGCCGGGCGGCTCGTGGTCGGAAACGGTGCTGTTCAGCTTCACCGGCGCCCCCGGACCCTACGCGGGCCAGCCGACGAGCCTGGTGCTCGGTGCGAACGGCGAGATCTACGGTACCACGCCAAGCGGCGGGACAGCTGCAGGCGGCCTGATCGAGTTCCAACCCCCGGCCTCGCCAGGAGGCGCTTGGACGCCGGTCTCGCTATACACCTTCCCCATCGGCGGGGACGGGAGCCTGCCCACCAGTCTCATCGCCGGCCCGGGTGGCAGATTCTACGGGGCCACCAAGTACGGTAGCCACTTCCTCGGCGCCGGCACGATCTTCGAGCTGCGCCCGCCGGCTACTGCGGGAGGCGCCTGGACCCACAAGGTCCTGCTCAGATTCGACGGCAAGAACGGGGACGTTCCCAACCCCGTCACGCTCGCCTCGGATGGCAGTCTGTACGGCTCCGCGCATTCCAATAGCGCATCGGGCGGACCGGTATATCAGTTGAGCCCGCCATCCTCGCCCGGAGAGGGTTGGACCCAGACGATCCTCGCGGACTTCGGGATGTACCCCGCGTGCGGCCCCGATTCACCGCTGATCGTGCGCAACGGCAATATTTACGGCTCGAGAACGTGTATATCGTGGTGAAGTCCGGCGCGGACGCGGAAAGCGTCAGCCGCGCGCACGCGGCGGCGATGTAAATTGCGGCGTTGATTTTTTTCATTGGAGACTCCTTTTGGCAAAAAGCCTGTTCGCCTGCGGGGCGGTCTCGCGGCGCTACGGCGTAGCTCCGCTGGCCACTATGAGGTATTCCCTCTGCGACGGCGTCTGCGGCTGCATGTCCGAGTTCTGCCTTACCAACCCGCGAACGTAGGCGATGCCGATGGTGGAGGCCGGCTCATAGGTGCAGGCGCCAGGGCTTTGGCCTAGCCAACTGTTGCTGTCCTCGGCATAGGAATCGGTCACGCTTGCGAGTATATTCCCGAGGGGGTTGGTGCTGGGACTCGAGGGCATGGTGAAGTTTACGGCGATGCAGCCAAGCTGCTGCGGGGAATTGGGGATGTCCTGCGGGGTGCGGTGTGTGTGTGTGTGTGTGTGTGTACGGTGTCATGGCTTTGAACCGGGGTACCAGCATAACAAGTTCCGCGTGTTTATCAAGAGATTTCGGGTTGCCGTTATGGTCCGTCTGCGAACCATGCGCTTTGGTCGTGAGCATAATATCCTTCCGCCCCGGCCCGAGACGGCGGGCCAGCGCCGTTCGCCGCGGCCACGGCGAGCCGCAAGGGCGCGGTGAATCTCGGCTTGGTCGATGGCAGGACCACGTAAGGACGGTGCAATTTTGCTGGCACCTTCCAGCGGTCGGTTTGCTTGATACGTCCTTAGAGTACCCGATCCTCAGCGAAGTGGCAACACCTTTTCAGGCCTTTTACTATCTTTCTTGCGATTGGCGGAACCCAGGCCGGTCTGGGCGATTTTCTTTTGCGGTCACACACCTTCCATCGCGTCGATCCGCCCGTCAATCCGGCCTCCCGCCGCCCGCGCACACGAGTCCCACGCCCGCGCATGGTAGAACGGTAATCCAGGAGGAGCGTGGCGCTCCTGGAAAGGCACACCGAAAACAAATGGCTTATCCAAAATTGGCTTCGTTACTCCACTTTTCAACGGCAGCGCTCAGCCCCGGCATCCACCATCGCCTGGTGACACTCGCCCCCCAAAATGGCTTTGCCCGTTCGAATTTAAGCGAGTGCCGGTCGCCGTTCGAACTCTGGAAACCTATATTGAAAACAAACGGCTTATCGAAAATTGGCTTCTTCCGAAAATTCGTGGTGCAGCCACGCATGCCGGCTAGGATCAGAACTCTTCCCGGGCCGCATGCGTCCAGCCCGTTTTGCTCCATCCAAAATTGGCTTTGCTCCGTTAAAAATTGGCTTTGCTCCGTCAACAACCGCTTTGTTTCCAATAAAAATTGGCTTTGCTCCGTCAAAAAAAACATACCGCCATGGGCCGGTGGGGCCGGCGGTTTCGACTCCACAAAGGCGAGCGCAGCTCGCCCATTTCATCATCCATGGGCGGACGGCATGCCGTCCAGCCCGTTTCGTTCTCCTGAAAATTTGTGGTGCAGCCACGCGTGCCGGCTAGGATCAGAACTCTTCCCGGGCCGCATGCGCCCAGCCCGTTTTGCTCCGGCCAAAATTCGCTTTGCTCCCTCCAAAATTGGCTTTGCTCCGTCAACAACCGCTTTGTTTCCAATAAAAATTGGCTTTGCTCCGTCAAAAAAAACATACCGCCATGGGCCGGTGGGGCCGACGGTTTCGACTCCACAAAGGCGAGCGCAGCTCGCCCATTTTCATCATCATGGGCGGACGGCATGCCGTCCAGCCCGTTTCGTTCCTTCAAATTTGATCTACGGCCGTGGCGCCCACCCCTCCGGCACGCCTCTGCTGAAAATAAAGGGCTTATCCAAAATTGGCTTCGTTCCGCATTTTCCCCTGCCCCCCGCCTCAGCCTCCTGCCCCCCCGCTCTGCTATACTCAGCTTTCCCTTCACCATGTGGCACGGCGATGTCTCTTTCCTGCTCTCCAACCTCATCGCCAAAGACTTCAAAATCCGCTACCGCAACATGTCCCTCGGCGTCTTCTGGTCCCTCCTCAATCCCATCGTCATGATGGGCGTCCTCACCTTCGTCTTCACCAAAATCTTCCCTAACACCTCCAACCCCCATTTCCCCGTCTTCGTCATGTGCGGCCTGGTCCCCTACAATTTCTTCACCATCGCCTGGATCTCCGGCACCACTTCGCTGGTCGATAACGCCGGCCTGATCAAGCGCGTCCCCGCCCCGCGCGAAATCATCCCGCTGGCCGCCGTGCTTTCCAACTGTGTCCACCTGCTGATCCAGATCGGCTTGTTGTTCGCCATGGTTTTTCTGTTCGGCATGCGCGCCAATCGCTACTGGCTCTGGCTGCCGCTTATTTGGGCTCTTGAAGTCATCTTCGTCTGCGGCCTCTCACTGGTCACTTCCTCGCTCAACGTCTACGTGCGCGACATGCGCTACTTCGTCGAGTCAGTCAACGCCGTGCTGTTCTGGCTGGTGCCGGTCTTCTATTCCTTCACCGTGATTCCCCAGGCTTACAAGGATATCTACCAGTTAAATCCCGTGGCCGCGCTGGTGCTGGCCATGCGTCACATCCTGCTCGATGGCGTGCCCCCCCCCGCGGGGCTGCTCATCAAGCTGGCCGCCGTCTCGATCTTCATGATGGCCGTCGGCCTAGTGGTCTTCGATCGCGTGAAGCAGAATTTCTACGACCATCTATAAAGCATGAGCGTGATTGAATTCAGCAACGTCTCCAAAAGCTTTCACCGGCACGCCGGCCAAATGCTCCTGCGCAATCATCTCATCCAAATGCTGCGCGGCCAGCCGGACGAGCGCTTCTTCGCGCTGAAGCACGTCTCGTTCACCGTCGAGCATGGCGAAAGCCTGGCCGTCATCGGCCGCAACGGCGCCGGCAAGAGCACGCTGCTCGGCCTGGTCGCCGGCCTGGCCCAGCCCGATGAAGGCCGCATCTCCGTCGACGGAACCGTGGCCGCGCTGCTCGAGTTGGGCAGCGGCTTTCACCGCGACCTCACCGGCCGCGAAAACGTGCGCATGAATGCCTCGCTCATGGGCTTCTCCCGCAAGCAGACCGACGCCGCTTTCGACGCCATCGTGGACTTCTCCGGCATCGGCGAATTCATCAACGAGCCGCTGCGCACGTACTCCACCGGCATGATCATGCGGCTGGCCTTCTCCGTCGCCATCAACAGGGATCCCCAAGTGCTCCTCATCGACGAGCTGTTGGCAGTGGGCGACTCCGCCTTCCAGGCCAAGTGCTTCGAGAAGATCCACCAGTTCCGCAATGCCGGCAAGACCTTGCTGTGCGTCTCGCATTCCTCCCCCATGATCCACGAGCTTTGCGATCGCGCCATCTGGCTGGATCACGGCGAGCTGATCATGAGCGGTACGGTCGCCGAAATCACCGCCGCCTACGCCGGATGCCAGTCCGCCGCCGTGTGACATGGTGCCCCCCCCCCAGCCCCCCATCAACGACGACGACCTCCGCGCCGAACTCGAAGCCCACGAGCGCCGCTCTACGCGCCACTATGCCGAGCTCGAGCGCCGCCTCGTTGCCATCGAGAACAGCATCATGTTCCGTGCCCTCCGCTGGCCCGGCCACCTGCTGACACAATGGAAAGGCCGCCTCGGCCAGGCCCTGCTGCACTCGCCCTTTCACCCGCTGTATCTGAAGCTGGCGCGTCCGCACGCCGCCGCCGACCTCTACCACCTGTGGGTCGAAAACGAGCGCCCCCCCCAACCCCAGCCGCTCGCCCGCCAGCCGCTGATCAGCGTCATCCTGCCGGTCTACAATCCCCGCCGCACCTGGCTCGAAGCCGCCGTCGATTCCGTCCTCCGCCAGACTTACGGCTGCTTCGAGCTTTGCGTCTGCGACGATGCCTCGCGCGAACCCTGGGTCGCCGAATACTTCGCCGTGCGCGCCTTGGCCGAGCCGCGCATCCGCATCACGCGCTCCGCTGAGCGGCTCGGCATCTCCGGCGCTTCGAACCGCGCCGCCGAGCTCGCCACCGGTGAATACGCCGCCTTCCTCGATCAGGACGACGTGCTCGCGCCGTACGCACTCTACGCCATCGCCGAAGCCATCCAGGACGGCGCGCCGGCGGTGCTCTACAGCGATCATGACTACCTCGACGCTCAGAATCGCCGCGTCAATCCGATCTTCAAGCCAGCCTGGTCGCCCGACCTGCTGCGCTGCTGCATGTACTTCGGCCATCTGTTCGCCGTTCGCCTCGATGCGTTGCGCGCCGCCGGCGGATTCCGCTCCGCTTACGATGGCGCCCAGGATTACGATCTAGCCCTACGCCTCACCGAGCACTCCTCCGCCGTGCGCCACATTCCGCGCATCCTTTATCATTGGCGCCAGCACGCCGGGTCGACCGCGCTCGATGCCGCCGCCAAGCCTTTCACCGAAGCCGCCGGAAACAAGGCGCTGGCCGATACCACCGCGCGCCTCGACCCGCAAGCCGCCGTCGAGCGCGGCCCGCTCGCCAACACCTATTGCCTGCGCTGGCCAGTTCCGCCGGATTTGAAAGCCACGCTGATCATCTGCTCCCGCAACGCGCGCCTGCTGGAGCGCTGCCTGAGTTCCATCGAGCGCCGCACCGCGCACGCCGCCCGCGAGATCCTGGTTGTGCAGCACCGCATAGGCGACACCGCCGCCATGGACCGCCTGCTCGATCGCTACGCCTGTCTGCGCGTGCCTTTCGCCGGTCCGTTCAATTTCGCCGCCATGAACAACCTCGGCGCGGGACAAGCTTCCGGCGACGTGCTGGTGTTTCTCAATGACGATGTCCAGCCGCTCAGCTCCGCCTGGCTCGCCGAGATGCTGGCGCACGCGCATCGCCGCGAAGTCGGCGTGGTGGGTGCGCGGCTGCTCTACCCGTCCGGCGCCATACAACACGCGGGCATTGCCATAGGCATCATGGAAGGCGCCGGCCACCTGCATCGCAACACCTTCGCCGCGCAGTATTGGAGTTGGCTGCCCTTTACCCGCAACGTCTCGGCGGTCACCGGCGCCTGCCTCGCCATCCGCCGCGATGTCTTTGCCGAACTGGGCGGCTTCGACCCCTGCTTCCCGGTGAATTATAACGACGTGGACCTATGCCTGCGCGCCCGCCAAGCCGGCTATCAGGTGATCCTCGAACCCGCCGCCGTCCTGCGCCACGATGAGTGCCAGTCCCGCCGCCCCGGCGTGCGCCTCGAAGAGCGCGACCTGTTCGAGCGCCGCTGGGCCGCCTGGCTCGATCGCGGCGATCCTTTCTATAGCCCCTATCTCACCCGCACCCGCGAGGACGCCGGGCTGGAGTGGAGCGACGTAGGCCGCCCAGCCGCAGCCGCGCGGGATGCGTGAGGGGGCCAGAGCCTCCCTCGCTTCTTCACGAAGCTCGGCCCATTAACAACAAATGTGCTATTCTGCCAAATGCTGCCCAACAGCAGCCGAAGGGCCAATGTCCCACAAGCGCCTCGCTCCAATCGCCTGCCTCGCCGCTTCCCTGACCGCGCTAACCGCCGCCACACCCAAAGTATCTTTCGACGTACCCCGTGTCTACACGGCTACGTCAACAAACTCCGTAGCAGCGGCCGATTTCAACCTCGACGGCAAAATGGACCTGGTGGCGGCCACCGCGGGTGTCGCGGTGCTGCTCGGCAAAGGCGACGGCTCCTTTCAGCCCACCAAATCCTACACCGCTGGGCCGTCGAGCACCACGTTTGTCACCGTGGCCGACCTGAACGGTGACGGCAAACCCGATATCGTCGCCGTCGACTCCGAGGCCGATGCCGTATTAGTCCTGCTTGGCAATGGCGATGGCACCTTCCGGCCGGCCGTGAGCTACGCCGTGGGCAGTCAGCCCGTAGCTGTATCCGTAGCCGATTTCGATGGCGATGGATCTCCCGATCTTGCGGTAAACAACCTGACTTACACTACTTCCTCCACCGTCTCTATTCTGCTCAACAACGGCGACGGCACTTTCCAACCAGCCCTCACAGTCGACCTCGGCTTCCAGTCCTTTTTTGTGGCAGCCGGAGACTTCAACGGCGATGGCAAGCCTGACTTGGCCGTGCCCAATTACGGCCTGAACGCGGTATCGATTTTGCTTGGCAACGGCGACGGCACCTTTCAGCCGCCGCTAAACTACACCGTAGGCAACGGGCCAGAGTCTGTAGCCGTAGGCGATTTCAATGGCGATGGCCATCTCGATGTGGCGGATTTTAACTTTTACCCCGTCCTCAGCATCTCGGTGTTGCTGGGCAATGGCGACGGAACCTTCCAACCCGCCGCGACTTACTCCGTTTCCACAAGCGATTCTTCAGCCTCCTTGACGGTGGCCGACATCAACGGGGACGGAAAACCCGATCTGATCGCCGCCGGAGGTCCATCCATCTTGCTGGGCAGCGGCGACGGCACCTTCCAGCCGGCTGTGAACTACGGCTGGGGAGCGTTTGCCGTCGCTGTCGCGGATTTCAACGGCGATGGCCGGCCAGATATGGCCCTGGCCGATAACGAAATCCTGATGCTGCTCGCCGTGAGCCCTGGCGTCTTCCGAACATACACAACGGACCCGGTCGTCACCGAAAGCATGGCGACGGGCGATTTCAACGGAGATGGCAAACTCGATATCGCAGCCGCCACTAGCAATGGCATTTCCGTCTTGCTAGGCAATGGCAAAGGCATCCTCGGCCCTCCCGTGAGTTACGGCGTCGGCTACTCTGCCGCCGTGGCGGTCGGCGACTTCAACGGCGATGGCAAGCTCGATCTGGCCGCCACCAACGGCGCAGCAATTGGCTACGTGTCCATACTGCTCGGCAACGGCGACGGCACATTTCGAACACCTGTCAACTACCCAGCCGGCATGACTCCCACCGCTATCGCGGTCGGCGATCTGAACGGCGACGGCAAACTTGATCTGGCTGTGGTCCTCACCGGCAAGCGCACTCACGGCAACACCGTCGCCATTTTGTTAGGTAACGGCGACGGTACATTCCAGCCGCCCAAGGCTTACCCTGTAGGCGGTGCCGATCTGCTGGCCATCGCCATCGGAGATTTCAACGGCGATGGAAAGCCCGATCTCGCCGTGACCAGCGGAATAGTTTCGCAGCTTCAACCGAGGCCCGCTACCGTCGCCATCCTGCTCGGCAATGGCGACGGTTCTTTCCAACCGCCAGCCAACTATGCGGTCGGCGCGAGTCCGGAGTCCGTAGCGGTAGCGGATTTCAACAGGGATGGGATCCTCGACCTCGCCGTGACCAGCGGCAGTAACCTGGTTTCGATTCTACTGGGCAATGGCGACGGTACCTTCCGCAAGCCCGTGAACTATGCGGCCGGATACTACCCGTACTCCGTCGTTGTCGCGGATTTCAATTCGGACGGCATCCCCGACTTGGCCGTAGGAGCCTCACCCGAAGTAGCGATTCTCCTGGGCAACGGCGACGGCACCTTTCAGCCGCAGGTGGGATTCGCCGGCCAGGATTCCCTGGTCGTCGGCGACTTCAACGGCGACGGCAAACCCGACCTCGCCACCTCCGGTATCTCCATCCTGCTCAATACCACGGTAACCCCGCCTTAGCAAGTCACACGCTGAGGTACTTTTCTAAGATCCACTGCTCGACCCCTTATTCTTTGAACGGCACGTCCACTTCAATGTAGCTCCCCGGCTTCGCTGCATCCACGGCCGCCGGACCTTCAAGTTCTGTTGGTAACGGATATTCTTGTCGGTAGTCACCAACACTTCGAAACCCGTACGCTCGGCGGCTTCCAGCAGTGCGCCGTTTGCGGTCTCCTCCCATCCGTGCGCACGCGCTTCCTCCACGATGTGGCCAGCCAGAAATCGGGCGAGACCGCGCGGCGTGCCGTTGTCAAAGAGTATCCGCATGCCTGGACTAACCTATTCGTAGCGGGGGCTTATCGAGAGAACGCGCGATAAACGCCATCAGACTGTCGATCTGCTCGCGAGTGACCGGGAATTGTTCGATCACTTCATCAATGCTCATGCCAGCTTCGAGGTTTTCAAACAGCACCTTGACCGGGGTGCGCGTCCCACGCAACACCCACGCGCCGCTGACCTTGCCGGGGATGCGCTCCACTGCGGAGCATTGTGACCAATCGAGACTCGCCATGATACCGCGCTCCTCCTCTCATCATACGTCTTGGCCGCGCGAACCGCTCTGCCTAATGTCCAACCCGCCTCCCGCCGATTACCAGACTGAGCTAGGGTCTTTGCCTTAAACCTATGCTTCGAATCTCCACACTGCTCGCCTTGATGTTCGCGAGCGCATTGATCGGTCAAACAGTGGTGACTCCTGTAGCCCCAGCCTATGTCGCGCGCGGCGATGGCTACAGCGTCCTCCTGCGGCCCGATGGCGCCGCCGTCTACGAACTTCCCGAGGCCACTATCCGCGTCGAACTCGCCGGCCACAACCCAGCCATCCGCATCACCAGCGAACGGCGCACCGTGCGCCTGAACGCCGTCTATCCCGGCATCGACATGCTCTGGCGCACCCGCGGCCGGGATCTCGAATACGAATTCCCCATCGCCGCCGGCGCCGATCCCAGCCGGATCCAACTGCGCTTCACCGGCGCGCGCTCCGCCAACCTCGAGCGCGACGGCAACCTGGTGCTCGAAACCGCCGCCGGCCGGCTCTCGCATCGCCATCCCATCGCCTGGCAGGAAATCGGTGGCCGCCGCATCGCTGTGCCTGCCCGCTTCCGCCTCGCCCACCACACCGTCGCGTTCGAGCTTGGCCGCTACGACCACCGCCAGCCGCTCTGGATAGATCCGGTGCTCTCCTACTCCAGCTACCTTGGCGGCGCTGGGTTCGACGCCGGTAACGCCATCGCCCTGGACACCTCCGGCAACATATATATAACCGGCACCACCGCCTCGGTCGACTTCCCCTCATCCAACCCGATGGTGAACCCCTATCGCGCCGTGTTCGTCACCAAGCTCAACCCCAGCGGCTCGGTCATCTACACCACTACGCTCTCCGGCACCGGCGATAGTTACGGGCAAGCCATCGCGGTCGATCCTTCCGGCAACGCCTATATAGCGGGCTACACCGAAGCTCCCGATTTTCCAACCACACCGGGCGCCTGGCAGGCCATCTCGGGCGGCAGCATCGACGCATTCATCGCCAAACTGGATCCCAACGGCAACGTGGTCTACGCCACCTATGCCGGCGGCCCTGGTAACGATTACGGCACCGGTATCGCGGTCGACCACTCCGGCAACGCTTATGTCAGCGGCTATACGGCGTCCATGAACTTCCCCACCACGGTGGGCGCGGCCCAACCTGTGAATCACGGCGGCGCCTACGACGCCTTCGTGCTCAAGCTGAATGCGGCCGGCAATACCGCGGTCTACTCCACGCTGCTGGGCGGCAGCGGCACGGATATGGCGCAATCCATCGTGCTTTATGCGACCGGCAATGTGTGCGTCGCCGGATATACCAGTTCGACCGATCTTCCCGTGGTCGCCGCGCTGCAGCCGTCTTACGGCGGCGAGGGCGATGCTTTGATCGCCTGCCTGAACGCCAGCGGCACCGCCTGGACAACGGTCAGCTATCTGGGCGGCAGCGGCATGGATCAAGCTTACGATCTGGCTCGCGACGCCGCCGGCAACCTCTATATGGCCGGCACTTCCTTTTCCATCGATTTCCCCACCAGCGCGGGCGCCTTCCAGCCGGCAGTGGCGGGAAGCTACGATGCCTTCGCCGTCAAGCTCTACCCGAACGCTATCGGCGTAGTGTACTCCACGCTGCTGGGCGGCAGCGGATCCGATGCCGCCACGGCCATCGCGGTCGCCAGCGCCGGAGATATCTGGCTGGGCGGCTATACCAACTCCATGAATTTTCCGCTCGCCGCGCCCTGGCAACCCACCATACAGGGCGGCTTCGATGGATTCCTCGCGCACCTGAGCGCGGATGGCACCACACTACTCGGGTCGAGCTATCTGGGCGGCGCTGGTGACGATCAAATTTGGAACATGGTTCTGTCACCAGCCGGCCAGCTCTTCGTGACCGGCTCGACCGCTTCCACGAATTTCCCCATCACCCCCAGCGCAACGCAAGCCACCGCGCCTTCGGATGAGAACGCCTTCATAGCCCTGATCAATCCGGTGATGGCAGGCTATTCGATTTCCGGCCAAGTAACGGGCGCCGCTGGCACGCCGCTCGGTGGAGTGACCATCACGCTGAGCGGATCCGCCGGCGCCACCGCCACCACCGACGCCAATGGCGATTACAACTTCAGCGGACTGCTGGCCGGCAGTTACACCGTTACGCCCTCCGGCGCCGGCTACGCCTTCACGCCGCCCAGCCAGACTTTTACGAGCATGTCGTCCAATCAGACCGCCAATTTCACCGCGACTCTTTTGACGGTGCAGTTGCAAAGCGACGTGATGTCGGAATCCACTCCCACCGGCTATGGCTGCCCCCTGCCCCCCCCCGCCGCCAGCTTCGCGCCTACTGACGCACAAGCCGTGGTCTGGTTCCTGGTGAACAACGCCAACATCGGCGACCAAGCCGTGGCCAACTGGTACACGCCGTCGGGGACGCTGTATGCGAGCTACTCCTTTAGTCCGGTCGCGAGTCCCGGCAGCATCTGTCTCTGGACTTCAATCAACATCGCGGGCAATCCGCCCGCTTCGCAGCCAGGCGTGTGGACCGTGTCCGTCACCTGGAACAGCGCGCCGCTGTTTACTCTACCGTTCAGCATCCAGTCAGCTTCCACCGCGCTACTCTTTGTGCCGGTCACGCCCTGCCGCGTGGTCGACACACGCAGCCCCGACGGCCCCTTCGGTGGACCCGAGCTGGCCGACGACAGCCGGGATTTCACTATCCCCGACAGTTCGTGCGGCATCCCCGCCACCGCCGTGGCCTACTCGCTGAACGTCACCGTGGTGCCCTCCGGCGTATTGAGTTATCTGACCATCTGGCCCACCGGACAAACACGGCCGGTGGTCTCCACTCTGAACTCGCTCAATGGCATCATCAAAGCCGACGCCGCCATCGTGCCCGCCGGCACCAATGGCTCAGTCAGTGTCTACGCCAGTGGCGCCACGAATGTCGTCCTCGATATCAATGGCTACTTCATAGCCGGCGACCCCTATGCGCTGGCCTTTTATCCGATGACGCCTTGCCGCGTGGTTGATACGCGCAGGGCAGCCGGCGCGCTCGGAGGGCCGAGCATGGCGGGCGGCGAAACTCGCACGCTCCCGCTGCCGGATGGCTGCGGCATTCCCGCCGCCGCGCAAGCCTATTCGCTGAACATCACCGTAGTCCCATCCGGCCCGCTCAGCTATCTGACCACTTGGCCTGCAGGCGCCGCAAAACCGGTAGCCTCCACCTTGAACGCCCCTTCCGGTCTGATCACAGCGAACGCCGCCATCGTTCCCGCAGGGACCAGCGGCGCGATCAACGTTTTCACCAGCAACACCACCGAAGTGGTCGTCGATATCAACGGTTACTTCGCCCCCCCTGCCACCAGCGGTCTGTCGTTCTATCCGGTCCCGCCTTGCCGCGTCGTCGACACACGCAATCCTGATGGATCGCTCGGCGGCCCGCTGTTGTCCGGCGAGCGCAGCTTCCCAGTCTCGGCCAGCCCTTGCAGCCTGCCCCCTACCGCACAGGCCTACTCCCTCAACGCCACGGTCGTGCCGGTCGTCACTCTCGGCTATCTCACGCTCTGGCCCGACGGATCACCAAAGCCGGTAGCCTCCACGCTGAACTCTCCGAACGGCAGCATCGATTCCAACGCCGCCATCGTGCCCACCAGCGACGGGTCCATCTGCGCGTTCTCGAGCGACGGGACCGCGCTCGTCCTGGACGCCAATGGATACTTCGCGCCCTAACTGAGGAACCATGCGAACTTACCTGATATACGCAGCGCTCTTTGCCAGTCTTTTATGCGCCCAGCCGCGCACCGACCAAGGCCCGGTCGATGCGTCGTTTCCCATCCGTTCCATCACACTGCTGCTGAAGCCCACGCAGCAACAGCAACAGGCGCTCGACCAACTGCTCGCCGCGCAGCAGGATCGCTCTTCGCCTGACTATCATCGCTGGCTGAGTCCGGAACAATACGCCGACCGCTTCGGAGTCACCGCAGCGCGCATGGCCAGGATCCGAATCTGGCTGGAGGCCCAAGGCTTCCATGTCACTTACACCGCGCGCGCCCGCAACTGGATCGCTTTCGACGCCACCGCCGGGAAACTAGCGCAAGCCTTCCACGCCGAGATTCACCGATACCTGGCTGAGGGCCGGCCGCACTTCGCCAACGCCACGCCGGCGCAAATCCCCGCCGCCCTCTCGGATGTCGCCGCCGGCTTGCGCGGCCTGGACGACTTCCATCCGCAACCGTTCCACCACCACGTGCGGCCCAGCTACACCACCTACGGCATGCACTATCTCGCGCCCGGTGATATAGCCACGATCTACGATCTCACTCCGCTCTATAACACGGGTGTTACTGGCGCCGGCCAGAGCCTGGTCGTGGTCGGCCAAACCGATATCCACAGCTCCGACCTAGCCTCCTTTGTTTCCGTCTTCTCGCTGTCCTCTGCCCCCCCCCAACTGGTCCTGTACGGTCCCGACCCCGGCTTTCCCAGCGCCGCTGACCTCAATGAAGCCGATCTCGACCTCGAATGGTCCGGCGCCATCGCGCCAAACGCGTCCATTATGTATGTCTATTCGACCGATGTTTTCACTTCGGTGCAATATGCCATCGACCAGAACTTAGCGCCGGTCATCAGCATGAGTTATGGCGGCTGCGAGCAGCAAAATTCCGGGTCTCTCGCTTCCGAGCGCCTGCTCGCGCAGCAAGCCAATTCGCACGGCATCACCTGGGTTGTGGCCTCCGGAGACAGTGGCGCGGCGGGCTGTGACGCTGATGGTTCTACCGTCGCCACACAAGGGCTGGCGGTGGAGTTTCCGGCCAGCATCCCCGAAGTCACCGCCGTGGGTGGCACTGAGTTCAACGAAGGCAGCGGCTCTTACTGGAGCACTTCGAACAACGCCAATCAATCTTCGGCGCTCGCCTACATTCCCGAAATCGCCTGGAACGATATAGCGGCGAGCGGCGCACTGTGGGCCGGCGGCGGTGGCGTGAGTTCCTATTATCCTACTCCCGCCTGGCAGACTGGCCTGGGCTTCCCCAATGACGGCCACCGCGACGTGCCCGACCTCGCGCTCACCGCTTCCGCCGATCACGATGGCTACGTGGTTTGCACGCAAGGCAGTTGTCCGGGCCCCACTGTCTCTCTAGGCTATTCCGTGTTTGGCGGTACCTCCGCGCCCACGCCAGTGTTCGCCGCGATGGTGGCCCTGCTCAATCAGTATCTCGTTTCTACAGGCGTCCAGGCCCAGCCCGGATTGGGTAATATCAATCCCACCCTCTATGCCCTCGCTCAGTCCGCCCCAGTCGCCTTTCATGACATCACTTCCGGTAGCAACATCGTGCCTTGTCAGACCGGCACGCCGGATTGCTCGACTGGCGCGTTCGGCTACAGCGCGGGCGCCGGCTACGACCAAGTCACCGGCCTGGGATCCGTGGATGCGTATAACCTGTTCACTTCCTGGGCACCCACGGGCACTAGCATTCAGGTAAGTGCGACCTTAAATGGCATAGCATGGAGCGGAACGCTGAGTTATCAGTTAGCCGGTCCCACCGCGTTGAGCGGCTCCAGCGTGCCGGCCACCTTTGCCAATGCGCCCGCCGGAAGTTACACCGTGGCGTACCTCTCGGGAGGCCCGGCCGGCGCCACGCTCACCGGCGTTACGCCCTCCGTCACCCAGACTCTGGCCACGAACGGCGCCATCGCGTTCGTTCTCAACTTCATCACGCAAACGCCGGTGACGCTGGCGGGTGACATCATGTCGAAATTCGTGCCTACCCTTGGCGCATGTGCCGCTACCCCCGCGGCAGCCGGCTTTCTGTCAACCGACATCGAAGCCGTAGTCTGGTTCCAGGTCAACAACGCCATCGCTGGTCAACAAGCCATCGTCAACTGGTACACACCCACAGGCGCGCTCTACAGGAGCTATGCCTGGCCGGGCGTATCCAACTCGGGCAGCGTATGCTTGTCGGATTCCATCAAAATTGCCGGGAACCCGCCTGCCTCGCAGCCAGGCACATGGAGCGTGACAGTCTATTGGACTGACTCCCCACTGTTTACTCTGACGTTCGCCATCACCGTGCCGCCGCCGTCGCCGGCACTGTTGTTTGTGCCGGTGACGCCTTGCCGCCTGGTGGATACCCGCTCCGCCGGTCCCGCGCTGAACGCGGACAGCCGCGACTTCCCGATTGGCGGCTCTTGTGGTGTTCCCGCCAACGCCCAGGCTTACGCACTGAATGTGACCGCCGTACCTCACGGCCCGCTCGGCTATCTGACCATCTGGCCCACCGGACAGCCGCGCCCGGTGGCCTCCACTTTAAATTCTCTCAACGGTATCGTCAAAGCCAACGCCGCTATGGTTCCCGCCGGCAACAACGGCTCTGTGAGTGTCTATGCCACCGGCGCCACGGATGTGGTCCTCGATATCGACGGCTACTTCATCGCCGCGGGCGGTCTGGCTTTCTATCCACTGCCTCCATGCCGTATCGTAGACACTCGCGACCCGCCGGACGCGCTGGGGGGCCCTATCCTGGCCGCCGCGCAGACCCGCACATTCCCGCTATTGAGCGGCGCGTGCTACATTCCCGCGAGCGCCCAAGCCTATTCGCTGAACTTCACCGTGGTTCCCACCGGCGCGCTTGGTTATATGGCTGCTTGGCCCACCGGCCAATCCAAACCGGTGGTCTCGACCCTGAACGCGCCCACCGGCCTGACCACCGCGAATGCCGCCATCGTGCCCGCGGGCGCGGCGGGCGATATCGACGTCTTCACTACCGCGCAGACCCACGTGGTTATCGACGTCAACGGCTATTTCGCCCCCCCCGGCAGTGGCGGCCTCTCCTTCTATCCGGTCCCTCCTTGCCGCGTGCTCGACACCCGCAGCCCCGATGGTCCCCTCGGCGGTCCGCTGTTATCCGGCGCGCGCACCTTCCCGGTACTCGGCGCGTGCTACCTCCCCTCCTCCGCGCAAGCCTACTCGTTCAATGCCACCGTGGTTCCGCTCGCCACTCTCGGCTATCTTTCCCTGTGGACCACCGGTTACCCCCAGCCGGTAGTCTCCACGCTGAATTCACCGGACGCCAGCATCGATTCCAATGCCGCCATCATAATGGCCGGCACAGACGGCTCGATCAATGCCTTCTCCAGCGCAGGCACGCAACTGATCCTCGACACGAACGGGTATTTCGCGCCGTAAACCTAATCCAACTTCTTCCTAAAGCTGGTCGCGCTCAGCCCCATCACCGTCACCCCGTACACCAGCAGCGTCAGCATCTGCGGCCACAGCGTCGTCACTCCCGTGCCCTTCAGGAAAATCCCGCGCATGATCTCGATCAGATACCGCAACGGATTCAGATAAGTGAAGTACTGCACCGCGATCGGCATATTGCGGATCGGATAGGCAAACCCGCTCAGCATGAACGTGGGAATCGCGATCAGCGACGACGACATAATGGCCTGCTGCTGCGTGTTGGCGATGGTCGAAATAAACAGACCCATGCCGAGACTGGTCAGCAGGAACAACAAGGCGCTCGCCACCAGCACCAGCGGATTGCCGCGGAACGGGATGTGGAAGATCAGCAGCGCCGCGGTGGTCATGAGCACCAGATCCATCAGCCCCACCATGGCAGCCGGCGCCATCTTGCCGATCATCAACTCGATCGGGCGAATGGGCGTCACCATCAACTGCTCCATGGTGCCGATCTCTTTTTCGCGCACGATAGCCATGGCGGTCAGCGTCACCGTCACTACCATCAACAGATTGCACACTACGCCCGGCACGAAGTAGTTGCGGCTCTTCAAGTCGGGATTGAACCACACGCGCGCGCTATCGGAGAGGCGCGGTGATTTCAAAGTCATGGTGCCCATGCCGGCACGCGCCATCATACGCGACTGCAACTGCGGCGCGGCGAGGCCCGAGGCGTAACTCGCCACCAACTGCGTGGTGTACGCCGAGGCCAGCGAAGCCGTGTTCGAGTTGGTGCCATCCACCAGGATCTGCGCCGAGGTGGGCTTGCCCAGCAGAATATCGCGGCCAAATCCCGGCAACACCCGCACCACTACCTGCGCGTCGCCGCGATCCAGAATATCCGTGATGTCGCTTTCCTTTTGCGGCATGGCGGTGAGCTGGAAGCGGCCGGAGCCCCGAAAGTCCGCCAGCAGAGCGCGGCTCTGCGGCGATTGGTCCAAATCCATCCAGGCCATCTGCAGGTTGTCCACGTCCAGGTTGACCGCGTAGCCGAAGATGATGAGCTGGAATATGGGCGGCACGAATAGGAACCAGCGCGTCTGCTTCTTGCGGAACATCTGGCTCAGCTCTTTGCTAATAATGGCGAAAATACGTTCCTTCATACCAGTTTCTGCCTCATCTTGCGCTCCGCCAGGAAAAAGATCAGCGCGGCGTAGCCCACCAAGAACAATGCCTGGCCCCACAGCAGGTCGAGACCAATGCCTTTCAGGAAAATGCCGCGCACGATGGTGATGAAGTAGCGCGCCGGCACGATGTGCGTGATCACCTGGATCGGAATGGGCATGTTCTCGATGGCATACAGAAATCCCGACAACAGGAACGCCGGCAGGAACGTGGTCACCAACCCCATCTGAAAGGCCAACAACTGCGAGCGGGCGATGGCCGAGACCAGAATGCCCCAGAAGAAGGCGCCGCTCAGGAAGATCACAGTGGTCAAGGCCAGCACCAGTATATTGCCGCGGAACGGCACCCCATAAACAAAGATACCCACCAGCACTGCGATCAGCGTATCGATGACCCCCACCACGAAAAACGCCAGCATCTTGCCCACGACAATCTCGGCGGCGCGCACCGGCGTCGACAGCAATTGCTCCATGGTGCCCATTTCCCACTCGCGCGCGATGGTGAGCGAAGTCAGCAGCGCGGCGATCACCATCATCATGGCGGCGATCAGCCCCGGCACGATGTAATTGCTGGATTCCAGGCTGGCGTTGTACCAGATGCGCACGCGCGATTCGACCGGCGGCACAATGGGCATGCCGGCATGGCGGTCCTGCCCGTTCGATCGCACTTGCAGCGAATAATTCCCGAGTAGGGATTCCACGTAGCTCAGCGCGATCGACGCCGTGTTGGAATCGCTGCCATCCAGCAGTACCTGCACGTGGGCCTTGTCGCTGGCCCCCACCTTCTGCGAATAATCCCGCGGGATCACCACTCCCAGCAGGATTTTGCTCTTGTCGATGCCCTGCTCGATATCTCTGTAGTTATTGGTGTAACCCTCGACTTCAAAAAACCGCGAGCCGCTGAAGCGCGCGATCAGGTCCCGGCTGGCGGTACTGTGGTCTGCGTCGTAAATCAGCGTGGGAATACGGTCCACGTCCAGATTGAGCGCGTAGCCGAACAGCAGCATCTGGAACAGCGGCAGGATCAGCGCCATGATCAGACTGCGCGAATCCCGGATGATGTGCCGGCATTCCTTCTGGAACATGGCGCGGGTGCGACGGACGTTCATCATGATGGTTTCTTCTTCTGCTCCTCAGCCTTCTTTTGTTCCTCGGCCTCAATGAGCCCCACGAACACGTCTTCCATGGAAGGGAGGATGGATTCCAGCCGCTTGATCTCGATGTGCTGCGCGCCGAGCACTTGCCGGATGCGCGCCATGGCGGCCTCCGTATCGGACACCGTCACGTGCAGTCCGGCGCCGAACACCGCTACGTCCAGCACCATCGGATCGTTTTCCAGCGCGCGCATGGAGGCCAGAAAATCGGACGTGTCGAGTTGCAGCAACTGGTGCGAGTGCATCTCGCGCTTGAGCGTATCGGGCTCGCCCAGCGCGATCAGTTTGCCCGCGTAGATCAGCGCCAGCCGGTGGCAGTATTCCGCTTCGTCCATGTAGTGCGTGGTCACCAGCACCGTGTGGCCGGCTTCGGCGAGTTGATAGATCAAATCCCAAAAGCTGCGCCGCGCGATCGGATCGACGCCCGAGGTAGGCTCGTCCAGAAACAGGATGCGCGGATTATGCACCACCGCGCAGCCCAGCGCCAGCCGCTGCTTCCAGCCGCCGGCCAGCAGCTTGGTCAGCGTTGTGCGCCGGTCTTCCAGGCCCGCCATGCGCAGTACGTATGCTTTCCGCTCGGGGCGCATTTCCCGAGGCACGCTGTAGATCCGGCTGAAGAAGTCGATGTTCTCTTCCACCGTCAGATCGTCGTACAGCGAGAACTTCTGCGACATGTAGCCGATGTTTTTGCGGATCTCTTCCGGATCCTTGGAAACATCGTAGCCGGCCACCGAGCCGTAGCCTGACGTCGGCGTCAACAGGCCGCACAGCATGCGAATCACGGTGGATTTACCGGCGCCGTTCGGTCCCAGAAAGCCGAAGATCTCGCCTTTGGTGACTTTGAACGAGACATGGTCGACGGCCACGAAGTCGCCGAAAGTTTTGACCAGGTCGCGGATCTCGAGCGCGGGGCCGTCGGGGGGAGAGGGGATCATGATAGCTCCTGAGCGGGCGAAGGGGCGAGGGGGCGAGGGGGCGACCAGAGACGCGGAGACACGGAGACGCGGAGACGCGGAGACGTGGTCATGCCGCCTTCTCCTCCTTGCGCACCAGCGCGATGAACACATCCTCCAGCGAAGGCACAATCCGCTGAAACACCGCTGGACCGCGGCCGTTCTGCTCGAGCTTGCGCGCGAGCACCGCCGGCGAGGTCTTGGCCGCCTCCAGGAACAAATGCAGGGTCGCCCCGGAAGGCTCCACGCACAGTACGCCTTCGGAATCGAGCAGCATGTCGCGCGCCGCCCGCGGATCGGGCGCTTCCACCTGGTAGCATTCTTCCGGAATCTGGTAGCGCGCCTTCTCCGGCGCATCGCACTGGATCAACCGGCCCTGATACATCAGCCCTACGCGGTTGCAGCGCTCGGCTTCATCCAGGTACGCCGTAGTCACCAGCACCGTGATGCCGTCCTTGACCAACTGATAGAGGATGGCCCAGAAATCGCGGCGCGACACCGGATCCACGCCGTTCGACGGCTCGTCCAAAAACAAAATCTCCGGGCGATGCAGCAGCGTGCACATCAGTCCCAGCTTCTGTTTCATACCGCCGGAGAGCTTGCCCGCCTGGCGATTGCGGAACGGCTCCATGCGGGTCATGCGCAGCAGGTCCGGCAGCAGGCGCTGCCGCTCGGCCACGGAGATACCGAACAGGTCGGCGTAGAACTCCATGTTCTCGTCGACCGTCAGATCGACATACAGGCCAAAGCGTTGCGCCATGTAGCCGATGCAGTCTTTCACCGCTTGCGGATCGCGCGCCACATCGTGCCCGGCCACCCAGGCCTGTCCCTCGGAGGGATCCAGCAATCCGCACAGTACGCGCAGAGTGGTGGTTTTGCCGGCGCCATCCGGACCCACCAAACCGAAGATCTCGCCGCGCGGGATCTCCAGGTTGAGATGGTCCACCGCCGTCAGCGCGTCGAAGCGCCGCGTCAGGCCTTGTATGCGGATGATCGCTTCTTCCATCAATTTCCTGTCAGAATTTCGGCGTCGGCCGGCATGTTGGATTTCAGCTCGTGGCGCTGGTTATCGATATCGATCTTGACGCGATAGACCAGCTTCACACGCTCTTCGGCGGTCTGGATCTGCTTGGGCGTGAATTCGGCTTCCGAGGAGATAAAGGAGATGCGGCCATCGTAGGTCTTGCCGGGGTAAGAATCGGTGGTTACCTTAACCTTGGCGCCGAGTTTGACCTTGCCCAAGTCCTGTTCCCGTACATACGCGCGCAGCCAGGGGTGATCGATATCGCCCACGGTGACCACGCTGGTTCCGGGCGCCAGCACTTCGCCCACGTCCGCCGCCTTCACCAGCACCACGCCGTTGATCGGCGAAGTCACGATGGTATCGGCCAATTGCGAATCGATCAGCGCGATCTGCGCTTTGGCGCGTTCGATGTCGCCATGCCGGGCCACCACGTCCTGCTCGCGGCGCTTGGTCTCGATAGCATTGGCCTGCCCCATCTCGACGGCGGCGCGCGCTTTGTTCACCTGCGCGGCGGCGGTTTCGATGGTTTCGGTGCGGGGGCCTTCTTTCACCATACCGAGCTGCTCGTTGGCCTGCTTCAACTGCGCCTCGCTGGCGTCATAGCGGGTGCGGGCCTGGTCGTGTTGCGAGGTCGAAATGTCATCATCTTTATACAGCGTCTGGGCGCGCTCCCAATCTTTCTTGGCTTGATCGTATTGGGCTTGCGCGGCCTTGACGGCGGCTTCGGCCTGCTGGAGCTCCTGCGGCCGCGCGCCGTTCTTCAACTGCAGCAACTGGGATTGCGCGGCGCTCAAGTCGGCGTTCTTCACCTGCAGATCGGCCTGCATGGTGGCGCGCTGCCAGTTCAGGGCGCTCTGCGACTCGGAGTAGGTGGCCTCGGCGGTTCCCAGGGCCGCCACCGCCGTCTCGCGCTGGCGCAGCAACTGCTCGCGATCCAGCCGCGCGATTACCTGGCCCTTCTGCACGTTGTCGCCTTCCTCCACCGTGCGCTCGATCAGCCGGCCCGAGGTTTTGAAACCGATATCCACCTGGTTCAGCTCGATATTGCCGGAAACCACAATGCGGTCAGTGGCCTGCGGATGCAGGCTGCGGTAAGTGATGACGCCGGCGGTCGCCAGGGCCGCCAGCAACAGAATACCTAGAATTCCTTTTTTCATATCGATTGCTCCTCGTAGTTACTGCTACTGAATGACGCTCTGCAGATTGCCCATGGCCTTGGCCAAGTCGACGCGCGCTACGTTGTAGGCGAACAGCGCGTCAATACTGCTGTCGCGCGCCCGCTCCAACTGCGTCTGGGAATCAGTCACTTCCAGATTGCTGGCCACCCCCGATGCATAGCGGCGGCGCGCCTGTGTGAGTTGGCTGTCCGCCAGCGACCTGGCTTCCTCGGCTACCTTATATTGCGCTTCGCTGGAATGCAGGGTGTCCAGCGCCGTGCGGATATCCAATTCCATCTGCTCGCGCAGATCGTTGGTGCGGGTGCGCTCCTGGCGGAACTGGGAGGCCGCCTCGGCGCGCCGCGCATCCCGCCGCCCGCCGTCAAAGATCGGCACGCGCAGGGCGAAGCCGTAATCCCGCGTCGGCAGCAACGATACGATCGACCCGTTGGTGCCCGTCGTGCCATAATCCGCGAAAGCCACCAGATTGGGCAGCCGTTCCGCAGCCACTGAATTCGCGTTCAGGTGCGCCGCGCTCTCGCGTTCTTTCTGCGCTTTGAAATCCGGGCGGTTCTTGGTGGCTTCGCTTTCCGCTTGCTCCACGGTCACCGGATCGGATGGGATGAAGCTGAGCTTGTCGGCCAGCTCGAGCTCGGTGGTCAGGTTCATTCCCATGGCGCGCAGTAACTGCAGATAGGACTTGGTGCGATCGTTCTGCGCGGCCAGCAGGTGTTGATTTTCATTCGAGAGCTGCACCTTGGCGCGGGTCACATCCAGGCCGGTGCCGGACCCGGCGGCTTTCTGGTTCTCGGCGGCTTTCAAATCGGCTTCCGCCAAAGCTACGTAGGACTTATGCGCGTCTTCATCTGCATCGGCGCGCAACGCGTTCAGATAAGCTTTTGCCACTGTGGCCGACACCGTGTCGCCGGTGTTGTTGCGATCTTGCTTGATGGCGCGCATTGCCGCCCGGGATGCTTGGTACCGCCGGATGTTGCTGAAATCCAACAGATCTTGCGCGGCACGGACGCGTACATCCACCGACGTGAACGGCCCGATCACGCGCGGGATACTGCTGATTACTTCGTTCAATAACGTTTTTTCAATAGGGGCCAAGGAGCCCGTAAGCTTATTCTCGGCGCCCAGCAACGTCTGGTCGGTGGCCAGATCCAACCCCAGAGCCGCCAAGCTCTTCATAGCCGTGGTTTGTCCCGCTTGCGCCTCGATGTCGGGCAGAAACGCGGAGCGCGCTTCAGTGGTCCGGGATTTGGCCTGCTTTACGTTTTCGTCGGAAAGCTGGATGTAGGTGTTGCCTTCCGGCGAAGTCGCGATCTCGACGGCGCGCTTCATCGTGAGCCGCAAGGGCCCACGTTGCGAGGCGGCAGCTCCGGCGCCTCCATCGGCAGACGTCCCGGCAGAACCCTCAGCGGACGCTCCGGCGTCAGCAGCCAAGCTGGCCATGGGAATCGACAGCAATAGTATGAGCAGATAGCGGTGCATGTTGTTTCTCCTATGCCTGTAGTGCATGAGCTTCCTCGATTGCGTGAGTCGTGACGGGAGCGCGGAATCCCGCACTCAGGAATGTCACCAGTCGTTCCACGGCCATTTGCGCGTCGAACGATAGCGACAGGTCCGAGATCCGTTCCAAATCCTTAGACCCGCCGCGCAAGGTCTGAGCCAGCGCCCCGATGGCGAAGTTCAGTCGCCAGAATAACTCTTCCTGGGACAAATCCGGCAGCGCCCGGCGCAGCGCCACGCCGAAACGCACGAGCATCTCGCCAAAGTGCGCTTTAACTATGCCGGGCAGCAGATCGCCTTCGGCGTGCAGGCGTCCCAGCAGCCGCATGAACACCATACCGCCGGCCGCCGGATCCAGGGCCATGCGGAAGGTGGGCGCGACGAAAGCTTCGATGATCTCTTCGAGCGCGGGCGGCCTGTCACCAGCCTCTTCTTCGCAGCGGTCCAGTAGGGCTAGCCGTTCCTGATTGGCCGGCAGGGCCCGGCGAAGGATGACCGCCTCGAGCAAAGCCTCTTTAGAATGAAAGTGATAGTGGACAGCAGCCAAGTTCACCCCGGCGGCGGCGATGATGGCGCGCAGGGAGGTAGCGGTATAGCCGTTTTCGGCGAATAGGCGTTCGGCGGTGTCCAGGATACGCTCTTTGGTATGATTCACGGGCGTTTAAATCAAACGACTGAATGGGCTCAGGTACAGTATAGCACCGACTGTGGAAAAGCGTCAAAGGATGAGAGTACTACTACCCCAAGGCGGGCTTTCACGGTAAACTCAAGGCTAGAAAGGACACGCGATGCCTTCTTCTGTGAGCACGCCGGAGGAACTGGTGACTGGCCAGCGGATGGACGTGGAGGAATTCCTGAGCCGGTGTGAAAAACTGCCGGAATTGGAACGTGCCGAACTGATTGAAGGAGTAGTCTACGTGCCGTCACCGCTCAGCCTCGAACACGCTAGTTATGATTTCCAGATTAACGGTTGGCTTGCACACTACAAGCTTGCGACGCCGGGCCTCCAGGGTGGTAGCGCCGGCACGTGGCGCATGCTGGATAGCGCTCCACAACCCGACACCTACTTACGTATCTTGCCGGCTCGGGGCGGACAATCAGGCCAAAAGGGTCCGTATGCAGCCGGTGCGCCTGAGTTGGTAGTGGAGGTATGCGTGACATCGGCGAAACTCGATCTCGGGCCCAAGCTGCGGCTGTATCAGAAAGCCGGCGTGCAGGAGTACATCACCGTCGAAGTGCCCGAGAAGCGCATCGTGTGGCGGGTGCTGGAAGCG
>Ga0073928_10000387_pt1 | contig 104283 bp, 90 predicted proteins | sample PaiPotPPA55metaG_FD_76969 | JGI IMG/M metagenome (GOLD analysis project Ga0073928, IMG submission 76969) | Iron sulfur acid spring bacterial and archeal communities from Banff, Canada, to study Microbial Dark Matter (Phase II) - Paint Pots PPA... ... | reverse complement strand
CTCCTTGAAGCTGCGGCCGTCTAGCTCGTGAGCGACGAACACTTCGCGTTGCTCCTCGGGCAGTTCGTCAAGCGCAAGCTCCAGCTGGTCCAGAAGCGCGTTGCGGAGGTAGAGCGCCTCCGGCCCGGCGTCGGGCGATGGCAGCAAATCTTCGATCTGCAGGAGCTCGCCGTCTTCGTCCGCGGCGTGGCTGAAGGCCTCCGGCTTCTTCTTGCGGAAAAGATCCGTGATGCGATTGCGCGCCACGCGAAACAGCCAGCTGGTGACGTGATCGATGGGCATCAACAGCCGGTTCGCTTCCACCAGCTTGTAGAAGGCGTCCTGCAAAATGTCCTCAGCATCGCGCGGGTCAGGCACGCGACGGCGGATGAAATTGCGCAGCCGGGATTGCTGCTCCGCAAAAATTGCGGAGATTTGACGGTTTTGCTCGGTCATTGCCCAGGTGATGTTCGACGTCTGATTCATCCACTTCTGTAGACGAATGGAAGCCGGAAATATTGTAGACATTGGGAAGGGGCGAGTCGTCGCCGGATGATCTCTGGGTAGCGGACGTATTACGGGCAACCCTTCCGTAATCCGCTAAATGAAGGTTTGGCGACAAGCCTGGCCATAGTCCATGTTGCGTTCCTCTTAAGTCTTGGCTACAATGTAGGTACGTTCCTACATTAAGGACGGCTTGCATGGCCACCACCAAACTATCCAGCCGGGAGTTTAATCAGGACACAAGCCGGGCCAAGAGAGCGGCCAAACGCGGTCCTGTTTTCATCACTGACCGAGGACGTCCGTCTCACGTGCTACTTACTGTTGAGGAATACCAGAAGCTTACCGAGGGGCAGAAGAGCATTGTGGACCTGCTGGGAATGCCACAGGCCGCTGAAGTTGAATTTGAGCCGCCTCGCATGAAAGGCAATCTCCACCAGCCGGCAGATTTATCCTGATGTATCTCCTCGATACCAATGTAGTTTCCGAGTTAAGAAAAGCTAAGAAGGCGGATCGCGGCGTCAGAATGTGGGCCCAGGCGCTTCCCGCTGCGAGCCTTTATCTATGTGCGATCTCAATATTGGAACTGGAGATAGGAATCCTCCTCATCGAACGGCGTGACCGGAAGCAGGGCGCGGTTCTTCGAGCCTGGATGGATGGCCATGTTTTGCCCGCGTTCGACGGTCGCATCCTGGCGATTGATACTGCTGTTGCCCAGCGGTGTGCCGCGCTCCACGTGCCCAGTCCTCGCTCCGATCGTGACGCTCTCATCGCGGCCACTGCCCTTATTCACGGCATGACGGTTGTGACCCGAAATGTGGATCACTTTCAGCCCACAGGTGTGGCCGTAGTTGACCCCTGGCAATCCTGAACGCATTTATTCAGGGCTTCGGCTAAATTGATCCTCTGACTGTTACGACCCCGGAATAGAAAGCACTATGAGAAAACCCGGCTGCGTTAGCTGCTCCACCTGAGAATGTCTGTTCGGACTTGTATGCGGGAATAGCAACAATGGAGGAGTGAAATGCCAACGAAAAAATTCGTACAGACATTCGTCCTACTGACGATGATGCCATCTGCGATTCTCTGGCTGCACGCCCAATCGAACCAAAATGTCCCGGGCATAGCTCTTGACCAACTGGAGTTGCACAATGTGAAAGCTGAGGCCGCTAACTATAACGGGAGGCCGGCGGTTCGCGTGGACGCGCTGCCTGATGCAGCGAATGTCGCGTCTTACGCGATTTTGAAGGGCAGCCGCTTTCACAATGGAACTATTGAGGTCGAATTGGCGGGAAAACCAGGCGCCAATGCAGGGCCCGGGGCTCGCGGCTTCATCGGAATCGCGTTCCGGGTCCAGGGCCACCGCTTCGAATGCATCTACCTCCGCCCGACGAATGGGCGGGCGGATGACCAGATTCGGCGGAACCACTCAACTCAGTACGCCGCATACCCGGAATTCGATTTCGACCGCCTGCGTAAGGAATCTCCGGAGAAATATGAATCGTATGTGGACCTGGAGCCGGGGGTATGGACCAAGTACCGGATCGTGATTGATGGGACAAAGGCACGGCTGTTCGTCCATGGGGCAGCGCTACCTTGTCTGATCGTCAACGATATGAAGCTTGGCGATTCGGAGGGCGCGGTGGCCCTGTTCGTAGGGACCGGCACGGAAGGCTACTTCGCCAATCTTAAAATCAGGCAGTGACTTGCCTTGGTTCTGCTTCGTGCGCGAGCGCGCGCACGGCGATTGGCAATTCGCGGGCAAATCGGAAGTAATCCACTTTGACGAAAACCGCGCAGCTTGATTGGAGGTTGTAGGTTTCTACCCCGCGTCCCAGAGAATTGATCTCGTGGGTGGACATGAACTTAATGAATTGTCGAGGCGGCATACGGTGGCGGCTGGATCTCTCAATTCCATGGTGAGAAAGTGGACGCTATCGGATTCTTCCACCGGGTACAGCGTTACAACATTCGGATGGTTGAGTGCGGCGACTGCGCGAGCCTCGCGCTGGAACCGGGCCAATCGTTCGGGATCGCTGGCAACATCAGGCGGCAGGATCTTGAGGGCTACGTCGCGCCCCAGCTTCATATCGGTCGCGCGATACACCTCACCCATTCCGCCCGCGCCAATTGCGGTGTTGATCCGGTAATGTGCAAGTGTACGTCCGACCAAACTCCGCCTCCCCGAGTGGCCACTGATCAGCTCTTCGTGCCCGAACCGAGGCAGCAATCTTATACTAAAGCAGCTCCCTCGGGATTGCCCCAAACGGGCAAACAGGAAGTAACCGGTCCGTCCTTGAACGAAGGATGTGGCACTTGGGCGCGGTCCTGCAAAGCGGCCCCGAGTCCCGCTGTGAGCAATGCAAGATGTGCATGGCCACCCGCCGATATGTCACCGATAAAACACTACTGGTTACAGATCCCAGTCGGTTACTGTGCGTTCAGAAAACCCTGAAGCTACGCAGCTTGTAAGTGATTGATATTTCGGTTCGAGCCAGACGTTTTTCACAGTTCGACTTATATGTGTTTCTCGAACGCATCGCCGAGTGTCGAACTTGCCTTTCTTTGTTTCGTTGCCTCCGATTTTGTTTGATAATCAGCTGCATCGGAACCCGCCGGCTTCGCCTAAACCAGCCGGGCCGGCCCAGGGTTCCTCCATCGAGTATCATTTGCAAACGGAGGTTTGGAAATGAAGGCAATGATTGCGGTCGCTTTGTGTGTGCTTCTTGTGGTTGGAACGGTTCCCGCCAGCGCGGATTTTAAATACACGGACACGTCAAAGATCACCGGCGGCACCCTCAAGAGCATGATGAAGGCAGTAACCATCTTCAGTAAGCAGGCCTCGGAGGCCATGAAACCCGTCACCACGACGCGCTACATCAAAGGGAACCGCCTCCGCACCGACAACTCCGACGGCAAGATCCAGATCATCGATCTCGATGGCCGCCGCGTCATCGAGCTCGATTCCCTGAAGCACACCTATTCCGAAGCCACCTTCAACGAAATCCAGGCCGCCATCGAGAAGTCCCAGGAGCAAGCCCAGCAGAAAATGAAGCAGGATCCTAAGGCAATGGACGCTAAGGCTCAATTCAAGGTGAAAATCTACGTTATTCCTGTGACGACCACCCGCCAGATTCAGGGTGCGACCGCGAATGAATCGAAGGTAGAGATCGATTTGGAAGTGCAACCTCAAGACTCGCAGGCTTCCAGCCAGGCGGGGCAGCCCGTGAGCGGAACCATTGCCACCCGCCTTGATTCCTGGGTAGCTCCTTCCGTTATTGGATACAAGGAGATCGGCCAGTTCTATATCCGCTTGGCCAAGGAGATCAATTGGGTTCCGCCGAGCAACATTCACATCGACCCACGCGTTTCGCAGAGTATGCAGGAAGTGCAAAAGAACCAGGCAACCGCGGATGGATTACCGTTGCTGGAATACGTGAGCATGTCGATGCTGGCTCAGCAGGGCGCTCCGTCAAGCACTGCACAGGATTCGAAAAACCAAACATCGTCTTCCTCGACTGACGCACCGCCGACAAGCGCTTCGGACGCTGTAATCAAGGGTTTCGGCGGTCTCTTCGGCAAGAAAAAGAAAAAGGAGGAGGCCACGCCCGCCGAATCAAACAGCAAGAATCCTCCACCGCCCCCTTCGGATCCCAACTCCCTCATTGAAATGACCATCGAAGTCACTTCATTCTCGGACGCTGCCCTCGATAGCAGTCTCTTCGAAATTCCCCAGGGTTACATCCGAGTCCAGTCCGACCTCGACCAAACCATCAACAAACAGCCGAAGAAATGACTGCCTGTTTCTGCGTTGCGCCCGACGAAACAACCTTAAGTCGTAATCCGTTCTCACTTGCGTGTTTCTCTGCAAAGTCTTGCGATCAGTCAGCGTACTAGCCGTTGACCTCGGATCGCCGTTTCTACAGTTTTACTCCATTTTGTCGTTTCGCAGAATTTTTGCCAGGCAAAGGCGTTATCCGGACATAGATTATTGATTGGCTATTCGTCGATGCGAACTTTCACCCGCGTACCTTCGGGTAAGAGTCCGCCTTGCAGCACAATGACTCCTTTGCTCACGATGCCGCCAAGTTCGTGGACTGATGCAGCGGCACCAGCGCCACTCTTTGCAAAACTCACAGGATTCACATACCAGTTGAAACGTTCGGTGAGGTCTTGCCCGCTGGAGGGTAACGTCGCGGTGATAACGGTCAGTGCGGCAATTCGCTCGCGGAACGGAGGGTGCGTGCTACCCCAGAGTCCAAGTTGTTTCCGGTTCTGCGGTGTGTCCGCGGCCTTGGATAGCGTTTCCAGAAAATGCTTCAAACCAGCGGGATCATAACCTGATCTTGCAGCCAACTCGGTTCCGAGTTTATCGGCTTCCGCCTCTTTGTCCCGACTCACCTGCAACGTCAACACATTGTTCAGCAGTTCTCCGGCGAGATTCACAAGTTCCGCGCCTTGCGGGACGTGCGCCGCTGCTTCTTCCTTTGCGAACTGGCCGGTTCTCTTTGCGCGTACTTCGCGTTCCAGATGCCTACGGTCCACATGGGCCACCTCATGCGCCAGCGTTCCCGCCAATTCTGCTTCGTTGTGCATGTTGGCCAGTGCGCCGCGCGTGATAAAAATGTAACCGCCAGGGAGCGACAGCGCCGTCACAATTTCGGTGTCAAGAATTCCGAAGTGATAGGGGACGTCCCGGCTTGCTTGCCGCGCCACAGTGTCCCCAACCAGGTTTACGTACTTGGTCATTTCTGGATTCACGTATAATCCGAAAATGTGAACCAATTTTGCGGAAGCTGCTTCGCCGATAGCATGTTCCTGGTCCGGCGTCCATGGTTTGTAAATGTCAGACGCCTTTTTCGCTTTTTGCGCTTTCTCCTGCGCGCGCCGCATCACATCCCCTACCTGACCACGGCATACCGGCGCGTAATTAAGAAGAATCACGCCAACGAGTAAAGCCAACGGTTTTTTCATGGTTTGTCCCCAGGGTTTGAGGATTTCTTCGGGGGAGGATTCGCATTTAGTCCACCTTGTTGGACGAATTCATCCAATTCTGCCTGATTCACAGCAAGGCTAGTCATTTCTTGCACCGCGGATGTATCTGCTCCGCTGGCGGTGGCGGAGAGAAAACTTTTCTGAACCTGGCCGTTGTCATCCACTCCGTTGAAGCCGAGGGTCGCGGTATCTTTTGTTTGCCGCGATGATTTCACGTTGAGCGGGCCGCCAAAGAGTGGTGCCGGCTTGTCCCCGCTATTTTTGGAGTCCGACGATTTCGCGACCTTGGACGGAGGCGAACTATCCTTCGCGCCATTTTGGTCCGTCTTCTGTTGTTTGTTTTGGTCTTGCGGTGGGTTCTGGGATGCATTGTCCTGTCCATGATCCCAGCAAAGAGCAGGCCGTTCTGGAATTGATACCGTAAACATGAATGCCAGCAAACTGGTCTGGATACCCGATCGGTTCATGGCAACTCTCCCCGCTATTCCACTTCTGGCGAAATTCTTGCGATTTGCTTCGTGCAGTCCGTCGTCATGGTTTGCGCGTTCGCACGTCCTCTCAATTCGTACACTTGTGTTTCGATCGTTTTGCCTTTCACTTTTACGCCACCGAGGCACCGCACGTCCATGTTATTTCCCAGCCGCAACCGCGTTTCCTCGCCGATCACAATCGAGGTGTGGAATTCCTTATTTAATCCCTCGAGCCGCGATGCCAGATTCACGGCGTCTCCAATTACGGTGAACTCGAGCTTTTTTCCTTTACCAATGTTCCCGAAGATCACCTTTCCGGTATTAATGCCAATTCCGATGGCGATCGGCTGCTTACCTTGTTCCTGCCATCGCTGATTGAGTTGCGCAAGCTGCTCGATCATTTCCAGCGCAGCGAGAGCTGCATCCTCCGCGTGATTTTTCTCGGGTGTGAACGCGCCCCAGTAAGCCAAAATCCCGTCGCCAATGAATTTGTCCACGATGCCGTTGTACTTGAAGATGATGTCAGTCATCGCCGCCAAATAATCGTTGAGAAGGGCGATCAATTCTTCCGGGTCAGATTTTTCGGTCATCGTCGTAAAGTTGCGCACATCAGAAATCAAGATAGTGAGCTCGCGCTTGTTGCCCTTCAACTGAAAGGACTCAAGATTGGACATCACGTAGTTCACAAGTTGAGGCGCGACGTATCGCTCGAGGACGCGGCGAGTCTGCCGCAGTTCGCGTCCCGTCGTGGCATAGCGCGCCGTGCTTGCGCTGCCGTAAGAGAGCAGCAAGGCCAACAGGGGTGGAAATAATGGAAATACAAAATGTAGTTTCTGAAAAGACAGAACCGAGAAACCGATATAGAAAAGCAAAAGTCCGGCAAGAAGGGCGACCCTGGGAAAAACTGCGCGCATCGTCATCTGCAGCACTCCGCCTAAAAGACCTAAAGTGATTGCCGCGGCGGGGAGCATCCAGAACGGAGGCAACCGCAGTGCCTCTCCACTCAGAAGATTGTCGATTACAGTCGCATGGACTAGGAAACCAGGCGCTTGCGAGTCCAAGGGAGTTGGCCGCGGCTCGTAACTGGCGGAAGTGCTCGCGCCCAGCAGCACAATTTTGTTGCGAAAATATTCCGGTGGGAAAAAGTGTTCAGCGTTCGGGCACTGTTCGCGATAGATCGAGCAAATGACCTCCCAGATCGGCACGCGAGGGAATGCGTGCAGAGAATCGCCTCGCCATAAAAGAACTAGACGCCCTTCGTCATCAAGAGGGATCTGTTTGCCGCCTTGCGCCACATAATTGCGATCGAAAATTCCAGCGCGCTGGTGCCAAACAAACCCATCCTGATTTCCAGTGGCGATTTGTACGGCGCGAGCGCCCAGAGAAGGATAGCCGAGACCCGCGAAACGAATTTGCAAAGGGGTGCGGCGAATCATCCCGCCCTGGTCGGGAGTCGAATTAATGGAACCTAGGCCGGCGGTTGCCGCCACCAATTGTTGCGACGGGAGATTCGCCACCCATTCTTCCGCGAGGAAATTGGGACCGAAACCCGAAGCAGTACCCTGGCTCCGCAAGAGTTTCTGGCGCTGTTCGCCGGTGTTTGCGTCGTCTGAGGTCATCTGGGTGGACATGAATGCAAATGCGAGGGCGGACTTCCCGGAAGCGTGCAGGACGTCCGCGAATTGGGAATCAACTGTTGTGCCGCTCTTGTCCTCGCCGCTGAACACGATGTCCACTGCGATTGCGCTTGGCTGGCCGCGGCTGACATAGCGGATTACTTCTGTCCACACCGTGCGAGGCCATGGCCAACGGCCGAGTTTTTCCTGCAGTACGGAAAAACTGGCGTTATCGATATCAATGATCACCACACGGGGATCAGCTTTCGTCCGTTGCGCGGTCCAACGCGCGCGCACGTCGTAGGTGCCGTTTTCGAGCCACTCGCCGGCGCGAGTGTAGGAAAGGCCAAGAACCAGTAGCACGGAAGCGCCTACGCACGCGTACACGGCCAAGCGTAGGGAACGTTCGGTTTGCGTCGGGCGATTCATATGGTGTAGAGCTAAGGATGACCTGGTTCGAACGAGATGTTAGATTCTTTAATCTTCAATCGTAAACAAAAATACTTCAACAATTCGAGTTGCAACATGGGCTGTAACATCAGGCTGCCTTTAGAAGGTAGACGACCCGCAGTTTTCGGGTGCTGGAGCGAAGCCCCGTCCCTGAAAACCGCAGCATCCGCTAGAATGAAAGCATTCAGTTAGGCAGCCGCCACTCCCGATAATAACTCCCCAAAGACAGCTGACTCGAAGAGAAGTATTAATTGAATTCATTCAATTACTACTGTTGGTCGCTCGCCGAGAGCGAAGGATCTATTAACCTCAGTGCGCTCCAGCACCATCTGCGCAATGAACGGGCAGGCCAACGCCACCAATGACCAACCCACCGACGGCTTGTTATGTTAGTTGCGCGAGTTTTGCGAAAAGTTGTTACTGTTCTGTTTTCGTGTCGATTATGCCGTGGCCCATTGCCAGCCCGCATAGCTTAGAGCGGGGGAAGTCCCAAGGCTCGCAGGCCACCATCGAGCAGCCGCTGATCGATATAAACGTCGTGGGTTATCAATTGTCGGAAGCAAGTGCGAAGCTCAGGCAAATAGCCTCGGGCGTAAAAGGTTTCAAGCAAACCGACGCCGTCCAAAATCTGGAGGCCTTCGGTCTTGGTCAGTTTGTTCAACGAAACGAGTGCTTGACCTTGCCAACTACCAAGAAGTAAGGGATAATTCAATCAGTAAGGAATCTTTACAAGAGTAAGGATCTCACCATGCCGCATTCCACGGTCACGAACAAGGGACAAACGACCATTCCGGGGAAGATTAGGAAAGCGTTGCGAATCAAGCCGGGTGACAAGCTAGAGTACTTGGTGGAAGGTGACCACGCCACCATTCGCGTGCATCTGGGCACGCGATCACTCAAGGGCGTGCTCGCCAGCAAAAAGGGCAAGGGGATGTCCTTCGCGCAAATCCGCGAGGCCGCAGCGAAGGCCGTCCGTGGTCGTGCGGGCGCCCGGTGAGCAAACGAAGGCTTGTCGACAGCAATCTGATTGTTCGCTATCTAGTGCAGGACCATGAAAAGCATGCCAAGGCAGCTGGAAAGCTGTTCGAAGCCTGCGACCGCGGCGACGTGGTAATTGTGGTGTTGCCAGCTGTTCTGGTTGAGTGCGTGTTTGTGTTGGAGTCTTTCTACGAGCACCCGCGTGGAGATATCGCCTCAGCGCTCGGCAGACTCATTTCCAGCCCGGGTGTCGAAATTGATGCGGCGATTCACCTGGACGCTTTGGATCGCTATCGAAAAACAAAGGTCCATTTCGTGGACTGCCTGATCGCCGCGACCGCGGCGAGCGAAGACATGCCGGTAGCCTCTTTCGATCAGGACTTTCGAAAGTTCACTGACGTTCGCGTAGAAACCGAATATTCCCCCTAACCAATAGCATCCGGACGAAAGCCCCTCCCTCAAGTGGGGTTCTCCGCGGGAACTGGAAGGCGTCGGTTAAATCCGCCGACTCCTGGTCGTGGCATCCGATCGACAAAAATGGTGAACAGCTTTTCCCGCGAAAGTGCAGCATTGTACCTTGACTTCCGAATTACACGCCGATAGCGTAGTTCGCCTGTAGTTTTTCATGATTTAGTAATCATCACAGGCGCCGCTTTCAACCATAAGGCTGACACTCCGCTGTGAAAAAATAAACCTTCAAATCAAGGGGACTTCGCATGCATAAGAAGAAAGTGCTGTCGAATTGGGTCGCGAAGGTATTTTTGAACAAACTGGTTCGGATCAGCTTAATGGTTTCGGTTGTAGCGTTGGCCGGCGCCACTACTATCCGGGCGCAAGACCCAGATCAGATTACGGCAGCGGCTGTAGCGGGTAAACATTTGAAGTTCACCCGCGTAAGCCCTGCGGCGGCAAAGAAAGGAGCGGCACAAACCCTTCCGGGCATCTCCGGTATCGACTCGGTGCCCAATTTCAGCGGCACCTACTCCGCGCCGGGTTTCGATCCAAACGGCAATCCGCAGAGCACCTGGTTCTTCGATACGCTGGGCAACCCGCCGTCAACGGCAGGAACGACGACCCTGGGCGGGCCGATCGTGCCGGTGTCCATAGACCTGCGCAATGCCGACGGGTCACCGCGATATGTAAAGGTGGTCAACGGAAAAGCGATGACCTGCGGAAATGCGAGCCAGGCCGGTTGCCAGCGGCTGTTTTTTGACCCAACACCATTTATTGAACCGATATTGGAATCGCCGGTGTTCTCTAATTTTAATTACACCAGCAGCGCCGTGCCCACACAATTCGCGGACGCCGTACAGCGGGCCGAATACCAAGGGGCTAAGGCCAAGTGGCATACCTTACTGGCTCCAAGCGTGAAGACCACACAAACGATGGTGATCAATCAGGATCCGACTTGTGGCACGGCGACGGGAAATGGCGGAACTTGCAATTACCAGTACGCTCTCAACGCGGACGGGAGCTGCTGCTTTTTCGTTCTGCTCAACGTTAATACCTTTCAAAATGAGTTGTTTCCGTCGACTTCGACGTTCCCGCCTGACAGCAGCACACCAGTCGGAGCTGCCGAAGCTTCGGGAGACATTACGACGAAGGATGTTTCGACGTTCTTTTTTCCACCAGCTTATTTATTCATCCCGACTTCAAAGGGGAACGCCTGCTGCATCGGGGGATTTCACACGTTCGATTTTGAGAGCGGCGATGCCAAGAACGGAAATTTGCCCAGGTTTTTCGTCCTGAACTACTCGACGTGGGACCAGCCAATCTTTGTGGATCCGACGACGCTTGATGTAACCGGCTTAAGTCATGAAATTTCCGAAACGTACAACGATCCGTTTGTGGCGTTTGATGGGGTGCACGACATTACCCCGTGGTGGCAAGCGCCAAACGGCAACTGCCAGGATAACCTGGAGGTCGGCGATGTCATCGAAGGAATACCGCATCAAGCATTCCCCATCACCATGCCGAACGGGTCCACGTACCATCCGCAGAACGAGGCGCTGTTGCAGTGGTTTGAATTCCAATCGCCTTCAACAGCGCTCTTTGGAGCATACAGTTATCCGGACGTGACCACCTTGACGGCGCTGTCCGCGCCGCAAAAGGCTAATTGCGCGCCATAGGCGGAGCGGAACCTGTGTTTGCCCTATTTCGGCAATAGGTAGTTACAAGGGCGCAAATGTGCCTTTCTTCCGTGTCGTAGCTGGCAGATCGCAGAAATTCCATTCGCATACGTTTGGATTCAGAAACAAGAAAACAAAGCCACGATGGCCCATTCGAAGCTACGGTTCCACGACGATCTGGCCCTTCATTCCGCCGTGGCCGAGCCCGCAACGATTGCAGCAGTGGAACGAGTAGGTTCCCGGTGTGCGCGCCACAAATTCCACCACGGTCGGAATTCCCTTTTCCAGCTTGAAGCAGTCATCATTGTTCGAACTAAAAATGAGGCCCAAATCGCTCTTCTTGTCCGATCCATCAGGGCTGAGATTAATCTTGAATCCGTGCGTCCTGTCGAGGGCCGTGATCCTTAGTTGAACCGTGGCGGCGCGTTTTACGCGGAGCGGCGACGGGCTGTACTCGTACTTCTTTGCGGTCATCTCAATAATCTGTACTTCCTGGGCCGCCTGAGAAGTCCGTCGGGCGAAGCCGGCGGTCACCGTAAGTCCGCTCAGCAAGAACAACCACGCAATCCGAATTCCGCTAAGCAATTTTATTCCTCCATGAAAACAGCTACCAATCCGGTGCATTGAGTTCCTAGTAGCCAGAGCTCGAGGAATCCTTGTCTACGCCGCCAATCACCGGGCAGCTGTCGAATTCCTTCCAGGTCTCTCTACCTTTAAGAAGCCCGTTCTTCAGCTTCAGCAGAAGCACTCGTTGGAACCGATCGTGGCTTTCGCCTGCTGATTGACTGTTCACGCAGACGTAAATGCCGGATTTCAGTGTTTCCAACACGTCGATCGAGACCTGCGAAGCTCCTTGTGGCGGATTGAGGCGTGCTTTCTTTTCGTCGAGCTCCCGCGCCACATATCCGTAATCGCCGAACGTCTTTTTGCTCTTTACCGGTTTCGCGCGAATCGCCGACGGCAGCGTCGTTACATCCACCTTCTCGAACACAAACGCGGCTATCTTTTCTGTCGGATAAACCGCGTCGTTTCCTACGAGTAGTAACGGCGCGCATGCTAGAACCATTGCTCCATACAATAACTTCATATCTTTTTCCTCTGTTCCCGAACTTCGTCCGCTTTGGGCGAGTCCTAATTCTAATTGCTGCATTAGCCAGGCCCGTTCACTCCACTTAGGAAGCCTCCCAAGTGCGCTGTCAGCGTGACCATCGCAAAAGCTAGAAATTCGATCGCCAACCGATAGCGTGGAAGAGGTGCTGTCCGCCGCCGGCTGCGGAAGTGCAACCACCACACCAGCCAGATCATCACTGTCGACACGCACGCGAAAACCAAATGCTCGAGCAGCGTGCCTTTTAATTTTTGCCCCTCGAGTGCGAACTGCCAGGCGAGAATGCCTGTCGCGAGAACCGGCACTGTTGAAATCGCCGCGACCAGGAAGTTGAAATACGCCGCTTCGGCCAATCCGCGCCGCTTGGTTTGCTGTGCCAGGAAATCGAACGCCACGCCGGCAAGAAATAATGCGATCGGAAAATGAATCAACACCACATGTTGCGCGTGCTTCGCCAGAACGATAGTTTTAAGATCGAAAGGATTTACGCTCATTGGCCGCTCACTGCACAACCACCGAGCCGGTCATCTTGGGGTGGATGGAGCAAAAGTACGGATATGTTCCGGCTTTGTCGAAGGTAAAGGAGAACTTTTCGTCGGTATCCAGCACCTTGGACTTGAATACTTTGTCCGTGCTCACCACCGTATGCGGAATATCATCACGATTTGTCCAAGTAACCGTCGTTCCGACAGCTACAGTCAGGCTCGCCGGTCCAAAACTGAAATTATCGACTTTCACTTCCGCGCTTGTAGGTTGCGGAGCTTTCGCTGAGCTGCCCGGCGACGCCGCCATCAGCAGCAGCGTTGCAGCCATCACCGTTGTCAATAAACCTGTAATCCACGTAATTTTCCTGATCATTACTTTTTTCCTTTTTCTAGATTTGGTGAGAATGAATTTCTTGTTCCGGAATTTCTCCGGCTTACGCAAGCGTCGAGTCGACCACCGCCAGAGCGTTACGGCCCTGCACGTAATTAACGTCCGTGATTCCCAACACACTTTTCAGTTGCTCGGCAGGTACTTTCATCGGTCCCGGCGAATCTGCTTTGCCGGGTTGCGGTTGAGGAAATGCGGTCGACGCCGCCGTATGAAATGTCACGTTTCCCTCGACCTTCTGCATGATCTGGTGAATGTGACCGTTCAACACCGTCACCGAACCGAACTTCTTCAGGTAAGCCAGCGCCTGTGCGCTGTCGTCTGTTCCCCAACCCCATTCGGGATACACACTCCACAGCGGAATGTGCGCGAATACCACGATGGGCGTGCTGTGTTTCAGGTGCTGCACATCGTCTTCGATCCATTCCAGCTGCTCGTGACCGAGAGTGCCGAGTCCACCGGCCTTCAGATTCATCACGTTCACCAGCCCGATAAAGTGCACGCCTTTCTTATCGAAGCTGTACCATCCCGCGCCCTTGGCGTTCTTCCCGTAGCGTTCCTGGTACGACTTGCCGTCATCGTTCAACACATCGTGTTCGCCAGGTACAAAGAACACATCCTTCGCGCTCGCGCTTTTCAAAATCTGATCGACGGTGTCGAATTCTTCGGGTTTCGAAAGATGACTGATGTCGCCGGTATGCAGCATGAACTCCGGCGCTTTGCTCAAACCATTGATCTTCTCCACGGCCGCTTTCAACGTCCCGGCAACATCGGGATTAGCGGGCTTGTTGAATCCCATATGGCTGTCGCTGATCTGCACGAAGCTGAGTTCGCCAGCCGTTTCGCGGGCGCCAATCTCTCCCCGCCGGCTCAAGCTGTACGACTTTAGGATTCCACCTTCCATCACGCAGAGCGCTCCGGTGCCGGCCCATGCCATGCATTTCAGAAATCCTCGTCTATCGATTCCATCGTTGTTGTGATCGTGCACAATCTCGTCTTTGCTCTTTTTGGGCATAGTGTCCTCTCTGTGATTTCCCACGTTTTGCCGCGAACCTCAGTGCCTGCCTTGCACTAAGTAGACAGGTACAACCAGGAAAATATTCCGTCTGGGCTCAATTTTTTGAATTTCGACTCCAGAGCAGGTCTGTGCTCCGATTGCTGAAGAGAACACGGGAAGCAGCGGCGCGAGGTCCAGCGCCTAAATAGGCTCGCGCCGCCGTTTAGAGGGGGTTTGTTCGATAGACTGCCGCCACAGGTGCGTTATTCCTTGATTCCGCAAGTCTGGCCGCTTTGTGTTTTTTCATTGCAGGAGACTCACAAACAAGAATAAATCCGCGCTTGAGACGGTTCTTACTGATGAAGTTCACTGATCGTCAGAAAGGCCCGGAAAGGCCCATGAAGGCTTTGATGTGCTGAACGCGGAAGAGCGGGCACGATTCGAGCAGCTGGTGCTCCCGCATCTGGATGCGGCATTCAATCTGGCAGCGTGGATTTTATCGAGCCGCACCGACGCGGAAGACGTCACGCAGGATGCCATGCTTCGCGCTTTTCGATTCTTCGAGGGTTTCCATGGAGGCGACGTGCGTGCTTGGTTGCTGCAAATCGTCCGCAATACTTGTTACACCTGGTTGGAGAAGAATCGCCGCATGAAGATGACGGACCAATTCGATGAAGAAGTGCACATGCAATCTTCCGCCACGCCCGAATCCATCGCCATCGCTGGTGATGATCACGGGCGACTTACACAAGCACTGCAAACGATTTCGCCCCGCTTCCGTGAAGTAATTGTCCTTCGCGAGTTGGAGGGATGTTCCTACAAGGAGATCGCTGCGATTACGTCAATTCCTATAGGGACTGTGATGTCCTCTTTGTCGCGGGCCCGGCGTCAATTGCACTCCGCGCTGGCAAAGAGCGCTGAAGGAGCGGATACACATGAGCTGTGATCTTGAATATTCCGTCGTTCACAGCTATTTCGATGGTGAACTGAGTGTCATCCGCGCCGCTGAATTCAGGCATCACCTTGCTCACTGCTCCAACTGTATGGACGAGTTTGCCGCGCTGAGTTCTCTCCGTGGTTCGTTGAAATACGCGCGTCTCTACGAAACTGCACCAGCCTCGCTCAGGCTGAAAATTCGTTGGGATCTTCAGTCCGTCCCGCCCACGCCTGGCTGGTCGCTACCGGTATCATGGCGCGGGCTTGCCGCGGCAATCGGTGTCTTTCTTGTTGTATTGATTTTGTGGCGGGTAATTCCCGGCGTTCGCAAGGAAGAAGACTACCAAGCCGAATTTGCAGCGGAGATTGTCGATGCCCATCTCCGCTCGCTCCTGCCCGGCCAGATAACCAACGTGAATTCTGCCGATCCGGAAACAGTAAAGGCTTGGTTTGCCAGCCAAGTCAAATTCGTTTTTCCGGTGCGCGATTTTGCTACCAACGGTTTCGCTCTGCAGGGTGGGCGTGTCGACATCGTTCAAGGTCGCACCGTCGCCGCTCTTGTTTATCGCGACCGCGAACAGGTTTTCAATGTCTTTATTTGGCGCACGCGCGAATCGGACCGCTCTGCGCGTGCTGGCACACGCCAGGGCTACCAATGGATCGACTGGCGAAAAGACAGCCTGGAGTTCTGCACTGTTTCCGAGGCCGCTCCTCCTGACCTGGAGCGACTTTATCGGCTCCAGACTCAGTAGCGTCATTGCAGCCGAGTCAGCCGCAATCGACCGAGCGCGGGGCGGCCATCGAGCGGTCGAGATATCGAACGTCAGACTGTAAAGGGGATACTTGAAATGCATGGAGAAATCCGAAAGTGCTCAGGCATTCCAGTGATTACTGTTGAGAGCAGTGAGGAACGTCATCAACAGATCATTCTTTCAACAATTACGAAACGCGCCTACCAGATTTTTGAAGAACGCGAGCGCAAGCGTGGCTTCGGACTCGACGATTGGCTCGCCGCTGAGAGGGAACTCTGGCGCGAAGACGATGCAGCCGTCCCGGATTTTTCGCTGGTTGTTGATTGTCCCCGGGATCCGGAGATAACCACGATCCTGAGCCTGACCGCTCACAGTCTAGTGGTCTTTCGAAGCAGGAAGAAACATGCTGGCGAAGCAAATTGCGCTCCTGACGTCCAGTCCGTCCATCAATTCGCCCAGGAAATAAATCCGGCTCTGGCGGTGGTTCAGCCCGTAAGCGGAGCCCTGCGCGTCTGCCTGCCGAAGAAAAATCACGCACCTTCTAAATAGTTTTGCGTGCTGTACGAATCTCACTCCGATTTACCCGGGCGCGGCATTACCGCGGTATCGATACGAATCCATGGATTCCTAGGGACAAAAACATTACATCTTGCTCACTCCTAAAACGGAATAAAGCCTCACAGAGCGCAGTCCCCCTGATCAGAGCGCCGGGTTTTTATTCCAGGCCTCGCCGAAGGCTCGGAGTCCGGTCCAGAAAAGAGGATCGCAATTCCGGCGTCTGTTTGCCGCGCTGAGTTAGGCGATTCGCGTCGGGGCTACGCCTATCCCTACGCTTGGCAGGCTACTCATACCACTTCGGAACTCGATCGGTGAAAAGGAGACGCAATGAAAGAAAAGGGAAGTGTCTTTAGTGGTTCCAGGAATCGTCGGTCCTTTCTGAAGACCGGGATGGTAGCAGGTGCAGCAACAATCGGAACGGCGATGTTGCCTGCCAGCCCAGTAGCCTTTGCTGGAGAAGAGAACGATCACGCACCAATCACCAAGGGCGACGTAGCGATTCTGACGTTCCTGAGCGCGCTCGAGCAGGTCGAGGCCGATCTGTGGATTCAATACGCGGAACTGGGCGGAGCCACGAATCAGGGTCTTTCCCCGATCGATCTTCCGTTCACTGGAGGGCTCGCTCCCGCATACATCACCGGGCTGCTGGTGCTCGACGGCGATATGCCTCAGTACATTTCCGACAACACCGACGACGAGATCAGTCATCACAGATTTCTGAATAACTACCTGGCGTCGAAGGGTGCAAAAACGATCGACCTGACGAAAGAGTTTGCCATTCTGCCGCCAAGTCAAGTAACCGGCGTGCCGCAAAAAGGGCGGCTTACCAACCTGAAGCAATTGACCGTAGACACCTCATGGTGGACGCGGTATCGCAGCGAAACCGCGAACCCGGACTTCGGAGGGAAATTCCCGAACGCCGTTCCGGACTTGGCCAGGGGACAACATCCGGCCATCCCCCTACATGACGGCGATCTCGTTCTAGATAACAGTGGCAACATCTCAAACCACTTACAAGCCATCGCGAACACTGCGGGATTCCACTTCGCGTTCATCGAGCAGGGCGGCAGCAGCTTGTATCCCGCGCTCGCACAGAAGGTAACCAACTTGGAAGTCTTGCGGATACTGCTGAGTATCGGCGGCTCCGAGATCGCGCACTTCCAGACGTGGCACGACAAAGCAGGTAATGCGGCCAATATAACCGATGGTGACCTCACATTCCCGAACCTCAACAGTGGAGTCGATCCCAATACAGGTGCCACCGGTGCCGGCATTGCTGACGAGTTCCAGACCAACCTGATCATGCCCGAGCCAACTTTGTTCCTTAACGAAAAGCTCGGCCCCGTTTCCATCATCCGGCCGACCTCCACAAAACAAGGCGGAGCGGTGGCCTCGGTTCAGAGTTTCGTTGATGATGGCCTGTTTCTTGACCCCGCAACAAATAAGAACACCGGGATCGTGCAGGTTCTTTTGGGCCTGGCGGAAGAAGCAGATGCGGCCCGGCGCCGGCTCTGAGCTAGGAAAAACTCCGCCTAAGAGCGTCGGATTCGAAACTATCGCCACGTGCAGTGTAAGTGTTCGATAGTTTTCGAATCATTCGCCGCTCAGCAAGGCGGCTTTAAGGCCGCCTTGCTGTTTCTTGGTGTGCCGAGCATGTCCGTTCGGGAACTTACGTGTCGGACACGGGGGATAAGTCTCGCCCAGATGGTCCATGACTTAGCGGAATATCTCCGCGGGTGGATCGGCTACTTTGGGCAATGCCAAACCCCGAGCGTGCTCGAGGAACTGGGACAATGGCTCCGACGTCGACTTCGGTCGATGGTCTGGAAACAGTGGAAACGAGGAACTACACGATATCGAGAGCTCCGCAAGCGCGGCGTCGCTGCGCAGGACGCCGCGAAAACGGCGGGCAGCTCCGATGGACCGTGGCACCTCGCGAAAACCCCAGCGCTGAACATCGCTCTGTCCAACGCTCACTTCGCCTCGCTCGGGCTTCCCGAGCCCACGGCTCATGGTTAGTTCGACCCGCCGAACCGCCGGATGCGGACCCGCATGTCCGGTCGTGTGGCAGGGGAGAGTGGGTGACCACTTCCCTATGCCGATTTCTTCAGTTTAGGGATGTTGGGTTCGCAGCGCTGGAGCTGTATGCGGAAGCTGTCCCGCAAGCTCCATAGTCCTTGATCGCGCTGCGCATTTGAAAAGTCGGATTTCCAGGACCATCAGTCGTCACCAGAACTCCCTTGAGGGTGATCCGCTCGCCTGCTTTCAGTGATTTGCTGTTGGTCATGATCGAGTAAGTCTGATTGTCTTTCTCATCGGTCAGGTTCATACCGTCCAGTATGGACTGAGTGCAGCCAGTAACGTAAGTCTCCTGCGTTTTTTCTGCAGAGTGATGATGATGCCGCACCAGAAGGGCAATACCAACGGCAGCTCCAGCTGCAGCGCCAACGCCAATCCCAATCGCCTTACCGGAGCTGTATCCTCCTGCTGGCGGCGTGTATCCACCACCACTGGCACCGGTCCCTCCTGTTCCCGGCCTACCTCCTCCACCATATTGTGCGGATGCAGCGCCGCATAGCGCCAAAGAAAGTGTCGCAATTCCTGTGAAACGTACCAACCAGTTTGAAAACATTATGTTTTCCTCTTTTCGTGTCTAGTTAAAGTCGAAATCTGAAGCCATCATGCCGTCTCCGTTCCGTTTTTTTCGAGGGAACTCGGACGCGGAATCTCTGGATATCGGCACTTAAAAACAACGACTGAGCCTCTCGCTGTTTTATTCCGCCAATCACCTCGTCGCTCCGCCACACTGAATGCCATTCCTAAGCCCAATCTTGTTTCTCACCTATTTGACAATCGATTCATCGGGCTTCTGTTGTCTGGGGGAATAAAAGAATTTTCGCAGGTAAGGGGAATGAAATGGGACCTGGCACGGTCTACTCAGAGGAAAGCACGTTCGAGGGCGGCGTGGTTTCTTGCACCTCTCTCCCCACGTCGCCCATTTTTCAGCCGGACAGACAGCGGTGGGGAGTCGATCGAGCGCGTTTTTTTGAATAAGTCGTAAAGCTATTGATTAATTCGCAGAACTTGGGAATTTTCTCCGCCATCTCGCGATCTAGGAACATGCAAGAGCGTTTGGAATTCTTGTACCACGATCCGCTGCGCAATCGTCGGATACGGAAACGAAAGGGAAATCACTAATGTCAAAGATATTTATTGCTTTCGCGATTCTTAGTGCGACTTTCTTGGGAACAGTTTGCAGCTCTTATGGTGCTTCACCTCAAGCTGCTGGCGGCTCTTCCGCCCAGCCGGTGAACGCAGTCGTCCAGTGGAATAGAAATCTTCTCGTAATCGTTCGCACACCTGGCGCGCAGTCGCCGATCCTCCATCCGACTCGAAGCTTTGCCATCATGCACGCGGCAATCTACGACGCGGTTAACGCTATTGATCGGACGCATCAGCCATACCTGGTCCGCCTCAACGGTGTACCGCGAAGTGCATCCCAGGATGCAGCAGCAGCCGCAGCGGCTCATCAAGTTCTCGTCGCGCTGTATCCCGCATTTAAGACCGCACTCGATGCCGAACTACAGCAGTCCCTGGCACAAATTGCCGACGGCCATGACAAAGTCGAAGGAATCCGCATAGGACAGACTGTTGCGGATGGCGTCCTTGCCCTTCGGACTAACGACGGCTCCAATGCCCAGCCGATTCCTTATGTTTTCGGAACGGCCCCCGGGGATTATCAATCGACGCCTCCGAATTTCCCGCCCCAGCCGCAATTCACGCATTGGTCTCGCGTAACTCCGTTCGCACTGCAAAGTGCCAATCAGTTTCGACCCAACCCTCCTCCGGCCCTGACCAGCGATTCATACAGTGATGCTTTCAACCAAATTAAGTCTTTAGGAATCGTTGACAGCACCACCGCAACGAGCGACGAGGCATTGACCGGCCGATTTTGGAATGGAGCCATTCAAAATTATTGGAATGAGATCTCGCAGACGCTCTCGCTAGCCAACAATTTGGCGACTCCGCAGAGTGCTCGGTTGTTTGCACTCCTTAACCTCAGTTTTGCAGATGACGTGATCGCCTTTTACGATGCCAAATACACATACAATTTGTGGCGACCGGTCACCGCCATTCGCTCTGGTGATTCCGACAACAACCCTGAAACGGCGGCTGATCCGAACTGGCTACCGGAAGTCGGGAAGACCGCACCGGACCCATCCTACCCAGGAGCGCATGCGGTGATAAGCGCTGCTGGAGCAGAGGTGCTCGTTTCCTTTTTCGAGCGGGATCATTTCGAGTTCAACGTTACATCTGAGGTTCTCCCCGGCGTGGAACGCTCTTTCACGAGCTTCTCTTCCGCCGCCGAAGAAGCGACGTTAAGTCGCATTTTCGCTGGACAACATTTCCGTTTTGACCTAACCACCGGTCAGCGCCTGGGCCGCGAGGTCGCTGACTTTGTTCTGGATAACTTTTTAACTCCGGTGCACCGAAAAGACGGATCCGACGGCAGATGATCGAACAAACTGCGCTGGCAACAACTGCTGTCGCCAAGTTGAGCGTGTCGGAGTTTGCGTCCGCAGAGAATCCCATTGAAGCAATGCTGTAACTGCCTTCGGTTTCCACCCAGTTTCCAATTCAGGCCAACACTGGGAAAGCTAAGTGCCGCCAGATCAATCGCTTGCAGAGATTATTTGGAGTCCCCAAGCTAGAGCTTGTCGGCTTGCCATTCGCGCCGCAGAATTCATGCAGTCGTCCGGTCGCGCATTGCAAAGATGGAGTGAACCTTAGAGTGAGGCCGTTTTGTAATGCACGCTTTGCGGGATTGACCTGCCCCCCATTTTGACACGCAAACGGCCTCTTCGGTGAGGTCGTTCGCGCATTTCCCGAGAAAGCTTAAAGGAAAGTTGCACGAATTGATCGTAGAGGATCAACAGCGGCATTTTGGGACCTCAGTCGATGCTAATCCAAGGCTTGACTGGCGGATCTCTCGGTTTTATAGGTGTCACACAGAGTTGTGATGCTCACGTCTGTCTCAACAAGGGCTCTTAAAATTTGCGTTGAGTCCGCATCCCTGGCACACGCGTGCTAATTGAGGCCGCCTGCTGGCCAGCAGATGCACCATTTGGCCAACGATGTTTTTTCGGTTCGAGGCAGGCGTGGCGGCGGCATCAAGAGCTTAGGGTTTTCTTGTCGCAGCGATGAGTGGTATCGTATGCCCTGAGCAACGTAAGACGACGCGAGGCTAGGTTGTGGATAACTTCGGCTCCAATTTCGTCCTTTCAGCATTTCTGAGCTACCACCTCGCCACGAGTCTATTTCTCTATCGCTCTTTGTGCTTGTTGTTTTTCGTAGGCCTCGTGGGTGGAGCGGCAACGGCTGCCGATGTTCCGAGTGGGCACGCTACTTCGCTTGGACCTAGCCTGTCATTTTCAATCGCTGACTTTGACGGAGATTCCAGGCCTGATCTAGCCAGCGTTCAGATTGGAAAGAGTGATTTAGCCCGCACGGACTATCGGATTCAACTCCAGCTCAGTGCTGCCGGGCGACAAACATTTCAGATCGTCGCGCCGATGGGCGGCCTTCAGATCGTTGCGCGCGATGTCAACGGTGATCATGCTCTCGATTTGGTCCTCACAACATGGCTTGGGCAGCCTGTGGCGATTCTTCTCAACGATGGCCGCGGGAATTTCTCGCGAGTAGAACCTGCTGCCTTTCCGGAAGCATTCAGTGACTCCAAGACAACCTGGGGTTCCACCGCTGATCACGCGATAGACGCCGTCGGCGTCCCGCCGCAATTGCGCGAGGACATGTGTTCGGAAGCAGGATTCTTCCTACATCTGAGGTCGCAAGCTCGTTTCACTGCTAGTTCGGATTCACGATTCGGTATTGGCGCTTTCTTGATTTCCCACCTGGGTCGCGCACCTCCCCTCGCAGTTTTTCACTCCTAAGCCAGACGTTCAGGGTATCGACGATTAAATCGGCGGGCAAATTTTGCCGCCCTTTCTCTCACGGTTCAGAACAACGATCGGAATGGCGACCAATTCTGCGTTTGTCATCGAGCGCGATTTGGTTCGACGCAGTCTATCCGGACGTTAGCGTAGCGGCGGGCAGTCTTCAATAGTCTTCGGGGGGGGCATGCGTTGTTTCTTGGGTCGTCTGAGTCTTGCCATCGCGCTGCTAGCTGGGCTTGCAGGAACGGCATTGTGCCAACAAGTTCTGACCTGGCAGCAAGTGAAGGACAGGTTTGAAGCCGCCAATCCTTCCCTGCAAGCAGGACAGATTGGAATTGACGAGTCTCGCGCGGCGGAGATCAGCGCTCATCTCCGCCCAAATCCGAATGTGGGACTGACTGTTGACCAAATCAATCCATTCAGCGGAGGCCCGCCGCACAGTACAGCCGGAAGCCTGTTGACGGTGGCAGCCGTGAGCTATTTGCACGAGCGGCAGCGCAAACGAGAACTGCGGCTCGAAAGCGCACAGAAAGCGACCGGGCTTGCCATCTGGGGCCAGGCGGACCTCGAGAGAACTCTCATTTTTACGCTGCGGATGGCCTTCGTGCAGACGCTCCAACAAAAAGCGATCTTCGGCCTCGCGAAGGAGAATCTTGCTTACTACGATCATGTGCTAGACGTAAATCGAGAGCGCTATAAGGCGGGCGCGATTGCTCAAGTGGATCTGGATCGCCTGGAACTTCAGCGCGTGCAATACGAATCCGATTTACAAATCGCAGAAGAGAGTTTGGAAACGGCGAAAATCCTGCTTCTCATGCTCCTGAACGACCGGACCCCCGTGGATCAATTCGACGTCAGCGGGCCCTTCGATTTTTCGAGACAAATCGCGTCCCTTGACGAGGTACGCCAGGATGCGCTCGATGCCCGGCCAGACTTAAAGGCTGCGCTGCAGTCCGTTGACAAAGCCAAGACCGATCACCGGCTCGCCATCGCCAACGGGTCGACCGACCCGACGTTCGGCTTCGACGCCGGCCGGAATCCCCCTATCGACCAGTATGTCGGGTTTAGCGTGAACATTCCGCTGCGCATTTTCGACCGCAATCAAGGAGAAAAAAAGCGCACCGAACTGGATATAGAGCGCAACGAAAAGCTGATGCAGGCAACACGAGCGCAAGTTTTCAGCGATGTGGACTCCGCTTACGCCACCGTGACGAGCACCTTGACGCTCCTGCAGCCTTACCAGGACCGCTACCTGCAGCAAGCTTCGCGAGTGCGCGACACCATTGCTTTTTCTTACCAACATGGCGCTGCGTCTCTGCTGGATTTTCTGAATGCCCAAGCCGATTACCGGAGCGTTCAAGCCAATTATCTGAACCTGGTTGCCTCCTATCTGGACGCGGCGAACCAGTTAAATCTCGCCGCGGGCCGTGAGGTTCTCCGATGAGAAGCATAGGCAGTGAGGTGCTGGCCCTGCTTTTTTCTTTGTGGCTGTGCCTGGCCGGATGCGGGGACCGCAAAGGAGATGTCAAAGCAGAGGCACCGCCGCCAGCCTCGGTCGAGCATGAGCAAGACGCGAATGTGGTGCAGGTGGATTATCCGGCCCAATTCCCACTGGCAATTGCGACGGCGCATGAGACGACCTCGCAGTTGGTCGTGACGGGAACCGTTAATCCAGATGTCTCGCGAAGCGTGCCGGTCATTTCGATCGCCACGGGTCGCGTGGTAGAGATTCACGCGCGGCTCGGCGACACTGTGAAAAAGGGCCAGCTCCTGCTTCGCGTGCAAAGCGCGGACTTGTCCGCAGCATTTTCAGACTATCGAAAGGCTGTCGCCGACGAGCAACTGGCGCATACGCAGTTGGAGCGTTCGAAGCTGCTGTACGGTAAGGGCGCGATCTCCCTGAACGAGCTGCAGGTGGCGCAAGACACGGAAGACAAGGCCAAAGTTGATGTAGAGAATACCGCGGAACGACTTCGTGTTCTTGGCGCCGACATCGATCATCCGGCCGCGATTGTCGATGTTCGTGCTCCAGTTTCGGGTGTGATTTCCGATCAGCAGGTCACCAATGCCGCGGGCGTGGCCGGCCTAGGCTCGCCCAATCCGTTCACGATCTCCGACCTGAGTTACGTGTGGATTCTCTGCGATGTCTACGAGAATGATCTTGCCAAAGTTCATGTTGGCGAAACAGCCGAAATCCGCCTGAACGCCTATCCCAACCAAGCATTTACCGGTCGCATCAGCAACATCCTTCCCATCCTCGATCCCACGATTCGCACGGCCAAGGTGCGTATCGAGGTGCGCAATCCAGGAGTGATGCGCGTGGGCATGTTCGTTTCTGCGACGTTCCACGGACAGAAAAAAGAAACGCATACCGTTGTTCCGGCTTCCGCCATTTTGCATCTGCACGATCGCGATTGGGTCTACGTTGTCGCGGGAGACAAGAAGTTTCAGCGGGTGGAAATCGTCAGCGGGATCGCGCTTCCCGGAAATGTGCAGGAAGTTACCTCGGGCATTAAGCCCGGCACGCAAGTCGTCCAGAATGCACTCGTGTTCCAGAATACAGTGGAGAAATAAATGAAAAACCTCACTGGGTTGTTGCTGCTTCTGCTCTTTTATGCTCCCTGTGCCACGGCCCAGGCCGCGCCCGTGCAGGGAGACCACGAGTTGCAACTGTGGACCGGGGGCGGTCCCGGTGTTAACGGTGGTGTCGGTGGCATTAGCACTTGGAACGTGGGCCTGCGTTACGGTTGGATTCTCACCGGCTTGCACGGTCCAGGGATTCTGCGCGGCCAGTTTGAATATGCCGTGGACGTCGTGCCGGTGTTCTGGGTGTTTGAGCCTAAAGGGACGGCCTATGGATTCGTGCTTGATCCTTTCGCTTTGAAGTGGGACTTCCGGGAGCGGCGCCAACTCATTCCCTATTTCGAAATCAGCGGTGGGCCTTTATTTACCAGCCGCGACGTGCCTCCCGGAATCTCGCGGGTGAATTTCGCCTCAGGCGCTGCGGTGGGTCTGTATTTCCCAGCCGGTAAATTCCGCTGGAGCGCCGAGCTTCGTTATACGCACATTTCGGATGCTGGGCTCACGAACCCGAACCCTGGCGTCAACACGATTCAAGTTCGGCTGGGCTTTGGAGTTTTCCGTCACCGCAAAGAGAGACAGCCATAAATGATTCGCAGACTTGTCGATTTCGCTCTGGAGAACCGCTTTCTTATCCTGGGGGCGGCGCTTCTGCTGCTCTTCTGGGGAGCCATCTCCTTCCATCAACTTCCCGTCGAAGCGTACCCGGATGTCGCAAACAACTACGTCGATATCATCACCCAGTGGCCTGGTATTTCCGCGGAACAGATCGAGCAGCAAGTCACCATCCCGCTCGAAACCGCGATGAACGGCGTCCCTCACGTGGTTCATTTGCGTTCTTTCTCTTTGTTCGGACTTTCGGACGTGAAACTGATTTTTGATGATGAAGAGGAGAACGCCTGGAATCGCGAGCGGGTTCTCGAACGCCTTTCGCAAGTGACACTGCCCACCGGCGTCGTTCCGCAAATGGGAACGGATTGGAGTCCGGTCGGCCAAATCTACTTCTTCACGCTGAAAAGCACGAACCCGAATTACGACGTGATGGAATTGAAATCCATCGAAGACTGGGTAGTCGAAAAGAACCTCAAGGCTGTCCCCAATATCGTTGATGTCGCCAGCTTCGGCGGTCCCACTCGCGAATATCAGGTCCGCGTTGATCCCAACAAACTGATTTCCTACGGTCTTAGCCTTGCCCAAGTCGAGCAGCAGCTTACAAACAACAATGCCAATGCGGGTGGTAGCTTTATTGAAGCCGGTTTGCAGCAGATCAACATTCGCGAAGTGGGCTTGGTCAGAAACGTCAGTGACATCGAAGACACCGTCATTATGACCAAGACCGGCACCCCGCTCCGCGTTAAAGACATCGCCGTCGTCGCGCAAGGGCCCAAAATTCGACTCGGCCAGTTTGCCCGAGCTCTCCATCGCGAAGACGGCAAGATCATCGACAATGATGACGTGGTTTCAGGGATCGTGCTTTTGCGCAAAGGCGCAAATGCCGACGAGGCTCTCGCTGGAATTCACGCCAAGGTTAAAGAGCTGAACAACCGTATTTTGCCTCCGGGCGTCAAAATGGTTCCCTTTATTGACCGCACTGACCTGGTCCACTTCACGACCCATACGGTGCTCCACAATCTCACCGAAGGCATCATTCTGGTGGTGGTCATTCTCTTTTTGTTTCTTGGCAACGCCAGAGGCGCGCTGATCGTCGCGCTGACGATTCCGTTTTCGTTGTTGTTTGCGGCCACATGTCTCCGGCTTAAGGGCATTCCGGCAAATCTACTGTCGCTTGGCGCTCTGGATTTTGGCATGGTTGTCGATGGCGCGGTCGTCATGGTGGAAAACATCGTCCGCCACCTCAGTCATCCTGAATTTTCCTACAAAACTCCCATGGAACGTATCCGCGACGCCGCCCACGAAGTCCAGCGCCCCGTCTTTTACGCCATCGCGATCATCATCACTGCGTACTTGCCCATCTTCACTCTGCAACGCGTCGAAGGACGCTTGTTCCATCCTATGGCTTGGACCGTGGCGTTTGCGCTTCTCGGCGCGCTCTTATTTTCCATACTCGTCACGCCCGTTCTGTCCAGCGTTTTGTTCAGAGAGGGTGTGACCGAATGGCATAACCCGGTCATGGACTTTTTGAAGACGCGCTATCGCGAGGCCCTGCGATGGGCTATCGAGCACCGGCCCATCACCGTGGGCGGAGCGGCCTTTGGCCTCCTCCTGGCCCTTTATCTCACGTTCGGTGGTGTGATCGGCTCCGAGTTCCTGCCTCATCTTGATGAAGGCGCGCTTTGGGTTCGCGGGACTCTTGCTTCAAGCACCGGACCGAGCGAAGGCATTCGGCTCGCAAATCAAGCTCGTGTTCTGCTTTGCTCGTTTCCCGAAGTCAGCCAATGCACTAGCCAGGTGGGGCGACCCGACGATGGAACCGACACCACGGGTTTTTTCAACACAGAATACTTTGTGGATTTGAAACCGAAAGGACAGTGGAGACCGGTATTCAACGAAGACAAGGAGAAGGTGATCGCCGCAATGAATCGCGAACTGGAAAAACTTCCCGGTGTGGTCTGGAATTTTTCTCAGCCCATCGCCGACAACATGGAAGAAGCAGTCAGCGGCGTAAAGGGCGAACTCGCCGTCAAAATTTACGGTGACGACCTGAAACACCTCGAGGCCACAGCCGATCAGATCCTTACCGTGATGCGCCAGGTCAATGGAATCGAGGACCTCGGCGTATTTCGCGTTTTGGGTCAACCGAACATCGAATTCCATGTGGATCGGCTGCAAACCGCGCGCCACCAGATCAACGTCGCCGACGTGCAGGACGCCGTCCAAACCGCTGTCGGTGGTACCGCCGTCACCCAAGTGCTGCAGGATGAACAACGCTATGACCTGGTGATGCGTTATCTTCCCCGGTATCGCGATACCAAAGAGGCCATCGCGAGCATTCGCTTGTTGTCGCCGTCCGGCGAACGAGTCTCGCTTGCTCAGCTTTGCACGGTCGTGGAACGCGATGGCGCTTCTGAGGTCTACCGTGAAGGAAATGAGCGCTACGTTGCGATCAAATACAGCGTGCGCGGTCGCGACCTTGGCGGCGCCGTGGAGGAAGCCATAAAGAAAGTAAATGCGCAAATCCAGTTGCCCCGCGGATACCACATAGATTGGGCCGGAGAATACGAAAGCGAAAAGCGCGCCGAAGCGCGCCTACTCGTCATCGTGCCCCTGACCATCCTCGTGATTTTCGGCATTCTCTACACCATGTTTCGTTCACTCAAATGGGCGCTGCTTATTCTCGGCAACGTTGCCATGGCGCCGATCGGCGGACTGCTTGCGCTACTGCTCACTGGAACGCATTTCAGCGTCTCGTCCGGCGTCGGCTTCCTGGCACTCTTCGGTGTTTCGGTACAGACCGGAGTCATCATGCTGGAGTACATCAATCAACTGCGCGCCAGCGGCCATACGATTGAGGAAGCCGCTATTGACGGCGCTGTCCTTCGCCTTCGCCCCATCGTCATGACCATGCTCGTCGCCACCCTTGGCCTGCTCCCCGCAGCTCTTTCCCACGCGATCGGGTCGGATTCGCAACGCCCCTTCGCCATCGTCATCGTTGGCGGACTGGTTGGGGCCCTGCTCCTGAGCGTGTTCTTGCTCCCAACCCTGTACGTATGGTTTGCAAAAGAGGGCGACAAGCTCCCAGAGCCAGAGGTGGACTTTGCGGAGGGCCTATGAGCGAACACTCTAGACTCGTAGCTCTGAATACCGGCCGCTCTCGGCCCTTGCAATGCGTCGTTGCCGTGGTCGCGGCTACCCGGTTCATCGTTCTCGTCGCGCCGGCTGGATCAGCCAGAGCAGATGGTCAACGATCCTCCGCCGTCGCACGGATCGAGGCGAGGAGTGCAGGACTAACCTCGCGTGACATCGTTGTGAGAGGCGAAAACGTGAGCGTGCCCGCGACGGCGATCAATGCCAGTCCTGAGATCCCGCGCAACCTTGCCGTCGTGATGGACGATGGCCCGGATCAACGAAAGTCCTTTCAAAAGAGAAGGATCTGGCCATCGCTTTAGTAAATGAGCTGTCCGATGCCGGCACGAGTTTCACTATCGCCAGCGTAAGTACTTCGTCGAAGATGCAGGCAACGACGCTTGATCGATGCGTCGAGGTCGGGCACATCCGCGAAATTACAGCAGACAACGGAGAGAAAACGGATGCCTCCATTTATGACGCGATTGGTTCAGCGCTCCGACAAATCTCCCTCACTCCCGGTCTGCGGGTCGTCATATTCATTGGCGAAGGGAATGATAGAGCGAGCAGGATGCGTTATGCGGAGCTACGTGGTCTATTGGAGTCAAGTCATCGCGACGGGGCAAGAGGTTGCGAGCGCAAAAGGCCATTGGCATTCCATAGCGGTATGGGATCGCCATGGTCCCTGCTTGCCGACACCGAAACAAGAGTAGCTCAAGTCAAAGGATCGGCTTGCCATCCGCGCCGCAGAATTTGGCCCGAAGCCGACTCTAGGGCCGTGGGCGAAAATCCCACGCCGTTGGAATCTCTACGCCGGAGGAAAAACGAAGGAGCTTTGTGCGAGCAATAAGAATTCCTTTGCATGCCTCATCGCTCTTTTTCCGTGACGTTAGCATTCTTGCCATTCCTCGTAAGTCCTTTAAATTCCTGACGTTGTTGTTTTCGATCCCCACCGCCCCCACCAAGCTTCCGTTAATTCAAACGTCTCGAGCGCTGGAGCCTCTTCCAATCAGAATGTTTGTTTCGATTTGCCGCTGCGTGCATGATACGTGCACCTGGTCCAGACTAGGTGTGACCGGTTTTGTACGCTAATGGAAACTCGAGAATTTGTTTCGGTCGGCCCGGAGTGCGAATTTACCCTTCAGGACTTTCATGAAAACGCCATGCGATGAAATGCCGATTACATCCGGCACCACCGACGCGCCATGCGCGGCGAAGGCAGGCCCGTGGATATTGGCGGCAACTATTTTGGCTTCGAGTATGGCGTTTATTGACGGCACGATCGTCAATGTTGCAGCTCCAAAATTTCAGAGCGCATTCCACGCGACTGTCGTTGATGTACAGTGGGTAATCGAGTCTTACGGACTTTTTCTTTCATCTTTGATTCTTGTGGGCGGTGCGCTGGGTGATTGGTTGGGCCGCCGGGCAGTGTTTCTTGCTGGCGTGGTGGTGTTCGCCCTGGCTTCGGTTGTCTGCGGCTTGGCTCCGGGCATTCATGTTCTGGTGATTGCACGCTGCGTTCAGGGAATCGGTGCGGCTTTGCTGGTTCCCGGAAGCCTCGCAATCATTAGCGCGTCGTTCGACGAAAAGACGCGCGGACGGGCCATCGGAACCTGGTCCGGCTTTACAGCCATCACAATGGCACTCGGTCCGGTGCTTGGCGGATGGCTCATCGAGCATGCGTCCTGGCGGTGGGCTTTCTTCGTTAACGTGCCGCTGGCTGCCGCGGTGGTGATTCTTTCTCTTCGTCACGTACCGGAGAGCCGCAACTCCCAGAGTGGCAGTCTTGACTGGTTGGGCGCGATACTTGCGACGGCAAGTCTGGGCGCCGTAGTTGCCGGCCTGCTCGAGTCCTCATCGCTCGGCTGGCGAAATCCTTTTGTGATTGCAAGCGTGCTGGGTGGACTATTCTTCGCAGTTCTTTTTTTGCGTTTGGAAGCTCGCACATCTTCGCCCATGGTTTCACTTTCATTATTCAGATCGCGCGCTTTTCTTGGCGCCAACCTTTTGACGCTTTTTCTCTACGCTGCAATTGGCATTTTCTTTTTTCTGTTTCCGCTGACCTTGATGCAGGTGCGCGGGTATTCAGCGACTGCTGCGGGCGCGGCAAGTCTGCCCATCATCCTGCTGCTGTTTGCTCTGTCGCGCTGGTCAGGCGGCCTGGTCGCCAAATATGGCGGGAAAATTCCGTTGGTGAGTGGGCCTTTGATAGTTGCATTCGGTTTTGTTTTGTTCGCCGCTTTTTCTCGTGGCGGCAGCTACTGGACGACGTTTTTTCCGGCTTCGGTGGTGTTGGGTTTGGGAATGGCGATAACCGTGGCGCCGCTGACGACTGTAGTCATGGGTTCCGTGCGCGGTGATCACGCGGGTGCCGCGTCTGGAATCAATAATGCAGTCGCACGCGTGGCCGGAGTGCTGGCGATCGCGGTATTTGGAATAATGATGGTAAAGGTATTCGCCGCCAACTTGGATCGAGATCTCGCAACTCTTTCTCTCCCAGCCGAAACTGTACGCGAAATCCGGTCGAAGGAGATCGAACTCGCCGGCATGGAGCTGCCGAGGGATCTGGAAACTGATGCGCGTGCCCAGGTTCGAACGGCTGTTTCGGAGGCATTCCTTTCCGGCTTTCGCGTAGTTTTATTGTGCTGCGGCGGTCTATCGATCGGAAGCGCATTCGCCGCGTGGCGGCTAGTACCGAAGAAATAGTATTTTGCCGTCGCCGCGCACGCTAGGGAATTCCTCAAGGAGGCTTGGGAATGGCGGTCTAGCTGCTCTCTGTTCGCAGTTCCGCTTACTTTATTCTGAAAATCGCGAGGAGGCATCCATGGCGTCCGTCACGAAAAAAGGCATCATCGACAAGCCCAGCAATCATTCCGTTGATCAAACAGTTGAGAACCTGAAAGATATTCTGCAATCTAAGGGAATTAAATTGTTTGCCTTGGTCGACCACAGTGGAGAAGCGGAAAAAGTAGGAATAACCATGCGTCCCACCAAGCTGCTGATCTTCGGCAGTCCTAAGGCAGGAACGCCGCTTATGCTCGCCGCTCCCAGCGTTGCCATTGACCTTCCACTAAAAATATTGGTTTGGCAAGATGATCAGGGGAAGGTATGGGTTTCGTTTAACAGTCCGGAGTATTTAAAAGAACGGCACGGCCTGCCACAGGATGTGCTGCAAAATATATCCGTTATCGAAATGTTGGCAATGCAGGCGGCGGCGTAGGTCGGAAAAAAGTTTGCAGAGTTTTGCCTCGGTTAGCAATTTTGTTATCGGAGGTGATCGCGCCATCGCGCTGTTCGATCATTTTGATGTTTGTTGTGCCGCTGCTCTACTTGATGAGCATCGCCAGGCCGTAATGAATCTGAAGCGAATCGGGAGGAAAAATCTGTCGAATGGAAAACAGCCAAAACATTTATAAGGGAATCGGCCGCTACATTCCGGTTTACGTCATCTTGCTGGCGCTGTCCGGGCTGCAAATCTTTCTCGCCGATTCGAAACTCGATCGCAACCGATGCTGGCGGCTTTTCTCGCTGTCGCTATTTTCAGCGCGGCGCCTGCGGTCATGTACTTTATGTACATGATCGATGAGCGTCGCAGCTTTTTCCGGTCGCTCATCCCCGCTACCATTTTTGTGCTGTTGATGATGAATATGATTTGGTCGGATAGCTTCCGCCTGCTGCACATGAGGCCCTTTTAGTTATGCCGCGCAACACGCGCGGTCTTGAACAGTTCGGTTAATTCGGCCACAATGAACCGCCACGCCAAACTCAAATTCGTCTTCTTCATCGTCGCAATGGTTTGGTGCACGCTGCCGTCCATCGCCGCGGCCCAGGGTTGTGCCCTGTGCGTCACATAGGCAGCACAAGGTGAACATCGCTTCATAGACGCCCTGCGCTCCGGAATTCTGGTTCTGGTTTTTCCGCCCATGGCTATTAGCATCGGCATCATTTACATTTCCCGGCGTAGGCGCAATCAATTCCGCGAGCAATAGCACACTATTTCATACTCGTCCCATCGAGAATGCGGGCGATCGCTCAAATAGCTGTGGATGCCTGAGCCGCGGTCTGGCGCGCAAATAACTTGGCCACGGTTTCCATCGTATCGATTTCTGTTACTTGCTTGTCGATTCGAATCCGGACAATTCGCGGAAATCGCAGTGCATAGCCGCTTTCATGCCGGTTGGACTTCTGAATGTTGTTAAACGCCACTTCGAGCACAATCGTTGGCTCTACCATTCGCCGGTAGCCCTGATCCTCGATTGTGTGCTGCAAAAAGTATTGCGTGTATTCGAGAATTTCAGCATCTGTAAGGCCGGAGTAGGCTTTTCCAATATTCAAAAGAGTTTTCCCGTCTCGAACCGCAAAAGTGTAGTCCGAAAGCACTCTGTGACGCTTGCCGTGGCCGTACTCTACTGCTGTCACCACTACGTCGAGCGTTGCGAACGGCGCTTTTAATTTGAACCAAAAGCCGCCGCGACGTCCCGGCCTGTAGGGGGAATCGGCAAGTTTCGCCACGATTCCTTCATGGCCTGCGCCGAGCGCATCGCGAAACGCCGCCGACACTTCTTGCGCGGACCGGCATTCCGTTGCGCCTGCGAGGCGCAATTCGGCTGGCGCGTCGGCGAAGATTGTGTCTAGGCGGCTCTTACGGCTCGTTAACGGTTCGTCGAGCAAGAGCCCGCCATCCCGGTACAACACATCAAAAACAATAAATTTGACTGGAATGTCGTGTCGCATCCACAGGTCGACTCGTTTTCGACCGAGTCGCTTCTGCAATTCTGTAAACGGCAGCGGCCGCGCATCGCGCCACGCGAGAATCTCGCCGTCCAGAATCACCTCCCCCGGCAAGGCACTGATCGACGGTATCAGTTCGGGGAATTCGGTGACTTCGTCTAGCGTGCGGGAGAAAATCCGTACCTTCCCCGTCTTATCTTTGTGGACCTGCGCGCGAATTCCGTCATACTTTTCTTCGACGAACAGAGCAGGACCGGGCGCGCCTGTAATCTGCTCGTCAAAAAGATCCGCGGCGGTTTCTACAGGAGCTGCCAGCATGAATCCAAGCGGATGAAATAGTCGCACTACCGCTGTGGCCAGTTTATTTTCGGCTGCCAGCATCAGGGTTTCTGCGATGTCTCCAGTCATCATATTTGCACGACGGACTTCCACTAATTGCCGTTCGAACGCTTTGGCGATCGCTTCCTCGACCAGACTTTCTTTTGAACCAATCCTTAGATCTCCGGTGATGATCTTTACGACGTATTTCACGTCGCCGGCGCTGGCGCTGGCAAACGCTTCGGCCAACAGCTCTGTTTTGTGCGCCTGGACACGCACAGCAGCAAGTTTTTCAAAAAGCTTTGCGACATCCACAAGCGGCAGATCTGCTTCGTGATTTTTGTGGCGCAGGAGTTCTTCGGCCATGTTGCCAAGATCGCCGTGCTTGCGGTATGCGATTGCAAGGTGTTCGCCGGCTCCGCCGGCTGCTTGCGCGATCACCCGTGACAATGCGGTTCCGCCAACTCCGAGCGTGCGTTCATCATAACCGGCAAAAGCGTGCGCGGAGAGAAATCGCGCCGCGAGCGCCGCATCGGTCAGGTTCAAAGACTTGAAGAAAGCGCTTATCAGCCGAAGTTTTTCGGTTTTCCGGGTGGTGGCGCCTACTGCGTCCGCGGTTTGCACAAAGCTGCGCATAAAAAATCTTCTCAGATCGCAGAAGCGAGTATCAGTCGCCTTCAACTGCCACTGCGTTTCGGAATTCCTTTGCAAATTTCATCGGCTGGCATTGCGGACACCAGAAAGTTGTGCGGGCGTCGGAGCCTTGCTTGCGGGACTCAATCGGGTCACCGCAACGGCGGCACGGTTCGCCACGCCTTCGATATACCCACAAACGCTCTGCGATGTCCGAACGACCGGTTGTCCGGCGCATTCTGCTGTAGGCCACCATTTGGTCGCCGGCAGTTTCGGTAACATTCGCCAAAAGAAAAGTTCTGGCGGTGTTGACCAGGCAAGTTGTCTCTTCGGGGCTGAGTGTGGTCAATCTTCTAAATGGATTCACCTGGCACGCGAAGCACACCTCGGACTTAAATACATTTCCCAGCCCGGCGATGACGGATTGTGTGAGCAAAGCCACTCCCACTTCCATGTCGCCGTTAGCACGCAAGCTTGCGATAGCTTGTGCCGAAGCAAATTCCGCCGCGAGCACATCTGGCCCCAAACTTCTGAAGCCAACTCGGCGCCGCAAAGTATCGGGAGTGTGAAATTCCGCGATGGGCACGTTGAACGCCACGGCCCAAATCTTTTCTGTCTTGACCATGACGCGCATATCGCGGGGGCGGCGCTGCCATTGTTCGCCCGGGCGGTAAATATGCCAGCTTCCGCTCATCAGCATGTGTGTGAGCAAAATGAGATCACCGGAGAACTGCATGCGCATCCATTTTCCTTGCGCCACAATTCGTTCTACGGTTCGTCCGGTGATGGGTGAATCAAAATCGACACCGGAAAGCTTAGGCAGCACGGTTTCAAATCCAGTGACAATCTGCCCTGCAAGCGCGCGATGCAGCGTTCGAGCTGCGCGGAAGATTGTGTCGCCCTCTGGCATCAGGCCCTCCCGACAATATCTGAATCGATTTCGTCTGGATCGTTTTCTGTCACAGCGTCCTCTGCGCGATCTTTCGTTTCATCGCCGCGCATGGCGATTGGCCTAACTCGTCGCATTTGAAATCCCAATGCGGTGTTTACAAATCCAGCTTCTTCCAGAAACCGCGCTAAGAAATGATCGCGTGCCGCAACGTCATTAATACTCCCGATCAGCAGCCCGGTCCTACGGCCTTGACGGCGAATTGCGACCTCGGCGAACTTCTTGCCAAGTGCGCGAGCAAATTGCGTGAGTTCCGGCTCAGACTCCGGAAGAAAAACCCGCACTACGGGATTCTGCCGGCGAAAGAATGCGGTCAGTGATCCGTTAATCAAAACGACTCCGGCGCCACGCGTGCGGGACAACGAAGGCAAGGAAACTGAACTGGCCGTGTTGGGATTGCCCGGTCTTTGATCAGCACTGCGCGGTTCGCGCGATTCAGACTGCGGCCACGGCAACAATGCGCCATACGGATTTGCGGGGTCCGTAGCCGCTAGAAAAAGTGCCTCGGCCGTCTGTGGTTCAGTCCGCAAACTGCGCAGCATATCGACTGCACTGGGCATGGCAAATTGCGCCGCGCCGAGGCCAGCTACAAACATTCCGCGGCGCACCATACCGCTATCTTCCATGGTTTTCAATGCCGGATAAATAGTGGGATATCCGCGTGGAATATTCTCCGCCACGGCCGTTTCACGCAGCACCATGCCGTGGCGCACCAATAATTGCTGCGCGATATTTAGGCTCCACTGGATGACCGTAGGTGGCGCAGAGATGTGCTGTTGGATGAGCGACCAACGGCCTTGTGCTGGTCCGCCGCCAGTCGTTCGTGAACGCAGGGTCCGCAGGAATTCCAGCGAGCCCGGCGGCCCTGCGCTTAGCGAAGTCCTGCGCTCGTGTCGAGATTCGTGCTGTCGCTGAAGATCACGCACTGGCTGGAAAGTGTCGTTGGTGATTTTCCTGGACCATACGAGTTCCCACAGCGCATCACGAGTCTCGCCGGGGAAGCCTGCGCCGACTGCCGCGTGAATATTGCTGAAAAACGAGGCCCCCTGGCTGCCAAGAAATTGCAGGATTAGCGCAGCTTTTTCGGACAACGGCGCAACTTCAACGAACAACTCTTCCGGCGGCAACAATAGCGGCAAGGATTCGGTGAGGTACAGCGCCACTCGACCGTCGCGATCGCCGACTTGGTCGAAGCCCACCCATACCACCTGACCCGAGGCCATCACGTTATCGAGATCTTCGTGGCGATAGCCGGCGATGCGCGCCGGAAGAATCTCGCGTTCGAGTTCGGAAGCCAGTAGCGCCGCTCCCTGAAGATTTTCAATAGTATCGAGCAGTGCCTCGAGACCACGGCGACGGACGGTAATGCCTTGCCATCGCGCCGTCAGCCGGGCAAGAGTTCGTTGTTCGACCGGTTCAATTTCGCGGCGCAAACGCGCCAGGCTTTTTCGCCGAATCTGCTGTAGTACGTCCGGGTCACACCATTCGCGATGAGTTCCGCCAGGGCGAAATTCACCTTCGAGCAATTTGCCGAGTCCGTGCAATCCATGAAGAGCGGAGGCGACCACGGCAGGATGTAAACCGTAGCGGCCCACGACTTCTGCAGTTGTAAATGGCGTATGGGTGCGGGCGAAGCGGCGCAGAATTTCATGCAGCGGATTTTCACTTTTGGCGAGAAATACTTCGGCTAGGCCGGGCGGGAGCGGTGTGCCGAGTGCGTCGCGATAGCGAGAAGCGTATTCCACCGGGATGTAACGTGTGTTGTTGGCGACACGCACCCGAACTGCGCGGCATGAACTCACCAATTCGCCGATGGTTGCGGCGATTTCAGGAGATTCGCTACGCAGGATGATTTCTTGTTCTGAAAGGTCGCCGAGCTTTAGAAGCAAATCATGCACACCGTCGGCGTGGCGCGCGCGATAACCGGGTTCGAGCGATTGCAGACGCGCTGCGACTTCATCGATGGCAGCGGCATCGAGAAGTTCGCGCAGGTCGCTGTCGCCAAGCAGCTCTTCGAGTTGTGACTGATCGATGGAAAGCGCTTGCGCGCGGCGCTCTGCCAGCGGTGCATCGCCTTCGTAGATATAATTTGCGATGTACGAAAAAAGCAACGACGCCGCAAACGGCGAAGGTCGATCCGATTCGACATGGGTCACTCGTATCGCTCCGCGCTGGATGCTAGCGAGAATATTGGCCACGGCGGGCAAATCGAAAACATCACGGATACATTCGCGATAGGCTTCAAGAAGCATCGGGAACGAAGAAAATCTCGATGCAACGGCCAGTAGATCAGCAGCGCGCTGGCGTTGCTGCCACAGCGCTGCGCGCAGTCCCGGCCGGCGTTTGGGCAAAAGCAACGCGCGGCTGGCAGCTTCGCGAAATTTCGCGGCGAACAGCGAAGTACTACCGAGTTGCCGCAATAGTAGTTCCTTACACTCCGCTGGAGTGGGCAGCAGATCCTCGGAGCGAATGTTTTCGTCGCCGTCCGGCACGCGCAACACGAATCCGTCGTTCGACCACATAGATTCGACTTCCAGTCCGCGTTGCGTGCGCAGTTTTGCGGTTACGGCCATACACCACGGTGCGTGCACGGGACTGCCGAAGGGGGTGAGGACGCAGACGCGGCGCTCGCCCATTTCATCGCGGCAAACTTCGATGACGATGTCTGCGTCGCTGGGAACGCGCCCGGTGGCAGCGGCCTGATTCTCCAGATACCTCAGCAAATTCTCGGCGGCATTAGTGTCCAGGCTATGCTCTTCGACAAGTTTTGTGAACGCAACCGATCGTGGCAAACGCAAAAGTTCGCGTGTCATCTCGCCGATTCTTCTACCGAACTCCACAGGGCGGCCAGCTGCATCTCCGTGCCAGAAAGGCATTTTGCCGGGCTCGCCTGGAGCCGGCGACACCATGACTTGATTGTGTGAAATCTCTTCAATACGCCAGGTCGATGCGCCAAGAATTATGGTGTCGCCCTGCCGGCTTTCGAAAACCATCTCCTCGTCAAGTTCCCCAACGCGCGCGCCTTTCGTTGCTCCGGCAAGGAAGACTCCATATAGGCCGCGGTCGGGAATGGTGCCGCCGTTTATGATCGCAACGCGTTGTGAACCTTGTCGGCCGGTCAATTTGTTTGCCACGCGATCCCAGGTAATGCGCGGGCGCAGATCAGCAAATTCATCGGAAGGATAGCGCCCGGAGAGCATGTCCAAGACACTTTCAAAAATGGTACGGGTGAGCGAGGCGTAAGGAGCAGCGGAGCGAACCAGTTCGAAGAGATTCTCGACCGTCCAATCCTCGATCGAAACGATGGCGACGATTTGCTGCGCAAGCACGTCCAGCGGATTGCGCGGGTAATGTAGGGATTCCACCTGGCCCTGATACATCGCGCGAGCGATGGCCGCGCACGCGACCAGGTCTGCTCGGTACTTTGGAAAAATTACGGCTGTACTGGTGTCCCCGACATTGTGGTTTGCGCGGCCTACTCGTTGCATTCCGCTGGCGACCGAAGGTGGCGACTCGATCTGTATCACCAAATCGATCGCGCCCATATCAATGCCGAGTTCCAGCGAGGAGGTGGCAACAATCCCCCGCAACGTTCCAAGCTTCAGCCGGTCTTCAATTTCTTTGCGCTGCGTGACAGCTACGCTGCCGTGATGAGCGCGCACCAGCGTTTCGCCGGCCAGTTCATTGACCGCGCCGGAGATGCGTTCCGCCAGGCGGCGATTGTTTACAAAAATTAGGGTGGAGCGATGCCCACGGATTTGTTCAAGCAGCTTTGGGTGAATGGCGCTCCAGATGGACCTGCGAACCGGGCCTTGCGACGCTGGGCCGCTGGGTAGTCCGTCCAGTTCCGCTAGACGCGCCATGTCCTCCACGGGAACTTCCACGCGTAAATCAAGCCGCTTGGGTTCGCTGGCATCGACGATGGTGACTGGCCTATAAACAGGCGCGAATGCTGCAGATTCAAATTCAGAAAACGCTTCTTCGGGAATATTGGTTTGCGGTTCAGAACCGGCCGCGTCGGAGAGGTTTCCCGAAGGCTCCGGAGGATCATCGGGTGTCGATATCTTCGCGACAGGATCTCGCTCCGAAATATTCTGTCGGGAGCGGTGGGCGCCGCCCAAGAAGCGTGCGACTTCTTCCAGCGGGCGTTGCGTGGCAGACAGACCAATGCGCTGCAAAGGGCGGCCCACGAGATGTTCCAGACGTTCCATCGATAAAGCTAGATGCGAACCGCGCTTGGTGGGAACAATGGCATGAATTTCGTCGACCACCACAACTTCCACGGAACGCAGAGCTTCGCGGGCGTTGGACGTAAGCAGAAGGTACAAGGACTCCGGCGTGGTAATTAAAATATCGGCCGGCTGGCGCTGGAATTTGGCGCGTTCATTCGGAGTGGTGTCCCCGGTTCGAATGGAAATGGTCGGGAGATGAAATTCAGCGCCGCGACGTTGCGCAGCTTGCGCTATGCCCACCAGCGGCGCGCGCAAGTTGCGCTCAACGTCTACGGCGAGCGCTTTAATCGGTGAAATATATACCACGCGGCAATGCTGAAATTCCCCGGGCCTCGGACTAAACATGATGCGATTGATGCACCACAAGAATGCGGCCAGAGTTTTGCCGGTTCCCGTTGCAGCAAGAATTAGCGTGGACTCATTGCGGGCAATCGCTGGCCATCCGGTGACTTGCGGGCGGGTGGGAGCGGCAAAAACTGCTTCGAACCAATCGCGGACCGCCGGATGAAAAAGCTCGAGGGCACCGGGCGATTGCTTGGTAACTGCGGGTTTGGTGTCCTTCGCCACGCCGATCAGCCAGAGTTCCTTTCGTTCTATAATAATAAGATGCCGGTACCGCGAATTCGTATAGTTCGTATGGATAGAATAGGGATTGGACCGCTACAGCAGACCAACAATCATTCATCGCCGTTGATTGGATTACATTTGACGGTCGTTTCGTCAAAGTCCCGAGCCGACAATCTTCAAAGCGAAAGCATAATTGCCGGGTTTCGCGGGAAGCGAGATGGTTGTGCCAGAGCCCTGACAGACCAGGAGGGCGACTCTATTTGACCGGGGATAGGAATAGCGACAGAAGAGGATTTGGGTTGGCCGAGAAGAATCGCGTAAAGCACAGCATTTTTGCGAGTGAAGCGTATGTCGGTGCCATCGGCGGCGGTGCCGTTCGCTCGGGTCCAGGGAGTTGTGCCGTAGCTGGCTTCGCCATTTTGCTGAAGCCAACTACCGAGGGCTTGCAACCTGCTCGCTTGGACGGGCGGGATAGTTCCGTCGGCCTCAGGTCCAACGTCGAGAAGCAGGTTGCCATTTTTACTGACAATATCCACTAAAAGATAGATCACATCCTTGGCGGAGATAGTCTCGGCTTCACCTTCGGCGCGGTTGAAACCGAAGGAGCGTCCCAGCCCGCGACATTCTTCCCATTCTACAGGACTGATTTTATCTAAAGTTTCGTATTCGGGAGATTTGAAGTCGAAATGGGCGACGCCGAAACGATCGTCGATCACACCATCGGGAACCGTGTCGTAGTAGTCGGCCATAATTTGTCACGGGTGACCGGACTTTGGGTCGCGCTGGGCCAGAACGTGAATCCGTCGTGATGTTTGGAAGTGACCACGACAGATTTTGCGCCGGCTTGCCGAAAAATCGTGGCCCACTGTGCAGGAGTCCACTTTTTGACCTGTGCGTTAAACGCCGTAGCAAAGGTGTAGTAGCCGTAGCGTTCGCGATGATAGGCCTGAGTGGCGAGCCTTCGAGGCGCATCGAGTTCAAGTACCACTCCGCGTAAGGATTGTGGGTGACGTAATCCGTGGACGCGAAATCGTGATCGGCGTGAACCAGCGGAGCCCAGCCGGGCACCGAGTACCAGACCCAATGAATGAAGAGGCCTAGTTTCGCGTCGGCGTACCACTGCGGCAGCGGATGGCGATGCAGTGATTCGATCGTGGGCTCATGGTGAATGCGCGGGGGCGCGCCCAAGGCCAGCGCCGCAAGAACAATCATCCGAGAGCAGATATCGCTCCGCGCGAATGAATCACGTACGAAAGCTACTGACCGTTGCTCTTCGCAAAAGTACCCATCAATTCAGTTTGTTCGATAACTTTTCCTTCCAGAGCCATTTTCACTTCCATCGCTGTGGCGCCGGGCGGAAGGTCCAGTTGCTCGCGTAAAGCGTATAGCCGCGCGAAATAGCGGTGACGCCCGGAGGGCGGACAGGGTCCGGTGTAGCCGAGTTTGCCGGAGTCGTTCTTGCCTTGCAGGCCGGAATCGGCGACTGGCGCCTGTTTGGGAAGATCTTCGCGGATGCCAGTGACGCCGGGCGGAATATCGTAAAGAAGCCAGTGAGTGAAACCGTTGTCGCGGGGCGCGTCCGGATCATGAAGTATCAAAACAAACGATTTCGTTTCTTTCGGAGTGTCTTCCCAATAAAACTCGGGAGAGATATTTTCTCCTTCGCAGGTAAAGCGCTGCGGAATTGGTTCGCCTTCCTGAATCGCCGAACTGAGCAGACGCATCGTAGACCTCCTCCGAGAATGTCGTCGTGCGGCAGCGAACTGTCACTCGATTCGAATCATGCACTTGGAGGTGCTAGGCGGGTCAATCGGTAGTTTGGCGTATCAATCTTGCGTACCGGGGCGCTTACATGTATTGCCGTATTGCGCCAGCCAACGTTGTGACGGTTATTCTGCAGACGAAGCTGGCAGTAAAAACGCCAGGAGTGCTGATGCCACAAAAACGCAAGACACAAAGCCGTTCTACGAAGAAGACATCTGGAAAAAAGGGAACTAGAAAAATCTCCGGTGCGAATGGAGCAATCGAACCAAGTTCCGGATCTGAAAGCAGTTCGCTCGATCTGAAAAGAAAGGCGATCTCGGTCCCCGACGAATATCGCGTGCCGGTTACAAGTGGACAGTTGTCGGGCGATGCGCAGGGCCTTTCCCAAGAGGACTTCGATGACTCGGAAAGCGTCGAAGAGTTGGTGGAAGAAGGCCAGGATCTGGAAGGAGAACTGGTGCAAGGAGTTGAGAATGCTCCGCCGGCGGACCAGGGCGATGTGAAAACACACGCGCCGCCGGAGCCCGAAGATCGCACGCCAGCGTACAAGAACAGGAATCGGCTCTGAGAAGCGGCCAGGATTCATGGCGTCCCAGCAGCGCTCGAGCTGCCGCGGCACCAAGGCAAACGATCACTTTCGGTTTTAGCGCCGCAATTTCCGCGTCGAGCCAAAACCCGCAGGCTTTTATCTCGCTGCTGTTGGGTGTTTTGTGGATGCGACGTTTTCCGCGCGGCTCCCACTTGAAGTGCTTCACTACATTTGTCCAGTAAAGCTGCTTCAAATCGATTCCGGCTTCATTTAGTAGCATTCTTAATAGCGTTCCAGCCGGTCCTACGAATGGCTTTCCTTGTCGATCTTCCTGATCACCGGGCACTTCCCCGATCAGCATGATCGGCGCACCGCTTGATCCTTGGCCAAAGACGGTCTGAGTGGCGTTGCGCCACAGATCGCAGTTCTTGCACTTTTGCGATTCTTTCGCGAGCTCCAGTAACGATCCTGGGGCCAAGGGCTGAGAAGCCGGAGATCTTTTGGAGTGCGGTGGCATGCCCGGTAGGATGCGAAAACGCAGTGAAAGTAGGGCGGCGAACTGTAAACCGGGTAAAAGCTACACAGTTAATCCTGCCGCACTCCATGTTCTTGTGTATGGGCTTGCGCTCAACGGAAAGCGATTATCTCTTGAAAACTGAGAACTGCCATGAAGCGCCCACAAGACAGTTGCCCGGATTTTGTCCCTTTTAGGTTCCAGGATTCGAACGTCAGTGTTCAAATCGGGAAGGTTGGTCTTCAGAAAAAAAGCTGAACATGCTCGAGAGTAAACCAAAAGCTACTCACCCAAACCAGCCCGGGAAATTGAGCATGGCTCGCCTCATCCAGCCGCACTGGAAGGCCCTGAGTCTGGCGTTCGTTGCAGTGTTGGGAGAGACATTCAGCGACGTCCTGGAACCGTGGCCGATCAAGATCGTAATCGACAACATTCTGCAATCGAAGAAATTGCCTGGATGGCTGCAAGGATTCGTTACCTCAGCGTTTGGGAACGATAAGCTAGCCATCTTGAATTTTGCGATTGCAGCGGTCGCCGCAATTGCCGTCATCGGCGCGATCAGTTCCTACACCGAAAAATATCTGACCACGAGCGTCAGCCAGTGGGTCACGCACGATCTGCGCCGCACTCTTTACAACCACATTCAAAGAATGTCATTGGCGGAACATGACCACGCGCAAACGGGCGACTTGATCAGCAGGGTGACCAGCGATATCGGCGCCGTTCAGGACTTCATCAACTCCGCGCTTCTCGGCATGATCGTCAACGTATTGACGCTGGTCGGGATGGTCGGAGTGATGCTATACGTGAACTGGCGTTTCACGCTGATCGCACTCTCCATTGCGCCGGTACTGTTTGTGCTGGTGTATTCATTCACGCGGCGGATCAAGAAGGCTTCGCGTCAGGTGCGGAAAAAAGAAAGCGAGCTCGTTTCAGTGGTACAGGAGGTGCTCACTTCCGTCCGTGTGGTCAAGGCATTCGCGCGCGAAGATTTTGAAGTATCACGATTCGAATTGCAAAGTTTGGAAAATGTGGAAACCGCGCTGGAAGCACGCAGCCTAAAAGCAAAACTTTCACCTATTGTCGACGTCATGGTTTCCATCGGGACATGTCTGGTGCTTGGGTACGGTGCACGGCTGGCGTTACGAGGCCAATTAAGCGCAGGCGTGTTGATCGTCTTTCTCCTGTATTTAGGGAAGATGTACAAGCCGATGCGCGAGCTTTCCAAGATGACCGACTCCGTTTCCAAAGCGATCGTGGGGTATGAACGAATACAGGAAGTTCTGGAAATCGAGGCGCGCGTCAGCGATTCGCCCCGTGCTAAAAAGGCTCCGCGCTTTAAGGGAAAAATTGAGTTTGAGCACGTCACCTTTGCTTACGATGACCAACCACCAGTCCTAAAAGATGTAAGTTTCACGATCGAAGCGGGACAACTGGCGGCCATCGTGGGGCCTTCTGGGACCGGGAAGACCACGATCATCAGCCTGATTCCGCGTTTTTATGATCCGCAATCGGGAATCATAAAAATCGATGGAACGGATCTTCGCCAGTACACACTGAAATCAGCACGCCAGCAAATAAGTTTTGTGCTGCAGGATACGCTGCTGTTTCACGCGAGTGTGTGGGACAACATAGCCTATGGCAAACCGGATGCGACGCCCGAGCAGATCGTGCGTGCCGCAAAACAGGCCAACGCACACGAATTCATTGAGAAGATGCCGGACGGTTACGACACCATCGTTGGTGAACGCGGAGCTACGCTGTCCGGCGGGCAGCGGCAACGTATCGCGATTGCGCGAGCTGTCATTCGCGATACACCCATTCTCATTCTTGATGAGCCCACTACGGGCCTTGACTCTACCTCCGAGCAGGCGGTTCTGGAAGCGCTGGACCGCTTGATGAAGGGCAAGACCTCCATCGTCGTCGCGCACCATTTAAATTCGATTCGTCATGCCGACCTGGTGTTTGTTATTAAGGATTCCGAGTTAGTGGAACAAGGCACGCACGATGAATTGATGGCGGCCGAAGGCATTTACTCGGAGCTATTCAGGACCCAGAGTTCGGAGAGTGCCGGAGAACTGCGCGAGCCGACGGCTGCCAAATGATTTTGTGTGAAAAGGCCAATTAAGAATGAGACCGACACAAAGACTGAAAATTGTGCCGAAGGTGCTGCTGCTCGTACTCATCTTCGGCATTCTGCCTCCTGCGCAAGCCCAGAAGCACATAAAGCAAAAACCCAAGGAGGGGAAGTCCGATCTCCCGCCGGTCATTTGGCGTGATCCCGGAAATATTTCGGCGCTAAATTTGATATACGGAGCCGGCGGTAAGGAACATGCTCCGGACCCCAACGGCCGCTATACATTCGAGAATGAGGACATGAACGGGACGAGTCCCAAGTTTTATGTGAAGGATTCGACTGGTGTGAGGTGGCAAATCAAATTGGGCGCGGAACCGGAATCCGAAACAGCGGCTACACGGCTGGTGTGGGCCGCGGGTTACTTCGTCGACGAAGATTACTACCTGGCGGAGCTGAAGGTTGAAGGGCTTCCCCAACTTCGCCGGGGTCAACAGTTTGTCATCAACGGTGATCTGGTTCGAGGGGCACGCCTTAAACGAAAAGACAAAAAGATTAAAAAAATTGGAAATTGGGATTGGTTCAAAAACCCCTTCGACGGCACGCGAGAACTCAACGGACTGCGGGTGATGATGGCACTGATCAACAACTGGGACTTAAAAGAGGTTAACAACTGGGTGTACAAAGTCGATGGAGAACAACGTTACGTGGTAAGCGATTTGGGGGCGACATTTGGCAAGACCGGAAACAGTATCAGCCGCTCGAAGAGCGACCCGGAAGGGTACATGAAGACAAAGTTTATCGACAAAGTCAATGATGATGAAGTGGATTTCGAAATGCGCAGCCGGCCATTTTTACCGACCGTCGTAAATGTGCCCAATTATAAGCAACGGACCAAGATGCAAGAAATCACCAAGAATATTCCGCGCGCAGATGCCAAGTGGTTGGGGCATTTGCTCGGGCAACTTACTGAGCAGCAGATTCGCGACTGCTTCCGGGCCGCGGGCTACACACCCGAGGAGGTTGATGGATACGCGAGCGAAGTACAAAAGCGCATCGGGGAATTGAACGTGCTGTAAGAAGCAAGCGGCGACGGCAGGTGGCGAACCTGCGATGCGTGCGGCAGGCGACAGCGATTAAGGGGAACTCAGGATGAAATTGATCATTGAGCCGGACGATGGTGCGGCGCCTCTTCACGCCGCGTTGAAGAGTGCCAGGAAAACACTGGAGATTGCGATTTTTCGCTTCGACCGAAGCGACATAGAGATGCTTCTGAAAGCGGCTGTCGCCGATAGTGTGAAGGTTACGGCGCTGGTCGCGGACGTGAACCGGGGAGGCGAGAAAAACTTGCGCGAGCTCGAGAAGCGATTTCTGGAAAGTGGGATTACGGTTGCGCGCACCTCCGACGATCTGATCCGTTATCACGACAAATATATCATTATTGATAGGCGGGTTCTGGTGGTGCTTTCGTTTAACTTCACGCACCTCGATATCGAACACAGCCGCGGTTTCGGCATTGTCACCAAGAATAAGGTATTGATCCAGGAAGCTGTACAGCTCTTCGAAGCCGATTGTGCGCGACGTGCCTATGTCGCAGGCACGGACAACTTTGTAGTGAGTCCCGCAAACTCGCGAAAGGTGCTGCGCAGCTTCCTCAAAAGGGCAAAGAAACAGTTGCTCATTTATGACCCGCAGATCTCGGACAAAGAGATGGTCCGCCTACTGCAGGAACGGAGCAAAGCCGGAGTTGACGTTCGAATCATTGGAAAAATTAGCGGGCGCTCAGGAGTTGCCGCGCAAAAACTTAGCAGAATGCGTTTGCATACCCGCACGATCATCCGTGATGGCCATCAGGCGTTCGTCGGTAGCCAGAGCCTGCGCCCGATAGAATTGGACTCACGCCGCGAATTGGGGCTGATTGTGCGCGACGCGAAAATTGTCAAGAAGCTTTTGGCGACCTTCGAATCCGATTGGAGTACCACGAACTCGGCCATGCAAAGGGAAAATGTGCAGGAGGAAGAAATGCCGGAAGCCACCAAGAATGAAACGGAAAGGGCGCTGGCAGTTCTTGTCCATGAGTTGCAACCGCTGTCCACAACCGTGAAAAGGGCCGTGAAAAAGGTCGCGGCGCAGACGGGTGGAGAAGCTTTGCCTAACAAGATGGTGAAATCGACGGTAAAAAAAGTCGTGAAGAAAGCTGTAAAGGAGGCGGTGCGGGCAGCGGCGCGGGAAGCCAGAAAAGCGCGCGGTTGAAGGCTCAACTTTGAGCAATCCGGTTGAGAAGCACAGTTATGACAATGAAGCGAAGACTCGAATATCTGCTGAATACAGTGATGCTGGCAATTGTTCTGGCGACGGCCGGAGCAGATCTCGGCACAGGACAGGCCGCGGTCCCGCCGTCGAAGGAGGCGAAAAACGCGGCCGGCTTCAAGGAATTTATCGATCGCGTGCAGACATACGTCAAGCTGCACAAGTCGATCGCGTCTTCTTTGCCTGCGCTAAAGCCTACCGACCAGCCCGAGAAGATCGCCAATCACCAGCAAGCGCTGGCACAGAAGATCCGCGAAGCTCGACGACAAGCCAAACGCGGAGATATGTTTTCCGAGGAAGCGCGGAAAGCGTTTCGCCGTACAGTGCGCGAAGAATTCGGAGGCCCGCACGGCCATGGTGCTCGCACTACAATCCGGCAGGGCGAACCGCTCAAAACGATTCACTTGCGCGTGAACGAACCGTATCCAGATGGCGTGCCATACACAACTCTACCTCCTACTTTGCTGCTTAAATTTCCCAAACTGCCCGATCAGGTGGCGTACCGGATTGTGGTCCGTGACCTGATCCTTCTGGACGTCGAAGCGAACCTGGTCATTGACAGAATTCCCGACATTTTCCCAGAAACCATATAAGGCCCGTTGAACTCATGCGAAGACCACGTATTTTCATTCTTGCCTTTCTAACTTTGATTGTCTTCTGCGCGCGCGCGGACGAATTCAAATTTCCGCTCAAGATGGGTTCAGTGAGGTTTGCGGCGATCGGTGACATGGGAACTGGAGAAGCTCCACAGTACGAAGTGGCGGAACGAATGAATACTGAGCGCCAACAGTTTCCGTTCGATTTTGTGATTATGCTCGGCGACAACATTTATGGAGGAAGCAGTCCGAAGGATTTCGAAAGAAAATTCGAACGGCCATATAAAGGGCTCCTGGATTCCAGCGTTAAGTTCTATGCATCGTTAGGCAATCACGATAATCCGAACGAGCGTTTCTACAAGTTTTTTAACATGAATGGATCGAGCTACTACACCTTCAAGAAAGGTAACGTGCGCTTTTTTGCGCTTGATAGTAACTACATGGACGCCAAGCAACTGGCGTGGCTGCAGAAGGAGCTGCAGGATTCGGGAACCAGCGATTGGAAGATATGTTTCTTTCATCATCCACTCTATTCGTCTGGAAAAGCGCACGGCTCCTCAATAGAGTTGCGATCGTTGATTGAACCACTGTTTATCAAGTACGGAGTGGACGTCGTATTTTCCGGGCACGATCACATTTATGAGCGCGTAAAACCTGAGAAGGGAATTTATTACTTTACTGAAGGATCTTCAGGGCAATTGCGCCCAGACGGCCTGGCACAGACGAGCATGACCGACCGTGGTTTCGCCAACGATCGCACCTTCATGCTGGTTGAGGTTGCGGGAGATGTGCTGTATTTCGAGACCCTATCGCGGGGAGGTGCGGTCGTGGACTCTGGCGAACTGCGGCGGCCTGTTCGTGCTCCAGAACCGGTAGCAAAGGAAAAGTGACCGATTAGCAAAGGCATTTAGGTGACCAGACTTTTTGCTTCCGTCCGCATCGATAAAAGAGCATTCCTCGTTCCAAAACCGCATTTTCGTGATCATTTGTTCTTTTTCGAGCTGGGCAGCCCTACCATTAACAATTCAGGTTAATCGGCAGTTCTCCCGATTTGCAGCAAACTCTGGCGGTGCGACCATAAAGGCAATCTCAGCAAAGGAGACAAACCACCGTGGACTTACTTTGGACCATAGCGGTAATTCTGGCAGTCTTGTGGCTTCTCGGAATGGTCACATCCTATACGCTCGGAGGATTCATACACCTCCTTCTGGTACTCGCGATCGTGGCCGTACTGATTCGTGTTATTCAAGGCCGTCGAGTGGTCTAATCGGCAGTTGCGATGATTTATGGAGCAACGGGGCAGCTCTTCTGCTGCCCGTTGCTTCTGGTGCAGGGTATTAACTGGCCTTGCGAGCGGCGGCCGGCATCTTCCGCGGTTTCGCTTTGCGGTTGTGTTTTTCGGCGCTGCGTAAAGAGCTGGCCGCCAGACTCGTCTTAAGCGCCGTCATCATATCGATCACCGGCGCCCTCTTTGGCTGCTGCGCCCCGATTTCGACGCTCTTGCCGTGTTGCTTGGCTTCAATCAATTTCTTCAGTTTCTCTTGAAATTCATTGTGATACTGCTTGGGTTGGAATGGTTCAGTCAAATTTTCAATAAGCTGCTCTGTCAACTTCACTTCCTGTGGTTTCAGGTTCGTCGATTCAAAAACTCCATACTCAGGCAATTGCCGAATCTCATTGGCGAAATACATGGTGTGCAGCAGCAGACCATGCTGATAGGGGCGCAGGAAAACCGTGTAATCCCTTTGGTGCATCAGCAACGTGCCGATGCCTACGGTCCCCGTGTCTTCCAAGGCTTTCGTCAATAACTGATAGGCCTTTTTTCCGCTGTCCTCGGCGATGCAAAAATAGGATGAGTCAAAGAAAATCGGATCGATTTCCTCGAGTTTGGTGAACGCCACAATCTCCAGGTTCCGCGAAGAAGTGGCAGCAAGTTTCCTGATTTCCTTGTCCTCCATAAGAACATATTGTCCTTCGTCAAATTCGTAGCCCTTGACGATTTCATTTCGGTCGACAAAGCGGTTGCAGTGCGGGCAAAAAAGCGGCTGCCGCACCCGTGTGTTGCACTCTTTGTGGATCTGGTGGAGATATGTGCGCTCGCTTCGAGCTGCCGCATACAGGTGCACAGGAATCGAAACCAGGCTCAGAACGATGGTGCCTTTCCAAACAGACGATGCCATGGGGAAGCCTCGACGCGATTGTCGCCGTGCCGACCATGGCCGCCACATCAGGTGATGCCTTTATGCGCGGAGAATAATGTTTGTAGGAACGCTGAACCGGATTGCGCTATAAGCAGTAGGTCACCAATACTCGTTAAATGGATTCTTTGCATGAATATCGCCGAAAAAGGCCCCAAGGCGCCAGCCCTGAGCCGCGCGGCGGAACCCCAACCACTGGTCACAATTCGTTCGTTATCCAACGCCATGACGCAACTCGCCTGCATTACGACTTTCGTCTGGAAATGAACGGTGTACTGAAGTCGTGGGCCGTGCCTAAGGGGCCCTCTCTTGATCCCTCAGTCAAGCGTCTCGCAATTCACGTCGAAGATCATCCGCTCGATTATGGAGGCTTCGAGGGCACCATTCCGGAAGGGAATTACGGCGCAGGCGAAGTTATTCTGTGGGACAAAGGCACTTACACCACCGAAGGTTCTCTGTCGGCAGAAGAGCAACTGCGAAAAGGCGATCTAAAAATCGTTTTGCATGGAGAGAAACTCAACGGAAGCTTCGTTCTCGTCAAATTGAAGAACTCCAGCAAGCAAAACGAATGGCTGTTAATTAAACATCGCGATGAATACGTTCGAACCGATTGGGACATCGAGGAGTACGGAAATTCCGTGAAAAGCGGAAAACTGCCGGGCCCGCCACGGCACGACCATCGAATAAGTGCTGCCGCATTTTCCAGCGGCGTACAAAATCTTACCAACGCCCGAAAATCTCCGATGCTCGCCGAGGGCAGTCTGCATCCGGCGCTGGCATCGTTAAGCGAGAAACCATTTTCGAGCGCCGATTGGCTGTTCGAAATCAAATGGGACGGAATTCGAGCGCTTGCCGTGATTGAAGATGGTACGACCAAGCTGGTAGCCCGTTCCACGCGGTCCATTTCTTCCGAGTATCCCGAATTTCGCGATCTGGCAAAGCACATCCGCGCGCGGACGGCCGTACTGGACGGAGAAATCGTCGTTTTGGACGACCAGGGCCGCAGCAGTTTTCAACGATTGCAAGGGCGCTTCGGCGTGGAGAATCCATCCGAAAAACTGCAGGCCCAGTTCCCCGTCACTTACTATTTTTTCGACGTCTTGTATTGTGACGGCTATGACGTGCGGCGTTCACCTCTGATTGAGCGTAAGCAGTTGCTGCAAAAACTGGTAGTCACGAACGAACGCATCAGAATCTCGGATCATCAAATTGGAAACGGTCTCGAACTCTTCCAAGCCGCCATCAGCAACGGCCTGGAGGGTTTGCTGGCCAAGCGTCTAACGAGCCCGTATCCGGAAGGCAGAACTTCCAATTGGCTCAAGCTTAAATCGGTGAAAGAAGTGGATGCCGTGGTCGGCGGGTGGACTGATCCGCGAGGCGGCCGGCAATATTTCGGCAGCCTGTTGGTGGGCCTCTACGAAAAATCAGCGCTGCGATTTATCGGCGGAGTTGGCACCGGTTTTGCCAACACGCTTGAGCGGGAACTATACGAAAAGTTACAGCGGATTCCCGCTAAAAAGTGCCCGTTTACGCCAGTTCCACAAACCCGTGAACGCGCTCATTGGATTCAGCCAACACTAGTCGCAAGGGTCGGCTATGCCGAGTGGACCTCAGACCATCACCTGCGGCAGCCTAGATTTCTTGGTCTGCAACCGGATCGCGATCCGCGTGAAAGCACTTTCGCAAAGGAAACAAAGACCAGCACGGTCGTGCCCGATTCGCCGAAACCTGGCAAACCCGCACGTTCCGCAACTGTAAGGACAAGGGAGCCCGGGTCCGCGCCCTCTGCAACAGTAAAGACAAAAAAATCCGGGTCCGCGCAATCTCCGGATCCGATTATCAAGGCTCTCGAACAACGGCAGCAAGAGCAAGTACGAGCCGAAATTGACGGGCGCGAAGTAACGCTCACTCATTTGAATAAAGTTTATTTTCCGAAGGCCGGCTTCACCAAGCGCGATATCCTCCTGTACTACGCCACCGTAAGTCCTTACCTGCTGCCGTTCCTAAAACATCGTCCGCTCGTGCTGCATCGTTATCCCAACGGCATTGCAGGCGGCGCGTTTTATCAGAAAGAAGCCGGAGAATATATTCCCGAATGGATTCGAACCGTAGCCATCTTTTCGGAAACAAAAAAACGCGATGTCTCTTATTTTCTCATCGACGACCTGGCATCGTTTTTGTATCTGAGCAATCTTGGATGCATCGAGCACAATCCGTTTTCAGCTCGGGAAGATGATCTCGATCAGCCCGACTATATGTTTGTCGATCTCGATCCGACCGAGGGCACGGCGTTTAGCCGGGTGGTTCTCGCGGCGAGAGTCATCGGCGAGGTATTGAAACAGGCAGGGCTTGAATTCTTTATAAAAACCTCCGGCGCTTCCGGTTTACACATGTATATTCCGATCGCCCGCAAGTACGGATTCGATCAGGTGCGTGCGCTACTCGAAATCATCACGCAACTTGCCGTCGATCGCGAAAAGGGGCTGCTGACCAGAATTCATCGTGTTCACGACCGGCCGAAGAATTCGATTTTTGTGGACGTGCGCCAAAATGCTCACGGGCAATCGCTCGCATCAGTTTTCTCCGTCCGTCCGCGCGAAGGTGCTCCGGTTTCTACGCCACTGGCCTGGAGCGAACTGAAGCCAGACTTGAAACCGGAAATGTGGAATATCCGTACTGTCTTAGCCGATCTTCCGCGCCGATCGAAATTATGGCAAAAATTCTTCGACCGCCCGCAAACACTCGAAAGCGCTCTGGCGGCGTTAGACCGGTCGCGCGTTGCTTAATCCGCCCATCAGACCGCGGTACACTATCGATTTTCGATTTGTCGTGGGTTGCTAGCATGTCTGACGTAACGCCCACACAGCTGACTTCCACCGCGCCAAAAGTCACGCAAGCCGAAAAATTATTGGCTCAATTGGGCCCAGGACTGGTTACCGGCGCGGCTGACGATGACCCCAGCGGAATCGCCACATATTCTCAGGCTGGCGCGCAATTTGGCTTCGCCATGCTGTGGGTCATGCTGTTTTCTTTTCCGTTGATGGCCGCGATTCAGGAAATTTGCGGACGCTTGGGCAGAATTACTGGAATGGGTCTGGCCGCGAATCTGGCGAAATGCTACCCCAAGATCCTGGTCCGCTCTCTGGTTTTACTGTTGTGCCTGGCCAACATCTTCAATTTAGGCGCCGACGTTTCGGCGATGGCCGCTGCGATTCAACTTGTGGCCGGAGGTTCGGCGACCGCGTATGCCCTGATTTTTGGAGCCGTTTCACTCCTGCTTCAAATCTATGTGCCGTATCGCGAGTACGCTCGCTATTTGAAGTGGCTGACCTGGAGTCTTTTCGCATACGTAATCACGGCGTTCGTAGTCCATCTGCCCTGGGGACAGGCGCTCATGGCGACAGTGATTCCCTCCATTTCATTCAACCCCGACTATCTGATGGCGCTGATCGCCGTACTGGGCACCACCATTAGCCCATATTTGTTTTTCTGGCAAACTTCGCAGGAAGTAGAAGAAGTCGAAATCAATGAGCACGAATCTCCGCTCAAGAAAAAGCCGTTTCAAGCCTTTAAACAATTTCGCCGAATTGCGTTTGACACCCGCATCGGCATGGCCTTCTCAAACATCGTGGCCTTCTTTATTATTCTTACGACTGCTGCCACCATGCACAGCGCCGACCCGAGCGCTGCCAACCACATTCGCACCGCGGCCGACGCCGCCAAAGCACTCCAGCCCCTCGCAGGCCAGTTCGCGTTCCTGCTATTTGCTTTTGGCATTGTGGGAACCGGAATGCTGGCGATTCCAGTACTGGCTGGTTCCGCCGCGTATGCGGTTTCCGAAACCTTTGGGTGGCGGGCAAGTCTGGAAAGCAAGCCGAGTCAGGCGCGCCATTTTTATGCAGTGATTGCGGTGTCAACAATTCTCGGAGTATCTCTAACCCTCATCGGCCTTGATCCAATTCGCGCGCTATTTCTGTCCGCGCTAGTCAACGGGCTCGTCGCCGTGCCATTGATGTTCTTGCTGCTGATGATTTCCGTTAAGCCTGCAATCGTTGGCAATTTCCGTCTGCCCCTTTACCTGAAGGCAGTGGGCTGGACTGCTACCGTCCTGATGGCTGCTGCCTCGCTTGGATTTCTGCTCAGCGCTCTTCAGCAATCTTTGCACCACTAACTTTCTCATTCCCTACATGAATGTCAGTTCACTTTTACAGGATGTAGCCCATCGCTCCTATTGCTCGCATAGACGTAGTCTCAAATTTGCGCTGGCCCGGCCACCCGAGGAGAGACAATGGCTCGATATGGAAAAGCAGCACAAAAATCAGTCAAGAGCGCCATGGACAGACGGAAGCATGGAACCCTGAAATCAGGCAAAGGCGGCAAGGGAGGCACCGTAAAAAATCGCAAGCAGGCGATTGCGATTGGGCTTTCCGAAGCGCGAAAAAAGGGCGCCAAGGTACCAAGGAAAAAATCCAGCTGACGTCTATCGGTTCGAACTAGGAATTATCCTGATGGTCGAAGTCACTGCGCAGACTTCAGAAGGTGGTCTCAGAAATGGCTGTTCTCCGTGCCAGACGCAATCGCAGGAAACGAAAGGGCATCACCAGAAGAGATGGCCCCGAGGGCGGGCGCGCCATGTCGGAAACGAACTTCAAAGGATCAAACGTGAATAAACGTCATCGCAAACCCGACGAGATTTATGGTGATACCTCCATACCGGACGCTGCCCGCAAAGAGTGAAATGCAGACACGTACGAGCCTAGAGCCAGCCGCATTTATTGACGATCAAATCGCTGGGAGCTAGCATCACGTTGCGCCTCGTAAAGAGCGCGCGTTCTCATGTCTACTTTTCCCACCGAACATTTGCAGCCCGGTACGGAGCTGGGTGTATCAGCGCTGCGAGAACTATTTGAACGGCAACGCAGCGCCTCCCGAAGCGCGATCCTGAACTATTCCGGCCGGTTATCTTCACTGAAACTCTTGCAGCACGCCCTACGCGACCGGCAAGCCGATATTGTCCGCGCCGTGAACGATGATTTCGGCGGCCGCGCACGTCAAGAGACTCTCGCGCTGGAATTGGCGCCTCTTGTCGATGCCATTCGCCATGCCAAGCGGCACCTGGCCAGTTGGATGAAGCCGCGCAAGGTGCGGGCAGGCTTTAACTTCTTTCCCGCCAGCGCCCGCATTGTCCATCAGCCGCTAGGAGTCGTCGGAATTATCGGAGCCTGGAATTATCCCGTATTTCTAACCTTATCTCCGCTCGTCGATGCCATTTCGGCTGGCAATCATGCCATGATCAAGCCCTCCGAACTGGCCCCACGAACCGCAGACTTGCTCCAGCAAGTGATTGCCGCGATCTTTCCCGAAGAATACATCGCTGTCGTCACCGGCGATGCGCAGCGGGCCGCGGCATTTGCCTCTTTGCCATTCGATCACTTGTTGTTCACCGGCTCGACCCGAGTCGGCAAGTTGATCATGCGAGCAGCTAGTGAAAACCTAGCCCCGGTCACACTGGAACTTGGCGGCAAATCTCCAGCGATCATTCATCCGGAATTTCCGTTGCGCACAGCGGTTCAGAGAATTCTAACCGGGAAGCTGTACAACGCTGGACAGACCTGTCTCGCGCCGGACTACATATTTGTCCATGAAGCGCAGCGCGATAGTTTTGTCGGGCTTGCGAAAGATGTAGCACTGCAGCTGTACCCAACGTGGGCGAACAATCCCGACTACACACGAATCATCAATCGCTCACACTACGATCGTCTGAACGATTACCTACTGGACGCAGCAGCTCAAGGAGCAAAGGCAATTCCACTGGGCGGAAGCGCAGACGGTTGTACCGCAGAGAACCGCATTTTCCCGCCGGTGATTCTGCTGGACGTTGCCGACAGAATGCGCGTGATGCAGGAAGAAATTTTCGGTCCCATTCTGCCCGTCAAAACGTACCGCCATCTGGACGATGCTTTAGGTTACATCGCCCAGCATCCTCGCCCCCTCGCCCTCTATTATTTCGATTATCACTCCGGACGTATCGATGAGATATTGCATGCCACCAGTTCCGGTGGAGTAACAATAAACGACGTCATCTATCACGCGGCACAGAACAATTTGCCGTTCGGAGGCGTCGGTTCCAGCGGTATGGGCTGCTATCACGGGCAGGCGGGATTTGAAACGTTTTCGCAGAAAAAAAGCGTCTTCCTGCAGAGTCGCTTCAGCTCGCTATCATTCTTAAGGCCGCCCTATGGACCGTTCTCCGAACGGGTGATTCGATTCCTTCTGCGCAAGTGAAATGCCCTGGACAAATGGCCTAGTCTTTTCGTTTTCCACACGCAACGACATTTTGCTTTTGAGTGCTGGCCATATTCGAGCTGGCCGTGCTCATGGTTGTCTTGTAAGTTCCAGAGCAATTGCGCCGCCTTTTGCGAATTGGAGATAGGCGTGCATTTGTTTGCTCTGTCATGAATTTGTCGCGCAATTCACCGCCCGGGACGGGAACGGCTTGATCGTTCGCCGCCTGCAGGTCGAGCGCGAACACCTAGACGAATCAGGGCGTTACGCCGCCGTCCGAAGTGATTGTCGATTAACCGTACGCCGCGAAGACGCCGCCAGCCGTACAGATTGCCGGACTGGAGTGACCCAGAACGGAACAAGTGTGCAAAAGAGGAATGCTGGATACCGCCGGCGATTATCAGATCGTTCAAGAATTTCTTATCGAGAGTTATGAAAATCCCGAACATCTGGATCGCGAACTAGTCATCTTAGAAAGCAATCCCGCCGCCCCCAAGCTCTTGCCAGTATCTTTCGCACGATTCACATGATTAAAGCTACGTGTGGGTTTCTGGGATTCGGAAAACTGGAAAGGGTCGCGCACGTCGGCGAGAGTCTCCTCTCTCGTCTGCGTGATGCGAATTGCAACTCACGCCGGAGATGACCACGGCTCTTCTTCGCCCCGGCGACGCGATTCGCCGGATGTTGGTCGCTATCGAGGCTTGCGGGAATGAAAGCGACCGGAATGACGAACAACTGAGCGCACTGCTCACCGGGCTTCAAGGCATAAAGCAGCACTAATGCGATTTCCAAGACTGCGCTACAAACTCCATCAATAACGACGACCTCCTGGCCGCCAGCCAGCGCCTGAATCTGATCACTATCGAGCTGCAGGAATGCGTGATCAAAATCCGTATGACGCCCATTGGAAACATTTGGGCCAAGTTTCCGCGCCGTTCGAGACCTCGCGACAACTTGCCGCAAGCAAGTTCGTATTGAGATGGAAGGTCGCGAAACCCGAGCTGGATAAAACGATTATTGAGGCGATCAAAGATCCTTTGACGCCCATGGTGCGCAACGCCGTAGATCACGGCATAGAAAGGCCGGAAGTCCGCCGCGCGGCGGGCAAACCCGTGGAAGGCAAAATTCTCCTCCCGCATATCGCCAACACGGCCAGGTAAATATCGAGGTCACCGATGATGGTGCCGGCATCAACTTCGAGAAACTACACGCCAATGCCGTCAAACGCGGTCTGATTACCACCGAACAATGCGAACGAATGAGCGATCGCGACTCCGTCAATCTGATTTTTCATCCCGGCCTTTCCACCGCCGAACAAATTAGCAATGTGTCCGGACGCGGCGTCGGAATGGGCGTCGTCAAAACGAACATGGAAAAAATTGGCGGTACCGTCGACGTTCCGTCCGCTCCAGGTTTGGGTACAACTGTGCGCATGAGAGATTCCGTTGCCGCTGGCGATTGTTCCTGCCTTGATCGCCGTTTAGGCAAAACACGGTCGCACATCTACCCTAGCTCGACGGCCAGCGATACGCCCTGGCCCACGCCCACGCACATCGTGGCCAACGCACGCTTCGCTCCAGTTTTCTGCAACTGATGAACTGCCGTCATCACCAGGCGTGCTCCGCTCATTCCCAGCGGATGGCCAAGCGCGATTGCTCCTCCATTCGGATTTACAAGCGCCGCGTCATCCGCAATTCCCAGCTGTCGCAGGCATGCAAGCGCCTGGCTCGCAAACGCCTCGTTCAGCTCGATGAAATCAAAATCACTGATGGATCGCTTCAGCCGCGCAAGAAGTTTCTTTGTCGAAGGCACCGGACCTATTCCCATGATGCGCGGCGAAACTCCTGCCGCCGCCATTCCCAACACCCGCGCTCGCGGCGTAAGCCCATGGCGCTTCACCGCGTCTTCCGAGGCGAGGATGATCGCCGCCGCACCGTCGTTGATTCCAGAGGCGTTTCCGGCTGTCACCGTTCCCGGCGTTCGAAACGCCGCCTTCAGCTTAGCCAGCGCCGCGATCGTCGTGTCTGGCCGCAGATGTTCATCCGTCGCAACCGTGCATGGTCCCTTCTTGCCTGCTATTTCTACCGCAACAATTTCCTCCGCAAAGAAACCCGCAGCTTGTGCTAGCGCCGCACGCTGCTGGCTTCGCAATGCAAATGCATCCTGGTCGGCGCGCGAAATTCGAAATTCCTCCGCGACATTTTCCGCCGTCTCCGGCATGGAATCAAATCCATATTGTTGTTTCATCAGCGGGTTGATGAACCGCCAGCCAGTCGTCGTGTCATAAATTTCCGCGCTCCGCGAAAAAGCCGCGTCCGCCTTGCCCATCACAAATGGCGCACGCGACATGGACTCCACTCCGCCGGCGATCGCGAATTCGATTTCCCCCGCTGCGACCGACCGCGCCGCGCTACCGATCGCTTCCATGCCCGAAGCGCATAGCCGGTTCACCGTTGAGCCGGGTACGCTTTGCGGAATTCCCGCAAGCAGAAGCGCCATCCGCGCGACATTGCGATTATCTTCGCCCGCCTGATTCGCGCAACCCAGCGTCACCTCATCCAGTTGTTCCCAGTCCGCGTTCAGATTGCGTCGCAGCAGCGCGCGCAGCGGAATCGCCGCCAGGTCATCGGTTCGAACCGACGAAAGCGCTCCGCCGTACCGTCCAATCGGAGTTCGAATCGCGTCGCAGATAAAGACAGTTTTCATTTCATCCCGCCGTTAGAGTTCCATGCGCCAGTTTCGTTCGCCGCTCGAGATCCCGCAATGTTTCCAGCTCCAGCGTAGTTGGCAGCGCAGTCTCCTTCAACTCCGCGGCAAATCGAATCTCCCACTCGGTTGCCTTCCTGACTTGATCTCTGACTATTCCCGGGTGAAGCTGCGTAACGGTAAGTTCCTTTGTCACTGCATCCGGCTCCATCACACACAAATCCGTCACCACCGCCACCGGACCCTTCCCGGGGAGCCGCAGCCGAGCCCTGGCGTCGCCGCCGTCGAGATGACCGACCGAAGTGACGAAATCCAATTTTCTGACAAACGCGCGCGCCGATTGTTTCAACACCAGCACCACTTCGCCCGCGCAACTCGCGATTTCCGGAGCGCCGCCCGCACCCGGCAGCCGTGCGCCCGGTTTCCTATAATCGCCGATCACCGTGGTATTGATGTTCGCGAAACGGTCGATCTGTGCCGCGCCAAGAAATCCCACATCCACGCGCCCGCCTTGCAGCCAGTAGCGAAAAATCTCCGGCGTCGAGACCACCGTATCCGCCGTTTCCGCAAGGTTTCCATCGCCGATCGAAAGCGGAAGCACCGCCGGCTTGGCGCCGATTGGCCCCGATTCGTAAATCAGAACAATGTCCGGCGCGTGGGTCAGCCGGGCAAGATTTGCCGCTGTTGACGGCAATCCAATTCCGACGAAACAGACTGCGCCATTTTTCAGCAGTCTTGCTGCCGCGATGGTCATGATCTCGTTTGTCGTGTAGTCCATCACTGTTATGGTCTGACTCGCGGAAGCGATTCGCTCAACACTTTGCGAAATTCCCCAAAATCATTGGTCTCAATAATGTGCGTCTTAATCCAGCTCTGAAAACTATCGCGATCCCGCGCAATTGCATCCCAGGCCTGATAAAAGCTATTGTCGCGCTCATAATAGCCATGTGCATACGACGGAAACGCTCCGCCCGGCACGCAGCACACCGCCGAAATTGTCCAACTCGGCAGAATGCACGCATTCGGCCACGCTGCGAGGTCGTCCACAATTTCTTCCACAGCTACGATCGCTTTCTTCGCCGCCAGCACCGCTTCCTTCTGCACTCCCAGAATCCCCCACAACAAAACATTCCCTTTGCAGTCCGCTTTCTGTGCATGAATGATGCTCACGTCGGGCTGAATGGATGGAACTGCGGCCAGCGTTTCTCCTGTAAATGGGCAGTCTATGAACTTGATTTTGTTGTTGTGCTTCGGCAAATCGGAGCCCGCATAAGCGCGCAGCACTGCAAAAGGAAGCTTCGATGCTCCCGCTACGTACGCATTCGCAAGATCTCCGTGTCCATGTTCTTGGATTTCAAGCGGCAGCGGCCAATCGTGTTCGACCGCGTCTCTCAGCCGGTGCAGCGAACCAACTCCGGGATTCCCGCCCCAGGAGAAAATCAATTTTTTCGCGCAGCCGGCGCCGATGAGTTGGTCGTAAATAACGTCCGGCGTCATCCGCACCAGCGTCAGATTTTTTCGTCGCTGGCGGATTACTTCATGGCCTGCCGCGAAGGGAATCAGGTGAGTGAACCCCTCCATCGCCACAATGTCGCCGTCGCGCACCAGTCCGGCGATTGCTTCGCGCAGGGATGTAATTTCCGCCATGGTGGTCATGAATTTCGGGCCCGCTCCGGTCCCGGTTCGTACCGGCGGCTGGCTCCATATGTAAATGATACACGGACCAACGGCGGGTTCCCGCTCGCGACCTGCAAAGTTGCGGAGTGCTTCAAACCTTCAGCGTTTTCACCAGCGCGCTCAGCCCGTTCCAGAAAATCTGCACTCCAATGCACACCAGCAGGAATGACGACAATCGCAGGATCACATTCATGCCGCTCTGCCCGATGACGGCGGCCAGCCGGTCCGCATATCCATAGCAAAGATAAATCGTTACCGCGATCAGCGCCGCGCCGATGGCCGCGGAGATTAGCGCCAGCACATTGGCTCCCAGGTGCCGCGGTTCGTTCGCCCCCAGCGTGATGGCAATCGAAATCGAACCCGGGCCAACCGTCAGTGGCAACGTCAGCGGGTAGAACGCATTTCTTAAAATGTCCTCCGTGGTTATTGTCTGGTGTACCTGGCCGCGATCCACCTGGTCGCTTCTCGTCAGCATTGCCCAGCCGGTCGAAACGACAATCAATCCGCCGCCCACTTGCACCACCGGCAATGAAATTCCAAAAAAAGAAAGAATGTGCGTGCCTACCACCATGGAAACGATCAGCAAAATAAAGCTGTTGATTGCCACCCGGCGCGCCAGCAATCTTCGCGATTCCCTCGAGTAATCCTGCGTCAGCAGCAGAAATACCGGGCTTCCTCCGATTGGATTCACGATCGGAAACAGCGCGCTGACCATCAGTAAAATGCTCTTCGCAATCTCAAAAAACATATTCGTCGGTGGAGTATACCCGAATACTCTATGCAATTTCCTTCACGTTCGGACTATATCCTTCGCGCCGCGCGAACCAATTTCGCCGTGGTGATGGCCTGCCCAACATGGCGCTGCGTATGCTCTGCTATATGACCAGAAGTCCTCCCAAACTGGTCGGCAAGAGTCCTCGTCCCACCACTCTTGCTGCTTCCAAGTCCTCGCCAGCCAGCGCCCGTACCCGTCGTGCCGCGTTCTCCAACGCGCCGCGTAATTCCGCCAATTCTTTGTCCATCGCGATACTGTCGTCGCCCTCGGTCTTAAGCTTCGCCATCTGCTCCTCGTTCAATGGTCGCCCCTCCGCATACGTCAGCAGTCGGTCCACGCTTCGCGCGATATGTCGTACATGAAACGCCACACAAGCCACTCCGCCAAGACGCGCATTCCACTCTTCAAGGCTCAGCTCCCCGCACCACCGGAAGATGTCCTCTTCCGCCATCTCAAAAGAATGCAACACCGCGCGATGCACCGCCGGAATTCCCCGGAAGGTTCCTCGCAGCCACGGCTCCCTGGTCTCCGCATTCGCCATCATGCGTAATTCCTCCGATCATGGGCAGGCTTTAACTTCTCCGCTTGTGGACAACTTCAACCGATTGCGCGCCTGGTGTAGCTGCGGCTTTATGCCGCTGTCTTTCTGTTGCTTTTTGTAGCGGCCGCCTTTAGGTGGCCATCTTGCTTTCATCGTGGCTGTTAGGTGTTCAACCACTATGGCCAAAACGCGTCGCACGCATTCGTCGGCAGGAGAATCGTCGCCAAAATGTTGCCTTGCCGCAAAAACCCTCGTGCGATAAAGTCACCCATTCACCGGGGAAAAGATGCCCAAAAAAAATAGGCCAGCAAAAGTGAAGGACACTGCCTCCGCGCCGCTCGGTACCGAGCGAGTAAAGCTCCTTCTCTCTCGCAACAAAATCCAAAAAAGAATCCGCGAAATGGCTAAAGCCATTCGCAGCGATTTTCCCACTGAGCCACTCTTGCTACTAGGAGTGCTGAAAGGCGCTGTACTCTTCCTCGCCGACCTGTCGCGCCAAATTCCTGGCGAGGTCACCTTCGACTTCATCGCTGTCTCCAGCTACGGCAAGGATTCTCGCACCTCCGGCCAGGTAAAACTCAATAAAGACATCGACTCCAGCATCGAAGGCAAAACCGTAATCGTAGTGGAAGATATCTTGGATACCGGTCTGACGCTGCGCTATCTCCTGCGCATTTTGCAGCAACGCAAGCCCAAGAATCTCCGCGTGGCCGTTTTATTGGATAAAGTGGAGCGCCGTCTGACGGATGTCCAAGCCGATTACGTAGGCTTTGCAATTCCAAACGAATTTGTAGTCGGCTACGGCCTTGACTACGCGGAGCGTTATCGCAATTTACCGGACGTCAAAATCTTGTCACTTCCCGGCGAAACGCACTAAGTCTCTCGCAGCCCGGCCACGATTCCAATACACACTGTTATAATAGAAGCACGAATGAATCCTGCAGAATCATCTACAGAATTAACTCTCGCTCAGCCCATGGGCGAAGTGTCCGCGGAAGTCCTTTCCACCCTCGCCGAAATCGGCGAAGAAGTGAACGCTTCACTCGATTTGGACGTGGTGTTGGCCCGCACTGCCGCGCTCATCAAAAAACACATTGATTACGAAATTTTCGGTGTACTTCTTGTCGAACCCGGTGACCGCGCGCTGAAACACCGCTTTTCCATCGGCCATCCTCCTGGCTTGGCGGAGAACCTGCGCATCCCGCTTGGACAGGGCATCACCGGCACCGCGGCTGCAACCGGTCATTCTGTCCGCGTCAGCGACGTCACCAAGGACCCTCGATACATCAACGCGATTGACAGTGTCCGTTCCGAATTAGCCGTGCCCCTGATGATTCAGGGCAAGTGCATCGGCGTCCTCGATATTCAAAGCAACCGTCCGGATTATTTCACGCCCGATCAGCAAAATATTCTTACCCTGCTGGCAAGCCGCCTGGCAGTTGCTATTGAAAATGCCCGGCTTTTTGAACGCGTCCGCTCTCAGGCCGCCACGCTTCTGCTGCTCAACGATGTTAGCCGCGAAATGAGTTCCATCCTTGACGTCGAAGAACTCCTCCGCCGCGCCGCCGAACAGGTCAAGCGCGTCATCGACTATCAAATCCTCAGCATCATGCTCTACGATGAAGAGCAGAAAATTTTCCGCCACCGCCTGGATGTAAAGCACGGCCAGCGCGTTCAAGGCAAACTCCGCGTTGCCGCCAGCGAAGGCATCGTCGGCGCCGCGGCCACTCTGCGTGAACCGGTGCTGGCTCCGGATGTCTCCGTCGATCCGCGCTATCTCATGGTCAATCCGGAAACGCGCTCCGAACTCGCCATTCCCATGCTTCACAAAGGCAAAATTATCGGCGTGCTTGATTTGGAGAGTGGGCAACTTAACGCCTTCAGCGACGAGCACGTGCAGACACTTTCAATTCTTGCGGCCAACCTGGCCGTCTCGCTGGAAAACGCCAGGCTTTACGAACAAGTGGCGCGCGACGAAGCCCGCCTCGAGCGCGACCTGCAAGCCGCCAAGCGTATCCAGGGCGCTCTGATCCGTCCGGTCCCCACGGAAGATTACGGCCTCGATATGGCTGCACGTTATTTGTCCGCCCGCGAAGTTTGCGGCGACCTCTATGAATTTCTCCGTTACGGTCCACAACAACTTGGCATTGCTCTGGCCGATGTTAGCGGAAAGGGAACAGCGGCGGCGCTTTACGGCGCAGTCGCCATCGGCATCATGCGCAGCCTGGCCCCGCAGAAATTGCAACCTGCGGAATTGTTGCGCCAGATGAACCAACTCATCGGCGAGCGTCGCGTCGAGGGCCGCTTCATGACCGCCTGTTTCGGAACCTGGCAAAAAGGCCGCCGTAAATTCCGTGTAGCCAACGCCGGCCAGTCACAACCTCTCCTATATAAGGATGGCCGTTGCGGCAAAGTCGAACTCACGGGATTCCCGCTCGGCATCTTTGAAGAGACCAGCTACGACGACTGGAGCGTTACCCTCGATCCCGGTGACATCGTCATTTTTCATTCCGACGGCATTGCCGAAACCATGAACAGCGAAGGCCAATTCTTCGGAACCGAGCGGCTGAAAAAACTCGTCGAAGCTCATCACCAACTCACCGCCACCGAAATCTCCGACCTCATCCTGCGCGAAGTGGATTGGTTCGCGCAAAGTGCTCCACTGTCCGATGACCGCACTCTCGTGGTACTTAAAGTTCGATGAGCGCGCCGCCGCAGCAATCCTCTCAGCCTCTGCGTTTTGTTGACCCGGCCGAGTTCACCGCAAATTTTTCCTGGCGTAAATCAAAGCAACACGCCGGTGAAGAAGTGTTTTGCGAAGATGTCTCGCTCGCCCAAGCCGCCGGAAAATTTCCCACTCCCGCCTACCTCTACAGCAGCGCCGCGATCGAGTCCGCTTTTCTCGAACTGAAAAAAGGCCTCGGATCACTTCCCAGCACGCTCTGTTTCGCCGTCAAGTCCAACGGAAATCTCACCATCCTCAAGCTATTGGCAAGACTTGGCAGCGGCTTCGACATTGTCTCCGGCGGCGAACTCGAGCATCTTGGCCATCTCGGGATTCCCGGCAACAAAATTGTTTTTTCCGGGGTTGGCAAGTCGCGCGAGGAACTTCGCGAAGCCCTGCGTTATCGCGCCCACGCAAGCTCCGAATCTCGCGGGCTCTTGCTCTTTAATATCGAATCCGAAGCCGAACTCGATGTTTTGCTCGACGAATCATGCAAACAAATGAAGCGTGGCGGCGGTGCTCCCAATGTTTCCATCCGCGTCAATCCCGACGTCCAGGCCGGCGGCCATCCTCACATTTCCACCGGCCACCACCAACACAAATTTGGCCTCGATTGGTCGGCCGCGCGCGAACTCTACATCACGCACCGCAATCCCAAGTGGATTCAGTGGCGCGGTCTCAGCGCGCACATCGGCTCGCAAATCACGGCTCTTCGCCCGTTTCAGCAGGCACTCGCGCGGCTCGCCAGCTTCGTCCGCGAACTTCGCGAATTGGGAATCGATCTAAAATATCTTGATTTCGGCGGCGGACTCGGCGCCCGCTACACCGACCAAACGCCGCCTTCCAGGATTGATTACGCTCGCATGATCGCGCGCACCGTCAAACCGCTGGGCGTCCATCTCCTGCTCGAACCGGGCCGCACCATCATCGCCCATGCCGGAGTTCTCCTCACTCGTGTCCAGTACATAAAAACCAATCGCCGCAAAAGTTTTGTTGTCGTGGATGCCGGGATGAACGATCTCCTGCGCCCCGCGCTCTATGGCGCAATCCATCCCATCACACACGTTACGCGCGCAAAAAAAGAAAAATCCGCCGCTGCGCGGTTGCATGAGGCGAGAGTAGATATCGTGGGCCCAGTCTGCGAAACCGGTGACTGTTTCCTGCGCAATTGGCCACTAGGCACCGTCAAGCCCGGCGATGTCCTCGCCATCTGGACCGCCGGCGCCTACGGCATGTCGCTAGCTTCGAACTACAACGCCCGATGCCGTCCCGCCGAAATTCTGGTCAAAGGAAACCGCGTCCACCTGATCCGTCGCCGCGAAACTGCACGCGACCTCCTCCGCACCGATGTCCTGGCTTAGTCAAGAAATCTACGTATTGATTTCGTGTAGGGGCGCAGCATGTTTACCCTGGACCGCTCGGGGCTGCGCCCAGCTTGCCCGGGGCAACGATTCGCTCTCTTTTTCTTCGCTTTGCTCTATCGGTCGCGACCGCGTCAATTCCTCGACCGCTCCTGCCCCTCGCCCCACTTCAATTTATTCCGCAAAATTTCATAATAAGATTTCCGATGCGGCTGAATCAGCTTCAGCCGTTCCTTCGCTCGCACAATCGCCACGCGATCTTCCGATTGCATCAACACGCCTTTTTGTCCATCCAGCGTCAGGTACACCGACTCCGCCGTTCCACGCAGCCGCATCTCCACATTGCATGTATCGCCCACCACCAGCGGCCGATCGCTCAACGTATGCGGGCAAATCGGCGTCAATATAATGGATTCCACCGCGGGATGCACAATCGGCCCGCCCGCCGACAGTGAATAGGCCGTCGATCCGGTCGGCGTCGCCACAATCAATCCATCCGCGCGATAGCGGCACACAAAATCTTCGTCGATCGACAATTCAATCTCAATCATCCGCGCCAACGCGCCTTTGGTAATCACTGCTTCATTCAAGACCAATTGCGATTCAATCGTTTCGCCTTCTCGCACCAGGGAAACATTCAGCATCACTCGCTCACTCGCGGCAAGTTGCCCCGCCAGCGTGCCCTCCAGCGCCGAATATAATTCGCCCAAGGTAAAACTCGTCAAAAAACCCAGACTTCCCAAGTTGATCGGCAAAACAGGAATCCCGCGCGGCGCAGCCTCCCGCGCCGCGGCCAGCAAAGTTCCATCGCCCCCTAGCACCAGCAGCAAATCCGATTCCTGCGCCAGCATTTCACGTGGCCGCCCCCCGCTTTCGTCGCGCAGCGATGCGGCAGTCTCGGTGTCATACACTGCTCGAATTCCACGCTTGGCAAGCCACTCCAGCAGCGGCCTTACGATGTCGGTAATGTCAGCGCGCCGCGGCCGTGAGAAAATTCCTATCGCGCGAAAGGGAAGCGGTGTCATGGAAGCAGCGATTCTACCCCGAAGCCGCCTTGGCCGTCATTCCGAGCAGCCCCAACGTGGTGGGGTAGCGACGACGCGCCTCAGCCGTCATTCTGAGTCGCAGCGACGACCAATCTCTCTTCGTCTTCGATTTGTGTCCGGCAGAGACCGCTCGCCGTGCAGTCAGCGTTTCAGCACCAGGTGGTCTAGCCGTCATTCTGAGGAGCGCAGCGACGAGGAATCTCTCTTCACTCTTCGATTTGTACATGGGCAGAAACCCCTTGCCGCGCAAGCCTTAAGACCCTTTCCGCGCATGTAGGAAAAACTCTTGATTACCCTCGGCCCCCGCCAGCTGGCTCGCCTTCACGCCAATCGCACTCAGCCCCAAAGCCACCGCCGAGTCACGCACCGAATCAATGGCCCGTTGATGCAACCCTGCGTCAGAAACAATTCCGCCCGGCCCAATATCCTCGCGCCGCAATTCGAATTGCGGCTTGATCAGAATCAGAAAATCACTCCCGGCCTCGGCAATCGGCAAAACCGCCGGCAAGATCTTGGTCACCGAAATAAACGAAACGTCCGCCGCCACCAAACTTACTTTTTCCGGCAAATCCCCCGCCGCCAGTTCCCGCGCATTCTTCTTGATTCGAATGACCCGCGAGTCCTGCTGTAGCTTCCAGTCCAGTTGCTCCACATTTACGTCCACCGCGTACACCCGCGCCGCGCCGTGCTGCAACAAACAATCGGTAAATCCTCCGTTCGATGATCCAAGGTCCAAGCAGCTTCGCCCGGTTACATCGACGCTAAAATCTCCTATCGCGCCCTCTAACTTGAATCCGCCCCGGCTGGCATATTTTTGTACTCGACTGTGAATCTCAATTGCCGCATCGCGCATGACCGCTTGCCCGGCCTTCGCCGCCGCCACTCCGTTCACCAACACTTCGCCGGCAAGAATCATGGCCTGCGCTTTTTCCCGTGAAGCCGCCAGTCCGCGCTCAAAAATGAGCACATCCAGCCGAGCGCGCTCTTTGCGAGTTGTCATTTGAAAAGGGTAAACCGAAATTCAAGCTTTAACCGCTAAGTCGCCGTTGGCCACGATTAGCACAGCCACTCCTGGCTGTGCGCGGTGTAATCCACGGCAAAAATGCACGCCGCCGTCGCGATCAAGCCCGGCGATGCACCAAAAATTCCGCGATCTCGCGCAACCGCGCCGCTCGCGCTCCATAACCCGCAAGATCATCAATCGCCTTGGACGAAAGTTCGTTCGCAATTTCATGCGACCGCTCAAGTCCGAACACTGCGGGATATGTCGCTTTTTGCTGCGCGATATCCTTACCCGCGGTTTTCCCCAGCGCCGCCGAAGATTCTTCCACATCCAGAATGTCATCCGTAACTTGAAACGCCCAGCCAATGGTCTCGCCAAAGTGCCGCAGTCGCGCCACATCTGCCTGCCGCGCGCCGGCACAAATCGCGCCCGCCGTAATCGCTGCTCGAATCAGCGCCGCCGTCTTCGACCGATGGATATATTCCAGCGTCTCCGCACCCACCGTTTTTCCTTCCGCCTCCAGGTCCGCCACCTGCCCGCCAACCATTCCATGCATGGTTCCAGCCGACGAAGCGATTTCCGTCAGCATCGAAACTCGTAACGCCGCATCCACGGGAGAGGCTCCAATTGTTTCGAACGCCAGCGTCAGCAGCGCGTCTCCCGCAAGGATGGCGATCGCCTCACCAAATTTCCTGTGACACGTCGGCTTGCCGCGCCGCAGATCGTCATTATCCAGCGCCGGCAAGTCATCATGGATCAGCGAATAGGTGTGAATAAATTCGATGGCGCACGCCGGATGCAGCGCCGGTGTAATCTGCGCGCTAAAAATTCGCGCCGTTTCCAGGCAAAGTATCGGCCGGATCCGCTTTCCCCCCGCTAACACGCTGTACCGCATCGCCTCATGTATTGACTTCGGCGTGGCATCGGCCGCCGGCAATAATCGCTGCAGCGCGGCATCCACCAGTTGTAAATCTTCTTCGAAAAATTCAGGAAGCTTCATCTTCGGCAGGATAGTCCGTGAGTTTTCATGCGTAGTGCAAGGCCTCAGCCCTGCTCTTCCTTCCACCACACGCCACCGTAATCGAGAGCGTTCATCACGCTTCGCCCTCGCCTTCCGGTTCGAACGGCTCTGCCACCAGTTTGCCGTCCGCTTTTTTCAGCAAAATTTCCACCTTGCCTTCCGCTTCTTCCAGTTGTTTCTGGCACTCTCGCGACAGCGCCACGCCTTCTTCAAAAAGTTTCATCGCTTCGTCCAGCGAAAGCTGCGGGCTTTCCAGCCGGCGCACCACTTCTTCCAGCCGCGCCAGTGAGCGCTCAAAATCAGGTTTTTTCGGCGGTTCCGGTTTTTTCGGTGCAGGTGTACTCACGCGGCCTTTTCCCTCGGCGCCCATCTGAATCAGCGCACGCAATCACGAAAAACATTCTAATCCGTATTTCTCTCGACGCACCAGTCCACAGTGAAGATTTTCCCGTCGGGGCACGGCATGTTTACCCCGGACCGCTCGGGGCCGTGCCCGCCTTGACCCGGACATCCCACTCTTAAGGGTTTTTTTCTGCTTTCTTGTTCTTCGCTTGTTATGTACTCGTTACGGCTGCAACTTCAACCTATGCTTCCTCACCGCCGCCTCCGCCGCATCGCTGAACGGCGCCGCCACCGGCTTACCTTCATACCAATACTCAAATTGATCGGCGTAATGACTGCTTCCCAGCTGCCCGCTCTCTCCGCCCGGTATCACCATCAGCGAATTGTCCCAGTCTCCCACACTCGCCACCATCCGCATCGCCGGCCCGTGATGCCTCGTTGCCGCCCGCGGACTGAAAGCTGTCCCGCCTTGCGGCTTGCCCGCTATACTGAACAATTTTTTCCACCAACCCTCGCGCCCCAGCGGATGCAGCATATCCAGCGAATCAAACTTCTTCCATTCCCAATCTTCGATCCGCGCACTGCCGCTATCCTTCTCCAGATGTTTCACAGACTCATCTGCCGCCGCCACCAGCAATTCATCATAGTTTTTATATATTGCTGGCAGCCATCCCGCCGGCCGCTCGGTCAGCATCCGTTGCAAAAATGCCGTGCTCCGCCATTCGTAGAATTCTGTTTCGTCGCCCAGTACCGGTTGCAATATCAATTTCAGCGCCGCTCGCCGCGTTCCCTCCAAAAACGCAACTACCGTCGAGTCCGCATCCGCAATTCCGTTCCAATCCTGGGAAAGTTCAATAAGCTTTGCGGTCCGCGGATCCTTCGCCGCTGCAATTTTTGCCGCAGGCGCCAGTTGTTCTGCAATAAACACATCCGGGTAACTGTAGGTATCCGCTTGCACCTTCAACATATCCGCAGGCCGCAAGTCGTGGCGGTCGTGCAACAGGTCCCAAATTCGCGCCGTACGGTAGGGTTCTTCCCAGCGGTCCGTCAAATATGGAATGAAATCCTTCCCAACCACCCGCGCATTTGCCGTCACAATCAATCCGTCATCTGGATTCAGCGCCTGCGGCAACTCCTCAAATGGAATGTATCCTTTCCATTCGTACAGATCCGTATCTCCCGGAACCGGAACTTCGCCATGTCCCTTCTTTCGAATTGGTACCCGCGCGGCCATCACATAACCAATATTTCCCGCCACGTCGGCATACACCGCATTCTGTGCCGGCCCCCACACGTTCTTCATAATTTCGCGAAACTCTTTCCAGTTCTGCGCCCTTCCGAGCCGGTTGTAAGTATTTGCCAGTCCGCCCGGTTCCGTGGCCGTCCATCGCAACGCATAACCCGTGCTGCCTTTCTGCCGCATCACTGGACCGTGCCGGGTCACCACAACTTTCAAGTGCTCATCCGGCGAGCCCTTTACGCGAATAATTTCATCGTCAGTCTGCGCTTTCACCCATTTTCCATTTACTTTGTATTCGTCAGGTTGTGCAGGATTAAACGTCTCTATATAAAGGTCCTCTACGTCCGCTCCGTTATTTGTAAATCCCCACGCGATGCGGTCGTTGTGTCCAATCACCACCAGCGGCGCTCCCGGCAGTGTAAATCCTTTCACATTCCATCCCGGGCACGTCAGATGCATTTCATACCAGATCGGCGGAACACTCAATTCCAGGTGCGTATCGTTGGCCAGCATCGGCTTGCCCGTTGCCGTATGCTTTCCGCTCACTACCCAATTGTTGCTGCCCAGCGTATGCCGAATATCGCGCTGCGACTCCCCCACCCACCGCACAATTTCTGGCGCCAAGGCAGAAGTCACATCCGGGAATCCTGGTTGCGGTGACGCGGCGCCCGCTTTCAACACGTCGTCTGGCGTCATATCATCGTCTTCTTCGTCGTTCGGGTCGTTTCCGCTTCGCTGCGAACCATCACCCGGCCGGTCGGGATCGCCAACCACGAAATGATCCATCGCGGCTTCTTGCGAAAATAAATCCTTCGCGCGGTCCGTCCCGACCCGTGCAGTAACCTTTGCGCGATCCAATTCATCTTCCCAGGTGTTCGTCAGCGTCTGGTACATATAGCCGGCAATCGCCAGCGAATCCGCCGGCCGCCACGGCTGCGGCTTGTATTTCAGCAGTGTAAATTCAATCGGAAGTTTATTCTGGTGCTGCTCGATAAATTTGTTCACGCCGCGCGCATACGCCTCCATCGCGGTGCGCGACTCCTCGTCCAGTAAATTCACGTCGCGTTCCGCCGCCCGACCAAATCGCAACAGCCTGAATTGCTTGTCCAGAGGAATTGCCGCGGGTCCCACTATTTCCGAAAGTTGTCCGCGCGCCACTCGCCGCAGCAAATCCATCTGCCACAACCGGTCCTGCGCCATCACATAGCCTTGCGCTTCCGCCATATCCGCAAGCGATGCCGCACGTACGTGCGGAATTCCCCAAACATCACGCTCCACCGTAACTTCGTACTGCAATCCGGGCAGTGAAGTCGTCCCATCGACCTGCGGCAGCGGTCGCACAAACAACCACCAAGCAATCCCGCCCACCACGGCGATCACTAGCGCAAGAATCCATCCAACAATCCGCAGCAAAATGCGCAAAATTATTTCCTCAATGAAACGTAAACAAACAGTTTAGAGTACGCATTCTGACCGCGCAACGCACAACCTCTCGCTCTCGCCATTTTCACAACCTGTCACAGCCATCTCGGCTTGCTCGCATCGCCCCCGCTCGCACCTTGTCGGGGCGCAGCATGTTTACCACCGGACCGCTCGGGGCTGCGCCGCAGCTTGCCCAGCCCCGTGATTCAAGCTGTCTTTTTGTCCTTTCCCGATTCTCAGCATCCCCGCTCCTGCTACAATGCAACAAAGGAGCCTTCCCACGGCATGTTCGTCGTTCGCCTGATCGGCGTACTCTTCCTGGTTGTCCTCAACGGATTTTTCGCCGCCGCAGAATTCTCCCTCGTCGCTGTCCGACTCTCGCGAGTCCGCCAGCTGGTTGCAAAAGGCAACGTTCGCGCCAAGGTCGTCGAATCTCTCGTCGCTGATCTGCACCGCGTCGTCTCTGGCGTCCAGTTGGGAATTACTCTCACCAGCCTGGCCCTCGGCGCACTTGGTGAAGTCACTCTCGCCAACTTCTTCCGCTCGTTGTGGCACGGAGTGCCCGGAACGCGCACTGCCGTACTCGCTCACGCCCTTGCGCTCACTTCCGCTTTCATTCTGTTAACGATATTGCACGTGGTGATCGGCGAATTGGTTCCCAAGACTGTCAGCCTCGCCCGCGCCGAACGCGTCGCCCTGCTCATCGCTCGCCCGTTTCGCTGGTTCTTGACTACGTTCCGCTGGGCCATCGATTTGCTTGACAGCGCCTCCAGCGCTGTCATCCGCGCCATGGGAGTTGCTCCGCAACCAGGCCACGGCGTCGCCCACTCCACTGAGGAATTGCAGATTCAAATTCAGCAAGCTCGCGAACGCGGCCTTCTCGCGGCCAGCGAAGAGCGCGTCATTCTCAGCGCTATCGAACTCGGCCAGGTTCAGGTCCGCGAAATCATGGTGCCGCGCCCGGATATGCACATTCTCCGCATCGAAGCCACCTTCGATGAAGTCATGCGCGCCTTTGCCACCACGCAGCGCTCGCGTATTCCTGTCTATCGCGGCACCTTCGACCACATTCTCGGATTTGTGCACATCAAAGACATACTGTGGGTTCTGGAAAGCCGGGAACGCCGCGTTGCGGAAAATCTTCCGCCTCAGCCCTTCGACTTGCGTCGCGTCTTGCGCGAAGTGCTCATCGTTCCGGAAACCAAGCCGGCCAGCGAATTGCTCGACGAGCTGCGCACTCGCCATACCGGCATGGCGGTGGTGGTTGACGAATTTGGCAGTCTTTTAGGATTAGTAACGCTGGAAGATATTCTTGAACAAGTGGTCGGTGAAATTCACGATGAGTTCGACGTCGTCGAAAAACCTTTGACTCTGGCCGACGGCGCGGTAATTTTTGACGCCGCCCTGAACGTTCGCGATCTGGAAGCGCAGTACGACATCAAGATTCCGGAAGATCCCGCTTACGCCACTGTGGGCGGCTTCGTTCTGGATCAGCTTGGTTTCATTCCCAGTGGTGGCGAAAGTTTCGTTTATGAAAACTTGCGTTTCACTATCGCGGAAATGGACGGCAAACGCGTAGCCCGTGTGAAGATGGAACGCATCAAGCCACCCGCCGCCACAAATAATAACGACTCCGAAACTCCTTCAGGAAAACCCGCCAACTCCGCCGTTTCCCGGTCATAATTTCTTTTCCGATGCTTCGTCATCTCTTCAAGCGTTTTCTGCTTACGTTGCCCGCACTGTGGCTGGTGCTCACGCTCGTTTTTCTGATGATTCACATCGTTCCCGGCGACCCCGTCGAACAGATGCTTGGCGAAGGCGCGGCGCCCGGCGCTGCCGCGCAGTTGCGCCATTCTCTCGGACTCGATCAACCACTTGGCAAACAGTACGGTCACTATCTTTTTGGACTAGTGCGCGGCGACCTCGGGCAATCGTTCAAATTCCAGGCTCCGGTGCGGCAAATTATTTTTGAGCGTTACCCCGCAACTCTTCAGTTGGCGTTTCTTGCTTTGCTTGTCTGCGCCGCCATCGCGATTCCTGCCGGAGTTTTGGCCGCGCATCGCAGAGGTACAACGCCAGATCGCCTCGTCGGCGTTTTCACACTTTTCGGATTGGCCATTCCGAATTTCGCACTCGGTCCACTTTTGATTCTCCTTTTTTCCATCGAAATAGGAGCGTTGCCAGTTTCTGGGCGCAATGGAATCGGCAGCTACGTTTTGCCTGCTGCAACACTCGGCGCAGCACTCGCCGCAATTCTCACTCGCATGGTGCGTGGCGCAATGCTCGAAGAACTTTCCGCCGATTACATCCGCACTGCTCGCGCAAAAGGTCTCAGCACCGCAGCAGTTCTTTTTCGCCACGGCCTACGAAACGCGCTAATTCCCATCATTACTATCCTCGGATTGCAGTTCGGTACTCTGCTCGCCGGAACCATCGTCACCGAAACTATTTTTTCCTGGCCCGGCATAGGACGCCTCACCGTACAAGCTATTTCCGCGCGCGATTATCCGCTGCTGCAGGGCTGCATTCTCGTCATCTCACTCTCCTACGTTCTGGTGAATCTGCTCACCGACGCGATCTACTCGCTTGTTGATCCGCGGGTGCGCATGTCATGACCGTGAACAAAAACATCCGAGATTTTCTGCGGCAAAGCGTGCTCGCCCGTGTGGGATTTTGCGCGGCGCTTTTTCTTTTTCTGGTTGCCTTGCTCGCTCCGCTAATCGCTCCGGGAAATCCTTCTGCGCAGAATCTTCCTGGCCGGCTCGAAGCACCGTGCTTTGCGCACTGGATGGGCACCGACGAACTCGGCCGTGACATCCTTTCCAGAATCATGTACGGTGCGCGCATCTCCCTTACCGTTTCTGTGTGCGTGGTTTTTGGTTGCGGTTCCATCGGCCTCGCGATCGGCACTCTGGCCGGATACTTTGGCGGATGGTGCGATCGCATTGTGAATCTTCTGCTCATCAATTCGTTTTTATCTTTTCCGGGAATTCTGCTGGCAATTGCATTCGCGGCTTTTTTTGGTCCTGGAATCGGCAAAGTGATTCTGGCTTTGATCATCACTGGTTGGGCGGGATATGCGCGGCTGGCGCGCGCGCAAGTTCTGAAAGTAAAGGAACTGGAATTTGCGCTGGCTGCTCGCTCGTTGGGCGCTTCGCACTCCAGAATTATTTTGAAACATTTGCTCCCTAATATTCTTCAGCCGGTCTTGATTCAGGCCACCATTGGAATGGCCGGAGCGATTCTTGCTGAGTCCACGTTAAGTTTTCTCGGTCTGGGCGTTTTAGCTCCGATTCCGAGTTGGGGCGCGATGCTAAACGACGCGCGTGGACATTTGTTTGATGCTCCGCACATGGTGGTGTTTCCTGCGCTGGCTGTCATGACTGCCGTGCTCGCGTTCAATTTACTGGGCGACGCGTGGCGCGACTGGCTCGATCCTCGTACGCGTTCGCAAATGGCTGCTCTCGAATTCTCCAAATAATTTCTGCAAACCCGCAATGCAAAAACTCACGGTGCCGTCAGTGTGACTTGCGTGCCGCGGCCGACGCTGAGGCTTTTTGCGGCGTTTCCGCGGTTGATGCCAATCTCAACGAAGCCGTTGGAGCCGATGTAGGCAAACGGTTCGCCGGGATTTCCCTGGGCAAAGGTGTCGACCAGTTTGCTCACCGAATGTGTGCCCATGGTGATTTGCACCGTCCCGTTTTCGATGGCAGCGGCGGGCAAATCTTCCGGACGAAAATTGGTGATGATATTTCCGAAGCTGTCCACGCGCAGCACCACACCCTTGATTACACCATCCGCCGCTTTTGGCCTGGGCATAGCGAATTTTTTGTAGTCGGTGATTTCTTCGCCCATGGCGGAAGCTTGCGAACCTTTTGCGAGCCATGCGGCCACCGGCGCAAACACGTCTCGTCCATGAAAAGTTTTGCTGACTGGTTCCAAATAATAATGTGCAACGTTGGCGTGGCGCACCAGAATATTTTCTTCACGTTCGTATACCAGGGAAAGAACGCCGTTATCGGGAGCAACAAAATATTGCGTATCGCCAGTGACCAGAAGCGGGCGGCGCTCGGTACCCACTCCCGGATCGACCACGACCACGTGAATGGTGCGGGGAGGGAAGTAGGAATAGGAAGAACCAATGGTCAGCGCGCCATCGAGCAGATCGTAGGGAGTGACATCATGCGAAATGTCCACGATGGTGGCATCCGGATTGATTTTGAGAATGACGCCCTTGAGCGTTCCAACCAGGTGATCATTGGTTCCGTAGTCGGTGGTGAGAGTAATGATAGGCCGTGCTGGCAAATGGTCCTGCCTTCTCTAGAAGAGTGGTAGTTCCGGGACGAGCATCGCGCGAGCCTGGATTGCGGTGCTCTGTACGACGCTAACGAAGGCGGCGTTGGCCGTCAATGAAGCAGCGCGACTTTGCTTCCTAAAAAACATGGGCTGCGTAAAGCCAACGCGGAGATCTCCGTTGCGGGTTTCCCGTTCGCCGTTTTCCGCGGAGCCGCAATCCGGAACAGGAACTATAGTGCCTATTCGGTGGCGTAAGGGGGGCGTACCCCAGGGCACTTTGCGTAAGAATGGCAAACACAGGACTTATTTCTGCAAGAGCGAAAAAGAGCACGGAAGGGGGAGAGGGTGCGATTGAAAAATAAGGAGTTAGAGATTCGAGAGCGAACAGGAAAGAGCAGAAGGAGCAGAAAGAAGGAAAGTGGTCTTCTTTTTAGAGATGCGTACAAGCGCCCTCGCGCAGCTCGGGGCGGGCGCGAAAAGAGTGAAAGATTCAAGAGTGAACAGGAAAGATTGCTGGCTAACCGCGAGTTAGTCCACTTGTGGCGCGCCTCCGGCGCTGAGCGGCGGCCGACTGGGAAGTAGAGCGACGGCGGGATAAACCCGCCGCTACACGAAAAGCGAAGAAGGAAGCCGGGCTGAAGCCCGGCACTACGAAATGCAGGAAACAGCCAAAGAAAAAACCGATTTCAACAGAGATTCCTCGCTTCGCGGACTTGGCTCGGAATCACGGGCGACGGCTGGCCATTGCGAACCGCGAGCAGAAAAGTCAACCCCAAGGGCGGCTTCTACCAAGGAAAGAGCGAGCGAGAGATGAAGTTATTGCGAGACTCTGCCTACAAGGCGATGCGCGTTTCCAGCGATTCATGCTTCATTTTTAGTTGTGGCGCTGGGGCGGTCGAGGCGCGAACCACGAACTCGGCTTCGACGGCTATTTCCGGCTGGTAGTTACCTTGTCCTTCGATTTGGTCGACGAGAGTTTGTGCGGCGATTTGACCCATACGAATCAAAGGCTGTCGTACGGTGGTTAGCGCCGGGTTGGAGAACGCCGCTCCGGGGATATCGTCGAATCCCACCACAGAAACGTCTTCAGGCACGCGTAATCCGGCTTCGCGGAGGGCCCAAATCGCTCCAATAGCGGAAATATCGTTGTAAGCAAACAGCGCAGTGAACGGCGTGCGCCGCGCGAGCAATTCCTTGCCGACCGGGTAGCCGAGGTTGGGCGTAGAATCGGTTCCTTCAATCTGCACGGTCAATTCCGGACGAATGCGGATTCCCAGTTCCTCGGAAACTTCGCAGATTGCCGACCAGCGGCTAGCCGAGTCTGAACTGAAAGGCTGGCCTTTCAGGAATGCGATCTCTTCGTGGCCTAAATTCTTAAGATGTTCGAGGGCCAGACGAACCGCTTTCTTGTGATCCAATATAATGTTGGTGACGCCAGCTACGAGTTGGTGACCAGCAACGGCGACGGTGGGAACGGATGAAGTCTCGGTGACAGAAGTATCGACGGTAATCAGTCCTTCGACGCCACGGGAAAGAAGCAGTTGCGAATAGCTGGCCATCAATTTGGGGTCGTGGCGGTGCACCACCGTCAAAAAGAAGAAGTTGCGTTGTTGCAGGTAATGCTCGATTCCATTGATCACCTGCGAGCCGTAGTCATCGCCGATTTGTGACGCAATCACGCCGATGGTGAATGTTCGCTTGAGGCGCAGCGTGCGCGCAAAAAAGTTGGGTCGGTAATTGAGCTCACGCGCCGCTTGCAAAATGCGCTCTTTAGTGTGCTCAGGTATGGAGCGGGCCGCCGCCGAGTTGTTCAAAGCTGCTGAAACGGTCCCCGGCGTCAGGCCGAGATGATCGGCGATGGTCTTCAGTGTGACTTTTTGCGGTGCTTTCCTTTTTTCCAGCGTGGTCATCCGGAGATCCTCCACGGAACTTTTCGCGACCGAACTTTACACGTTCGACTCGACGGATACGATTTCGACGAGGTTATGAGAATAAAATCCCTAAGTCGAACCCTGTTTGGGTTCGAGGAGCGTCCGCGCGTGTGGGGCGTGTCCGTTAACGCCAAAAATCGCATATTGGTAGATTCCACCATTTATCATATTTCTGAGACCGATGCCAAGGTCGACCGCTGCAAGTTCATAAAAATAAAGGCCTGCCGAAGAAGACAATTTATTGACAGAACTCCAGCGCCTCCCAAAAACCATACGCGCGGGCGGCGGCTAGAATAACATTATTTTTCTTAAGAATATCAATATTTTCGCTTGACAAGAGGTAGCGCTACAGTGATATATAGCCCCTAGTAGAAAACCACTACTTTTGATGGTTTAGGGGATTGGGTCCTTGGTCTTAACTGATTCTTGATTGGGGTGGCATCGCGACAAGCGATTCTGTGCGAGTTGTTTCCGCGTGGGATTTAGAGTCGCGGCGCTGGGTGAAAAAATACTTCTCGAGGTGTACTGGAATGAAGAATCAAAACTGCAAAGCGAACACCGCCGGTGGAATGCTGAGCGTTGCTGGGGGGATGTGGCGCTCGGTAATAGCGGCGGTTCTCCTTCTGTGTTTGGTTGTGTTGCTTAGTTCAACCGCGCTTTTCGCGCAGAACTATGCAGGCAGTATCAGCGGTACGGTGACTGATCCTTCAGGGTCCGCCGTTCCTGGCGCAAGCGTCACCGTTGTAAACGTCGGCACGAACGCAACGTATTCGGCGACCACGTCCGATTTGGGGGCGTTCAGCGTGCAGCAAGTCCCAGTAGGAACTTATGAAGTGCGCATTAAAGTTGGCAACTTCAAAGAGTACATCGCAAAAAATGTTGAAGTTCACACCTCTACCGTCACCGAAGTGAATGCCCAGCTTGCTATGGGATCTTCATCTGAAACCGTGACTGTCGAAGCGACGGACGTTCAAGTGCAGACGACATCGGCTGCGGTCGGCGAAGTGGTCGAAGGGCAGCAAGTCCGCGAACTGCCGCTGAACGGCGAAAACTTCATGCAGCTGGTCACTCTTTCACCCGGCGTTTCGACGGCGCAGGACTTTAACGGCCGCGACAAAGGTCTCGGCGGAGGCAGCAACTTCTCCGTGAACGGAAACCCATACACCAATAACCTTTTCCTGGTGGATGGCGTGAATAACAATGACCTCGGTTCGAATCGCACCATCCTTGTATATCCGTCCGTGGACGCTATTGCTGAATTCAAAATGCTCCGTAACTCCTACGGCGCGGAGTATGGCCAGGCTTCCGGAGCGATCATCAGCATTAACACTCGTTCGGGCGAGAATCAGTTCCATGGTGGTGTGTTCTATGCAGGCCGCAACGACGCTCTGGATGCACCTACCTGGTTTGACAATCACAATGCTACCGGCAAAGGCGTCCTTCATCGCCACGACTACGGCTATAACTTCAGCGGTCCAATAAAGAAGGACAAACTCTTCTTTTGGTGGAACCAGGAATGGAACAAGGAAACCCGTGGACAGTCCTTTGCGGCTTGCGTTGCCACTGCCCTTGAGAAGCAGGGCGATTTCAGCCAGGGCACGAGCTGCGGCGCAGCGGTACCCAACTTCGCCAATGTGCCTGCGTCGGAGCTCGCGGGTCCCTTGAAGCTGGCGTCCGTGGACACCGCGGGCAACTTGCTGGCGAACTTTTATCCTGACCCGAATCGGCCGACTGATGCGAACGGTAACAACTGGGCGGCCAGCGAACCAAGAAAAGAGAATTGGCGCGAAGAGAACGTTCGCGGCGACTACGACATCACGACGAAACATCGCATCACGTTCCGGTACACCAAGGATACTTGGGTAGAGCCGGCGCCGAACGGCGGCGCATTCTGGGGCGATTCCTTCTTTCCAAACGTTACCTCCGATTGGAGCCAGCCCTCACGCAGCATCATGGCTGGTTTGCGTTCGCAACTCAGCGACACTCTGATCAACGACATCCACTTTGGCTGGGGCTATAACGCCATCATTACTACGCTGAATGGCGCGAATAAGGGCGTTGTCGGCCAACTCGAAACTGCGCTGCCGAATGTTTGGGGCACCACCAAAGATGCTGGGGCCTTGCCGGAAGTCGGATGGGGCGGATGGGGCGGATTGACCCCATATGGCTCCTCGCAGACCATTTGGAATATCGCTCCGTACGGTAATCATGAAGACCTCTACACCATTCAGGACAACCTGGCCAAAGTGCACGGGAACCACACATTCAAAGTGGGCGGTTTCTGGAGCAGCAACGCGAAAATCGAAGATAACAATGGCGGTACGGACCGACCATCGATCCAGCCTTTCGATGGTGCGGTAGCCTCGTTCGACAAGAAGACATGTCCAACATGCACTGGAATCGCCACCGGAAACCCGCTGGCCAACATTCTATTGCCGGGCGATCCGGCCGCAGCTTCCCCTCAGATGTTCAAAATATCGGAAAACAGCATCAACGCTACCGGCCGCGACGTTTGGCACGATTTCGAATGGTACTTGGCGGATAGCTGGAAGATCAGGAGAAACCTCACACTAGAACTGGGCTTCCGCTGGTCTTTCTTCCGCGAACCCTATTCAGAAACCAACCAACAATCCAGCTGGAGCTTTGCCAACTGGAGCTCTGCCGAAGCTACTGCGAATCCTAGCGATGCGTGCAACGGCATCATCATTGTGCCAGGAACACACCCCTGCCAAGATGCTGTAACCCAGCTGGGCGGTCTCTTGGCACTCTCCAATGGCACGCCGGGTCCCAATCGGGCGCTCGTGAACAACAACAATCACGCCATCGCACCTCGGATCGGAATCGCATGGGATCCGAAGGGCGATGGGAAGACCGCAGTTCGTGTCGGAGTTGGACAGTTTTATCAGCGGGAGCTGGTGGGCGTCGTTCGCACTCTTTCCGGTAACGCACCGTTTGTTATCAACGCAACCGTCAATCGAACTTTGGACACTGCGCCGCCTCTTAGCAGCAGCCTCACGGTATCGCCGAGTGCTGCTAAGGATCCTCGCGCTGTCGAGCCGAATAGCTGGCAATGGAACGTCTCCGTCGAGCGGGAATTGGCTCGCAATACCGCTCTGGAACTCGGTTATGTGGGCAACACCGGGATCCACCTAACTTCCATGCAGGATGCGAACCCTGTTCCCCAGTCGGATTGGGCGCTCTCAGCGATGGGAGCGAACGGAAACACCGGATTGCGGAACGCCACAAACTTCGGACAGATTGGTGAGTTTGCCAGAAGGGGTCATGCAAGCTATCATTCCTTGCAGGCCCTTTTCCGCACGCGGACCAGCAACAACTCGTCGTTCCAAGCGGCTTACACCTACTCCCATTCTGTCGGCGACGTCGAGCTGGATAACTCCTCTGGAGGTATCAACCAAGAGGCAACTACAGACCAGACCCGGCCTTTCCTAGACAAGGGAAACACCAACATCAACCGTCCGCATATCTTCGTCGCGAATGAGGTGTTCTTTCTTCCCAAACTGATCAATAAGGGTGCATTCATTCAGAATACGGTTGGAGGATGGGAACTGAACAGCATCATTACCGTTGAGACGGGCGCCTCGCTTAGCGTCTTCTCCAGCGGCGCTGCGGGTGCATCCATTAATTATGTTGATGCCAAGACCGGTCTGCCAGTCGCGGTTAGCAGCCACTTGAATTCGCTCATCGGTACAGGCTTCAACTCCAATAACAGGCCGCTTGCGACTGGTATTAGTTGCAACTCGGGCACGGGCGGAAACCAGGTCCTGAATTCCGCTGCGTTTACTCTGGTTGGCTATCACCTGGGAACAGCCGATCCGGCAATGGCAGCCCGCGGTTCCTGCTATGGTCCGGCTACCAGAACTTTTGACTTCCAGTTGGTCAAGAATTGGTACGTTAAAGAACGACTGCGCATTAAGTTCAGCGTAGACCTCTTTAATATCTTCAACCACCCCAATTTCAGCACCAACGGATTGGCTAATGGGTATACCCCGGGCGGCCTTCACTGCAACGATGCTGTCGGACCCTGCGGATTGTCGGTTACGAATACCGCAGCAAATGGCGTAGTCGCTACCCCCGACCTGACAAACAATGTTGTAACTTCGCAAGCCGGAGTCGGCAACTTTGGCCAGACCTTTGGCAATATTGCCGGACACGAAAGCCGTGAAATTCAATACGGCTTGAAGTTCACGTTCTGACGACCGCTTTTCCCTAAGCGTTCGTACACCCCAACGGCGGGGCTTGTTATACTGAGCCCCGCCGTTTATTTTTTGCATCCCAGTTTTTGGAAAGGGGATCACAGGATTCCGCCGCGTGATTTTAGCTCCGCACATCTCTAGTTCTCAGGTAGCCACTAGCCGGTACGGCGCTCGCTGCTCCCCAAAGGGTCGAATGCGCGTTTGGGCTCTCTGCATGCGTAATGGTGGGCTTCTCGTTACGGCGGCGTTTCTTTCGCTCGCTGCAATGGCCCACGCGCCTCTTAAACAGTCTCCGTCTCACCGAACTGCCGCCGCTACGAAGCCGAACTCTGGCCCCGCGTCGACCGATGACGAACTCCTGCGGCGCGTGGCTGCCGCTGCTGCCGCGCGCGCTTCCGCCGATCCTTTGGCGGCTTCTCAGGCGAACAAACGCGTGATCTCACTGGCTCTCCGTCAGATTGCCAAGCTGCACATGATTCTCGGCGCGTATCCTCAGTCCATCGCTCTTTATCAGCGCTCCCTGGATTTCGAAGAAGTGCCCGACGTTCACGCGGACCTGGCGGTGGCTGAGGTCGGCGCGAAGCGTCTGGACGACGCCTTGTTGGAGGCCAATAGAGCCTTCGCCGGCAATGCTTCAGATGCGCGCGCGCTTACCATCCGTGGGCGAGTCTTCATGGCTAAGAGGCAATTTCGCGAGGCCTCGGAAGCTCTGGCTGCCGCCACTCGCAATAATCCCGACATCGAAACTCTCTATTCTCTTGGCATCAGTTATCTCTCGACCAACGACCCTGCCGACAAACCAAAAGCCGCCGCAACATTTGAACGCATGATAGCAACCGCCGGCGATAGCAGTTCGCTGCACGTTCTTTTCGGCCGAGCTTACCGAGATGCGAACGACATGCCTGGAGCGATCCACGAATTCGAACGCGCGGTTGCCCTCGACACGGCCACACCGCACGCGCACTATTTCCTGGCTCTGGCGCACCTGGCTGTAAACGAATGGAAACCGACCCCTGAGGTTCGCAGGGAGTTTCTGAAGGAACTCGAGTTTCACCCGCGGGACTACCTGGCGAATTATTTAATGGGGTTCATCGCTTCGAATGACCGGGACTACGCGACTTCTGACCACTACCTGAGAACGGCTGCGCAGGTGGGAGCGGCATGGCCGGAACCCTGGCTGTACCTCGGAATCAATGCCTACGCGCAAGATGATGCCACCCATGCCGAGGAATATTTCCGCAAGGCAATCAAACTGACCGGTTCTGACGAATCGCGCTCCAATTTTCAGATTCGCCGAGCGTACGTAACACTGGGGCGACTACTCGCATCCTCTGGGCGCGCGCAGGAAGGCGAGGTCTTTCTCGGTAAAGCCCGTGACCTGCAGAAAAAGACCATGGAACTGGCCCAGCAACACATCTCGTCCGTGATTACCGAAGGCGGCGGCACGATGGCCGCCGTGGTGCCGCTCGATACCTCACGCGAGTCCGAGGCTGCGCCTCCGCTCCCCACAAATATCGATCCTTTCGCGCGCGTCGATGCATCAACGTTCTCCGAAACTTCGTTGACGGCAAAGCAGCGCGAAGCAATCGCCGCCAAGGAAAAACAATTGCGTGCAATTCTCGGGCTGGGCTTCAACGATCTGGCTACTTCTGAGGCCGTACGTGGCGAATATCTCGCGGCCCTTGGCCGTTACCAGGAAGCAGAGCAATGGGATCCCACAATCCCGGGCCTGTACCGCAATCTCGGCGCCGCCGCCTTTCGCGTACAAAACTATCCGGAGGCGATCCGGGCACTCTCGCATGTGGAGGCTGAATCGCCAACAGACGCGCCAGTTCGCGCAATGCTGGGCACCGCATACTTCGCGAGCGATGATTTTGCGAACGCCGTGAAAGCCATTTCACCTCTGGGCGAGCGGGCCATCCGCGACCCTGTTCTCGGTTATACCTGGGCTGCTTCGCTGGTGCGTCTTGGAGATCTAAAACCGGCTGCGCGCCTGCTACAGGAAGCGGAAAGAAATCAGCTTCCTCCAGACACGGTAATGCTGATAGGGAAGCTGTGGACGGACATTGGCGATTTCAACCGCGCTGTCGAATCGTTTCACAAAGCGTTATCGTTGAATCCAGCCGTCTTTCGCGCGCACTATTTTGCCGGCGTCGCGTACACACAATGGCAGAAGCAGCCCGAAGCCATCGAAGAGTTTCGCACGCAGCTGGCGTTGACGCCGGAGGATCCAGAAACCAAAAACAATTTGGGTTATGTACTTATGGAGCAGGGAAAATCAGCGGATGCCGAACCACTGTTTCGGGAAGTGCTGCAGAATCGTCCCGGCAACGGCATGGCGCAATATCAGCTGGGCAAAATTTTGCTGGATCGCAACGATGTTCGTGGCGCGACTGAATATCTGGAAGGCGCGGCACGCGCACTGCCCGGTGCGGACTACGTGCACTATCAACTGCAAGCTGCATATCGCAAGGCCGCTCGCGTCGAGGACGCGGATCGCGAACTACAAATTTACAAAGAGCTAAAAGCGAAAAATCGTGAGCTGACCATTCCGCGTCCGATGGAACGACCATAACGGGTTTCAGGGTTTGTACTTACAAACCCTGAGATGAATACGATCACTCGCTAGCGTCGATTGAAAGCACCCTGCGCAGGGGCGAACAGAACTGCGCCGGTCGCTGAAGAATCGACCAATGCGATACCAGCACAACCAGCACAACGCGTTCGAGTCGAAACCAGACCGCGTTCCACGATACAATTAAAGGCTATGATTTCGATTAACAATATATCTATGCGGTATGGCGCCCGGGTGCTGTTTGATGACGTCACGACGACGTTTATGGCCGGGCGGCGGTATGCGATCACCGGGCCGAACGGCGCGGGCAAATCGACTTTGATGAAAATTCTGACCGGCGAAATCGAACCGACCAAGGGCAATGTTTCGCGGCCGAAAAAAATCGGCGTGTTGCGGCAGGACCAGTTCGCGTTTGACGATTTTCGCGTAATCGACACGGTGATCATGGGGTACGCGGCGCTGTGGGCGGTGCTGCAAGAGCGGGAAATGTTGTATGCCAAGCCGCACGACGAGCTCACCGATGCGGATGGCATGCGGCTCGGCGAACTGGAAGGCATTGTCGGCGAAGAAGGCGGCTACACAGCCGAAGCTGACGCGGCGATTTTGCTGGACGGGTTGGATGTGCCGTCGGAGCTGCACGAACGCAAGATGAGCGAGCTGCAGGGCGGGCAAAAGGTGCGCGTACTGCTGGCGCAAGCGTTGTTCGGAACTCCGGCAGCGCTGCTGCTGGACGAGCCTACCAACTATTTGGACCTGGATTCGGTGCATTGGCTGCAGGATTATCTGAACGCTTATGAAGGCGTGCTGATCGTGATTTCGCACGACCGGCACTTTTTGAACAGCGTTTGCACGCACGTTGCGGACATCGATTACGAGTCGGTCCTTATGTATGTCGGCGGATACGACGACATGGTGATGGCCAAGACGTCGGTGCGTTCGCGGATTGAATCGGAAAACGCGCAGCGCGAAAAGAAAATTGAGAGGTTGCAGGACTTCATCGCGCGCTTTGGAGCGGGCACGCGGTCCGCGCAAGCGACTTCGCGCAAAAAGGAAATCGAACGTTTGCAAACTACGGTGCTCGCGCGTTCGAACATCGCACGTCCGTACATTAATTTTGTCATGAAAAAGCCGTCGGGGCGGCATCCGCTGGAATTCAAGACCCTGCGCAAGTCCTACGGCGATTTGAAAGTAATCGATGGATTCTCGGCAAACCTGGAACGTGGAGAAAAGATTGCTTTGCTGGGGCGCAACGGCGCTGGCAAAACAACTTTGATCCGTTCGCTGATTCGCAACGCACCTGGATTTATTGACGAACCAGATCGGCATTTCGGCGTGGACGGCGGTACGGTGCGCTGGGGGCATGAAGTTGCTGTCGGTTATTTTGGCCAAGAGCACACGCTGGAAAAAGACAACGATTTGACGGTAATCGAATGGCTGGCGCAGTGGGACACTTTGGCCGGTCAGCAGGAGTTGCGCGGGCTGCTGGGACAGATGCTCTTCAGCGGCGACGATGTAACCAAGCCGATTCGCGCGCTTTCTGGAGGTGAAACGGCGCGCATTCTTTTTTGCCGTTTGATGCTGCAGAAGCCGAATTTTCTGGTGTTCGACGAACCCACCAACCACTTGGATTTGGAATCCATCAACGCCTTGAATATTTCGCTGCAGAAATTCGAAGGTACAGTGTTGCTGGTGACTCACGACCACGATGTGATCGACGAGGTGGCTACGCGCCTGTGGTACTTCGATCACGGCCACGTCGAAGATTTCAAGGGACCGTACGAGGAGTTCCTGCTACAGCAGCAACGCAAGGCGGCGCTGGCTACCGTGCGGCGATAGCGGCTGTATGCAAGATGAAGGTTTCATTTGCAGATAGAGACGAAAGTTCCTGAATCACCGAGCTGTTATACTGAATTTCGTCACTTTTATTTCTGTGTACGCCAACAAATGTTTACTGACAGGAGTGCTCTGGCCCTGGTGAACTTTTGAACCTGCCCGCGATCGCCAAGTGTTTACGAGCTGCGGCTTTACTTGTGTTGTCCGCTCAGGTGAGCTTAGCGCAAGAATCGCATCCAAAGCCGCCGCCTCCTCCTCCCGGCGCGAAGGCCGTGAAATGTGCGGGCCGCGAAGTTCCGCAGTTCACCGATATCACCAGTAAAACCGGGATTCATTTCGACCACGTTTCCTCGAGCGACAGCAAGTACGTGGTTGAGTCCATGAGCGGCGGAGTTCTGCTGATTGATTACGATCGTGACGGCTATCCGGATATTTATTTCACGAATGCGCCGACGGTGGCTATGGCGATCAAGGGGCAAACCGCGCAGGGAGCGCTATACCGCAATAATCACGACGGAACTTTTACCGACGTAACGGAAAAGGCCGGGCTTGCCACGCCGTGTTTCGCGATGGGCGGAGCGGTGGGCGACTACAACAACGATGGCTGGCCGGATATTTATTTGACCTGCCTGGGCGGAAACAAACTCTATAAGAATAATGGCGACGGTACTTTCACTGACGTGACTAAGCGGGCGGGCATCGCCGACGGGCGATGGTCCACCGGCGCGGCGTTCGGCGATTATGATAGCGATGGCAATCTTGATCTGATGGTCACCAACTACGTGGATTTTCATCTTAACGATCTGCCGGGATTTGGCACCGCGCCGAACTGCAAGTATCGCGGAATCGACGTGCAATGTGGGCCGCGCGGATTGAAGGGCGCTGGCGATGCGCTTTTTCACAACAACGGCGACGGAACGTTCACTGATGTTTCTAAGGCAGCCGGTGTGGACGATCCCAATGGCTATTACGGGATGTCCGTGATTTTCTCCGATTTTAATAATACTGGGCGGCCGGATATTTATATTGCGAACGATTCGACGCCAAAGTTTTTGTACAAGAACCTTGGCAACGGAAAATTTCAAGAGATCGGCTTGGAATCAGGCACCGCCGTGAGCGAAGACGGCTCGGAACAGGCTTCCATGGGCATTGCGGTCGGCGACTATCTGCATACCGGATTCCAATCGTTGTACGTTACGAATTTTTCCGATGAATACAGCAATCTGTTTCGCAATGACGGCGAGTGGAGTTTTTCCGACGTCTCATACAAATCGGGAGTGGCGCTGCCTTCGCTTCCGTATGTGAAGTGGGGAACGGTGTTTTTTGACGCTGACAACGACGGCTGGCTCGATCTGATCGTTGTCGGAGGACATGTTTATCCGCAAGTGGATACTCTGCCTTCCGGCGCGCGCTACAGAGAGCCGAAAGTTCTGCAGCTAAATCAAAAAGATGGAACGTTTTGCGACGCCAGCGATCAGGCTGGGCCGGACTTGCGGATTCCGCGGGTATCGCGCGGAGTCGCGGCGGGCGATCTCTTCAATGACGGCAATGTGGATCTGGTTATTGAAGACCTCGCTGGCTCGCCGATGATATTACAGAACAGCGGAATCGCTGGAAGACATTGGGTAAGTTTTGAACTGCAAGGCACGAAGAGCAATCGTCTGGCGATTGGCGCGCGGTTGAAGATTGTTGCCGGTGGCATGACGCAAACCGAAGAGATCCACAGTGGAGGAAGTTATCTTTCGCAGAACGATTTGCGAGTGCATTTCGGGCTGAACACAGCCAAGAAAATCGATAGCGTGGAGATTCGTTGGCCTTCCGGGAAAATCGAGACGCTGAAGAACCTGGATGCTGATAAATTTTACTCAGTGCTGGAAGGGCAGGGAATTGTGCCTGCGGAAAAGATTCGGCCATCGGCAGTTGCCGCCAAGTACTGAATCGAAGAGAGATTCCTCGCTCCGCTCGGAATGGCGAGCTTTCGGCTCACCGCTCTTAACGCCTATCAATGCCAGCAACGATTAGCTTTTCTTTTCTGCTGGTTTCGTTTCCGCTACTTTTGGTTCTGCGGGTTTTGCTTCAGGGTGCTTTACTTCGCCGTAGCGGGAGGCGAGCCAAGCGCGGACTTCGGACGGGTAATATTTGAACGGGCCATTGCCGCCGCGATAAGCGATCTTGCCATTTTCATCAATGATGTAGAGGCGTTCCGGCCACGCGGCATAAGCGTCGTTGGCGGCGTTATTCATGTCATCGACGCCGAAGGGAACCGGATACTTGTAACGTTTCGTAAAATCGTTGGCGATGGCCAGGCGGTCAGAGAGATTCCGCGGCTGCGCGTAGCAAACATCGTCTTTGATGTTGGATTTCATCTGCCACTCGTCGGTGGGATGGGCTTCGCGAACGTATACGGTCAGAAAATCAGCGTGATCCTTGTAATCATTGAAAATGCTGACGATGTCGCCGACCTGGCGACGGAACGGCGGTCAGGTGAAGCTGCCGAAAACCAGGACTAGAGGCTTGGCGCCAGCTCGTTCGCGAATGTGAAACGTGTCGGTGCCATTTAGCGCAAAAAGTTTGGCGTCAGGCGCGCCATCACCTTGTCTCAGGTTGCCGCGATGCATATGCGGGAGGGCGTAGCGCACCATGTATAGAGCGTCTTTGGGGCCGCCGGCCATCACCGAAAGCGCCACGAACGCGATGACCAGCAACGCACCCAGGCTGATGCCAATCCACATGGAGATTTTCTTCACCTTCGAGGATCCTCGCCAAACAAACTCAAATAAACGAAACTTGCGCTAGAAAATATCAGCCTCATCCCGCCGCGGACATAGTGCTTTTGTACTAGCGATCGGTCTTGCGACGATTTTGCAGGGCGATGTTTTCGCCCTTGATGAGCTCTTCTCTGTGTTGTTGATAACGGGCAAGCGCCTGCTCAATGATGGTCAGCGCAGCGTACGCGGGACGAATATCCTCCACTTGCACCTGTTTGCCTTCCAGTTGTTTGTAGTCCTGAAAGAAACGCCGCAGTACTAGCAAACGATGCCCAGGCAGGTCGCGAGCTTCCAGATATTCGCTAAATTCCGGGTCGTTGGTAGCCACGGCGATGATTTTGTCGTCGGACGCGCCAGAATCCACCATGGTCATAACTCCGATGGCACGAGCCTTAATTAGGGCCAGCGGCTGCACCGGTTCCTGGCAGAGAACCAGCACATCGAGGGGATCGTTGTCTTCGGCGTAGGTCTGCGGAATGAAACCGTAATTCGCGGGATAGAAAACCGCCGAATGAATAATACGATCGACTTTGAGCAAGCCAGTGGGTTTATCCAATTCGTATTTGACGTTGGAACCGAGCGGGATTTCGATGACCGCCTGAAAATCGCGGGGAACATCCTTGCCAGGAGAAACATCATGCCATGCGTGAATCACGGTCGGAGGCCTCGTGGGTGGAGGAGAAAGAAACATTATCGCCCGAAGCGGCGACCGGTGGCCAGCGACCAAGAAAGGCTACAGAAAAGAAGTGCCCCACCCTTTTGCGCCGATTGCGCCAGGATGGGGCACACAGTGCTTGCAGCGTCGAAGCCAGCAAGTTACTTCAAGTTGGTGTTGTTTTCTTCTTGCAAGACCAGGCTGGCTTTGCCGATGCCGACTTTTGTGCTGGTCGCATAGCCTGCCAGAGTGCCCGAGGAGCACGCGATCACGGCGCCGGTATTGTCGCGGCAGTCCACAGAGCCTTCCGCCCACACTTGGACGTTGTGGAGCGTCGCGTTAAGAGGCCCGGCAAAGAAGTTGAAATGATTTGCGTTCTTGGTGGCCTGGAAAAGCTCGATGGTGATGCTATCGGTGGCGACGCCGGTGTTCAGCGTGACGCCAAGGGCCTGGAGCCGGTCGCAATACACTACCTGCCCGGGCACCATGGGATTCCCGTCAACATTGACGGTGACTTTGACACTCGCTCGTGAGCTGCTGGAGTTCTTGCCGCCACCGCTGGTAGCGGTCGTGCTTGTGTAGGTCCAGAGCACGCATTCCATGGACACGCCTGCGAGAATGCTTCCCACGTTCGAGGTCTTGAGCTGACCGGAAAACAGCAGGGTCGGCGAGAACATGTCGGCTACAGTCACGCCATTCTGAGTGGAACCGTAATAGGCCTGAGCAGAAGAAGCGCTTTGCCCGTAAGCAGCAGGGCTAAGGGCCGGAGCCAGGGTAAAGAGAATTACAGCTGTTACCGAGAATAGTTTCTGCCTGAGAGAATGCACAGCCAGATCTGATTGTTTCATTATGTCTCCCTCCGATTGGGACACCGTCGCAGGGCCGGGGCATGCAGATAGTGCGACGTCGGCAAGTCGCGGGCTACTGGCCCGAGGACCAGTCTTAGGTCAGTGGCCACAGAATCCGTAAGGCAAAGGAAATTGCTACTTGGCGATTGAAGCCGAAGTCATCGGAAGAGGAAAGCGGGGACGTTGCCGCGTAAAACGCGGAAAGTATCGGCCAAGCCTATTTGGCGAAAAATCGCGAAGCCGGAAGGCTGTCGCCGCCCTCCGGCTTTTGCACATTTCTGTAGGGATTGAGCCGACGCTAGCGTGAACTGGTTGCTGCCGCCGACCGCACGTTGTGTTCCGAGGAATTCTCCACTGGAAGCGTTTGTACGACGGGGTTGCCGTTAAGAAGCGGGCTCATCTTCGCGGCGATTTCCGGGAACACGCCGTTGTCATAATTTTCAACATCGGAGCGATTCTTCCAGAGCGTGGTGCTGGAGAATTGTCCCGAATTGGGATCAAGCGCTTCGATGTTCTCGACGAATCCATGTTGCGACTGGATCTTTGGCAACAGCGTATTGTTCAGCAGCGTACGGAATTCACTGACCTTCGATGGGGTAACCGTGCAAGTGACGATACGAGCGATCATGAGATGCCTCCTATGACGATGTAGGTTTGAGTCGAGCCGTGGGGGGTGGAAACTCGGGGCTAAGGACAACGGCAACGCTAGCGCCGTGCGAGAATGTGGTCAAGCATCTTTTTTAAATTGATCTGGAACATTGCTAAAATCTAACGCGATGCGTTGACACAATAGAGGGCGAACGTTATCGTGCCGGACGCGATTCTTTGGCGCATCGATATACGGGAGCGAGTTGATGAGCAAATGCTGGCGGCGTGGAATGGTCTTTTCCGCAATGTGTGCTGCACTTGTGTTGTTGGGCGGAGGATATCGCGCCTGCGCTCAGGAGCCGGACGAAGACGCGAAATCCGCTGCCGGAATTCGCGCGCATTACACGAAATACGAGTTTCGCATTCCGATGCGCGATGGCGAACGGTTGTTCACAGCGGTTTACGTTCCCAAGGATGCTTCGCCCACCAAGACTTATCCGTTTCTGATGGAACGGACGCCGTACAGCGTTGCGCCGTACGGAGCCGACAACTACCCCAAGCACTTGGGTCCGGCGCCGAGCTTCGTGGCCGATGGATTTATTTTTGTGTATCAGGACGTGCGCGGACGCTTTCAAAGTGACGGAACTTTTATCGAGATGACGCCGCACAAAGATCGCAAAAAAGACGCCAAGGATGTGGATGAAAGTACCGACACCTACGACACCATCGACTGGCTGCTGAAGAATGTGGCGAACAACAACGGCAAAGCGGGCATTTACGGAATTTCTTATCCGGGATTTTATGTTGCAGCCGGAATGCCGGATACCCATCCGGCATTGAAAGCGTGTTCGCCGCAAGCGCCGGTAACGGACCTTTATATGGGTGATGACGCGTACCACAACGGCGCGTTCATGCTCGAAGCCAACTTCGGCTTTTATGTAATCTTCAAGCCGCGCGCCGGCCTGGAATATCCGCCGAAAGACTGGAAGGATTGGGACACTTTCGACTATGGCACGAATGATGGCTACGACTTTTACCTGTCGATGGGGCCGCTTTCGAACGCCAAGAAACTTTATCTCAAAGACAGCAATGTTTATTGGGACGACCAGGTGCAACATCCCAATTACGACGAATTCTGGAAGGTTCGCGATATTTCCGCGCACATGAAGAACGTGCATTGCGCCGTGATGACAGTCGGCGGGCTTTTTGACGCCGAAGACTTGCAAGGCCCTTACAAAATTTTTCATTCCGTCGCGACGATGAGCCCGAACACTCCAAACCATCTGGTTGAAGGACCGTGGGTACACGGCGGCTGGGCCCGCGGCAAAGGCGATCACCTGGGCCCTGTGAGATTTGCCGGCGATAATTCAGCGTATTTCAACGATCAGGTACTCTTGCCGTTTTTTCAGCAATATGTAAAGGGTGCGCCCGACGCAAAGCTGCCCACTGCGCTGGTTTTTGAAACGGGAACGAATGTCTGGCGGCGCTACGATTCGTGGCCGCCGAAAAATACTCAGGCCAAGACGCTATACTTTCACGCAAGCGGAAAACTTTCCTTCGAGCCGGCAAGAGAAAATTCCGGCTACGATGAATACGTCAGCGACCCGAGTCACCCGATTCCGTTCGTTGAAACGCAAAGCACCGACGTGCCGCAATTCTATATGGCTGGGGACCAGCGTTTCGCGGCAAAGCGCCCCGACGTGCAGGTCTATCAAACCGATCCGCTGGAGCAGGACGTTACGGTCGCCGGTTCGGCTTCTCCAAGGTTGTGGGTTTCCAGTTCCGGCACCGATTCGGATTTTGATGTGAAGTTGATCGACGTTTATCCCATGGACTATCCCAATCCCGATCCGAATCCCAGAGACATGCACATGGGTGGATACCAACAATTGGTTCGCGGCGAGCCGTTCCGCGCGAAATTCCGGCATAGTTTTGAAAAGGCGGAGCCGCTTGAACCCAACAAACCGACCGCGATTAATTTCGACTTGCCCAGCATCAATCACACGTTCCGGCGCGGGCATCGCATCATGGTGCAGATCCAGAGCACCTGGTTTCCGCTGGTGGACCGCAATCCGCAACGATTCGAAGATATACCTGACGCCAAGCCAGAAGACTTTCAGAAAGCTAGCCAGCGCGTTTATCGTGGCGGTGAACACAGCTCGGCGATTGTGCTGCCCGTACTAAAATGAAGATTGGCGGCGGAGATTGCGGGTAAGCTTCGAATGACGATGAAGATCGTGCATTTTTCATCGCAAGAAGAATTTCGCAAGTGGCTGGTGAAAAACCATGCTGCCGCGAGCGAGCTATTCGTAGGTTTCCACAAAAAATCCTCGGGGAAGCAGGGCGCTACGTATTCCGAAGCGCTTGATGAAGCTCTTTGTTTTGGCTGGATTGACGGCGTGCGGCGCTCCGTGAACGCTGAAAGTTATGTGATCCGCTTCACTCCGCGCAAATCGAAGAGTATCTGGAGCCTGGTGAATGTCCGCCACGTGGAGCGTTTGCAGAAGGCCGGGAAAATGGCGGAGCCGGGGTTGAAAGCCTTCGCGGCGCGCAAAAAACACCGTACCGGAATTTACTCTTTCGAACAGAAGCGGCCAGGACTTAGCGCGGAATACAAAAAACTTTTCAGCGCCAACACGCGTGCGTGGGAATTCTTTGCGGAGCAGGCTCCGTGGTACCAGCGAACCGCCGGGTATTGGGTCAGCAGCGCTAAGCAGGAAGAAACCCGAATGCGACGTCTTGCGAAGCTTATGGAAGTCTCTGCAAATGGCCGGCGTCTGGATCAACTGACGCCAAAAGCAGCGCGAAAATCGCCTACGTAGGCGGAACAGCCACAGGCGAATGCGGCTTGTTGTACAGGGTTAAGCCCGCTAGGCGCGTGCTTTATCAATCATTTCTTCCCAGATACCCTTGGACCTGAGGATCAGCTCGATCAATTCGCGAGCCGCGCCTTTGCCGCCGTTCCGGACCGTGGTGTAGTGCGCGACGCTCTTCACTTCGTCCACAGCATCGCCGACCGCAACTGCAAGGCCCACGCGCTTCATTACCGTCAAGTCCGGCAAATCATCGCCCAGGTAGGCGACTTCGTTTTCCTCGACGCCGGCTTTTTTTAATATTTCTTCATACGCGGCAATTTTCTGCGGTTGTTTCTCGTATACAAATTCCACACCCATCTCTTTCATGCGCCGCCGCAACGCCGCGCTTTCCCGCCCCGTAATCACTCCCATGCGCAATCCCGCCGTGCGGCCCAGCGTCATTCCCTGGCCATCGTGCGCGTCGAAAGTCTTGATCTCGATGGCCGAGCCGTCCGGCTGCGAGAGCAGCGTCACGCTACCGTCGGTAATTGTGCCGTCCACGTCCATCAACACGACTTTAATCTTCGCGGCGCGTTTTTTTAATGCAGGTGAAGTTTTAGGCGTCCAAGCCACACGTTCCTCCAGAAAAAACCGTCGGGGAAATCGCTGTTCTAGGGGCGGCCTTCAGGCCGCCAACTTCGTTTGCACGCGGATTGCGTGCCAAGCATTTACACCAACTGCAGTCCCCACAGGTCGTGCAAGTGGACAACTCCCAGAACTTTTCGCTGCTCATCCACAACAATCACACAAGTGATCCGGCGTTTTTCCATCAGTGTCAATGCTTCGCTCGCCAGCACTCCCGGTCCAATGGTCTGAGGATTGCGAGTCATGCAATCGGCCAGCTTCATGTCCACCACCGCGCCGCCGTGTTTCTCCATCAAGCGTCGCAAATCGCCGTCGGTCAAAATTCCCGCCAGAGTTCCGTCGGCGTTCACCACGGTGGTCATACCCAATTTTTTTGCCGACATCTCGTGGAACACTTGCGGCATGGATGTATCCGGTGCAACTCGCGGCAGTTTCTCTCCTGCATGCATGACTTTTTCTGCGCGTAGCAGTCTCTTGCCCAAACTTCCCGCCGGATGCAGCGCGGCAAAATCGTCGTGACGAAAATCGCGCTTCTCCAGCAGCGCCACAGCCAGCGCATCGCCCACGGCCATGGCCACGGTGGTGCTTGCCGTCGGAGCAAGATTCAACGAGCAAGCCTCTTCATTCACGCTGACATCGAGCACCACATCGCACGCCTGCGCGATTGTGGACTTCGCAAATCCGGTGAGCGCGACGAGCTTAATCTCCATCCGCTTCAGCGCATCCAGCAATTCGATAATTTCGCGCGTTTCGCCCCCATAGGTGACAGCCAAAATCACGTCACCCGGTGCGAGCATTCCCAGATCGCCGTGCAGAGCTTCCGCGGGATGCAGAAAAAACGATGGCGTCCCGGTACTCGAAAGAGTCGCAGAAATTTTCCGGCCGACAATTCCAGACTTGCCCATGCCAGTCACCGCAACGCGCCCCTTACACGCGAACAGTAATTCCACCGCGCTTTCGACCGCGCCATCCAGCCGCGCCATTACGTCTTGAATCGCTTGCGCTTCAATGCGCAGCACGCGCCGTGCAGTCTCAAGGCTCATAAGAAAGTGACCAGTGACGCTCTTTGTAGGGGCGCAATATATTGCGCCCTTTCTCGCGAGATCGAATGCGCTTGGGTCCGACCTCTCATGCTTTGTCCCACCCACGCACCAATGACGAAATTTCGTTCAATCGCGAAAGCAGACCCGCAAGTTGGTCCAGTGGTAATGCGTTGGCTCCGTCGGAAAGCGCTTTCGCCGGATTGTCGTGCGTCTCGATGAAGATTCCATCAACGCCAGCGGCCACCGCAGCGCGCGCCAAAGTCTCAATAAATTCCGGCTGACCGCCGCTCGCATGGCCTGGTCCGCCGGGCAATTGCACCGAGTGCGTGGCGTCAAACACTACCGGATACCCAAATTTCTTCATTTGCGGAATTCCGCGAAAATCCACTACCAGATTCTGGTAACCAAACGACGAACCGCGTTCCGTCAAAATGATATTGGTATTTCCCGTGGACGCGATCTTTTCCACCGCGTTCTTCATATCCGCTGGCGAAACAAATTGCGGCTTTTTGACGTTCACTACGCGCCCGGTCCTGCCCGCCGCCAGCAACAAATCTGTTTGTCGCGCCAGAAACGCTGGTATCTGCAAAATATCTACAACTTCTGCCGCCGGAGCCGCGTGTGCCGCCTCATGAATGTCGGTCAAAACTGGCAGCTTTAAGTCGGCCTTAATCTTGCCCAGAATCCGTAGTCCTTCTTTTAAGCCCGGCCCGCGAAACGAATTCACCGATGATCGATTCGCCTTGTCGTAAGAAGCTTTGAACACATACGTGACGCCAGCGTCTGAGGCAATTTTCGCAATCCGTTCCGCCATCATCCGCGCGTGTGCCTCCGACTCGACCACGCACGGTCCGGCAATCAAGAAAAGGGATTTGCCGCCAAGCCGTACCGGCCCTACAGAGATCTCAGTGGTGGATGTCATCTGCGAAAGTCTTGCAGCAGAGTAGCACAGGCAATCTCGCCTGTGCGGTTTTGCAATGGCTTGGCTTACGCTACACGCGGCCAAGGTTGGCTACGCTACCAGACCAATCTTGTCGCTGCTTTTACGCGCTAGCGTGGGGCGAGGCGCGCAAAACCGGTGTGCGCGGAGTTTCTGCTGCGGGCGCGTGCTGCCCGTCATAAGAAGCGTTGGCGGCAACTGACGCTGAGGCCGGCTTGCCGCGTTGTTTCTTGTGCTGCAGCGCCGCGCCAATAAATGCTGCGAACAAAGGATGCGGCTCCAACGGCTTGGATTTAAATTCCGGATGGAACTGGCAGCCCAAAAACCATGGATGGTCCGGGGCTTCCACAATTTCCACGTAATTTTCATCGGGAGTGCGTCCGGTAATTTTCAGTCCGGCGTCAACTAACGTTTTTTCATGTTCGCGATTGAATTCGTAGCGATGGCGATGGCGCTCGCTGATTTCGAGTTTGCCGTAAGCCTTATGAGCGAACGATCCGGGTTCCAATTTGCAAGGCCACGCGCCGAGGCGCATGGTGCCGCCCATTTCGTCGACGCCAAGCAATTCACGCAATTTGTAAATCACGCGATAGGGCGCTTGCGGATCGAACTCGGTGCTATCCGCCTGTTTCAATCCCGCGACGTCGCGCGCATATTCAATCGTCGCGCATTGCATCCCCAAACAAATTCCAAAGAAGGGAATTTTGTTTTCGCGGGCAAACTGAATGGTATAAACCATTCCCTGAATGCCGCGCTTGCCGAATCCGCCCGGCACCAGAATCCCGTCGTAGCCGCGCAGCCTTGCAGCAGCAGTCGCCAGCGAGTCGATTTCTTCCGACTCAATCCAATCAATCACCGTCTTGTGATTGTGCGCCAGTCCGCCGTGCAGTAAGGCCTCACGCAAACTCTTGTACGCATCTTCCAGTTGCACATATTTGCCGACAATCGCGATGCGCGCTTCGCCCGCGGGATGATGGATGCGTTGAATCAAATCCAGCCATGGCTGAAAATTCTGCGCACGCTCTGGGAGCTTCAGCAGGCGCAAAATCTGCGCGTCCAGTCCTTCCCGCGCCAATTCTGCCGGCACCGCATAAATCGTGTCCACATCTTCCATAGAAATTACGCAGCCTTCGGCAATGTTGCAGAACAGCGCGATCTTACGTTTCAGATCGGAAGGAATGTGGCGATCGCTGCGGCAAAGCAAAATGTCCGGCTGAATGCCGATGCCCAGCATTTCTTTTACGCTGTGTTGTGTCGGCTTGGTTTTTTGTTCGCCGGCTGCGGCCAGGTAGGGAACCAATGTCACGTGAACGAACAAAGTATTTTCCGCTCCAAGCTCCAAGCGCATCTGTCGAATGGCCTCCAAAAATGGCAATGACTCGATGTCGCCAACAGTGCCGCCAATTTCGACAATCGCTACATCTACGACCGTAGAAACTTTTTTGATGATGGCCTTAATTTCGTCAGTGACGTGCGGAATCACCTGCACGGTTTTTCCCAGGTAATCGCCGCGTCGCTCTTTGGTCAAAATCGTTTCGTAGATTCGTCCCGTCGTCCAGTTGTTGTCGCGCGTCAACTTGGCGTGCGTGAACCGCTCATAGTGCCCGAGGTCCAGATCCGTCTCCGCGCCGTCTTCAGTCACAAACACTTCGCCGTGTTGAAACGGGCTCATGGTGCCAGGATCGACGTTGAGATACGGATCGCACTTCTGAATGTTGACTGTGAAACCGCGACTTTCGAGGAGACAACCGATGGAGGAAGCTGCTACGCCCTTTCCAAGTGAAGAAACAACACCGCCAGTAACAAATATATATTTTGGCGCCATCCGTATAGCCCGCGTGGCGACTCGCTTCACCACACCGGACTGCTCTTACCTCTCAGGCGAAGCCACGTTGCAAAACCAACGCCGCAGCCCGCCGTAGGATTGCGTACGAATAATTATGGGCGAGCTAAGACGTTCTGTCAATTCCAACTCTTTGCGCCGCCGCATCGGAATTTTTTATCGCCGCGCAACTTTTCCACAACCGCCGGGTTCATGTCCTGCGAACGACGCCGGTCTGGACTTGGCCGGAAGTACAGCGTACGTACAGCTACTTCTTCCGACACATGGTGTCCGCCACGGAAACCCGCAGGGCTCAGCCGCCATCTAAGTTGGAGTGGTCCTTCCGCCCCGCGTTCTGGCTCGGGGTTTTAAGATCTGCGCCCGCTAAACGGGCCGCGAAATGGGTCTTAGGGTTGATACTTACAAACCCTAAACCGAAAATCGATCTTAGGGTTTGTGCTTACAAACCCTAATCTTGAAAATGGGGTGAGTTGATGAAGTTGTTCCTGCAATCCAGTCTCATTGTAGCCGCAGTGTGCGCCAGTGCTTGTGCATGTTTGACCTTTGCGCAGCGGCCAGGCGCCAATGTTGTGTCCGCGAAGCCAGCTCTCGGCGCCTACGACATTACAAAAGATGTCTCGCTGCAAGGCACGGTTCTGAGTTTCACGGAAAACTCCCAAACGTCCCCGCTCGGCGCGCACGTATTGCTGCAAACATCCGCCGGCAACGTTGACGTTCATCTGGGTGATGCGCGATTTCTGCGTCTGGCCGAGCTCAACATCACGCAAGGCGCCAGCGTGCGTTTCGTCGGGCAGATGAGCTCCGCCGGCAAGAACCAAGTTTTCCTCGCGCGACTGGTTCAGACCGGCGCGCAAGTAGTCGCCGTTCGCTCCGATCATGGTTTGCCGCTCGGCGCTGCCGGCGTTCGCGCAAATAAAGCTCTTCTTGCAAATGCTCAAGCCGAGCGGAAAGGCGGCGCACGATGAACCGCCTGTGCCTGGCCCTCACTCTTTGCGCCGCCGTTTTTGCCGCAGCTTGCGGCGGTGGCGGCTCAACTCCGACGCCTCCTCCACCTGTCGGCAACTTTTCCAACTCCAGCCTTAGCGGCCAATATGCTTTCTCAATGAGCGGCTCAGACGCCATAACCGGCAGTTTCTTCGCGCGCGTTGGCTCTTTCACCGCCGACGGCAACGGCAACATCACCACGGGAATCGAAGACGTCAACACCGCTATCAACGGTCCGCAGACTCTAGCATTTACCGCCAGCACCTACACAGTTCAGGCCGATGGCCGGGGGATCATTAATCTTTCAAACGCCACCGGAGCGCTGTCCTTCAGTATCACCATGCTTTCTCCTACCAAGGGTGTAATCGTTGAGACGGATTTGAACGCCACGGCCAGCGGCACTTTCGTGATTCAAAATCCGAATTCGTTTAACACTGCCGGCATCAGCGGAAACTACGTTTTTGATTTCACCGGCCTGGATTTTGGGTCAGTCGCACTCGGCGCTCCCGACTCCATCGTCGGGCAATTCGTGTCCACAGGCAGCGGAACGTTCTCCAGTGGCCTGCTCGATGAAAATGACAATGGAGTCCGGTCCGGTGCTGCTACGTTTTCCAGCGGAAGTTATCAGATGGATGCGACCAACGGCCCGACTTTTGGACGCGGTACTGCAACGTTCATCGCAAACGGCGTCACCTTCAACTACTTCTTCTATGTCGTGAATGGCTCTCGCATCCGGTTTATCGAATCGAATTCAAACGCGCTCACCATAGGCGACGCTGTCACGCAGACCAGCGTTCCCGCCACCAATACTAACTTCAACGGCAATTTTGCCTACTCACTCAGTGGCGTGGGCTCGCGTAGCCAGTTGACACGCGTCGGACGTTTCACCGCCGACGGCAGTGGCGGACTCGGCAGCATTTTTGCCGACACCAACGACGGCGGCACGGCCGCTCAGGTGCCCAGCGGCTCGCTCTCCGCAACGACCTATGCGATTGACACTAATTTCCCGGGTTCCGGACGCGGCACGCTCACGTTCACCGATTCGAAACTCGGCACTTTCAGCTATGTTGTCTATCTCAGCTCCTCCAGCGGTGGCGTCATTCAGGATGTTAGCAAAAACACGGTTGCCGACGGCAACATCCAGTTACAAACCGGCCCGCCTTTCAGCAACTCCAGTCTTGCCGGCAACTATGGATTCAATTTCAGCGGCATCGGTAACAACAGCACCAATGGCGTACTGGGCGAAGAAGACTACGTCGGACAGATTGCATTGACCAGTGCCGCTTCAAACAACGTCAGCGGCGTCGTCGACTTCAGTGCTTTCAGTTCGAACCAGGGTGCATTCCTGAACGTCGTGGTCTCAGGCAACGGTTTGACTGTCGGTGGCGATGGCACCACCAGCAACGGCGCGCGCAATACTCTCTCGCTGAAGCTGGCTGGAAATCCCTCGACCACGCTGAACTTTGCGGCGTATATCGTCAATTCGCAAACCATCTACGTTGCCGGCACCGACAATGCCCGCGTAATCTCCGGCACGGTCACAGTGCAAGCCCCCTAATGGGAATCTCTAGTAGGGGCACGATATGTCGTGCCCTTTTTCGAAATCATAAGTTCAAATCAAGCCCCCGCAACCAAGAAATTCTTTCCTTTCAGCAATTTCTCTGTACCCTGCAACCATCCGAATTGGATACTTGTTGGAACACTTCAGAGTCACACCAGAGTCCCGCTACTCGATCAATTTTATTTCGGCACACCCTTCTGAACTTCATCCAGGGCTCGTTTCCGCTCATCAATGAATGGATATTCGGGCTGTTCTTTGAGAAGTTTCTGTAATGCAGCTAATTTCGCCCGCTCCAAAGCCTGTTCCTTCGAGGTCGCTATGTCTGGAACTACTCCTCTACCCTCCCAATCAGTCCCCGTAACTGCGTTCACATATCGTGAGGTCGGGATTGTTAAGGTGAAGTGGTCGCTGACACGACAATCAAATGCCGGATGCGCTGCTCCAGCCGTGCGCTCACCGATCACCACTGCTCGCCTCAAACTCTTCAGATCGTAGGCGAATCCTTCTGCAGCAGAAATCGTGTCTCCACTAACGAGGAGGTAAACGTCACCGGAGTATCTTGCTCCGGCTGTATGCGGTGAGACCCGGTTCTCAGTCTTCGATCCGTCGGACCTGGATAGAAAATCGCCAAGATGCGCAGGCTTTTCGAATAGATAGCCCATTAGCACTGCACCAACGGCAGGATCACCACCACGATTTGCCCGGAGGTCAATAATGAGTGCGCTCGTGTGCTGCAGAAACGCCATAGCACCCTCCGCAGTCTCACTTCCGCCATCCTTGAGAGGGAAAAATCCGTCAAATCTCAAGTACCCGAGATTTCCGGGAAGCACATCGGCGTTCTTGAACCAGTAATTGACCAAGCCGCCCTTGTAACGAATTCGTGCCAGTCGCTGTGGATCAACCTTCTCTTGTTGGCTGGGGTCTTGAATCGGAATCGGAACATAACTGTACGCAAGCTCAAGATGCTGATCTCTGCTAACCGATCGCAGATCTGATTGCAGCCTCTCCGCAAATTGGCGGGCGCTCGTGATTGTCGCGTAATCTCCGTCAGCAAGATGGCTTCGGATGGCCGTTTCCATCTGGGCTGCAATCTCGGGAAAGACGTATTTGCTCCGTAGCTCCAGGAGCACCCGAGAAATCACTTCGGCTTTTGCTTCTGCGCTGAATTTCATGTCTGGCTGCTCTTGTGCTTTTGCAATGCAGCTAAGAACCACCAGCAGACAAGAGGCGATCAGCGAACGTATGGACGAGTACAAACGCGGACAGTTAGTTGAAGGACAGAGTTTTGTCATGCATAATCTCCAATCATGATATTATTATCCGAAGTATAGCTATCGGCCAGCGTAAAGCTCAGGTGGTAGTCATTTCAGTGATTTCTGCAGTGAAACGCGCGTTATCCAAATGGAAACAGAGAAAAGTCCCGCTATCGACGAAATCGACCGCAGAATCCTCGGCTTTCTGATTTCTGACGGGCGGCTAAGTTATCGCGATTTAAGTGCGCGAGTGCATTTGAGTCCAAACGCAATTGCCGAGCGCGTGAGACGTCTGCAATCCTCGAATATCATCCGAGGTTTTCATGCAGAAATTGACCACGCAAAACTGGGCCTATCTCTCCACGCGTATATCGACGTTCGACTCCAGCCAGCAACGAGTGCACAAAACTTTGAGGCAGCAGCAATGAAACTGCCGGGCGTCGTCAGCGCGGCAATCCTGACCGGCGCATTGGATTTTCGTTTGCGGGTGGCGTGCAAAGGTCAATCTGATCTCGTAAAACTCATTGAGGCTCTTCGATCCCGTGCAGGCGTCCAGGACACCAACACTACCGTGATCTTGAAGGAGCTTGCGGGAAATATGAAGCTGGCAGAACAATAGATGTAAGAGCCACTAGATTTCCTTACTTTGAGGTCAGTTCTCGATGCCTTGCCAGCTAATCAGAGTGAGTTGAGCGTAACCTTCTGCTAACCAGCGCAGGCATCAACATCTCTCTTGCTCACGCACTGCAATGTACTAGGTCGCTCCGAAACTCTATAGAGAGCAGTTGTCTATTCGGTACGTATCGAGCCGTCGCAACCAAAGATTCTTCTCTTTCAATCACTTCCACAGGCCCTGCAACCATCCGAATTTGTGATTCCGTCGCCGTAGGTTTCTTGCCCTAGTATTTCGTGCGGACGTAGATCCCATGTCGCCCGTAACACGGAAGTCTCTGACGATTCTTGTGAGGATTGAGAGAGCCATTCATGCTTTTTTTGTTGAATGTCTTTCCGCAAACAGTGCACCGATAGACGTAGGTTGGCCCTTGATGTCTGGTTCTGACTGCACGCCGCATGGCTTGGCACGCGCGGCATCGCGGTTGAAGGCGCGACAGTAAGCGGACCGGTCGGAGTCAGTTCAACCTCATAACGCGGCATGAACACTTGAGAAGTTACGGTCGCCCCGTGCATTCTGTCCACACGATAGGAACGATGCTCTCCTGAATCGCTGCGGATTGCGTGCAGCACAAAATACCCCTCGGACGTCTGCCGAAGCGAATACGGCTCGATGCGGCGCACGCTGCCGTCATACCTGAGATCGACACATAGATGATT
>Ga0073928_10000379_pt1 | contig 105667 bp, 90 predicted proteins | sample PaiPotPPA55metaG_FD_76969 | JGI IMG/M metagenome (GOLD analysis project Ga0073928, IMG submission 76969) | Iron sulfur acid spring bacterial and archeal communities from Banff, Canada, to study Microbial Dark Matter (Phase II) - Paint Pots PPA... ... | reverse complement strand
TGGTCCCCACAGGACGAGTCTTGGAGAGATAATCAGGGTATTTGATAACCCGAATCGTACGGATCCGTAGATGCTTGAATTAGGTATCGGCGCGAATTAACCGGCCGCCTTCTTGGCCTTCTTGTTTCCACGCGTGTTTTCCTCAATCACCGCTTGTGCCGCGGCCAAGCGTGCTATCGGCACCCGGAACGGTGAAGCGCTGACATAATCCATTCCCAAAGCGTGGCAGAACTTCACGCTTTCCGCGTCTCCCCCATGTTCGCCGCAAATGCCCACTTTCAGCTTTGGCCGCGTGTCTCTTCCGCGCTCCGTTGCCCAGCGCATCAGCATTCCGACGCCTTTGATATCCAGCGTTTGAAATGGGTCTGCGCTGAACACCCCCGCTTTCTTTTCGTCAACGTAGTCGGGGAGGAACCGCCCGGCATCGTCGCGCGAGAGCCCCATGGTTGTTTGCGTGAGGTCGTTCGTGCCGAACGAGAAAAATTCTGCGACCTCGGCAATTTCATTAGCAAGCAATGCGGCTCTCGGCAGCTCAATCATGGTGCCCACTAAATACGGCAACTTCACGCCAGCCTTCCTGATCAGCTCGTCGGCAACTCTCCTGGTGGCCTGCTCGAGTATCTGTAGTTCTTTTTTGTCCAAAACCAACGGATGCATAATCTCAGGTAACACTTTAACTCTGCCCCGCTGGCACTCTACGGCCGCCTCGATGATTGCCCGCACCTGCATCTCCAGAATTTCTGGATAGGTAATAGATAACCTGCAGCCGCGATGGCCCAGCATCGGATTGGCTTCGTGCAATTGTTCCACGCGGCGCGCCACCACCTCGACGCCCAGTCCCAACTCCTTCGCCAACTCCTCTTGCTTCGCCCTTTCGTGTGGAACGAATTCATGTAGGGGTGGATCGATCAGTCGTATCGTCACCGGAAAGCCATCCATCGCTTGAAATATCCCAACGAAGTCCCGCCGCTGGAATGGCAACAGTTTATCCAACGCTTTCACGCGCGCTTCGCGAGTCTCGGCCAGAATCATTTCCTGAATCGCGCGTTGCCGCTCGTGGCTCCGTTCCGGATGCTCAAAATCAGTGAAGAACATGTGCTCCGTGCGGCACAGCCCAATGCCTTCCGCTCCGAACTCCCTGGCCTTCCGCGCATCCTGCGGCGTGTCCGCATTGGTGCGCACGCCCAATCTCCGCACTTCGTCGCCCCACTTCATCAGGGTGGCGTACGCCTGCGGCAGTTTCGGAGATACTAGCGGCATTTCGCCGGAATACACTACGCCCTGGCTGCCATCCAGCGTGATCCAATCGCCTTCTTTTACCGTTTTGCCTGCCGCCAGCATCGACGACGTTTTGTAATCGATCTGCAATTTCTCCGCGCCCACGATGCAACACTTGCCCCAGCCGCGCGCGACCACCGCAGCGTGACTCGTTTTGCCGCCAGTCGCAGTGAGAATTCCCTGCGCCACCGCCATCCCCCCCACGTCTTCTGGACTCGTTTCGCGGCGCACCAGAATTACTTTCTCGCCCTTCTCGGCCCACTCTTCGGCGTTCTGCGCTGAGAACACCACCTTCCCCACCGCCGCGCCCGGCACCGCGTCAATACCATGAGCCAGGATGCGCGCCTCCAGCGATTTCTTGTCCACTTTCACGTCAATCACCGGATAGAACAGCCGCTCGATATCTTCCGACTTGATCCGGGTAATCGCTTCGTACTTGCTGATTAATTTTTCGTTGGCCATGTCCACCGCGATGCGAAACGCTGCCGCAGGCGTGCGCTTGCCGGTGCGCGTCTGCAACATATATAAGGTTCCGTCTTCGACAGTGAATTCCATGTCCTGCATGTCGCGATAATGATTCTCAAGTTTTACTCGAACTTTATCGAGCTGTGCGTAAACCTTCGGCATCGCCGTGGCCATTTCTCGCAGCGGCGTTGGCGTGCGAATTCCCGCTACCACATCCTCGCCCTGGGCGTTCACAAGATAATCGCCATAGAAAACTTTCTCCCCGGAACTTGGATCGCGCGTGAAGCACACTCCAGTTCCCGAGGTATCACCAGTGTTCCCGAACACCATCTGCACCACGTTCACTGCGGTGCCCATCACTCCGGTAATTTTTTCGACTCGCCGGTACGTAACCGCTTTCTCCGCCATCCACGAACCAAAGACTGCGCCAATCGCGCCCCACAGTTGGTCCATCGGATCGTCTGGAAAATTCTTGCCGGTCTTTTCCTTGAACAATTGCTTGTACTCGCACACCAATTCTTTCCAGCCGCTCGCAGGGACAGAGGTATCTTCACGGACGCCGAGTCTTTCTTTTAGCGCACGCAGCCGGTGCTCCAGGTCTTCCTTGGACATTTCCATCACTACTGTGGAATACATCTGCACGAAGCGGCGATACGCGTCGTAAGCAAACCGCTCATTCTTCGTAGCGCCCGCCAGGCCTTCTACGCTGCGATCGTTCAGTCCCAAATTTAGAATGGTCTCCATCATCCCGGGCATGGATCGCGCGGAGCCCGAGCGTACGCTCACCAGCAGCGGCGCCTTTGGATCTCCAAGTTTCTTCTTGGTGACCTTTTCGAGGTGCGCCACGTGCTGCGCTACTTCCTTCTTCAATTCCGGAGGATACTTCTTCCCATTCCTGTAGTAGTAGTCGCACGCCTCCGTCGATATTGTGAAGCCCGCTGGGACTGGCAGCCCGATCTTGGTCATCTCCGCCAGACCGGCGCCTTTGCCTCCCAAGAGATCGCGCCATTCGCCGTTACCTTCCGCTTTACCAGCTCCGAAAAAATATACCCATTTTTTCACTGTGACCCTCGATGTAGGATTTTATGATTCTCAAACTTTGCTTCCAAATCAATCAACCAAAGTTCTGTCAGCAGGTGCATCCATTCGAATCGCCGTATGCCATTCGAACCGCTACCGCGCGCCCTCAACCTCTACTTTCATTGTCGGATCGCCGACATTTTCTCCGCCCACTCCGTCATCACCCTGAAATTCAAATCTCAACCATTGCTTTACGTTTAGGCTCCACTTTTCGAGTGGAGATCGCGGTCGACCCGAGGTTCAACTAATACTTATAATGTCGGCGCGTCGACGTTTTTGTTGCTCGACGATCGTTGTCGCCGAAAACTTGACACTTCGACCATAACTTTACATCCCTCTGCGAAAACCATGGGGCCGATGCTCCCCCTCAACCATCACTGAAGATGTCGGCGGGTCGACAATGAATGCAAATTTATCTGTACTCCCATATCTAATCCTTTACTTTAAGTACGGCCTAGTTAGAACTTCTTGAGTCTCTTTACTGACGTTCAGCCAACGTCCTGAGCTGCCCCGGGGTAAAGCAACACTTTAGGTCTGACGGCGGCCGTTGGCCACTTGGCCATAGGCTCAATTTTTAACGTTACATTTTTCTCCCATGCCCCCGACGGCAATCACGGACTTCTACCGTTACTTTATGTGCCCGCATTTTTTAGTGTCGCCTTCATCACGGTGTTCGACGAAACTTAAACTGTTGCCTCACATGTCGGCTCGTCGACAATTTACTATCGTCGCACCTTTGCGTTCTCATGAGCGGTGTTCATAGATTGCTTCACATTCCACAAGTCGGCGATTACCGATCTCAACTCTCACTTTCAATGTCGGCTCGCCGACAATTTGACGTTAGACAATTGCTTCAGGTGTCGGCGAGTCGACAATTTTCGTTCAAGCCGCTCTTTAACGGCGTTCCTCTGCTCCGATTTCTGAAAAATCCGCCACCGTGGTGAACTCCTTCAACAGCTCCGAAAGAAGTGTCAGGCGATTCGTCCGTATCCGTTCATCCTCGGCCATCACCATTACTTCCTCGAAGAACCTGTCGACGGCTTTACGCAATCCCGCAATAATCTCCAGTGCTTCCTGATACCGTCCGCTCCGTTTGGCAGTTTGCACGCGAGCAGCCGCCTCTCGCATTTCGGCGTACAGTTCGCGTTCCGCGTCGTGATCAAACAAATCTGCTTGCACCCGCCGCCCTTCCGCCTTGCCCAGTTCGGCTTTCTCCAGAATTTTTCGAATGCGCTTGAACGATACCGCCAGGGGCTCGAAATTCTTGGATTTACGGATCGACTTTAACGCCGTGAGCCGCTTCTGCGCGTCCACAAGGTCTTCCGCGCCCGCACGAAACACCGCATTTACTTCGTCATATGCGAATCCGCCGCGGTCTCGCAGAATGAATCTTGCCCGCTCGAGAATGAACTCTAACACTTGTGCTTCCTGCTCAGTCGTCATTCCCTTTTTCGGCTTGTGCACTAACAAGGCCTTGGCTGCGGCGCCCACTGCCAGCGACAGCGAAACCGGCAGCTTCCGCTCCATGATTATTTTGACGATCCCCAACGCCGCTCGTCGCAGCGCGTACGGATCGCTCGATCCCGTGGGCACCATGCCAACCGTAAAACATCCCGCGACAGAATCAAGCTTATCCGCCAGCGCCACCGCACAGCCCGTCACGTTTCGAGGTATCGGATCCGGCATTCCCACCGGCCGGTAGTGATCGTAAATCGCGTCGGCCACTTCATCGGGTTCGCCCTGCGCCCGCGCGTAAAGTCCGCCAACAATCCCCTGCAACTCGGGGAACTCGCGCACCATCTCGGTGGCCAGATCGCACTTTGCCAATTCGGCCGCGCGATCCGCTTCCGCGACGTGCGCCTCGATCATCCCACTGCTGTACCACTGCTCAGTGAGCCAACGCGCAATAGATCGTACCCGTTCCACTTTGTCGCGATAACTGCCCAGTCGTGACTCGTAAGTTACGCGCTCCAGTTTCGCCAGATTATCCGCCAGGGGGTGCCTCTGGTCAGCTGCCCAGAAAAATTGCGCATCCGCAAATCGCGCCCGCAACACGCGTTCATGCCCGGCGCGGACCAATCCCCGCGAATCCCTGGCGAGATTAATGACTGCTAAAAAGTTGGGAGCCAGTTCCCCGCGAGTATTTTCCAGCGCAAAATATTTCTGATGATCGCGCATCACCGTTACGAGAATCTCGTCGGGCAGATTCAAAAACTCTTTGTCGAATTCGCCCTCAATGACCGTCGGATACTCGTTCAAGTAACACACGAGGTTTTCGAGAGCCGCGTCTTTGTGGATTTGAAAACCATTCTTGCGCGCTAGCTGGGTTAATTCCTTTTCAATCTTCTCGCGCCGCGCCTGCGGCCGTACGATCACTCCGTTAGCGCCGAGCTTCTTCTCATATTCCTCGAAATTGAGAACGGTCAATTCGCCTTTTCCAATGAAGCGGTGTCCGAATGTCTTGTCGCCAGACGAAACGCCGCCATAAGAAAACTTCAGCGGACGTCCATCCAGCACCGCCAGCAGCCAACGAATAGGGCGAATAAATCGCGCGCCATCGATTCCCGTCCAAGTCATCGAGCGGGGCCACGTTAAATCATGGATCGCTCGCGGCAAAATCTCGTTCAGGATTTCTTCTGCCGTCCTGCCGCGCCGGACTTGGCGCGCCGCCAGGTATTCGCCCTTCGGCGTCTGTATTCGATGCAAGTCCTCGACACGAACGCCCTGCTTTTCCGCAAAGCTCAACGTTGCGCGCGTTGGCGCTCCAGCGTTATCAAAAGCTACTGATTTGGGCGGTCCGGTAACGTCGCTGGTGACATCTTCCTGCTTCGCGGTCAGCCCGCGCACCCACGCAGAGAGTCTGCGCGGCCCGCTGAATGTTTCCACTGTCACGCCGGCCATCAAGTTCTCCGCGGTCAGCAATTTTGTGATGTTAGTTCGCAGCTCGTCCGTCGCGCGCGGCAACATCCCTGCCGGAATTTCCTCACAGCCAATCTCAAACACCAGCTCGAGTTTCTTTTCACCTTTCGATTCTAGTTTCTTACTGGTTTTCTTCGCACCGTTGCGGCCGCTCGGAGTCATGCTCGCAACTCCCGTCGCTTTGCAGGCCCGCCGATTTGCTCGAGGTAGGCCGCGGCCGTTTTGCAAGCCGCTCCACGCACTCTCGCCATCAACGCGGCGCGCTCGGTGGTTGAGATTACGCGGCGAGCGTCCAGCAAATTAAATAGGTGCGAGCATTTCAGGCAATGATCGTACGCGGCAAGTACCGGATATCTTGTTCGAGCCTCGCCTTTCGATGCCGCGAAACCTTCAAGTAATTCTTTAGCTTGCTTCTCGTGCGAATCGAACCCCGCGCGAATCGCCACCGCGTCGCTTTTATCGAAACTGTACACCGAGAACTGCTGCTCCTCCGCCAGGCGAATTTGCCCGTAGGTTTTATCTGCGGACCAGCGCAAGTCATACACGCTGTCGACACCCTGCAAAAATGCGCAGATGCGCTCCAATCCGTAAGTCAGCTCCACGGAAATAGGGTCGAGGTCAATCCCGCCGCTTTGCTGGAAATAAGTGAACTGGGTAATCTCCAGTCCGTCGAGCAGCACCTGCCAGCCAATTCCCCACGCACCCAAGGTAGGCGATTCCCAGTTGTCTTCCTCAAATCGAATGTCGTGCACGTGCAAATCGATGCCAATCGCTTCGAGGCTCTTCAAATAAACGTCTTGCACATCGGCGGGCGACGGCTTCAGGACCACTTGGAATTGCGAGTGTTTGTAAAGACGATTGGGATTCTCGCCGTAACGTCCATCTGCGGGTCTCCGACTGGGCTGCACGAACGCGACGCGGTAAGGCTGCGGTCCAAGAACCCGCAAAAAAGTTTCTGGATGCATCGTGCCGGCGCCAACTTCCACATCGTACGGCTGCTGCAGCACACAATCCTGATTGGCCCAGAACTGCGAGAGGCGCAAAATCAAGTCCTGAAAATTCAGGCCGACATTATTTTTCTCAAGTTTTACTTTGACTTTCAAATTTTCTCCAAAAGCACTCTGGTCGCCAGTTTTCTTTCGGTGTGGTGCTCGATCCACCCGAGGGACGCTTCACGCAATTCTCTAAGCGCCAGTTTCATGGACTCAGTCAAAGCAATTCGATCCAACCGTTCCCCCGTAAAGCGTTCCGCGAGTTCGCGCGCCGCGGGATGCATCGCGGACATTCCCTGCCGCCGGCACTTCTCGCAAAGCAGCCCCGGTTCCCAGCTTGCAAAATACCCCGGACGCGCGCCAAACGTTTCGCCGCAATTGGCGCAGCGATCAAATCGCGGCAGCCAACCGCCCAGCCGCACCGTCCAAAACGCAAAATAGCTCAACGGTAACAACCACTCGCCGGTTCGCTCGATTTCCTGCGCGGTAAGCAGGATCAAACGGAACATGGGCTCCGATACTTCGCGCTCCGGTAGCGCGACTTCGGCCACTTCACTCACCACCGCCATCCCGGTGCTTAGGAAATAATCGCTTTGCGACTTGTTGAACGACTCTAGCGGCTCACATTGCTGAATGCGCACCAGGTCGCGCGTTTCCTTTTCGATATACCAAACTTGCACATGCGACAGCAGTTGCAGCGTCGAGCCGTAGCGATTCCTGATGCGCCGCGCGCCGGCCGCAACCCCACGCATTCTGCCGGTGGCGCGCCCCAGAAAACTAACCAGCCGGTCAGCCTCGCCCAGCGGAAAAGTTTTTAAAATAATGGCTTCCGTTTCCCGGACGGGCATGAACTTTTCTAGCGGGCCGCCATGGTCGTCCTGCCTGCTATGGGCGAGAACTTTGCAAGCACGCGAACATGTCTAATTATCACACCCGCAACGCGCGCGCAATGTTTGCGCGCATGAACGGCTCAATTGCGGGTAAATTCACGTTCTTTCAAAACTCGAAAAACATTTTTCGCATCGTGGGCCGCTCCTATTACGAGTCGCTGGATTCGTGTGGCTTTATCTTTTTGTCGGTTTTAGTTACTCTGACCGCGGTTCTCCGTGTTCATTCCACTCAAAGATCTTAACCCGCACCGGCGATTCCCTATCGTTAACGTTCTGCTCATCTGCGCGAACGTCGCGGTTTTCCTGCATGAGATCTCGCTTCCGCCGCACTTGTTCAAAGCTTTTCTGATGGCCAATGCCGTGATTCCCGCGCGCTTCCCGGCTTTTCTTGCGGGAAATATTGACTTCGTTGGCGCGTTTCTACCGCTGATGACCAGCCTGTTTCTGCACTCTGGTATCGCCCATATTGCCGGCAACATGCTCTTTCTTTGGATTTTCGGCGACAATGTGGAGGACTTCTTCGGCCACATCCCGTATCTATTCTTCTATCTCGTCTGTGGCGTCGGTTCTGGCCTTCTGCACGTGCTGTTCAATTTCAATTCTTCCCTGCCGGCGCTGGGTGCGAGCGGCGCGATCTCCGGAGTGATGGGCGCGTACCTAATCCTTTACCCCGGCTCGCGCATCCTGACCTTGGTGTTTATTTTCCTGGTTCCGATTCCCGCCTTTTTTATTTTGGTGTACTGGTTCTTTCTGCAATTTATAGCCGGGGTAACGAGTATTGGCGATGTGACCCATGGCGGGGTCGCCTGGTGGGCGCACGTCGGCGGGTTTCTTCTTGGGATGGCGCTCACGTGGATCATCAAATCGCGAACTAAAACTCCACTTTACCCGCAACGGGGCTATTGAAGATGGTTCAAGTGAGACTTTGATTGTCGGCGCGTCGACTATTCCCGCGAGCATGTTTCGGTGTCCCACGTTAAAGTGCCACTTGCGTTGTCGGCACGACCACAATTTGAATAAAATTATTCGTGTTTGATTCCGAGCAGAATTAGCAGCGGGCGGGTAGTTAAAGTATTACTTTGATTGTTCGTGCGGAGTCGCCTTCTTCACACCGGAGACAAATTTCGCGAGCCAGTCTCCAACCTCGCCAGTTTTGTGGGTTCCGCCAAGATCGGGCGTCACGAAATTTTTGTGTATTGCTGCTTTCACAGCGCTGTTCAAAGCCGCGGCTTCCGCGTTCCATCCCAGAAACTCCAACATCATCGCACTGGCCAGAACAGAACCGAGCGGATTAGCAATTCCCTTGCCCGTGATGTTCGGCGCGGAGCCATGGACGGGTTCAAACAGCGACGTCTGGCCAGGATGAATATTCCCAGAAGGCGCCAGACCCAGCCCACCGGCCAGCTGAGCTCCCAGGTCGCTGATGATGTCGCCAAAAAGATTGCAGGTAACGATCACGTCGAACTGGCTGGGATCGCGCACGATTTCCATGGCCAGCGTATCAATATATAAGTGACGCGATTCAATGCCGGGGTATTCCTGGCGCACCTGCTGGAAGACGCGCTGCCACAAATCATGCGCGAATGTCATGGCATTGGACTTATCGCTCATGCACACGCGCTTCAAACCCTTGCTCTCCGCGTATTCAAACGCAAATCGTATGATGCGCTCCACGCCCTTGCGGGAGTTCACGTCTTCCTGGACGGCAATTTCGTCCGCCGTGCCCTTTTTGAAAAAACCGCCAACGCCGACATACAAACCCTCGGTATTTTCGCGAAAAACCATCAGGCGAATATCTTTTTCCGTGCGCCCGTGCAGCGGCGTAAGCCGTTGGTGAAGGAGTTCCACCGGTCGCGCGTTCACGTACAGATCCAGCTTGAATCGCAGGCCGAGCAGGATGTCGGCGGCGTGTTGATTGCTAGGCACCCGCGGATCGCCGAGCGCCCCGAACAAAATGGCGTCGAACTCATCACGCAGCATTTCCACTGCGTCGTCCGGCAGGCTGACACCATCGCGAAGATATCTATCCGCGCCCCAATCAAACTCCACAAATTCGGTGGAGCGGCCCGTGGCGGCGGTCACTGCCTTTAGAACTTTGAGCGCCTCAGGCGTGACTTCTTTGCCGATGCCGTCGCCCGCAATGACGGCGATTCTCGCGGTGTTGCCACCCCGGCGTATTGGCGGCTTTTGCAAGGTTTTCTCCATTCCCACAATTTTACGTAAGGCGCTCTGTCCGCGTGGTGAGTTTTTCGATTAGTTCGCGCCGCGGGGTAAAACCGATCCCTGGTCCCTGTGGCACAGCGATCGTTCCTCGAGACGAGACTATTACTTCAGGCTCGATGATATCTTCGTGCCAATAGCGCTTGCTAGCGGTGACATCGCCTGGCAGGGTGAAGTTTGGCAGCGTCGATAAAGCAATGTTGTGTGCGCGGCCTATGCCCGTCTCCAGCATTCCTCCGCACCACACCGGCACGCCCACGCGTTGGCAAATATCGTGAATTCGCTTGGCCACCGTAAATCCGCCCACTCGGCCCGCTTTAATATTAATGATCTTGCAGGCGCCCAGGGTAACGGCTGCTTGCGTTTGATCTTCATTGTGAATGCACTCGTCGAGACAGATGGGCGTGTCCAGTTTTTTCTGCAATTCGATATGACTGTACAGGTCATCCCACCCAAGAGGCTGTTCGATCATCATCAAGTAAAACCCTTCGAGCTGTTTCAGCAGCGGCCAATCTTCCAAGCGATACGCGGAGTTGGCATCCACCATTAATTTAATGCGTGGAAAATCCTGGCGCAGCCTGCGAACCAGTTCCAGATCTTTACCGGGCTTAATTTTAATCTTGATGCGTTGATAGCCGGCGGCAATTTCTTTTTTTACCGCCTCCACCAATAGTTCAAGCGATTCTTTAAGCCCGATCGAGACCCCGCAGCTAATTTCCTGTTGGGTCCCTCCAAGCAATTTCCAGAGCGGCAGATTTTTTTGTCGCGCTTCGGCATCCCATACGGCGGTTTCAAGTGATGCTTTAGCCATGTTGTGACCGCGGACGCGTGCGAGCAACGACCAGAGCTCGGCCGCCGAGCTGAATTCCTTCCCCTTGATGAGCGGCCACAGATAACCGCGTAGAGCGATCCACCCCGTCTCGGTCGTCTCGGGACTGTAATAAGGGTCCTCACCGGCTACACATTCACCCCAACCAGTCACGCCGTCGACGTTGGCTTCGACCAGCAATACCCGGCGAGATTCGACGCGGTCCATACTGGTTTCAAAAGGAGCGACCAGCTTCATGGGCACTTCCCGCAGTGTAATTTCGTTGATTTTCATGCCGGGACTTGGTCCTCTTCGCTTAGCTAAAAATCGCTCCAGGGACACAACAAGTAACCGCGACCTGAGGCTTCCCGGCGCACCGCGACCGCCGCATAGTTCCGCTGGAAATATTTCGTAAATTCGTTTCGCAGATGCTCTTGTAGTACCGCCAATTGTTCCGGGGACTGCCCTGGAATCGCTGAGGGTCCATCGTCAGGAGTTGCAGGCATGTCGATTACTGCGCTGCATTCGGGAATTGGCACCGGCACGCCAGCGACGGCAGCCATAACGCGTGGTGAATCGAGATGCCATTCAGCCAGCAGGCGATCGGTAGCCAGATCGCGATGCAAAGGGCTGCTGGTGATGCCGTAAAAGTTAGGCAAATATTTTCTACTGATCGCGCCGAGGCGGTTGAAGTTGAAATAGGCGTTGCGAAATTCGAGCGGATCGAAAGTCCAGCAGATGAGGCGAATATTCCTGCTGAGTGCTTCGTCTCGCTGGAAGAGTTTCAGCGTTCTGCCGATGCCCCGGTCGCGATAGTCGGCGTGGATGCCGGTCATGTGCGAATGCAGATACGGAACGCCGTCGCGGATGGCGGCGACCGCTAACGTGTAGCCCGCCAGGCGCTGGCCATCGAACGCTCCCAGCACCTGGCCGCCGGTATTGGCCGCCACCACAAACGCAGTGGCCGGCTCGATTTCAAGATCCGCTTCTTGCCAGATTTCGCGTTGCAGCGCTACGCAACGATGAAATTCTTCGAGCGTCTGGCACTTGCGGATGACGATGCTACCGGTCATCTCCCGTTGGACGCGCTCATGCGGGAAGGCTGCGGCTTCGCGTTTTGCGATTCACCGTTGGCCGATTTTCGCGCGTCGGCACTCTTTTTTTCGCTGTGTTTCACTGCGTCCCACAACGATTCTTTATCTTCGCGCGGCATGCCGTCGAAACTATGGCCGCCCTGCAACGCGGCTTTCTCCATCTCCATGAAGCGGCGCTGAAATTTTGCGTTGGCTTTTTTCAGTGCAATTTCCGGGTCGACTTGCACAAACCTCGCGAGATTAACCGCAGCGAAAAGCAGATCGCCGAGCTCCTCCTCCGCTTTCTTGAAATCCTTTTCGGCCAGCGCGTGGCGAACCTCGGCCATTTCTTCACGGAATTTCTCGAAGATGCCGTCGGCGTCTTGCCAGTCGAAACCTGCGCGGGCCGCTTTGCGCGTCAGCTGCAGCCCTTGCAACATGGCCGGCAGTCCGCGCGAAACACCATCGAGCAGCGATGTGGGCTTCTGCTGCGGCTTTGCAGCGCCATTCTTAGAAGCAGCGCCTTTGTCGAGCCGCTCTGTGGCCTTGATTCGTTCCCAATTTTTTAGAACCTCAGCGGAATTCCTTGCGCTAACGTCGCCGAACACGTGCGGGTGACGTCGCACCATCTTGTCGTGAATTTCGCGAAGCACATCCGCGACCGTGAAACGTTCTTGTTCGCGAGCGATTTCGGAATGGAAAACCACCTGAAGCAAGAGATCTCCCATTTCCTCGGCAAACTTCGCGTCGTCGCCAGAATCGAGTGCGTCGATAACTTCGTAAGCTTCTTCGATCAGGTACGGGCGTAGCGTCGCGTGGGTCTGCTCGCGGTCCCATGGGCAGCCTTGCGGCGCACGTAGACGCTTTTGCACGGCGACGAGCTTCTCAAACCACTCGCCGACGGAGATGGTATTGGTGCGCGTTGCTTTGTGTGTTGTAAGACTGCGCGTAGAAGTTTTCTTTTTTGATTTGGATATTTTTTTTGTCGGGGAGCGCATCGGGCGTCCGCACAATTTCTTTGTCGCGGGGTTTCCACTTTACGGCGGCCGCCAACTTTTGACAAGAGTGCTCGTCAACCCATTCAGGCGAGCCAACGGTTGAGTGAGCGGATGACGGCAATGGCTAAACAGAACTGGCGTGATAAACTACAACTCACATTAACGATTGAGGGACTACTTTGCCAGAAGATAAGCATGAAGAAGCATTTCGCGTAATCGACCGGCGGCCTTTTACGGCCGAAGGCGATATTCGCAAAGACGTAGTGGAAGCGGAAGAGCGCAAAGCGGAACGCGAAGCGCAACTGGAAGCGGCGCGCCACCCTGCCCCTCCATCGCCGCTAGAGGCGCCGGCGAACGCGCAGCCTCCTGCGGACGCGCCCAAACTTTCGCCAGCGTTTGAAAATTTGATTCGCATGATTGGCAGTAATGCCGCGATGGTGCTGGGCGCCTACGCGGATCCGCGAACGGGCCAACCGGTGATTGATCCGGAAGCGGCGCGTGAACTGATCGATATGCTGGATGTGCTGCAAGAAAAAACCAAGGGCCATCTGGCGCCAGAAGAAGAAAATTTGCTGCTCGATCTGCTCGGCAAATTGAAGATGACTTATCTGGAAGTGAACCAGGCGCTGGCCGCGCAGGCTGCCAAAGTCGCGCAACAAGCCAAGGTTGGCAGCAAGCGTTAATTCCCTGACGCCCTGGTATCAGCCTGAAGCGCGGGGGGATCTTTCTAAGATATTTTCCGAGCGCACGTTTCCGAGATAGCTTCCCTGACGACTCCATTCTTCCCTATGTCCGCTGAATCAAAACAGGAACCAATGAAACTTACGGTGCTCGGCTCGGGCACCTCCATGGGTGTTCCTTCGCCCGGCTGCCACTGCCGCGTGTGCAGTTCGCGCGATTCTCACGATAAGAGATTGCGCCCTTCCCTGGTGCTATCGCGTGGCGGACAAAACGTGGTCATTGATACCACTCCCGATTTTCGCCAGCAAGCTTTGCGTGCGCGCATGGAAAGACTTGATGCGATTTTGCTCACCCACGGGCACGCAGATCACATCATGGGATTCGACGATATCCGTCCGTTCAACATTCGCCAGCGAGCGGCGCTGCCGGTGTACGGCAACGAAGAAACTTTCGTTATACTGCGGCAAGCTTTCTCATATGTCTTCAGCGGCAAGCCCACACTGAGCACCGTCCCGATCGTAGATCTGCACGTCGTAACCAGGCCGTTTGAATTACTGGGCGTGCCGTTTATCCCTGTGCCGCTCGCGCATGGCGAACTGGAAGTTTTGGGATATCGCTTCGGTAAAGCGGCGTATCTGACGGATTTTAGTTCGTTGCCCGAAACATCCGTGCCACTGCTGCAGGATCTCGACGATTTAATTATTGATGCGCTGCGCGATATTCCGCATCCTATGCATCAGACCGTAGCGCAGGCGTTGGCGCTGGTGCGGCGACTGAGACCAAAGCGGGCGTGGTTCACGCACATCGCGCACGATTTGTCGCATGCGGAAACCAATCAGCGCTTGCGTGACTTAGGATTTCCCAACGTGCAACTGGCTTACGATGGCTTGCAATTCGATGTCAGCGTGGACGTGCCCAACGAGACGCAACTTGAGAATCGAGATACGTGTAAACCTGCACCGAAGCGTGCTGCCGGCGTAAGCACGTTTGCATCGCCCGCGGCATGGAACACTCACTACTCTTCTCCCAAACGATCCAGCGTGCTGGCGGTGGGGAATTTTGACGGGCTGCACTTGGGGCACCAAGCAATTTTGCGGGCTACCGTCGAACGCGCCCTGGAAACGAACGGGGTGTCAACGGCGCTGACTTTCGATCCGCCACCATTAAAAGTGTTGAGGCCCGAATCAGCACCATCTCGAATTTCCACCAATACGCAACGCATCGAGTGGTGCAGCATTCTGGGCCTGGAAGCCGCGGTGGTGATGCCGTTCACGATAGAGCTATCGCGACTGGCTCCCGAAGATTTTGTGGAGCAGATATTGGTGAGCGAGTTGCGCGTGGCCACAATTCTTGTCGGGGAGAATTTTCGCTTCGGGCATCGCCAGGCGGGTAACGTAAAACTGTTGCGCGAACTTGGCGAGCGACTGGGATTTGAAGTAGCGATTGTTCCGCCGGTTGTCTACCACGGAGAAATTGTCTCCAGCACGATCATTCGCCGCGAAATTGCGGAAGGCGACGTGAGCCACGCGGGCCGGTTGCTGGGACGGCCGTTTGTGTTGACGGGAGAAGTCGTACGGGGCACGGGAACGGGGAGCAAATTCACTTTCCCGACTTTGAACCTTGTGCCCGAACAGGAGTTGCTACCGGCGCGCGGCGTATACATCACGCGCACGTGTTTTCCCGGCGATTCGCGCAGTCGCCGCTCGGTAACCAACATCGGGATGCGGCCCACATTTAATGGAACTGGGCTGACTGTAGAGACGCACTTGCTGGATTTTCGCGGGGAGATTCCTGCGAAGCGCATGGAAGTGCGTTTCTGGAAACGTTTACGGCAGGAAAAGAAATTCAGCGGCGCCGCAGAGTTGCGCGAGCAAATTGCGCGGGACGTTGACAGCGCCAACCGTTTCTTCAACCGCTTGCGAAGATTGCGCTCGGCGCAATTGGTTTGAAGGCGGCGCAACCTTCATGGAATCTCTTAAGTGCGTCGTGTCGTCTCATGAAGAGAGCCATTGTCTTTGGATCAAGCGGATTCGTAGGTTCGCATCTTCTGAGCGAACTGTTGAACAGCTCTGATTACGGACAGGTAACCGTCGTCGCTCGGAAAAGCCTGAATATCACTCACCCCAGACTAAGAACAGTAATAGGCGACTACAACTCCCTAGCAGGTGTGAAATCAGAAATCGCCGCGGATGAAGTCTTCATTGCTCTTGGCACAACCAAGACCAACTCGCCTAAGAAGGCCGAGTACTACCAAGTGGATCACGAGTATCCGGTCCTGGCGGCAGGGATAGCAAAAGAACGAGGGGCGAAATCGGTCTTTCTGGTTACGGCAGTTGGCGCCAATCCCAATTCGAAATTCTTCTATGTACGGACCAAAGGCGAAACCGAGCGAGACGTGATCGCACTCAATTTCGAGCATACGCATATCTTTCGCCCCTCAATGATCATGGGGAACAGGAAAAAGAAACGTTCGCTGCTAGAAGAGGCGCTGATGAGGTTTTGGTCTGCTATCAATCCTCTCTTAACGTGGAAAGGCGATAAATATAAGGGCATAACGGGGGAAGATATTGCAAAAGCGCTGATCGAGTCCGCGAAGAATCAAACAGAGAAGCTAAAGATTTATCACTGGAGGGAAATGCAGGATTTGCTGCAAAGGTAACTTGGGTCGTGATTGTAACAAAGCTCGCCAGCGTGGGATGTCTCACAAGGCGGCGACGTACGAAACTGTCGTCAATGTGAACGAGGGTGCTCGCGGCCATCTGTGGAAGCAGACTGCGGCGCGGTTTTCGACGGCGCCGCGAGCTTGGGATCGGCGGCCATACACGCGCAACAATAACCGCCTACTTCGGTGCGCGAGATAGTTACTTTCATGTCGAAATCGCGGGCGATCTGTTCTTTCAGCTGTTCGTAAAGGCGGCTCTCAAATTCGCGGACTTTGCCGCAACGGAGGCAGGCCACATGAATATGGTCGCGCGGACCGTGACTCTCGTAGTAGTGGCGGTCTCCGCGCAGGTGCAGCAAGTCCAGTTCATCGATGAGCCCCTGTTTTTTTAGCAAGTCGATGGTGCGATACACGGTAACCAGATGCACGCCGGAATCGATTTTCTGCGCGCGCGCCAGGATCTGATCGACGTCCAGATGCTGCTCGGCGGTGTCCATGACCTGCAGGATGACGCGCCGCTGCTTGGTCATGCGCAAACCGCGCTGGGCTAAAATCTGCTGAAGTTTGCCGGTAGTTTCGGCGGTGTTGAGGCGTTCCCCGGTGGAGACGCGGCGGGACGGCGATGCTGCCATGCGAGGCCTCCAGAGAACAGTACCGCGGATTTACGAGCGCTGGGGAAGCATTCGTATCACCTCATTGTACCCAATCGCCGCGCATCCCAGCAAAGATGAGAAATGATCGGTAGTGGGTCATCTCTAACGACGTCGGCCGTGTCAAGCGGGTTTTGATTCTGTTTTATCTGTTTTCAGCGACGAGCAGGGCATCATCAGGGACTGTAAGTTTTCTGATTGAGACGTGAGTATTGGCTCAGCTTCCGATAAATGCGAAAGGCACTGACTAACCCCTTCATTCTGGCTGCCTGTCTGCAAATACGGCATTGAGCACATTCTGTCCCTTTAGTACGAGCGGTCTATCGTTATAGGAGCCTCCGCGTGGCACGCTACGAAAAATAGCAGTTGATTGTGGTTGGATGCCGTCGTGCGGATTGCTGCAAGGGGCTGGGTTTCCGTAGGTAAGAGAAGCCTTCCAGTCGCATCCTTCCCGCTTATTTTCGAAGATTCGCGAAAGGGAGATCTCCATGAGCTTTCGAGCTAGGGCCCCGATTGCAGTTTTCTTTATGTTCACCCTGCTCTCCGCAGCGCGACCGCAGGGCCCTATCCAGACGCCGACCCAGACCCCAACCCAGGCGACGACGGCGGCGCCGCCGCAGGACCAAGACTTCTACTCTCTTCGCGAACTCGCTGTCGCGGGAGACGCGCAGGCGCAATTCGCCCTCGGGAACCATTATTTTAGCGGCGTCGGCGTTCCTCAAGACTACGGTCAGGCGCTCCTCTGGTTTACGAAGTCCTCGGACCAGGGCTATGCTCCGGCGCAGAATCAACTAGGCTACATGTATCAACACAAGTTTGGTGTGCCGCGGGATTACAAGCGCGCCCTGAGCTACTACCGTTCCGCTGCGAACCAGGGCTATGCGCTGGGACAATATAACATGGGCCGCCTGTTCGAGGATGGTGTTGGCGTCAAGCGTGATTACAAACAAGCCCTCGATTCGTACCGCAAAGCCGCCGACCAGAATCTCTCGCAGGCGGAAAAGCAAGTCGGCTACTTTTACCAGTGCGGATATGGAGTGAAGCAGGACTTTGCACAAGCCCATACCTGGTATCTTCGCGCCGCAGGCCACGGCAACGTTGACGCCGAAAACCAGTTAGGCTTTTTCGCTGAAGAAGGATGGGGCCAGCCGAAGGATTACGCCGAGGCTCTTTCCTGGTTTTACAAGGCCGCGGAACATGGCAGCAACGACGCCGAGGAAAACATCGGCTATATGTTTCAAAATGGCCTTGGCATGCCAACCGATTACGGCAAGGCCATGTTCTGGTATGACAAAGCCGCAGCAGAGGGGAACAGCAACGCGGAAAACCAGCTCGGCTGGATGTATCAGTTCCGGCAAGGAATCGAGCCCAATGACGCCAAGGCGGTGACCTGGTACCGCTTGTCTGCTGACCTGGGAAATCAGCGCGCCGCCAACAATCTCCACGCTTTCGAAGAAGTGCTGGAGGACCGCGGTTCGGGCGAGTGGGAAGCCGCCAACACCACTGTCACCGACGCTGCGATCGCACGGGCTAAGCGCTGGGCGACAATCCAGGATCTTCAACGGCGCATTGCCGGATTAGAAGGCGACGCACAGGACCAGGACGATCTTGCGAACCAACTAGAACATACTGGCAAAGGCAAAAACGATGCCATGACCAAGCTTTTCAATGCGGTCGGCAGCGTTCCCGCTGTGAAGTACCACGTCGAGGCGGCAAAGTATCGCGCCGAAGCGGCACGCCTGCGTGATCAGCTGGCTCAAATCGAAGACCAATCCATCGCCAGCGTTCCAGCTCCGTAACGCAAAAAAATACTTGTACTTTGAGCCTTCCAGTCCACTAGAGAATGCTTTCCCTTTCACTCAGTTTCCGTTCCGCGACTTGCGGCGAGCCAGTGTCCAGGCGCTCTAAGCGAGGCTGCGTGCCCCGCCGTCGGAAGGCTTCTCATGACGCGGATCAGTCCAGAAGTAGGGCAACACGGCGAAACAGTGAAACTATAAGATAAAATTCTTCGTCCTACACGAGGGATGGACCGGCCAAGCCGACGGAGGCTTGATGGATCATCGGCCTTTGCATGTATTTTTCTTCGCGGTGATGATCGCCTGCCTACAAAGTGCGACTCCTCCGCAAGATCTTCAGTTCCCGCTCGACGAAACATCCGCCTCGCGGCAAAGACGCCTATACAACGGATCAAAACCATATCTGAATGATTCTCTTTCTGAATTGCAGAAAGCCATGCCCGAACTGCGCGGTCTCAAAGCTGGTGAGAAGGATCTCCCCGCGCTGCTTACGCAAATTGGGCAAGAGATAGAAATGTTGTCGCTGCAGATGCCGAACCTCATCTCCAGCGAGGAGGTCATTCAGAGTAGACCTGGCTCGCGATCAGGCCGTTCAAGCCGTCAACGGTTCAATTACCTGATTCTCGTTCACCGGACCACCACCGGCGCAGAAATGAGCGAGTACAGAACTGACCTTCAAAACAGAAGCATTGGTCAGCCCAGCGAAGATCCGCGAGCTCCGACCGCGCACGGTTTCGTCCTCGCGTGGAAATACTTCCATCCCACGGTGCGCTCGGAATCTCAATTCCGTTACTTGGGAAGGCAAAAAATCGATGGCCGCGATGCCGATGTTGTAGCCTTTAGCCAGACCCCCGGCGTCGTCCGCGTGCCCGGCGAGATTCGTATTGGAGACGAGTCTTTCCCGATGTTGCATCAGGGCATCGCGTGGATTGAGGAGTCTAGCTTTCGCATCCTTCGTTTGCGCACCGACCTGTTGGCTCCGCAGCCAGAGGCTCAACTGGAGAAACTAACTACCACTGTCGACTTCGCTGAGGTGCAAATCCCCCACAGCAAGCTCCGCCTGTGGCTTCCGCGAATGGCTGTCGTGGATTGGAAAACCATTCCGGGTAACTCGGTGACCTTATCGCCAACCGTGGTTTCCGGTCGCTACCTGGAGCGGCACTTGTATTCCCATTATCATCTCTACCAAGTCGAGGTGAAGATCGGCTCCTAGTCAACGTCCAAGAAACAACAGGCGTTGAGATTTAGGAGTGGATGGGGAGCATGCGCATTACGTCGTTGTAGACGGCGTAGGCCATGATGGCTAGGAGGAAGACGAAGCCGACCTGCACGAAGCGTTCTTTGAAAGCCATACTTAGGTCGCGGCGCATTACGCCTTCGATGGCCAGCAACAGGATGTTGCCGCCGTCGAGAATGGGGATCGGCAGCAAGTTGAGGATGCCGAGATTGACGCTAATCAGCACCATCATGGAGAGAACCGCAAGCGCACCCCTGCGCACCGCTTCGCCGGCGGCGCGAGAAATGCCCACAACGCTGGAAAGCTGCTTCACGGAAACGCGGCCGCTGAATAGCATGCCGAATACTCCCACGGTTTCTGAAATGCGTTCGCCGGTCATAACCACAGCGTCGTGCAACCCTTCGCGAAACCCTTCGCGGCGGTAAGAAGTCTGATCACGGACGGCGACACCCACTTGATAAAGTTTTTCGCCAGATTCGGTCACACCCTGTGCGGGAGTTACCTGGGCGTGAATGGCTTGGCCGTTGCGCAGCAAATCCAACTGCACGGGCTTCCCTTCCGAACCGCGCACGCGATCGACGAATTGTCCCCAGTACTGAATTTTCTGACCATCCACAGATTGGATGGTATCGCCTTCCTTCAATCCGGCGTGGGCGGCTGGACTGCTGGGAGCGACTTCGTCAAGCACAGGGAGCAGCGGCGGATAACCGAGCAAACGATCGGTGCTACCGGAATCGCCGAGCGTGGTCTGCACTGAGCGCTTCTCGCCGCCATTTTCTACTTCAGCGGTGAGGGGGCTGCCAGGCGTTTCTTCCTTGATGGCTTTGGCAGCTTGCTCCCAAGTGGGATTTGCCACGCCGTTAAGGCTAAGAATTTTGTCACCGGGACGAAACGGACTGGTTTGGGCGTCGGACTTTGCACTTAAGGCTACGACCTGCACGGGTCGGTCGAGATAAGCGGAATGAGGCACGCCGAACACAATGAACAAAACAGCTAACGCCACTATCGGGAAGATCAGATTCACTGCAGGGCCGGCAAACGAAATAAGTGCGCGTTGCCAGCGCGGCTTGCTCATCAATTCATCGGAAGAACCGGTGGGGGGTTTGTCGCCCGCGTCCACATCGGACATGTCCTGACCAGCCATGCGCACGTATCCGCCAAACGGCAGAGCGCTGATGCGCCAATCGGTGGCTCCGCTTTTCCATCCAAAAAGGCGCGGACCAAAGCCGATGGAGAAAACATCGACGCGCACTTTGAAGAGCCGAGCCACAATGAAATGGCCCCACTCGTGAATCATGATCATCAAACCGAGAACCAGCGCGACGCCTAGCAGCAAATTCATGCGAGTTTCTCTCCCGACTTCCGTTCAGTATTCTTATTCTACGACGGCGGATTTTATTGTGTAATTAAATTCGGTCTAAGATGCCACCGCGGTAACTGACGATCCTTCCACTTCTTCCTTAGCCATTCGACGGGCCTCCGCGTCGGCGGCGAGCACGTCGGACATATTTTCAAACTTCGCGCGCGGCGTGCGCGCCAGCACGCTTTCTATCACTTCAGCGATGCCCGGGAAGGAAAGCCGGCGCTCCAGAAAAGCAGCCACGGCAACTTCATCGGCGGCATTCAAAGCGCAAGGCAAAGCGCCGCCTTTTTTCATGGCTTCCCGCGCTAATTTCAAACAGGGGAAACGCCGGGTGCTGGCCGAGGCGAAATCCAACCGCTTTAATTTCTTCCAGTCCAGCGCTATCTGGTTAGATGCCAGTCTTTCGGGATAGGTTAACGCATACTGGATGGGCATACGCATGTCGGTGGGGCCCAGTTGGGCCAGCACGCTGCCGTCAATAAATTCGACGAAGGAGTGCACCGTGGATTGGGGGTGGATGACCACATCGATCTGATCGGGGCGCATGCCGAAAAGCCAGCGGGCTTCGATGATTTCAAAGCCTTTATTCATCATGGTGGCGGAGTCGATGGTGATGCGGTTGCCCATGCGCCAGTTGGGGTGAGCCAAAGCTTGCTCCGGCGTGATGGAATCGAAATCGGAAAGCGGAGTTTTGCGGAACGGTCCCCCTGACGCGGTGAGAACCAGGCGGCGAACTTCCGAGATTCTGCCGCCGCGAAGGCATTGATGCACGGCGTTGTGTTCGCTGTCGACGGGAAGGAGTTCGCGGCCTGCTCTTTTGGCAGCGGCCATGACCAGCTCGCCGGCAGCTACCAGAACTTCTTTGTTGGAAAGCGCTACGGTCTTGCCAAGTTTCACGGCTTCATAAGTAGCTTCGAGGCCGACTATGCCGACAGCGGCGGAGACGACAATTTCAGCGCGCGCAAGGGTCGCGACTGTGAGCAGGCCTTCGCGTCCGTGATGGATGCTGGGCAGCGGCGCGATCCTTTTGGCGCGCAGGCGTTCGGCAAGCTCGTCGGCGTTTTGCGGGTTGGCGACGGCAACGACATTGGGCCGGTGGCGCTCAATTTGAGAGACGAGTTCGTCGAGGTTTGAGCCAGCGGCCAGTCCGCATACGACGAATTGATTGGGGAGCGATTCCACCACGGAGAGACACTGGCGTCCGATGGAGCCGGTGGAACCCAGGATGGCTAAATGATTCACGCGGTCTCTTTCTGAGTTACGGTTGTTGAAGTTCAGCGACCCACTGCATCGCGCTTCGCGGCGATGTGCTGCCTAAACGCTGGGCGGGTAGACCAAAACAAAATAGTACCAGACTACGGGGATGGCCAGAATAAGGGCGTCAATGCGGTCGAGCATCCCGCCATGGCCGGGCAAGAGCGCGCCAGAGTCTTTGACTCCTGCGCTGCGTTTGTAGGCCGATTCGAGCAAATCGCCGATTTGCCCGGCGATGTTACCTACGGCGGCGGCACCGAGCAAAATCACGATGGGCACCGAGAGCCAGCGCATAAACGCGAAGGCTACAACAATCGAGCTGACGAAACCGGCGATGGAGCCTTCCCAGGTTTTCTTGGGGCTCAGATGCGGCGCGAAGGGATGTTTGCCGAGCGCGCGGCCTGCGAAGTACGCGGCGGAATCGCTGGCCCAGATCAGCACCAGCACGAAAAGCAAGAGGCGCGGGCCCTGGCTGCCGAGCGCATGCAAGCGGATTGCGTACGTAAGCGGAAAAGCTACGAGCAGTAAGCCGCTGGAGCTGATGCCGGCGGAAGGTAATGCTTCGACGATGGGGCGTTTGGTTGCCAGGGTGATGAACGCAATTCCGAGCACAAAAAGAAATACGGCGTCTTCCGCACGAGGAAAAAAACTGTGAAGAAGCCGGACTAGCCGGGCGGGGTAAACAATGCCGCCGAATTCTCCCCAGCGCACCGCGGTGGTCAGCCACTGCAAATACAAAATGATCAGCGCGCAGGTGGCGGTCCAGAAACGATAGGCGCGATGACCCACGGCGTCGCCCAGAGCGAAGTATTCGAAGAGCGCCAGGAGCATGACGAGCGCCAACACCAGCGCTACAACAATGGTTGAACCCCACAGTACGAGGCTAACAACCACGGGAATTAATACCGCGGCGGTGGCCACCCTTTTCCAAGTCATGAAAGACGAGTCCCCTGTTTTAGTGCCGGAACATTACATCACATTGCGTCCGGAAAATATTGGTTGACACGTGTCGACTGAAAAATCCATTAGAAATCTTCTGCCCAAAGATCCGAGCGCGATGCGACAAGCTAGATTGACGTGGGGTAAGACCGGGTGGTAAATTTTTGGCCTCTCACTGGAACCGGACCCGGGCCCAACACCAACATCCTAAATTTCTGATTGTGAGGAGGCTACCAATGCGAAAAGTATTGTCGATGGCTGTTTTAACTGCGACGTTGCTGATGGCGAGCGCGATGCTCGCGCAAAACCCGAACTACGAAGTGGGACCGGTATGGCGTGTGACTTATTACTCGATCAAGCCTGGCCAAGGAGATGCATTCTGGAAGGACTTCCGGGAAAATATTAAACCGATCTATGACGAACTCAAGAAAGCGGGTTACATCCTGGAGTACAAAGCCTTCGTCAACCCGGTGGTCGATCACCCCCACGATTGGGATGTCGCTGTCGGTCTGTTGTATCCAAATTGGGCGGCACTCGACCAGCTTGACACGAAAGGCGCAACCATCGTGAGCAAGCACTATGGCGGGCGCGAAGCAGCGCTCGAAGCCGGAAAAAAACGTAATGATTTACGCGAAGTAATTGCTAGCCATCTGGCACGTGAAGTTTCGGTGAAGTAGCCAAGCGTGGGGCCTTCTTCAATGGCCTAGTCTAGCGTTTTTGCAGGCTGGGCTTTTTCTTTTTTGCTTTATTCAAAGCGAATGCTGACGGAGAAGGCTTATTTGCCGGCGGCGTGGGGCGAGTCGGCCAGAGCGTCGACTGTGGAGTCGGCGGGAGAATTTGACTGATTCAGACCGCCGTAGCGGCGGTCGCGTTTTTGGAATTCTACCAGGGCTTCGAGCAGGCGAGCGCGGTTGAAGTCGGGCCAGAGCGTTTCGCTGACGTACATTTCTGCGTAGGCGATTTGCCAGAGGAGGAAATTGCTTACGCGCATTTCGCCGCTGGTGCGGATGAGGAGATCCGGATCGGGGAGACCTTCGGTGTACAGATAACTCGAAACTTCGTCTTCGGTGATGCGCCGAAAGTGGCCGCTGTCATCGAGCCGCGCGTGTTCGCCCACGTCCCCGTTTTTCTGTTTCGCGGGCACATGACCGTTGCGTCTGGTAGTGGCGTGCCCGTTAGCCGCGTGGCCATTACTTCCGTTGCCGGCGCGTTGCGCGAGGATGGCGTTCATGGCGTCGACGATTTCCGCGCGGCCACCGTAGTTGAAGGCGATGCACAGGCACATGCCGGTGTTTGCGGCGGTCTGCTCGGTGGCTTGGCGTACGTCTTTCTGCACACCGATGGGAAGCTCATCAATGCGGCCGAGAAAACGCATGCGAATGTTATTGCGCTGGATGAGGGGCATTTCTTTGCGGATGTATTCGCGCAAAAGTTGCATGAGGAAATCGGTTTCGACTTTTGGGCGGCGCCAATTCTCGACGGAAAACGCGTAGAGCGTCAGCGCTTCGATGTTGAGCCGCGCGCAAGTTTCAATGGTGGTGCGAGCAGTCTTGGTGCCGTAGCGGTGGCCGGCAATTCGCGGAAGATGACGGCGCTGTGCCCAGCGGCCGTTGCCGTCCATGATGACCGCCACGTGGCGCGGCATGCGGGAAACATCGAGTTGTCGGAGGAATTCGGACTCTTCCACACTCAAGGGACCGAGGGTCTTTGGAGCGCCGATAGGCGAGGGCGAGAGTTGTTTGGTGTGTGGCACGGCGACCGTCGCGAAGTTCTTGGGCGATTTCCCTTTACCGCGCAAAGTTAACACACGGATTGTAGGGATGCAAACGATGTGTCGCGAGAGTATCGGCTCACCACAACATCACCGGCGCAGGAGTCTGGCCCTCCGTCGAAAAAGCTAAGGAAATCGCACAAGAAACTGACTCGACTGCTCCATGGAGCTATCGTTTCTTGGAACGACGATTCAAATTAAACCGCTGTCGTAACGCATTCCCTCCAGCACATGAAAAACCCCACACGCGAATCAAGCGTGTGGGGTGATCCAACTGCGGATGCGGCAATTTTAAAACAATGCCTACTGATTGCCTAGATACTGCACGTGGACGTAGGTTCCGAGCCGGGTGTTATACGCGAGATACCAGCCTGGGTGATCGGGATCGTCGTACAACACGATGTCATCGCTGTTCCACAGCCAATCGTTGGTGTAGTCGTAGTCGTAAGGCGCGACGCCCCAGAAATTACCTCCGAACCAGAAACGCTCGCGGCCTCCGCCTTCAATGCGATAAATGTGATTGCGGCCAATTTCACCACCGAAATGTCCGTGTTCCCATACGTGATCCTGATGGTACCGCGCATCGTTGCGGCCCCCTTCATGACCGACCCATTGATCGTTTTGCGCGTGAACGTGAGGAGCTTCTGGATGGCCTTGCTGGTCGCGAAAGGTTGCACGCCCTTGCTCGCCACCCGGGCGGCCTCCTCCTCCTTGATTACCGTGCTGGACTTGGGCTGAACCTCGAGATGGAGCGGGACCGTGAGCGGGGATGTGACCGCCGCCAACCTGCGGGCCGGCATGGGCGCCGCCGCCTCCTTGTGGATGTCCACCGCCTCCACCTTGTGGACGCCCGCCGCCTCTTTCCTGGGCGAATGCGGCAAGCGGCAAGATCAAAACAACTGCAAACAGACCCGTTAGCTTTCTCATGCGCGCCTCCGAGTGAAATTTTGATGAGTGTGTCAGCTGACTGAGCTTGGATGCCACAGTGTTATTTGTCGGTTCCTGATTAACTGCTCAGCGAGCCTTCTACCTGAGTCTAAGGGTTGACTGCTCCAATTCAAAAATAAAAATAAAACCCCACGCGCAACTGCGGCGCGTGGGCAACTGATACAACGTCAGGAGCATGCGGTGCTGGGGTTAGTCGACGATTATCACCAGCAAGCGGACACCTGGATGGCGTGGATTGATCAGGTAATAGTTACCGTCGATGTAATCGATATACACATCATCGTTGTAATCCCAATCAGACGGCCACGCTTCGGAGTATGAGAAATAATAGCCGCCGTAGTTGAAGCGGCGCTCGCCGCGCTGCACATGGAAATGATGAGAGCTACCGAAACTGGCTCGAAATTGCTCGTCCGGAACGCGCCGAGTAGCGCCGCGCTCGTTTGCATTACCAGCGTTACCGCGGTCATTCGTGTTAGCCCGGTCGTTGGCATTGCCACGGTCGTTGTGCTGCTGGGTCTGCTGGGCGCGCTGCTGGTCTTGCGGACGATCTTGCTGCTGAGCTGGCTTGGATTGGTCGTTGCGGTTGCGCTCGTCTTGCTGTTGCGCGCGATCATTCTGTTGCGCAGGCTTTGTCGCCTCGTTGCGATTGCGATCATCTTGCTGTTGTGGGGCGCGATCATTCTGTTGCGCGGGTTTGGCGCGATCCTGGGGTTGTTGTTGCCTGTCAGGCTCCTGCTTGGATTTTGCGGCGGGCTGGTCCTGCCTACCTTTGTTCGGTTCTTCGCCCTTCTTGGGTTCTTCCTGCTTTTTCGGTTCTTCTTGTTGAGGTTTATCTTTGTCGGGTTCTTGTCGGGTATAGCTAGGGGCGCCGGCAAGGAGAATCATCACCGCTGTACCAAGGACGAGTTTCATTTTGATGCCTCCTTTTTCTTCGCAAACTCTCACGCTTACGTAATGGGTAAGCGACTAACTTTGGTCTGGCGGGGATGGTCATTTTCTAACACGGCACCGCATAAGGCTCGATAGGGCAATACGAGTAGGAATATGCCGGATTGCCTGTAGGGCATCAGCGAATCGACGAAGTTATTGAGACGCCGGAGCGCCCTGGAAGAGCGATGCGTACGACAAGAAGACGGTCAGACCGATCATGAAGATGGCTGTGACCCAAGCGATGAGATTGAAGGTCAGGGTGTTGACATAGTCGCCCATGAGGTCGCGCCGGTTCACCAGCAGAAGGATAAAAATGATTACGACGGGAAGCCAGATACCATTGCCGACCTGGGAGAAGATCAGGATTTTCCAAAGCGGCGCGTGCGGGAGCAGGACCACGCCTGCGCCGACTGCGATGAGAACGGTGTACAGGCCATAGAAAATGCGAGCATCTTCAAATTTGTGATCGATTCCGGCTTCAAAACCCAGGCCTTCGCAGATAACGTGCGCGGTGGAGAGCGGTAAAATAGAGGCAGCGAAAACCGAGGCGTTCAGCAAACCGAAGGCGAAGAGGTAGCCGGCCCAGACGCCTGCAAGCGGAATCAAGGCGCGAGCAGCGTCTTTTGCTTCGTTAATGTCGCGATGGCCGGTGGCGTAAAGAGTGGCCGCGGTACAAACGATAATGAAGAAAACGATGACCATGCAACTGATGCTTCCGACAAGTACGTCGGCGCGGGCTTGAGGATATTGGCGCGGGCCGACTTTTTTCTCAACGAAGCCAGCTTGCAAGTAAAAGAACTGCCACGGGGCGATGGTGGTGCCGATCAAGCCTGTCAGCATAAGCAAATAATCGGAGGTGAGGCGGATGTTGGGAACGACCGTGGCATGCGCGGCGACGAGCCAGTCAGGTTTGGCCAAGAACGCGGAAACTATGTAGGTGACATAAAAACCGCAGGCGAAGAAAAAGATGATCTCCACCTGACGGTAGGTGCCTTTCAATACCAAGGCCCAAACAAGAATCGCGGCCATAGGCACAGCCGCGTATTTGCTAACGTGGAAAATCTCCATGGCGGCGGCCACGCCGGCAAATTCGGCGACCACGTTCGCCAAATCGACAAAGAAGCCGGTGACCATTACGAAGAAAGTGGGACGGAAGCCAAATTCTTCGCGGATTAAATCGGACAGGCCTTTGCCGGTGATCACACCCAGGCGCGCGCACATTTCTTCGGTCACGTACAGCGCGATGGTCATGGGAATCAACGACCACAGCAAGGCGTAACCATAGTGCGCGCCCGCTTGCGTATAGACCGAGATGCCGCCAGCGTCGTTGTCCACGTTGGAAGTAATCAGCCCGGGACCTACCACCGCTAGCAGCAGCGTGAGACGCTTGCGCAGACCGCGGATGCGCTTCTGCAGGTCCGTGCCGCCGGAGCGGACGGTGGCGAACCTTTCGGAGATAGCGCTCCAGTCCATTGGTACTTTACGATTCCCTTCCCTCAAGGATTTTTAATGGCTGCCACTTGTTAATAAAAATTACTGACTTTTGACCAGCCGCGAGACAACGTCATCGACGGTGATTACACCGATAGGATGCTTGTGCTCGTCGAGCACCGTCAAAGATCGCAAGTTATATTTGTCAAATAACTCGAAGACTTCTTCGCCTTTGGCGTCGGGCTCGAGATTTAACAAAGGCTCCATTTTCAGCTCAGAGACACTCTGTTCCGGGGCGGCCAGCAGCAGGCGTGAAACGGTAACAGTTCCGGCGAAGGAAGCGGATTTGTCGAGGAGGACGATGGTATCGAGCTGCTCAAGGTTCAGATCCTGATTGCGCATCCATTGAATTACTTCGTCACGGGTGGTCTCTTCGCCAACGTAAGCGAAATCGGGATTCATCATGCCGCCCGCGGTGCTGGGATCGAATTGCAATAGTTCGCGAACTTCCCGGGCTTCCTGACCGGGCATCTCTTCGAGGACTTCGTCGAAAGTCTGCTTGGGCAGGTCGGCGAGAAGGTCGGCGGCGGCGTCAGGAGCCATTTCCTCGAGGATGTCGGCGGCCTTACCGGGATCAAGTTTTTCCACGATTTGGGTGGTAAGGCGTTCGTCGAGCTCGGCGAGTACGGCGCCAGCGGTTTGCTCATCGAGCGATGCGATGATGCCCTGGCGCTCGGCGGCGGAAAGGTCTTCCATGATAGCGGCGAGATCGGCGGGATGCAGATCTTCCAGTTTTTCGTGGGTGATGCGCAGCTTTACGCGGCGGAGGGGATCGGGTTCCACCAGGTTGACGAACTCCCAGCGAATGGTGCTTTGCGGCAGGCCGCTTTGCAGCCTGCGAATCATGGCGGGAGAAACCACACCGTGGAGCAAGCGGCGAACCGCGCCGGGGAGGCCAACGTCGACCTGGGTGAGACGTAGCTCGGTGTTGCCGTTGCTGCGCAATTCGACGAGGTCGACGTCGTTGACGCGCACAACTTTGCGGCCGCGAATATCGATGATTTGCTGGTCGAGTAAATCCTTTTGTACGGCAAGCCAGGATTCATTGGGCTCGTAGAGCTGGAGGGCACGTTCGCTGACGTTGAGGCGAATTTCACCGACGGAAACGGAAGCGATCTGGTCGTGACGGGCTACCAGCGGAGGAAAATGGCCACGGGTCAACAGAAAATGGGAAATACGATTGGGTTGGTCCGCGGGCTCAATGAAGAATTCTCGGACGCGCCCAACGTAATTATTTTGGAGGTCGTAGGCTTTGGAGCCCATCAGTTCGGTTGCGTACAGCTCCATAACGTGTTCCTTGTGCTGTTGAGCTTCGTTATTTTGCGTGCCGCGAATTGACTAACAAAAAACCCGCAAACCTGACGACAGGCCGCGGGCAAGTTCCTGGACGAAATGGACTTGCCACTAGCCCCCGGCAGCCCTCCCGCGAGGCGAATTTTTCCCGACACGTGGTGTTGCGGCGGCTTGCACCGGGGCCAAAGGTAGGCCCGAAAAACTCACGAAGATGTGGCTACCCACGGAACATCTTCGTATTGCGTTGGCAGGGACGCCGCCAGGCTCAGGTTCGAGTTCGCCGCTTAAGTACATCGAGAGAGAATTTGCTCCGTACTGACGACCCGGAATCGCAGGTCGGGCTTGCTGCGAGACATACGCGCTGGGAAATCAAAAAGAGCGCGCGATGCCCTGAGCAGTGATAAGCCGAGGAGCGCCGCAAGTCAAGCAAAGAATGACGTTTGCGGCAGGAAATTTTCAGAATGTGAACTTTTTTGAAAGCGCGTCAGCTATTTTTATTGGGGAAGAGCATGTTTTGCGGTTGTTGACCCTTGCGCCGGCAGTCTTCGACATAAAGCGAGAGGTAATTGGTCAGGATGTAGTCCTTTTTTGAATAGCCAAGCTCGGTGGCGGCACGGTCGATCGCGGCGGGAGGACCTTCTAGTTCTACAAATGTGCCGATCGGGGTCTCGTCGACTTCGATGAGCAGGCCGCGCGCCCAGGACTGCGCGGCCGGTAATTGGTAGGTGGTGCGATATTTCTCGTAGCGGAACCAGCCGCGCATGCCCAGGCCTTCGAAGATTCTCACCAGGTTGGCGGAGTCGGTGACCTGCGCTTCGATTTCGTCGCGGACTTTGTGGGAACCGAAGGATGGATAGCGGCTCGTGGGGGTTGCCATTTGCTGCGCGGTGGGGCGTTTGAAGGTGAGGATTTGCCGGGTTGGTATGGGCGATTTCGAAGATGTGGCCGGATTGGCTTTGCGCGACTTTTGGGTCGTCTTGGCTTTGGGCGACTTTTTACTGGCCGGCAATGCTGTTACAGTGCGCAGCCTTAAAAGTTGGCCATGTTTGGCGAGGCCGCCATCGGGCGTGTCGAAAATTTCGTTTTGTTCGTGGACGCGGCCAGTCGTAGAACCGACCGGCTTGGCGCCCAGGCGTTTCAACATGCGCTGGAAAGCTTTGAGGTCAAGAATTTTGAGTTTAATTTCGGTTTCGTCCGGCATGGTATTCGTCACTCGGAGAAATTGGCGAGTAAGATGGTGCCAGTTACACGGTAACAAATCGAGTTCTATCTCAAGCGGCAGCAAATAAGGGCGACCGGGAGAGGCGATGTCGATCAAGACCGCAGAGGAATTGGCGAGTATGCGTGCGGCGGGCCTGGTGGTTCGGCGCACTCTGGAAGCAATGAAGCGCGCGGTGCGGCCCGGAGTCACAACGGCTGAAATTGATGAGGTTGGGGCGAAGGTGATACGAGCGCACAGAGCTCGGCCGGCGCCCGCGCTAGTGTACGGCTTTCCGGGTGTGAATTTAATCAGTGTGAACAATGAAGTTGTGCATGGAATCCCCGGCGCGAGGAAAATCCGAGAGGGCGATGTAGTGAAATTGGACGTCACGATAGAAAAAGACGGATTTATGGCCGACGCGGCCCTCACTCTTGGGGTGGGAAACATTTCGGAAGAGAAATCTCGGTTGATGGCGTGCGCCGAACGGGCATTCCACTGCGCGATGAAAGTTGCGCGGGCTGGTGCGCGAGTGTCGGAGATAGGGCGCGAGATCGAGCGTGACGTGCGGCGAAGCGGCTTCTCCGTGGTCCGCGAGCTTGAAGGCCATGGGATCGGCCGCACCATTCACGAGCAGCCCAGTGTTCCCAATTATCGGGATGCTAATGCCAGGGAGATACTAACGGAGGGCTTGGTCATTACGGTAGAGCCGATCATTGCGGCTGGATCGGGAAAAGTATTTCTGGGCGTCGATGGATGGACGGTACAGACCAGTGACGGCGAGATGTCAGCGCATTACGAACATACTTTGGTGATCGCGAATACAGAGGCGATTGTTTTGACCGCGGCTTAATTACTGCGATGTGCGGAAGCTGCAAGATTAACGCTCGGTATCGGCGGCTTTCTACGGCTGCGAAGTTCCGTTAGTATAGCGGACGAAGCCAATTTTTAACTGAACGATACATTATGGGCTGCGTGGATCTAGCCGCGGGGTTAGATTGCGCGAAATCACGAATTGGGGCGCATGGATAAAGACTTAAGAACAACGACTACAACTGTGGCAATGACAGCGGCGAACGGCGAAGCGACGGCTGAGAAAAGCACCCTGAACGTTTCCAAAGCCGGCGTGAACGCCGGTGCGGCGAGACCTCCAATTGCGCGAAGAGAACCGGTGGAGATGGTGTTGCATGATGACCGGCGCGTGGATCATTACGCGTGGCTGCGCAATAAGGAAAGCGCGGAGGTCATTGATTATTTGAAGGCGGAGAACGGCTACACCGACGAGGTGTTGCTACCAACGGAAGGCCTTCAGGAAAAACTTTATCAAGAGATGCTGGGACGGATTCAGCAAACGGATTTGTCAGTGCCGTACCGGTTGCGGGGCTATTGGTATTTTACGCGCACGGAAGAAGGCAAGCAGTATCCGGTGCGTTGCCGGCGTCGCGATATTGATGGAGCGCCGGAGGAATTGTTGTTGGATCTGAATGCGCTGGCGGAAGGTCATTCGTTTTTGGGGCTTGGTTCTTTTGAAGTGAGCGACGATAACGATCTGCTGGCGTATTCGACAGACACGACGGGATTCCGGCAGTACGCGTTGCAGATTAAAAAATTGTCAAGTGGCGAGACTCTCGAACAACGGTTTGAGCGCGTGACCAGCGTGGCGTGGGCGGCGGACAATCGCACGCTGTTTTTTACTGAGGAGGATGACACCACCAAACGCTCGCACCGCTTGTACCGCCACGTTTTGGGCTCAGGCAAAGCGCCGATTCTACTTTATGAAGAAAAAGATGAACGGTTCCGCATCGGCGTGGAACGTACGCGCAGTGGGAGTTTTTTAGTGCTGACCAGCGCGAGTCACACGACGAGCGAAGTCCGGTTCTTATCCGCAAAGCACGCGGGCGGCATTTTTTCGCTGATCGCGGAGCGCGAAGATAACCATGAATATTATGTTGATCATCATCCGGGCGATGGGGGGTCCTCAGACGCTGGGGTGTTTTATATCCGCACGAATTCGGGGGGACGAACATTCAGGCTGATGGAAGTTTCCACCAAGGAGCCGGCGCGCGAACTGTGGCGTGAGGTTGCGCCTAACCGGCCAGACGTCATGCTGGCGGGTGCGGACGCGTTTGGCAAGCACCTGGTGCTCTTTGAGCGCGAGGGCGGTTTGCCGTATCTGCGAGTCGTGAATCTGGAAAATATTGGCGATGAACGCGCCGCGCACCAACATGATTTATTGGGCGACTCACACCGCATTGAATTTACGGAGCCGGCTTACAACGCATCGCTGGGGACCAATCCTGAATTTGTAACTGACTTCGTGAGATTTCAGTACGAGTCATTTGTTACGCCGCGTTCGGTGGTTGATTACAACGTGCGCACGAGGGAGCGGATTTTGCTGAAGCAGCAGCCGGTGCTCGGTGGGTACGATGTGCGGCGATACGTCACGGAGCGATTGCATGCTTCGGCTGCGGATGGAACGCAGGTACCGATTTCAATTGTGTACCGGCGAGATACTTTTGCGCGCGAGCCTGGCTGGCCTGAAGATCGCAACACTGGCGCGCCGCTGTTGCTCTACGGATATGGAAGTTATGGCATCTCCGTCCCTGTGACGTTTAGCTCAAATCGATTGAGCTTGCTGGACCGCGGCCGGGTTTTTGCGATTGCGCATATTCGCGGCGGAGGCGAACTGGGCAAGCCGTGGCACGACGCCGGGCGGATGCGCCAGAAGATGAATACGTTCACGGATTTTATCGCCGCGGCGGAATTTTTGATCACACAACGCTATACGTCGCCGGAGAAATTAATTATCGAAGGGGGGAGCGCGGGAGGGCTGCTGATCGGCGCGGTTGTAAATCTGCGTCCGTTCCTGTTTCACGCAGCCATTTCGCACGTGCCGTTTGTGGATGTGTTGAACACCATGCTGGACGCTTCCCTGCCGCTGACCGTGGGAGAGTATGAAGAATGGGGCGATCCGCAGGTGGCAGAAGATTATTGGGTGATGAAATCGTATTGTCCTTACACGAACGTGACGCGCTGCGCGTATCCGGCGATGCTGGTGAAAACGGGATTGAACGACAGCCAGGTGATGTATTGGGAGCCCGCCAAATATGTGGCGAAGATGCGGGCCATGAAGACGGACACAAATCCGTTGCTGTTTAAAGTGAATATGGGCGCGGGGCATGGCGGGGCTTCGGGCAGATACGATTATTTGCGCGAGGTGGCGCTGGACTATGCGTTTGTGCTGACGCAATCGGGCATTCGCGAGTGACTCGCGGCCAAGGATTTGCGTGCGGTTGGTCTACGGTTGCGCAGGTTGCGCAGCCTCCGCGAACTCGGGAAACACATACGCTAGGCCGAAGCGCAAGATTCCGCCCACTCCCATGATCGAAGCTACCACCCCGCTCATGCAGCAGTATCAGGGCATCAAGTCGCGGTACCCGCACGCGCTGCTGCTTTTCCGACTGGGTGATTTCTACGAGCTGTTTTACGAAGACGCGATTATCGCCGCGCGCGAACTCCAAATCACACTTACTTCCCGAAACCGGGAAAAGGGCCAGCCCATTCCCATGTGTGGCGTTCCTTACCACGCGGCGGACGGGTATATCGCGCGGTTGATTCGGGCGGGATTCAAGATTGCCATTTGCGAGCAGATGGAGTTGCCGGGGCCGGGAAAAAAAATTGTGCGGCGGGAGGTGGTGCGGGTTATAACGCCGGGGACCGCGACTGATGGCGCAGTGCTGGAGGCGCGCGAGAATAATTTTTTGGCGGCGGTAGCACAGGACAGTGCGGGCACGTTGGGAATGGCGTATGTGGACTTGTCCACCGGAGAATTTCAGGCTACGGAGTTTAGCGGGACTGGGGCCGCCGAAGCGCTGCGCGATGAACTGCAACTGCTGAGGCCGCGCGAAACGTTGCTGCCTCGTCCACAGCAATTGTTTGAAACGGCGAAGACTTCCCTGCTGGATGGGACGGGCGGCGTTGAGTCGCGGCTGGATGAATGGATTTTCCAACACGATTACGCGGAAAGAATTCTGCGAGAACAGTTTGGAGTGGCGGAGTTGACCGGCTTTGGCCTGGATGGACACCCGCAATCGCTGGCGGCCGCCGGGGCGATCATTCATTACCTGCGCGAGAACGCAGCACGTGGAGACGATGCGCATAGTGTGGAGGCGCTTCGTCATCTTGATGGGGTGCGTTATTACGAGCAACAAAATGCGCTGGTGCTCGATCCGGTTTCGGTGCGCAATCTGGAATTGATTACTCCACTTTTTACCGAAGAGAACGGCCGCCTTGGGCCGACTACTTTGATCGCGGCGATGGACGTGACGGTGACCGGGATGGGCGCGCGACTGCTGCGATCCTGGATAATGCGGCCGCTGATCGATCCGGTGGCGATCGATTCGCGATTGACTGCGGTGGCGCAGTTGGTGCAGCAGACCATGGTGCGCGGAGAAATTCGCAAGGAATTAAAAGGGATTCTCGATCTGGAGAGGATTACCAGCCGCATCGCGCTGGGACTGGCGACGCCACGCGAATTGGTGGCGTTGCGCAAATCTCTGGCACGACTTCCGCTGCTTAAGAATTTTTTGACGCCGCCTCCCGCAGGGGGTAGCGAATTATTGCGGCGTATTTTTACAGAGATCGATGAACTGAGCGATGTGCGCGAACGGTTGGAACGCGGTATTTCCGACGAGCCTCCGGCGCTGGCGACCACGCCGGGAATGATTCGAAACGGGTTTGATGGCGAGCTGGACGAACTGCGCAACTTGAGCCAGCACAGCAAAGAAATTATTGCTGCGATGGAAGAACGGGAGAGAAAACGGACTGGAATCGCGTCGTTGAAAATTCGCTTTAATTCTATTTTTGGGTACTACATCGAGATTTCCAAAGCGAATCTGCATCTTGCGCCGGCGGATTACGAACGCAAGCAGACGCTGGTGAATGCCGAACGCTTCACTTCCGCAGAGCTGAAAGAATGCGAGCGAAAGATTTTGGCGGCGGACGAACGCATCGCGGAGATTGAGAACCGGCTGTTTGTGGAATTGCGCTCGGGAGTGGCGGCACATGCCGCGCGGCTGCGTGTTACGGCTAGTGCGATTGCGCAACTGGATGTGCTGACTTCTTTCGCCAAGCTGACTGCGGAGCGCGGATATTGCCGGCCAGAATTTAACTCTGCCGGGGAGCTGCTGATCGTCGATGGACGTCACCCGGTAATTGAGGAATTGCTGCGGCAACGTGGCGAGCGTTTTGTGCCGAATGATTTGTATCTTGAATCGCAGCGGCAGCAGTTGTTGCTGATCACCGGACCGAATATGGGCGGCAAGTCGACTTATTTGCGGCAGGCGGCGCTGATTGTGTTGATGGCGCAGATGGGGTGCTTCGTGCCGGCGAGGCAGGCAAAATTGCCGGTGACGGACAGAATTTTCACGCGGATTGGGGCGAGCGATAATCTGGCGCGCGGGCGGTCCACATTTTTGGTGGAGATGAGCGAGGTGGCGGCGATTTTGCATCACGCGACGCCGTCGAGCCTGGTGCTGCTGGATGAAGTCGGGCGCGGGACGTCGACGTTTGACGGATTGTCGATCGCGTGGGCAGTGGTGGAACATTTACAGCAGCACACCGGGGCGCGAACACTTTTTGCCACGCACTATCATGAGTTGACGGAATTGGCGGATCTGCTTTCGGCGGTGAAAAACGTGCATGTGTCGGTGAAAGAAACGCCGAACGAAATTGTGTTTTTGCGGCGGGTGGAGCCCGGGAGCGCGGATAAGAGTTATGGAATTGAGGTCGCTCGGCTGGCGGGGCTGCCGCGCAGCGTGATTGCGCGGGCGCGAGAGGTGCTTTTGAAGCACGAACAGAATGAACACGAGCTGAGCGAAACGCTTTCGCCGGGAGCGAACGGGAGTGGCAATCATAACGGGGACCAAGCGGTTTTTTTTACGGCGTTGGATCGCGAAGTGATTGAGAAATTGCGGGGCGCCGACCTGGATCAATTGAAGCCACTGGACGCATTGAATCTGCTGGCGGAATTGAAGAAGCAGATTTCATGAGCGCTCGCGTGAAAGAACGCGGGATGCTCGTGCTGGGGCTGATGTCGGGGACTTCGGCGGACGGAATTGATATTGCGCTGGCGAGGATTTCGGGGGCGCCGCCGCGCGCCAAAGCGCGGCTGTTGAATCACACCGCGGTGAAATTTCCGGCGCAAGTGCGCTCGGAGATTTTGTGTGTGGCGGAACAACGGGCGATTACGGCTGGAGAATTGAGCCAGCTTAATTTTCGGCTGGGACAATTATTTGCCGATGCGGCGCAGACTGCTTGCCAACGCTTTCGCATGGCGCTTTCCTCGGTGGATTTAATTGGGAGCCACGGGCAGACGATTTTTCACCAGGGGGGGGCTCCGGTGCCTTATTTGGGCGGGCGGGTGGCTTCGACTCTGCAGATTGGTGAAGGGGCGGTGATTGCGGCGCGGACCGGGGTTACCACCGTGGCGGATTTTCGTCCCGCGGATATGGCTGTGGGCGGGCAAGGGGCGCCGCTGGTGCCGTACGCGGACTATCTTCTATATAGCGATGGGAAACTCGGGCGCGCGTCGTTGAATCTCGGCGGGATTGCCAATGTTACGGTTATACCTGCGGGGGCGGCGCGGGAGAAGGTGTTTGCGTTTGATACCGGGCCTGCAAATATGCTGATTGATGCACTGGTGGCGCATTTTACGCGCGGGCGCAAGAAGTTTGACGATGGGGCGAGGTTGGCGCTGGCAGGGTGGGCGATTCCGGGGCTGCTGGATGAACTGATGCGCGATCCTTATTTGCGAGAGCCACCGCCGAAATCTACGGGACGCGAATATTATGGCGCCGATTATGTGAAGCGGGTGTTGGCGATGGGGCGGCGATACAGAGCGAAGCCGAATGATTTGATTCGTTGCGTGACGATTTTTACGGCGCTGTCGGTGGTGGATGCGCTGAACCGTTTTGTGACGCGTAGAGCGAAGATCGATCAGCTGATTGTTTCGGGCGGGGGCGCGCGGAATCCCTTGATCATGGCGCAACTGGGCGCGGCGTTGTCTGGAGTTGAGGTACTTTCTTCTTCGCGGTTGGGGGTGCCAGAGGAAGGCAAGGAGGCTTTTGCGTTTGCCCTGCTGGCTTATGAGACGTTTCACCAACGCGCTGGGAATGTTTTTTCTGCTACGGGGGCGAGCGGGCCGGCGATTTTGGGGAAGATTTGTTACGCGCCGGGAGCGCACGAATATGAATATTAGATTGCGATATGTTTCGCCGTTTTTTCTGGTGTCGCTTATCCCGCTGCTACTTTCGGGCAATCAGACGCGCAACATCGACGATCCTTTAGTTGCGAACACCGACTCATACTCTCTGGCTTTTGTCCGCTCAGCGATGGATTATTTTTCTCCTGGCCGAGGCCACTGGGGATCGGAATCAAAAGGATACACCAACCTTAAGCCATCACTTCCTGAGATGGGCGATGCCGTATCGATAGCGGTGTTAAAGATTTTCGATTTAGATGAATTGATCAGACCGGTCAACGCGGAGACATATCTGACAGTGGTCCGCAATAGTTTCGTCGACCGAAGTAGAGTATTGGAAGAATCAAATCGGCGACCGAGGATAACTTCACTCCTGCTCCTATACCTTGAAGAGAAAGAAACCGAGGACGCTGGCCTGAGAAAGAGAATCGCTTACCTGAAGGCCTGTATCAAGGAATTTACCTGTTCGTCTCAGGGAGAGGCAGAGTTTTTCGGGAAGCATTAGCGCAAACTCATTCAAATTAGAAAGACGTGAGGCGGTCGGCAAAACCTCCCCGCTGGATCACCGAGTCTAATTTAGCTTTCTTGCGCCCTGAACACGAGGAAGGAAAGACGAAGCAATGAAGAGATCCCTCCACTGCGCGGGCCGACTTCTTTCGCAGGAGCGAAGAAGAAGAAAAAGCGTCGGCCCGCTTCGGTCGGGATGACTGTTGGTTGTGTGCTGCAGGTTGGTGCTTAACGGCTGTGCGCTGCAGGTTGGTTGCTTAATGGCTGTGTGCTGCGGGTTGGTTGCTTAATGGGCGAATGTCGATTAATGGCTGTGCGTCGGCCCGCTTCGGTCGGGATGACTGTTGGTTTGTGGTTGTGTGCTGCAGGTTGGTGCTTAACGGCCGTGCGCTGCGGGTTGGCTGCTTAATGGCCAAGTATTGCGGCAGGTCATCCGTGGCGTTCGTTAGGCGCGGTTGGGTATTCATTAACAGCTTCGTGTTGACTAGCAGTTGCGTGGTGATTAGCGGTTTGGTGTTGATTGCGGTGGCGGGTTGTTCGCACAGCGCTAAGGCCGACCGGTCGGCGGTTACGCTGCTGATTGAATCGAATCCTACTAACCTTGATCCGCGATTTGCTACCGATGGGCAGTCGCAACATCTGGATGGACTGATATTCAGCAGCCTGGTGGAGCGCGATGGGCAGATGAATTTGCGCGGAGATCTGGCGGAGTCGTGGGATATGCCAGATCTGCTGACTTATGTTTTTCACTTGCGGCCGGGGGTGCGCTTTCACGATGGCAGCCCGGTGACGGCCACTGATGTGAAGGCTACGTTTGATTTTATTTTGAATGCGGCGAACCACTCGGCGAAGCGCGGAGCTTTTCGCATGATTGCGAATATAGAGGCGCCGGATGCGCGGACGGTGATTTTTCGCTTGAAGGAGCCGTACGCGTCGTTTTTGTGGACGGTATCACGGCCCGCGATCGGGATTGTGCCCGCGAATGCCAGCACGGATTTGCCGCGGGGATTGATCGGATCGGGGCCGTTCCGGTTGGTGAGCCAGGCTCAGGATGACGAAGTGGTGTTAGCGGCGAACCCGGACTACTTTGGCGGGGCGCCGGGGATTTCACGATTGCGCACGCGGGTGGTTCCGGATGCGATTGTGCGTGCGTTGGAATTGCGCAAGGGGTCGGCGGATTTGGAGATTAGTTCCCTGTCGCCGGACATGGTGCCAGTGTTGGCTCGACGGCCGGAGCTGGGGGTATCTGAGAGGGCTGGAACAAATTTAGCGTATCTCGGATTCAACATGGACGATGCGCTGGTGGGGCGACGTGAAGTGCGACAAGCGCTGGCGTATGCCACGGATCGCCAGACGCTGATTCGCTATTTGCTGCACGGGCAGGCGCGCATCGCGAATGGAGTTATGCCGCCGAACCACTGGGCCTACGAGTCGAACGTGACGACATATTCGTTGGACATCGCGCGCGCGGAAAGCTTGCTGGACGCGGCTGGGTTTCCGCGCAAAGAAAATGGCGTGCGGATGCATGTGATGTTAAAGACTTCTACCGACGAGCAGGCGCGACTGATTGGCGCGGCGCTGCAGGAACAATGGCGACACGTGGGTGTTGCATTGGAAGTGCGGTCTCTCGAGGCGGCGACGTTGCTGTCGGATTTAGTGAAGGGCAATTTTGAGATTAATTTGTTTCGCTGGGTTGGAGCGAATAACGATCCCGACGTTTTTGAATTTTTGTTTTCTTCGAAGCGATTTCCACCGGACGGGGCGAACCGCGGACATTACAGAAATGCCAGAATGGATGCGCTGACGGATCAGATTCGCGTGGAAATGGACCGCGAAAAGCGCAAAGCGCTGTGCAGCGAGGCGCAGAAAATTCTGGCTACAGATTTACCTTATTTGCCGTTGTGGTTTGGGGATGCTGTTTCAGTCCATCAAAAGGCATTGGGAGACTTGCCGCTATCGCCCAGCGGGGATTTTGATTTCCTGGCGAAATTGAAGGCCGGTAACTGACCCAGACCCGCTGAAATCGACGGCGGTAAAAAACGATCTGTGTTCGGCCCGCATCCTACTCCTCGGAACTGTTAGACTGTGGCGCTTTTGTAAAATCTTATTGGGACAAATGTTGTGGCGATACGAAATAAAGAGAATTCACGATGGCGGATGTGGTGACGGGAGCGGAGTTCAAGAAGGAGATGCGCGAGGGGAAACCGAAGCTGGGGTTGTTTTTGAATTCGCACAGCCCTACGGTGGCGGAGCAATTGGCGCACAGCGGGTACGACTGGCTGCTGGTGGACACCCAGCACGGGCCGATGGGGTATGAGAAATTGTCGGCGATGTTGGCGGCGATCGCCAGTGGAGGGGCGAAATCGATGGTGCGCGTGGGCGGGTACAACGACCGGCCGGGGATTCAGCAGGCGCTGGATCTGGGCGCGGATGGCGTGCTGGTTCCGTACATTAATACGGCGGAGGAAGCGCGGCAGGCGATCAGTTGCACAAAATATCCGACGGTTGGGACGCGTTCGGTTTATTTTCCGCAACGCAGCATGAACAAAGCCGGGCTGCTGGGCTACGCGGACAACGCCAACGATAATTTGATTGTTGCCCTGCAAGTGGAGACCGCTTCGTGCATTGAAAATCTGGTGGAGATCGCGGCGGTGCCGGGAGTGGATATTCTTTTTCTTGGGCAGAACGATTTGTGCATGTCCATGGGCTTGTATGAAAAGTATGAATTTCCGCTCATGTACACTTCGCCGGAACTGGGCGCGGCGACGGAGAAGCTGATTGCAGAAGCGCGCAAGAACAAAATAATTCTGGGAATATTTTTGTTTGGGACTGCGCGCGTGGGGGAATTTTTGGAGAAGGGATTTACGTTTATTAGTTTGGGGAATGATTTGCATCATGTTTTGACGCAGGCCGGGACTTATGTGAAGGACGTTGAGGGGATCGCCAAAGAGAAGAGCAAGAAGTGGGAGCGACGGCCTACGGCTCTGTTTTAGGGGCGTGCTTTACGAGACTAGCTTCAACAGTCGGACAACGGCGTTAGTAGCGCGAGCAGCTTGCACAAAATTGGAACATCCTTACCTGGGCGCTGCGGAGTTACGCTCGGAGATGACGCGACCGTATGGCGACGAGCGGGCCAGGCGGTCGAAATAACGGTAAGCGGCTGCTGAGATTTTGGCGATGGCTTCTTCCCCGTCACGCTCGCGCACGAGATAGGTGGTCATGACGCAGATAATGTAGGGGCGATTCTGCAGGAAGACGATTCCGGAATCGTTGCGCACCGCTTCGAGTTCGCCTGGTTTGTTGGCGATTTGCAGGCCGTCGGGCAGGTCACGAGGGATGAAACTGTCCTTGTGGGTGCTGAGCATTTTGAAGAAGTCCGCGGTCATTTCCTCGTTGAGCACTTTTTCCTGATAAAACTTTTCCAGCAGCTCGAGCATATCCTGCGGTGTTGAGATATTTTCGCGGCCTTCCGCGGCGGCTTTGACGTCCATCATTTTGCGGCGGAGTTTAGTGTTGTGAAGACCGAGACTGTCGAGCAGCGCGTTGACATTTTCCATTCCGACGCGATCGATGAGGACATTGGTGGCGGAGTTGTCGCTGACGGCCACCATCATGGTGGCGAGGTCGCGGTTGGTAAGCTGCGTGACACCGGGGGTCAGGCCGCCCATGATGTCGCTGTCCTGAACCAGATCAGCGGAGCGCACGGTGTAGAGGTCTGTCAATTTTGCTTTGCCGGGTTGGCCTTGCGCGGATAGCTGTGCCTGATGATAGAGCTCGGCGAGCACCGCGATCTTGATGGAACTGGCTTGCGGGAAAACGGAATCTCCATGCAGTAAAAATCTCTGCCCGGTGGTCAAGTCTTCAATGGCGACCCCAAGAACGCCGTCGAGGTTGCGGTCGGTCTCGCTAATGGCGGATTCAAGTTTGGCCCAGAGAGATTTTAGTTTTTGGTCGGATACATTTTGGGCATTCAGGTTGCTTTGCGCGCAAGTACATTTCGCGAGCAGCAGGCACAGCAGGGCTAAAGCGATTGTTGATTTCACGTGTGTCCTTTTTGAAGCGCGAAGTGTAGCACGGGCTCGACTGGCGATAACCGAGACGAATCAAGTTAAGTGCAAGCCCCTACAGGATGGCCACCGAAGACTCACGAGCTTCGCAGGTGTAGAATCTGCCGGTGAACAAGTGAATGACGCGACTCGCTTAATTTTTATTTGAGGAGGAACAATGGCGACGAAATGCACGCATCTCGATCAGATACGACCGGTGAAGCCGAAAACGCCGCAGGGCTGCGAAGAGTGTTTGAAAATGGGCGACACCTGGGTGCATTTACGATTGTGCCTGGAGTGCGGGCACGTAGGCTGCTGCGACAGCTCCAAGAATAAACACGCCACGAAACATTTTCACAAGACTACGCATCCGATCATAAAATCTTTCGAGCCAGGAGAAGACTGGGGTTGGTGCTACGTGGATGAAATCGAGTTAGATTTGGCTTGAGTTACAGCAGTCCGATGCCTACGGCTACCCGGCGGCAAGTAAACTCTTAACTTGACTTTGCAGCGCGGCCGGATTTGATTTGGAAATTACCGCACTGATCCCGGCGGCCACAGCATCCTCAGGTTGAACAGCGTCGGCATACCCAGTAAACAAGATGAATGGCATACGGTACATGCGGGCACGCAACTCCCGGGCGGTCTGTAGGCCGTTAATGCGCGGCATAGCGATATCAAGAATAACGAGGTCGGGATTGAGGTGACTGGCCTTCTCGAGAGCGTCAATGCCGTCGACAGCTTCGCCGCAAACCTTGAAGCCTGGCTGACTTTCGAGAAAATGACGGGTTGCCAAGCGAATTAGTTCGCTGTCGTCTACGAGAAGAATGCTCTTTGTCACGTCACCCGTCGAATCAGGTGATAGCCAGTAAGCTGGAGAGCACCTAATAGGTTCTGTAAGGTAAATTACCCTTGCGGTATCGGAGGTTTAAGCGAGCAGTTTTTCGCGGTTAGAAGCGTGTTGTTCCACTAGTCGGATTGCGTGAACCGGTAACCTTTGCCGCGGACGGTCTGAATGAATTGTGGATTTTGCGGATTGTCGAGTTTCTGACGAAGCCATGCGACGTGCACATCGATGGTACGCGAAGAAACTTCGCAGTCGTACTCCCAGACTTGCTGGAGAATTTCTTCGCGCGGAACTACGCGGTCGCGATGATTCACGAGATAGCGCAGAAGTTGAAGTTCCTTTGCGGCCAAGGCGAGCGGGAGGCCGGCCTTGCGCACCTCGGCGCGTTCAAAATCAATCTCGACATCGCCAAAGTGAAAAGTGCGCACGTTGACGCGGTTTTCTTTGTTAACACGTCGAAGTAAAGCTTCGACACGCGCAAGTAATTCCGCGGGATCGAAGGGCTTGGTCAGATAATCGTCGGCGCCAAGTTTCAAGCCCACGACGCGATCGACGACCTGGGTTTTGGCGGTGAGCATTAGGATAGCGGTGTCGATGCCGGTTTGACGCAGTCGGCGACAAACTTCAAAGCCGGTTTTTTGGGGGAGCATGACATCCAGAATAATCAGCGCGAATTTCTCTTTGGTGGCCTTGGCCAGACCGGCATCGCCGTCGGAGACGCTTTCAACGCGATAACCTTCAGTGGCAAGCAAATCGCTAATGGTCATCACCAGGCCGGGTTCATCTTCAATAAGAAGAATCGGGTTCATTGGGATTGCTCAATTTTCTGATCGTTTTTCTGTTCGTTCTTATGTAAAAACGCGGATGCTGAAAGCACGCTTGGGGGAGCGACCGGGATGCGAACGATGAATTCGGCGCCTGGACCGGAGTTGTCGAGCACCGCGACGGTGCCACCGTGCGCTTCGATAATTCTTTTGACCAGATTCAAGCCCAAGCCGGTACCGTGAATCTGATCGTTTAACGGGCGTCGGCCGCGAAAGAAGGGATCGAAAATGTACTCGCGTTCTTCGGCGGGAATGCCGGGGCCACGATCCGTCACGCGAATCTCGACGGCGGCCGGTCCACCATTCTGTGATGGCGCGGCGGAGATGCCGATCCAGTCGCCGCCGGGCGCACCGTACTTCATGGCGTTCTCAAAGAGATTCTGCAACGCGTGTTGCATCGATTCCCGGTCGGCGAGGATGAGAGGCAAATCAGGATCGAGGTGTTTTTGAACGACAACGTTGTTTGCTGGCGCGGCACTACGCGCGGCAAGCAGGCCGGCTTCTATCAATTCCTGAACGGGGACTGGTTCACGCTTCTGAAGCACTCTACCGGCGCGAGCATTTCCATAACGCAACACTTGTTCGACGAGGGCGGAAAGCTTTTCGGCTTGCTCGGTAATCAATGAGCCGTAACGAGCGACTTGACCTGGCTGGGTAGCAAGGTCGCCGCGCAGATTGTACGCAGCGGTGCGAATGACGGTGAGCGGAGTACGCAATTCGTGGGAAACACCGGCAACGAAATTCATCTGCAGCTCGGCGAGATTTTGCGCGCGGCGGGAAAAACGTACCAGCGCGTAGGTGGTCGTAAAAATGAGAAGGAGTAATCCCGCAGCAAGAAGATCATTGGTGCGGCGCCCTTTTGCGACGATGGTCTCAAGCGAACCGGCGTGATGATGTACGCGCAAGGTCCACAGTGCGCGGTTCAGTCCCGGTTCCGAGCCAGTATTGGACGGTGCAACGACGAGGACCGCCGGATGGGAATCTGCGGACGAGGATGGCGGTCCGGGGATTGCCGATTGCGGGCGAGCTATTTCCAAGAGGTCGACGTAAGCGTCGGGAATCCATGTTGCGGCTCGTGGCGACTCGGTGGAGGAGCTATAAATAGTGATTGCAGGATTTGCGCGCGCCACAACTTCCGCGTCGTACTCGAGTTTGCCGTGTTGTCCGAGATAACGATTCAACATATCGGAAAGCAGGGTGTGGCCGATGTAATCGGCATCGAGGTCAAGCAATAGCCATTCCTGTTCTACCGAACGAGGGCCCGAGCGCGTGTCGGTGCCGAAACGGGGAAATTCCACCATGGTTGAAGATTGATTCAGCGGCGCGGGCCCTCCGCGTAAGCGAACGATCAGGCTTTTGCGCATGGCATCCCATTCGGGCGGCCAATCTCCCGGGACGAGATGCGTTCCAGTGGCGTCCGGGAATAACAATACGAGATCGAGCTTATCTGGAACGGCGAGGGCCATGCGCCGCACCACACGGTCACCCGATTCTTGGCGGTTGCGATACTGGGAGAGGTAGGCCAAGTCCCTGCCGAGCTTCTGAATTTCCCAGTTGGCCGGAATGTAACCGTAGCAGGCGGTAAAGACTTCATTGTTTAAATCGCGACGTAAGAGATTGAGCCGGTACTGCAGATCTTCGCGTAGCCGGTAACTTTCGGCGTCGGCGACTTCGCGGATCCACCGATATTGCAACCCAGCAAGCACCGCGCAGAGAGCTACGAGAAGGGCGACGGCGGCCCACGACAGCCAAGTGCGGCGTTTTATTTTGTCAAAATCCATAACGCGAGTTGGCGATGCGAAGTTCCATTTTCATTCCGCGAAGCAACATTTCCATTCTACATCGCTACTCGAGGCGCTTCCGTAAAGAGCACGCAAAGATTGAGTTAAGAACGTAAACCTTGTGCTTGGAGCGACAACGCGGCATGCAACCGCCTCATCTACCACCGTGTAGTTTAAAAAATAAATCGCCGACGAACGATAACAAACTGACGGGAGATCAATGATGAACAATGCTTTTACGAACGTACGAGGCGCATACTGGGTGGTGATCGTTGCGGCGTCGCTGACATTTGCGACGCATGCTGTGCAGGGGGCCAGGACGTTGAAGGAAACGCCAGAAACATCCCCATCGCGCGCCATTGATCCGTTATTCACCGCCGCTTACCGCGATGGCTTGTACGTGGGCAAACTGGCGGCGCAGCGGGGCGAACAACGGCTAGCTCCAGTGGGACGTTGGTCCGCGCAAAACGATCGCGAAGCATTCCTGGCCGGCTATGAGCAAGCGAACGCGGAAATAGCCGAAGCGGGCGACCTAAACTCAACCAAGTGAATTAATTCGGAGAGACAGTTGTTTCTGCCGGCCGCTGGTTGAATACATATCGATTAGTTGACGCCCATCCTTTGACGACCAACGGGGTGGGCGTTCAGTTTTGGAATCAAGTAATTCCCTTCCCGTGATTTTTCCTTACAGTGATTACTTTTTTTGTTTGTGGGGGCAGCGCTGTGATGCACAATTTCATCGCATCTTGGCGAGGCTAGTTGGCGGCGGGAGACAACGCTCGTGACCGACAATTTGGTGGCGCGGCGCATACAGTTGATGCAGGGAGCTATTTTTAGGCGCGCGATTGCTCAAATAAGTCGAATCGTTCCGGTCGCGGCGCTCGTGGCCACAGGATTTGCAAGTACAGCGAGCGCGCAGGCCTGGGGAGAGCCGTTCTGGAGCGACGAATTTGACTCCAGCGAAGCTGGGGCTGCGCCGGACGCGAGCAAATGGACGTTTGATGTTGGCGGAAGTGGATGGGGCAATCACGAATTGGAAGTTTATTGCGCGCCGGGGACTTCTACTCCTGCGCCGTGCGACGCGCAACATCCGAATGCGTTTCAGGATGGTCACGGACATCTGATTATTCGGGCTTCGAGAGTGAGCGCCGAACCTGTTCCAACAGGATCGTGGACTTCCGCACGGCTCAAGACCCTGGGGCTGAAAGATTTGCAATACGGGCGCATGGAGTCGTGCATAAAACTTCCTGTAGGCGCGGGAGTGTGGCCGGCGTTCTGGATGCTGGGCACCGCGGGGAAATGGCCAGCCGGCGGCGAGATCGACATCATGGAAAATATTCCGGAGTCGGGTGGGTCCGGTGCGGGACTGGGGCCACAGAAAATCCAATCGACGATTCACGGGCCGAGCACTGTAGCGGTAGGGCGCTTTAGTCTTGGCGAAATATTTACGTTTCCAGCGGGGCAGCGCATCGATGATTCGACGCCGCCCTGTCACGCGTATGGCGCGATATGGTCGCCGTTCATGCTGCAGATGTACGTGGATGATTGGCGGAAACCATTTTTCATCCGTACCGCTAGTGATGTGCCCTCTGGGGGACGATGGGTGTTCAATGCGCCTTTCTATTTTTTGCTGAATTTGGCTGTGGGAGGCGATTGGCCGGGGCCGCCGAACTATGCGACGCCCAGTCCTGCAGAGATGATTGTCGATTACGTGCGGGTTTACAAAGCGGGCGGCGTGGACGCGCCGACGATGATCGCGCCCGCGCTGAGAGCACAAGGCGAGGCGGCGAGTAGCACAATTGTTGAGCTGCGCTCCGCAGCCGGAACGGGTTTTGTATTTTTAGCCTGCGAGATGGGAGCCTCCGACAGTAAATGTTCCGTGGATACCGGCAACGCGTTGAATGCTTCCGTAGCAGATTTCCGTTCCAGCGATTTGCAAAGGGCGAAAATCACTGTTACGCGTGGCGATATTTCAGGCCGGAGCGATTCTGGCGCGGCAAAAACCCCTGTGATGGTCACCGCGTACACCGTGAGCGGCGAGCAGTCCATCATTGCGATCCCGATCGAGTGACGCTCATCGCTCCCTGCACACGATGTGGGGTGTAAGGACATCCAACAAATAGCAGGTAGCGGCAAGTCCCGCCGCTTAGAAAGCGTGGAAGGATTTCTCCAAGGGGGGAACGATGAACGGACGGATCTCGGCAGCATTGGTGGCGATGGGCACAATGATTTTGTTCGCGGGCAGCGCGTCCGATCGCGCTGCGGCGCAAACCTCATCTAGAGAGCCGGAGTTGAGCGCGGTAAATGTGCAGGATAATGGGCAGCAAAATGGTCAGCCGCAAAATTCTGACTACCCGCGGCGCGACGATGCCCGGCGTGACGATACCGGCAGAGCCGATGACGATCGCGCGCGGAGAGATGATGGCAGATCAGATGTTCCCGACGAGGGAGAACGCGTCACGCTGCCGCCGGACACGATAATTTCGGTGCGCATCGCGGACGAAATCAGTTCCAACAAAAATCATACTGGGGATATTTTCACCGGCATCGTGGACCCCTCAGTGCTGATTCACAATCAGGTAGTAATTCCGCGCGGCACGGAAGCGCATGTGCGGATGGCTGAAGACAAGAAGGGCGGACACATACACGGCAAAGCGGAGGTTCGCCTGGAGCTGGTCAGTCTGGTGGTAAATGGCCGCAGACTGGGTGTTGAGAGCGACCCGGAAGTAAGGGGCCAAGGTGCGATGGGCGCCAAAGCGAAAGCAGCGGAGAAATCCGGCGAACACGCCGGCGGCAGTGCGATGGGTGTGGCAGGACCAGCAGGTTCTGCCGCGGGCCCAGTGATTGCGGCGTTTTCTGCGCCCAAGGTGGAAATGAAGGCCAACAGCCGGGTGGAATTTGTATTGGCGGAGCCGTTTACGTTTGCACGGCCGCCGGTGACGAGTGCTCCGCAGGGTCAATGAGTCGCGCCGAAAATAATACTCAGATTGGGTAACGAGCGCGTTTTATTATGCGCTTCCGCACGATTGAGCCATTGCCGGAGCGATGTGAAGCGATGGCGTTCAACAAAAACTGCCAAACGACAGCGGTAATGAGTGTGACAAAATCCTGGCATGAGAATCTGCCTACTGATTGCTTCCCTGCTCTGTAATGCGCACGCAGTATCGGCACAAAGCACTTTGGTCGTGCCGCCCGCTACGCTTCCGAAGAACACCCGAATCGTGTTTCACAATGTGGATGTGTTTGACGGTTACCGCATGCTGCGGTCGCGGACAGTCACGATTGCCGGCGGGATGATTGAAAGCGTGACGGCTGCAGAAACGTCATCAGCCGCAGACTCCTCTACTTCTACTTCCATAGACGGTCATGGGATGACTGTGCTCCCTGGGCTGATCGACGCACACGTGCATATTGGCGGAGGCGAACAGCCGCTGGAGCAGGCCGCCGCGTTGGGCGTGACTACCGTGCTGGACATGTGGGGCGATCCCGGGCTTCTTGCGCCACTGGAAAAAGAAATAGCTCACGGCGAGCATCCCAATGCGGCCGATTTTCGCACTGCCGGCACGGGCGCTACGGTTCCCAAGGGGCATCCCACCGAGATGGAAGGTCCGCCGTTTCCTGCGCTGAAGCCCGAAGACGACGTGCAGTCGTTTGTCGATGCGCGCTTCGCGGAAGGCTCCGATTATTTAAAAATAATTTACGAGCATACCTACCCGACGCTTTCCGTCGAACAATTGCGAGCGCTGGTTCTCGCTGCACACAAACGCAACAAACTGGTGGTGGCACATGAGGGTAAACAATTTGAAGGGCTGGCGGAAATGCAAGCCGGCGTGGATGGCGTCGAGCACATCTTCGATGACACGCCTATCTCGCGGGAATTTATAGAGACCGCCGTGGCCACCCATATGGTATTCACGCCGACTTTATCTATTCTGCAAGCGATAGGCGGGGATCCGAGTGGGTCTGCGCTCGCAGCGGACCCGCGATTCGAGCCTTACCTGCTGGGATGGGCTTCGCACATTTTGACAGTCAAGATTCCACCCGAAGTGAGCCGCAAGCATCACTACGAAAATGCAAAAGCCGCGGTGAGGGCGCTGCATGAGGCTGGAGTCACGATTCTGGCGGGAACGGATGCGCCTAACCCAGACACGAGTTATGGCGTGAGTCTGCATCAGGAATTGGTGCTTCTGACGGAGTGTGGTCTTTCCGCGGAAGAAGTGCTGCGGGCTGCGACCTCGAGCCCCGCTCGGGAATTCGGATTGATTGACCGCGGGCGAATTGAAAACGGACGGCGGGCCGATTTGTTGTTGGTGAAAGGAGACCCGACGAAGGATATACGCGCCACGCGAGATATCGTGGGTGTTTGGAAAGCTGGGATTCCGATTGATCGTGATGCGGTCGCGAAGATGGCAGCCGAGAGCAGAAAAGGCCGGCCGGATAACTAATATTGCGGAACGGTTGCACTCGATTGTCTATTGCTCCCTGACGCAGATTTTCTCGTTCGCTTGCAGCACTGGAAGTGTCTCCACCGCGACGTGGGGAAACGGTTCTGCGGTTTGAATTGTTGTGGAATGTAACGGACCGACTGGCGGCGCGAGCTTTGGGATGGTCGAAAATCCAGTTTGCATGACGGGAGTTGCTCTTGATCGCGAGCGCCATTGACCGATGGCGATGGAGGCTTTAAAAACTGCGCCGACCGGGAGGAAGCCTCCCAGCTTGTGGGCCGCGACGGCCGCCAGCCCCATGGAGGCGATACATCCGCATGCGGCGCAATCGGGATTTCCCCCGAACTGGCAGGGCGTGATTTTCGTTTGCAGATCCGCTGAGAGCGTTTGAGTTGTCAACGCGAACACACAATCGCTAGGGCTGTGTGGCGGTGCAGCGAACTGACGAATCACGGGCTCCGGCATATCTAGCTTCGCGAACTGTTTTCGCAGCTGGGTCATTTCTTTTATTGCCAGCGACCGCTCTTCTTTGCTGAGGATTTCGGGAAGCTGGTCGCCTATTTGCGGGGTGAACAAACTGAACCACACTTTTTTGATTTCGGGGCGAGGAGTCCAGAAGTTCAAAAACTCTTTAAGATAGCCGGGACGCTTCATCATTTGCGCGGTGATGGTGCTGTGAATGGTGATTTTTTGGTCCGCGATATTTTTTAGAATGCGCTGGTAGCTTGCGGGAGCGCGCCGCTTGTCGTGCTCGGGCTGCAAGCCGTCGATGGATACAACGATGTTCAGGTTTTGCAGATGCGCCCAGTCGGGGGACATTTTGCGGAACGCGCTGGTTATGATCTGTACATGGATGCCGCGGGCTAGTAATTGCGGAACGAGGGATTCGAGTTCACGATAGCGGACCAGCGGGTCGCCGCCGACGATAGACAGATGTAGCGGCTTTAAATCATCGACCACTTCCAGAACGCCATCGATCAGAAATTGTCCCTTGCGATCGTTCAGGTCTCGCAGAGTCTGGCCACCGCCGAGATGAGCGTCATCAAACGCGTAGCAACCTGGGCACCGCAGTGGGCACTCCCGAGTGATCTCAATGGAGAGCGCCGGGTGTTCGCCTCTAAGAATTTTTCCCCAAGCTTGAAGGACTTGAGAGGTGTTCACGAGTATTACGATGCGAAAACTTTGTCAGCGGTCACTTGGGGGAAACGAAATAAGTCGGGCTATGCTAATGCCTTTCGCGATAAGCATATCCACGACAGTTGAATCCCTTAGTGGGTTGGAATGGACAGCAAACAGACGGGTTTGTCGAACAGGAGCGGGACCGATTCCAAATTTTAACTTGTTGCGGCGCGAAGCGTCACCAGAACGGTTGCGCGGCGGGCACAAACTTGACGGGGACTTCAGAGACAAAAGTTTTGAGCCAACGGGTGCACTCTTCCATTCCGGCTTGTTCGGAAGGGATGTGCCCGAGAACAATCAGGGCCTTGTTTTTCATTTCGCTGACGGCGTCGGCGGCGTACTCCACAGTTTCCCATTCACGAGATTCGCCGGTGATTAGTAACTGGATGTCGGGATTTTCGAGCGCGCCAATTTCTCTCTGCATACCTGCAGCACCGGGCGAGAGCGCTACCCGGGTTATTTTCATTTGCGGATCGCCGACGACGCGCATGGTGTGAAGTTCCAGGTGAGCTTTCAGTTCCGCGGCTAATTTATCGAGCGTAGTTTCCGGGATGGTGAACAGGTACTGGTTTTGTTTGTCCTGGAACGCTTCCCACCTTAGGGCGTGGGTCATTCCGGCTTCGATACCGTCCGGAGTGCGGCGGTGCCAGTGATCGTGAAATCTCCAGACCACCAGATGGTGTTCCTTGATGAACGCTAATTTTTCGGCGAGGACCGGGTCGTTTTCTTTTTGCGGGATTTCTTTTAAGTCGTCGAGATGACTATAGAAAGTTGGTTCGTGGGTGATGATTAAATTTGCGTGTGAAGCCGCGGCCCGTTGCAACACGTCGAAGGTGGCCATCATGGTGACGGCGATGCCGGTGACTTTAGTATCGGGATCGCCGGCTTTGAAGGTGTCGACGGTTTCCTTCTGCCAAGGGACGCCAACATGTTCCTGAATGCGTTGGATGATTTCGCGTGCGGTGAGAGGCCGGTCTTGGGCGGAAGCGGCGGAGAATCCGTTCAGGAAAAAAGAAACGAACAGCGGGCAAGTAAGCCGCAGGTATTTGCGCATTAAAGTGTGTCCTTAACTCGGCGTGCATTCTACAAGACATTGCGTCAAGCGCGACGGGCAAAGCCTGAAGCAAGGTTTCTACCGAGTTCAGCGGCGATAACGTGTTTCGCTCAGGCTAATCGCGGTTAGAGCTTGAATAGCTCGCGGAGGCGTTTGGTCTGTGCGCGGCTGACGGGAATTTCGGTTTGTTTTTTGTCGTTCATTTTCAGCATGTAGCTGGACTTAAACCACGGCACAACTTCTTTGATGTGGTGGATGTTGACGAGGAAGGAGCGGTGCGGGCGCCAGAACGCGTCGGAATCCAGGCTGTCGTTCAATTCTTCCAGGGTGCGGTAATTTGAGGTGCCCTCCACATCGCGCGCGGTCACAGAGATCAATCCGTCCTGGATCGACGCACAAATAAAATCTTCGGCGTCAACCAGCAGCAAACGCTGCTGCGATTTGACGAGTAATTTGGCGGGTGGCGCAGAATTCTGACGGCTCGATTCCAGCTGAGTGACAAGTTGCTCGAGACGGTCGGTTGCGGAAGTTTGGGTCTCCAGCATTTTGCGGGCGCGGTTGATGGCCTTGGCGAGACGACCTTTGTCGAAAGGCTTCAGGACGTAGTCAACGGCGCTGACGTCGAATGCCTGAACCGCGTATTGATCGAAGGCGGTGGCGAAGACCACGTGGGGCATTTTCATTTTGCGCTCGACCAATTTTTTGAGAACGCCGAAACCGTCGAGACCGGGCATTTTTACGTCGAGAAAAACTAGGTCGGGCAGGTGCTCCTTGATCAAAGCGACCGCTTCGACGCCATTTTTTCCCTGACCGATGAGGTTAATTTCAGGAAAACTCTTCAGCAGGAAAGCGAGCTCATCGCGTGCCGGTTTTTCGTCATCGACAATAATGGTGTTGATGGTCATGTAGTCAAAGTTACGGCGACAAATTTAGATCTAAAACCCAAAACACGTCCCGTCATGAAGCTGCGCTAAGTATAGGCGGGGGCTGCAAGGGGTGCAATTGTGGGCGGAATGCGCTGAAATCCTCGAGAATTCTTGGAAGATACCGAAGCCGCATAAGTTCGGCGGTCAGTTATGATTGTCAGCGTACAAACGGAGAAGAAGACATGGCAAAGCGCAAGGCGGAGAAGGCGCGCATCCTTCACAGCAAAACAATTTATCGGGGGCCAGTGTTTGGAATCCGCCGCGATGAAGTGATCGAGCCTGGCGGAGTGCGGACCACCAGAGAAGTGATTACCCATTCTGGCTCGGTGGTGGTGCTACCTGTTTTGGACGATGGGCGAGTGCTGTTGATCCGGCAGTACCGGCATGCCGCGCGGGCGTTTCTTTGGGAGTTGGTCGCGGGGCGCATCGATGCAGGAGAGAGTCCCCGCAAAGCGGCGGCGCGGGAGTTGATCGAAGAAACCGGTTACCGTGCGAAACGCTTTCAGATTTTTCTGGACTTCTATCCGTCGCCGGGATTTCTGGAAGAGAAAATGTTTATTTTGTTGGCCGAAGGCTTAAGCGAGGGAATAGCACAGCCCGAGAAGGACGAGAGAATCGAGAGCCGCGCGTATGAGTGCAAGGAACTGGAACAAATGATTCAGAAAAGAAATATCCGTGATGGCAAAACCATCGCTGGTTTGCTGTACTACATTCGCTTTCGCGCGACGAAAGATTAATAACTATTAATCTGTAATTCATTGGCTGTTTAGCTGTGCGGGCACAATGCATCCTACTCTCCTCTTGACGCATCGACTCATTCTGATACACTCCGCGCAATTTATTTTATTACGTCGACGCAGGGGTGTCGACGAGGAGAAAGAAATGAAACATTTGGGTCTAAGCCAGGAGGGCGTCCTAGTGCAAGGAATAGTCAAGTGGTTTAACAATTCGAAAGGATATGGCTTTATCGGACGGGATGACGGTCCAGATGTTTTTGTCCATTATTCAGCGATCAGCGGCGATGGCTATCGCACCTTGCAAGAAGGGGACCCGGTGGAATTTGAGATTGTGCAGGGACCGAAGGGGCCGCAGGCTGCCAACGTAGCGAAAACCAGCGCGTAGTTAAGCATTAATTTTTTAAAATAGTCTCCAGAGAAGCCCGGATTTGCGCCGCAACCCCGGCCGGATTGCGCGAGCTTGTTGAATTGCGCGCAGACGTCGTGGACGTTGCCGCTTTTGCGCGGCCCGACGGCGCAAACGACGACGACATTTCTACGGCTACACCAAAATGACTGGATCCAAGAGTTCCAAGACTTAGATTGGCGCGATCCCACGTTACAGGACCCACCCTAAAAAACCTAGGGTGGGTCTCCCTGTCTCTCCTTGGCGTGTCGTGCGCTCGGTAATGGATTTACAATGTGAGGATGGACAACAAGACGGTGGCGCGGATTTTGCGCGAGACGGCGGAATTGCTGCAAATCGATGGCGCGATTATTGGGCGCTACCGCAGCTATGAGAAGACCGCTGAATTGATTGGCGGCATGCATGACTCCATCGAGCAGATCGCGCAGGATCCCGACAAATTGATGGAATTGCCGGGAATTGGCGATCGCATGGCGGAACACATCCTGGAAATTTTGAAGACTGGCGATTATTCGCTGCGCGCGAAATTGTTGAAGAAGTTCCCTTCTACCCTTCTGGAAGTAATTCAATTGCAATCGCTGGGACCGAAGAAAGTGGCGTTTCTGTGGTCGACTTTTCAGGCAGCGACAGTCGCGGACGTGGAACGGCTGGCGAAAGAGGGCAAGCTGCGGGATTTGCCGGGCTTCGGTGAAAAGACTGAGCAGAATATTTTGAAGGCCGTGGAAGTGCACAAGCGCGCGACCGGAAGATTCCGAACAGACAAGGCGGAGCCCGCGGCGGCGGAAATAATTGATTACATCAAGAAGCTGGGCGCCGGCATTGAATCCATCACGCCGGCAGGCTCATTGCGACGGTGCAAAGAGACTATTGGAGACTTGGATTTTCTGTTGATTCTGGCGGAGGGCCATGCTTCGCAAGAAAAGATCGATGTGATTGCGGCGCACATTTTGAAATACCCGCGAATCGATCAAGTGTTGGCCAAAGGCGGCAACAAGGTGAGCTTCACGCTGGACCGCGGGCTGCAGGTGGATGTGCGACTGATCGAAAAAAATAGCTATGGCGCGGCGTTGATTTATTTTACGGGGTCGAAAGAGCACAACGTGAAGCTGCGCGGCCGGGCTATCGATATGGGGTACACGCTGAATGAGTATGCGATGACCACGCTGAAATCCGGGAAGCGCGTGGCGGGGCTCACGGAGGAAGAAATTTACGCCAAATTGAAGTTGGACTTTATCGCGCCGGAGTTGCGGGAAAACTGCGGGGAGATTGAAGCTGCCGCGGAGCATCGGCTGCCCAAACTTGTGGAGCTGAAAGATATCAAGGGCGACTTGCAGATGCACACGACGGCCAGCGATGGCCGCCACACGATTGAGGAGATGGCGAAAGCGGCGCAGGACATAGGACACGAATACATCGCGATTACCGACCACTCCAAATCGTTGACGATTACCAATGGCCTGGATGAAAAGCGGCTGGTGGAGCACCTGAAAAATTTGCGCGATGCGAATAAGCAGAAGTTGGGGATACGCGTGTTGGCCGGGTCGGAAGTGGATATTTTGAAGGATGGACGGCTGGATTACGGCGATGAATTTCTGGCTCAGATAGAAGTGGTGGTCTGCTCGATACACTCGTTTTTTAACCTGGAACGGGCGGCGATGACCGAGCGGATGCTGGCGGCCATTGAAAATCCATACACGCAAATCATCGCGCATCCCACGGGGCGCATGATCTTGAAGCGCGACGAGCTGGATTATGACATGGAGAAGATTCTGGATGCTTGCGCGAAGTATGGTGTGGCGATGGAATGCAATTCGTATCCGGACCGGCTAGACCTGAAAGATGTGTATCTGCGGATGTGCAAACAGCGCGGCGTCAAGGTGGTGATTTCCACGGACTCGCACAATGCGCTGCACCTGCCATTTATTCGCCACGGTGTGGCGACCGCGCGACGCGGATGGCTGGAGAAGTCGGACGTGATCAACACTTTGCCGGTCGAGCAGTTTTTGGCGGCGCTGCGACCGAAACCTGGGGCCGCGAAACCAGCGACAACCGGTGCCCGTTCCGAGAGAAAGTCAGCGGCCAAGATGTAGTGATGTACTTCCATAGCGGTTTGACCCGCTCCTTCCATCGTATTTGCGCAGCTATTTATCGCCTTGAATAACCCGCACTAGCGTGGTTTCATCTGGTACCGCGTCCAACCACTTACGGTTGCAAATTTCAAATGGAGGAAATATGAAAGCCCCGATTGTGGCCGTTTGGCAGGCTATGCCCTCGCGCCGGCAAGCCATTACGTGCGCGGTTAGCGCGGCAGGTGGCTTGGCGTTTTCCCCATTGCAGGTTTGCGGTCGGCCTGAGGAAGAGGTTTCTCATTTCGCGGAAGCAATTCATCAAGAGCCTGTTTTTAGAGCGAGCCGCAAGCGGGTCTATGAAGCTCTGACGGATGCTCGGCAATTCGATAAGGTCGAAAGGTTCAGTGCTGATATGCAGGATGGCAAGGCTCTCGGCGCGAAGCCGACGGAAATTAGCGGGCAGGTGGGCGGCACGTTCACACTTTTCGGTGGACACATTGTGGGTAGACACCTGGAGTTAGTGCCGAATGAACGGATCGTGCAAGCGTGGCGAGTGGTGGATTGGGAGCCAGGGTGTTACTCGATTGCCAGATTCGAGCTTCTGGCGCAAGGATCGGAGACCAAGATTGTTTTTGACCACAACGGTTTCCCCAAGGGTTTAGGGCAACATCTCGCGGATGGGTGGAAGGCGCACTACTGGGACACGCTGCAGAGATATTTGGCGTGAGCAACGAAGTTTCGCGTATCTACTGCGAGCCCTGTGACGGACTGCGCGCCGCTTCCTCCGAGAAAAGTTGCATCCAACCGCGGTGGCGGTGCTATTCAATTTGACCAGCGTCCTGGGTGCCGACAGGCGTCGCCTGAAACGGCGTTGTCCCCGACGGTATGGGCAAAGGCGCCTGTTGCTGCAGCGGCCATGCCCCGCCACATACACGTCGCCCGCAGAGTCCACCTCCAATGCCGAGACGATCAACGGCACATAGGTCGAGAAGATCAGTGTCTTTCCGTCCGAACTGATCTTCGAGACACCCCCCTTGAGTCGCCTGTGCATTGGTGGTTTATGCCGCCCCTGTCGTCACAGGAAAACTCGCAGAATTGGTGATGCCGCCAACGTAAAGGTCGCCTGCGCTATCTACACAACTCGCCGTAATTCCCTGGGCGATCCCGCTCTTCGTGCCGTTCGGACCGCCAAAAAAACTGGCATATGCCAGCGCAGGATCAAACGATTTGGCAGAAGATAGTTTCGTTAATTGTGGAGCGGGAGTTCCCTTTGTGGCCCGCGAGCCTGCATCCCGACGCGCCTCCCAACGTACTCCGAAATAACCGCCCGCCAAACAACAGCGCTACAACTGCACATCCTGAGACTTTCGAGAAATTCCGGAGGTCTGTTTTCACTCATCACCTCCGAAGGGGTTAGGGGTGCCGATCACTCGGCGTGCCAAAGCACACTTAACTGCAACGACTAGTAAACGCAGGTGATTTATTGTAGTAAAGGTTCTTACAATATTTCTTAGAAGATATTGCTAATATCGATTCGATAGTACTTCACTACTGTGCCGGGCGGAGAAAAAGTCAGTCAAGATGTACCACGCTCTTGTACATGATCACAAATTGCTCAACGTTCGCGGTGCTAGTGAGGCGAATGCATGGTTCGCAATGACTAAAATTCGACGAAAAATTGGGTTACTTGGCGGAGGTAAACAGGACCACGTCGCTTTGGTTGTTGCCGCGAGCCATGGCGACGGATTTGCCGTCGCGGGTGTAATGGAAGGCCCAGACCTGACCGGAAGTGAAATGAGTGAGTTGACGGCTGGGGCCGTTGCCGAGAACGGGCAGAGACCAGATATTTGGTGTGCCGGTACGAATGTCCGACAATGCCATAGAGCGGTTATCGGGCACCCACGCGACGGCGTTCGAAGTGTGATCGAGAGTATCAGGGATGGTTGGCTGAGCCTCGAGGGCGCCATTGTCCGCGGAGACCACGGCGAGGAAGACCTGGCCATCTTTGCCGGGACTGGCGAAAGCGACATGGCGGCCGTCCATGGAAGGAAATGGGGGGCTGAAGGCCGAGAGCTCAGAAAGGCGGATGGGTGGACCTCCAGCAAGGGGTAGTTTGAAGACGAAGCTGGAGCCGTTGCCTTGTTCCAAGTAGAAAACCCAGTTCCCTACTGTGCACACAGGAAAACTCTCACTGGGGCCGCTGGTTATTACCGAAGAAACTCCTGTCTGCAGATCAATTTTCCAGACACGATCGCCTTGGGCAGAGTTGCTGCCAAATATAACGGTATGGCCGTCGTCGCACGCGCTGGGCGAGCTGTGAAAACGATTATCGAAACTAAGCTGGCGGGCGCTGGCGCCATCAAAATCGGAAATGAATAAATCCCAGTTGCCGGCGTGGTTGGCGGTGTAAACGATGTGATTGTCCGGGGTGATGGCGAAATCATTGGTGCCCTCGCTCCGGCCAAAGGTAATCTGGCGACCGGTATCGGGATTACTGGCAGGTGCAGTCCAGAGTTCACTGGTAAGGTTTCTCTGCACGGCGGCGATTGTGCGAGCGTCAGCAGAGACAGCGACGGATAAATAATCGCTGATGTCGTTGGAGATTCGGCGTGCAACTCCACCGGGATAAGAGAGGGTCCAGATTTGCGAGGGCACAGCGGTTTTGTCTTGCGCGGCGATAACCAGACCGCTTTCGTCCGGGAGCCAGACAAAATCATGGAGTAATCGCCAGTGCCTGCCGGGCATGGGTTCCTGAGCACCGGTAGCGACGTCGACTTTAACCAGCGTGCCCGCCAAACCGTTTGGCTCGTTGGGATCGGTGACATGCGCGACGATAAATTTCCCGCCGGGGGACCAACGCAGAATGTTGAAGAAGCCGTATTGGAAGGTGGCTGGGTGCGTGGCCAGTTTGCGCGCGCCGGTGCCGTCGATTTTGGAGACCATCAAACTGATTTCATTGGCGGCGACGTCGAGCGAGGTGTAGGCCATGCTGGAGCCATCAGGGGAGAAAGTAATAGCGCCGTTGGAAGAGTCCAACAAGCGGCGCGGGGTGCCACCGAGGACCGGGACTTGATATAACTTGGCGCTCGCCTCTCCGTTGGCACTGATGGCGTAGTCGAGGAAATTTCCGTCAGGTGTGAAGGCGATGTCGCTTATTGCCCGGTTGCTTGGTGGGATAATTTGAACGGCGCTGTTAATGGCGATCTGGCGAACCCAGAGACTGAATTGGCCGTGTTGACTGGAAACATACGCGAGGTAGCGGGCGTCGGGCGAGATGCGCGCCTGGATGACGTCTCCGGAAGAGGTAAGGATGGAGATGGATGGATTTTGAAATGCGGTGGCAGCCATTCCGGAATGGAAGGCGCCGCGCAAGTACAGCACTGCCAGCACAACTCCGGCCAAGACGATAACTCCGATGAGTGGTAGTAGAAATTTTCTTGTCGCGGGGCGCTCAATGGCCGATGGAACGGATGCGGTGCGACGGGAGCGGGCATCAGTGGCGGCGGTCGAGTCGGGAGCCGGGACGGCCATGCGTCCGGAACTGGTGTCGCGCTTGAGCCGTTCTAGATCGGCGCGCATTTCGGCGGCGCTTTGGCAGCGCAAGTTGGGCTCTTTTTCCAGGGCTTTGTTGATGAGCTCTTCGAGCTTGGCGGGCAGATCAGGGTTTAGCCTGAGCGGCGGCGCGGGTGCACGATTTAAAATGGCGTCGAAGATTACGCCACTGGTGTCGCCACGAAATGGCAAAACGCCGGTGGCCATTTCGTAAAGCACGACACCGAAAGAGAAAAGATCGGTGCGCAGATCGAGTTCTTTGCCGCGGACCTGCTCGGGGGACATATAGGCGACGGTGCCGACGGTGCTACCCGGGCTAGTTAGATCCTGCGGGTCCATGGTAGCCATTTGTTCAGCGGCCAAGGTTGCCAGGGTGGTGACCGAACTTGTTGCGCGACTGATTTTGGCCAATCCAAAATCTAGAATTTTTGCGTGACCCCGCTGGGTAACAAAAATATTGGCGGGCTTGATGTCACGGTGGACGATTCCCTGCCGGTGGGCGGCGTCGAGCGCGTCCGCGATTTCTATGGCGAGCGGCAAAAGCTTTTCGATGTCGAGAGGCTGTCCTGCGATTTGATGCTTGAGAGTTACGCCATCCAGATATTCCATCGCGATGAAGGTATGGTCGGCGTCCTTGCCGATTTCATAAATAGTGCAGATGTTGGGATGATTCAGCGCGGAGGCGGCGCGAGCTTCGCGGCGGAAGCGCTCGAGGGATTGAGGATCGCGCGAAACGTCTTCCGGCAGAAATTTTAGAGCGACGAAGCGGCCTAGCTCGGTGTCTTCGGCTTTATAGACGACACCCATGCCGCCACCGCCTAGTTTTTCAACGATGCGATAGTGGGATACAGTCTGGCCAATCATTTGGTGGGACGCGTTTGGTGCAGTCATGTTACGGGGGGAAGCGAAGTTCGTCAACGCGGTTCGAACGGGTGCGAAATTGTAGGGTTGTCGGATTCGAGGCGGGCCTGCCGCATGCACGGAACTTATGACGGCGAGGGCTCGTATCCTATATTGCAAGACGATATGAGCAGTAACGGTCCGACGCCAGCGGTGTAAGCAGGGACTTGGTTGTGTTTCACGGAGGATTACAAAAATGATGCGACTTGCAAATGTGGCTTATCGGACGTCGGCCAAGCTGACGATGGCTGGAGCAATGCTGTTGTCTGTTGCTGCGTCTACTCCGAGCGCCCGGGCCGAAGACGTTACCAAGTCGTTTACGGTGAATGGGCGCGCGATTGTGCGCGTGGATACCAACGACGGCAGCGTGCGAGTCACGAGCGGAGACAATAAAGAAGTGCAATTCCACGTGGAATATCAGGGCTATGAATTGAACAGGAATTTGCGCGTGGATACGCGACAGGACGGAGATAAGGTCGAGCTAGTGGCGCGCGTGAGTGGGCATTGGGGATTTTCGTGGGGCGGGCACGGCAGGAACCTGCACATTGAAGTGCGCATGCCTAAATCGGGGGATTTGCAGGTTTCGACTGGGGATGGCGCGGTAGAGGCCTCTTCTGTCGAGGGGAACCTTACCATTTCGACGGGCGACGGCTCCGTGAAGGCTAATGATCTGAGCGGGACTATTGATCTGCACACCGGCGACGGGAGTATCAACGTGAACCAGCTTAAGGGCGAGATTAGGATGCGCACCGGGGACGGCAGCATCGAAGCCCACGGGCTGGACGGCAAGGTGACTGCGGATTCTGGTGACGGGCACATCAAGCTGGAAGGGCGGTTCGACGGGCTGAACATCAGGACCGGGGACGGAAGCGTCGAGGCACGGGTGGGCAACGGCTCACGCATGAATACTGCTTGGAATATCCATACGGGCGATGGGAGCGTGGATATGACGTTGCCTGGCGACCTGCAGGCGAATATTGATGCGAGCACCGGCGATGGGCACATCAGTTTGGGGATGCCTGTGACGGTGGAGGGCAGCTTTAGCAATTCGCAGATACACGGAAAAATGAATGGTGGCGGGCAGCCGCTGGTGATTCACACCTCGGACGGGTCGATAAGACTGAGCAAGACGTGATCGCGAATCAGGACTCAAAAAGTACCGGTACTGTAATGCAGGATTGTCGCGTGAAGGAGTCAGCAGGAAGCGGTATTCACCGAAGCGAAGGGCGCTACTATCATCGATTTGCGTGGGGTTGGCCAAGCCCACCGGGGGACCCGATGATCATATTCTTAATCAGCGCTTCCATCTTAACGCTCGTCGCAGTGACCTTTATTAGCGGAGTTGGCACTTCCCAGGGCCGTCGGGTCTGAATCTGGCCTAAATCTCGCACTTAAATGTGTATCCGGTTGTCCAAAAGCTTTCACACTTGTGAAGCGTTTGGGTAATCGTGTGTTGATACGACAGGACTTATGATGGAGCCTCGCATGCACTCTTTATAGGCGAGGCCCTTCGATCCATGATTGTCATTGTTCTGGTGTTCGCCGTAGGCAGCTTGCTGGCGGTTACGTTTGTCGGTGGTTTGAACGAAAATAAGCGTTAAACCCATCCGGAATACCCTTCAAGCTGGCGGCACGCTCTTATGGGCACGCCGAACGGCAAGAAGCGTCAAATCGTCGAATTGTTTCAAACCCTCGGCAAAGCTCAGCAGGTCCGCGATACATTCAGAGATCAGCCCAGCAGCCTCTTTCGCTGCGTGGCGAGCCGCCAGCATGCGGATTCGATGGAGACCATACTCCGCACCTGCGCGATTCCGTGACTCGGTCAAACCGTCCGTATATAGGAATAGAGAGTCACCCTGAGCCAGCGTGAGCCGATGGACTGGGAAGCGGGCGTCACAAAACATTCCCAGAGGTATTCCCGTGGAATCTTTTGGGGTTGCTCCGTCGCAATGTATGTGAAGCACGGGTAGGTGGCCCGCGCTGACAAACTGCACCAAACCATCATGGGCAGCTCGCCCCACCACCAGAGTCGCGAATTGTCCCGCGAGGGTGCTCTCGCAGAAAATACGATTAGCATCCTGGACCATGCGATCCAGCGGGAGACAGGCTTCGGCCAGGGTGCGAAACGTGGCATGGAGGTGGCTCATGAGCATCGACGCAGCAACACCCTTGCCGGAAACATCGCCAAGCATAAACAGTAGGCCACCGTCTGTTTCGAAAAGATCGCAGTAATCGCCGCTCACCATGCCAGCGGGTTGATGGTAGCGCACGTCCCAACCAATTGGCGCCAGGCCGGGTTTCGGCAAGAGAAGGCGCTGGATGCGGGCAGCCAGGGAAAGATCATCCTCCAAGGCACGCTGTTCTGCGCTCGTAAGATGGTCCAGACAGAACCGCACCAACGGATCTGCTAGCAAGCGCTCCGCTTCAATACTGCTGTGGCACGTCTCGCAGATCCCGAATGTTCCCTGGTCGAGACGGCTCAGAGCCGTGTCCACAGCCTTTAACAATTCAGAAAGAGAAGCATCGGCGGCTGGCGAATGCAACGCCTCGTGCAGGCGCTCGCGGCGTTGTTCCAGCTCGGTACGCAAGTACCTATGCTCAGCAGTGGCCATAGTACCTCCTGCCATAGCTTCCTGTTTTCCGGCTGCGCTATCCATCCGATTTCCTTCTTTGAATGAGAAACACGGGATTGACCTAACGCCCGCAATAACGGATACGCGCTTCTGATTCGCGACAGGAGCGCGAAAAGAGCAAGCGGTCTTGCCAAGCCGCCGCGAATTTTCATTTGATGCTGCAAACGTGTGAGACGGTACGGGAATATTGTTCCAACCGGCCTCACCGATGAACGGTCTTCCTGAGACCTTAATTTGATGGGGTAAGTTGGATAACTTTCGGAAAGTAAAAGTGCGTAAAGGAAATAACAATTATTAACGCAGAGCTGCGCGAGTTTAGGTTATTGTTTTTCTGTCACTATTTCAAGTAACGGAGCGCAACACATCCTGATTTGAGAATCTTGGACTCAACAAGTCTTAATTGTAGTTTCTCCGGCAGGCTGACACCTTCTAACAACCGCCTCCCTTCTCCTGCAACGATTGGCTGAACGACAAAACGGTATTCATCAATTAGGCCAAGCTCTATCAGTTGTGAAGGAATGCTCACACCGCCAACTAAAATATTTTTGCCTTGCTCGTGTTTCAGTCTAACTATTTCGTCTTGAAGGTTGGTACGAGCAATTTTCGTATTTTTATCCTCAGCGTTATCTAATGATTTTGAAAAAACAATTTTGTTGATGGAGACAAATGTTTTCGCAAATTCTTGCGATGCTTTTGTCCCAGAAGGATCTTTTGCGACATCCGGCCAATAGGGAACCATCAATTGATAGGTCTTGCGCCCAAAGACCTGTAGATCCGCATCTCGCATAAGGCGCGTATAATGTTCGAGTAGTTCTTCATCAGCAATCACTTTGGTATGGTCGCAGCAGCCATCGACGGTAATGTTGATTGCGAAGATTACATTTCTCATTTTCGCCTCGGATTAAGCAGCATGGTCTTCGAACACAAGACCAGTAACTTTGAACCGCGCGTCAATGCAACATAAAGATTGGGTGCATCCAACTGTAAAAGGCGTCCCCGATGTTACTGGCTTTCGTTGGCGGCGAACAGTCTGTGCCTTCGCCGAGCCGGCGTGTTGCAGCCGCCCGTCGACGCTACGGTAATCGGCGCTGCTGTGGGTCTCGATGCCAACACCGCTGTAACTCCACAGCTGCCTCTTGGTGCGGAAACGGTGCGGGGTCTGCAGAATGCCAAGTAGTACGGCTGCCCGGATCGGACCGACCACCAATTTCGTCACGTGCGGTTTCAGCAAGTCGTACAACCAGGCGGCCGAGGTTCCTTCTTCAAACGTGACCTGCAAGTCTCCACGCAGCCCGTCGATAAACTGCAGAATCGTGCTCGCTTTCATCTCGATGACACATTCCATCCCGATCTTTCCTGCACCATTCATCACCGCAATCGAAATGCTTTCCTTGTGCACATCCATACCGATATACTTTTTGCTATCCATTGAGGGCGTTCCTTTCCGTAGGGATTGAGGCAAGCGCCCAAACCCTACTCCAAAAGGGGCGCCCTTTTGTATTGCGTCGCGTACTCGCAAAATGACCATCACTCTATAACCGGGCGTGTTGCGTTCCCTGCTGCGCTGGGATATTACTGTGCGGATGAAAAACTCAAAATTGTGGGTGGCGGGGACGCTTTTGCAGATTGGGTGTGTCTGGGCGCTGGCCATCGTGTGGCCTGGGTTTGCAGCGACGCAGACGAGCGGGACTTCTTCAGGCGGCGCTATAGGAAATTCAGCGGACAATTCGTCCGGTAACTCGCCCGCGGATTCGGGGTGGGCGAGTTATGGGCACGATGCGGGCGGAACTCGCTACTCCGCCGCGTTGCAAATTAATCGGGAGAATGTGGGGCAATTGAAGGTGGCTTGGACTTATCGCACCGGGGCGCTAGATGGAGTTGACGATGATGTGAAGAGGAATGCGGCGTTCGAAGCGACGCCTATTCTCGTGGATGGGCGACTGTATTTGTCGACTCCGTTTGATCATGTGATCGCGCTGGATCCGGAAACTGGGAAGAAGACTTGGGAGTATGACCCGAAGCTGAATACTCACGGATTTTCGGAGACCACTTCGCGAGGAGTTTCCGCGTGGAGGGATTCCGCGGCGAAGGCCGGGCAGCCGTGCCGGTTACGGATATTTGTTGGGACGCTGGATGCACGATTGATCGCTGTGGATGGGGAGACGGGGAAACCTTGCACGGATTTCGGCGCGGGCGGGCAGGTTGATTTAACTAAAGATGTGAATTTGCGAGATGCGGGGCAATATCAGGTGACTTCCGCTCCGGCGATTGCGGGGGATTTGGTGATCACCGGATCGTCAATTGGGGATAATCGCGCGGTGGAATTGGAGCGCGGGATTGTGCGCGCGTTTGATGTGCGCAGCGGGAAACAGCGCTGGTCGTGGGATCCGATTCCGTGGGCGTCGAAGAGTTCGCCGCGGAGTGGCGCGGGTAATGCGTGGTCGACGCTTTCGGTAGATGCGGAGCATGATTTGGTTTTTATCCCTACGGGAAGCGCCAGCCCGGATTATTACGGCGGTTTGCGTCGCGGGGATAATAAGTGGGCGAACTCGGTGGTGGCGTTGCATGCGTCGAGCGGCGAATTTGTGTGGGGCTTTCAGGTGGTGCACCACGATTTGTGGGATTACGACGTAGCTTCGCAGCCGACTTTATTTGCGTGGCGCGATGCGACGCCGGCGGTGGCGATTACGACCAAGATGGGGCGGGTGTTTGTGCTGAACCGATTGACCGGGACGCCACTGTTGCCGGTGGAGGAACGACCAGTGCCGAAGAGCGATATTCCGGGCGAAGATGCTTCGCCGACCCAACCGGCTTCGACGATATCGATGGTGCCGGAAAAATTGAGTCCCGAGGATGCCTGGGGCCGAACGCCGGAAGAAAAGGAGGCGTGCGCGGACAAGATACGAGCGGCGCGGTCGGAAGGAATTTTTACTCCGCCGAGCGTAAAGGGCTCGATCGTGTTTCCGGGGAGCGTCGGCGGGGTGAATTGGGGCGGCGCCGCTTACGATCCGCAACGACACCTACTGGTAATGGACACGAACCGCCTGGCGATTTTTGTGCGGCTGATTCTGCGGGAAAAATACGATGCCGATATTCAAGCCTCCACAAGTAATGACCGGTCGCACGGTGAATGGGGGCGGCAAGCGGGGACGCCGTACGCGATGTTTCGCACGCCGCTGATTGGGCCGAGCGAGACTTTAACTTTATGCAGCCCACCACCATGGGGAACGGTGGCTGCGGTGGATTTATTTACGGGGAAGAAAGCGTGGGACGTGCCGCTGGGAAGTTTTGTGCCGGGAATGAATACCGGGACGGTGACCCTGGGCGGACCGATTATAACGGCTGGCGGCATAGTGTTTTCGGCGGCGACGATGGACAACGCGATTCGGGCATTTGATGCGGACAGTGGCAAAGAAATATGGAAATACGACTTGCCTGCCGGGGGGCAGGCTACACCCATGACTTACACGGTAAACGGTAAACAATACCTGGTGATTGCCGCGGGGGGACACGGGAAGCTGGGGACGAAGCAAGGAGATTATGTGCTGGCGTTCACGCTGCCGTAAATTCTTGGGATAACTGATTACCTTTCTTGCAAATCGAAACTTCAGAGTGCGCGACCGGCGGCTGCGCCGCTGGCCCAGGCCCATTGAAAATTGAAACCTCCTAGATGTCCGGTGACGTCGACCACTTCTCCGATAAAAAATAGGCCGCGAACTTTAAGGGACTCCATCGTTTTGCTGGAGAGCTCGTCGGTACCCACGCCGCCCAGGGTGACTTCGGCTTTGTCGAAGCCCTCGGTGCCCGCGGGAGTGACGGTCCACTGATGCAGTTTTTTTTCGAGGCGAGCCAAGTCTTCGTTGGTCCAGCGCGGCGGGAGATGAGCGTCGAGCCAGCGGGTTGCGAAACGATTGGGCAGCGCGAATTGCATAGCAGCGCGGGCGGTGGTGGCGTTTCTTGTAGAGGATTCGCGTAGCGAAGCGAAGACTTCGCGATCGGGAGCGAGGTCAATGCGCAGCGGTTGGCCTTTGTTCCAGTAAGAAGAGATCTGGAGAATAGCGGGTCCGCTCAGACCTTGATGGGTGATGAGCATGGCTTCGCGAAAAGCTTGGAGATCGGTTGCGGCGATTACTTCGGTGGAGACGCCTGCCAAATCGCAATAGGTCGAGCGATCGGCGGCTTCAAATAAAAGTGGGGTGAGGGCTGGGCGCGGTTCGCAAATTTTTATTCCGAACTGGCGGGCGAGTTGATAGCCGAAATCGGTGGCTCCCATTTTAGGGATGGTTAAGCCGCCGGTGGCAACGACAAGAGCGGGCGCTGAAAATTCTGCGTCGGCGGTGTGCAAAGTAAATTCCGTGGAATGGCGAACTTCCTGAATTGCGGTGTTGAGAAAAATATCGACATCGGCGGCGCGGCATTCGACTTCGAGCATGTCGGTAATGTCGCGGGCGGCGCGGTCGCAGAAAAGCTGGCCGAGAGTTTTTTCATGGAACGGAATAGAATGGTTTTCAACTAACGCAATGAAATCGGCGGGTGTGTAGCGCGCGAGCGCCGATTTTGCAAAGTGGGGATTCGCGGAGATAAAGTTTTCCGGGCGGCAATGAAGATTGGTGAAATTGCAGCGGCCGCCGCCGGAGATGAGGATTTTTTTGCCAACGCGCGCGGCGCGCTCGAGGACGGCAACGCGTCGACCGCGCTTCCCTGCTTCAATGGCGCACATCAGACCGGCGGCACCAGCGCCGAGAATTAGGGCATCATAGTTGTGAGCCATTTGAGATTTAGTCGAACCGCCAGCCAGCAGCCATCGTGCGCTCGCACCGTAGCAGGGTAAACTAGGTACAGGAGCAGACCCCAGGAATTTGCCACCGATTATCAGCGCACAAGGATTATCCAAGAAATACGGCAGCACGCCATTGTTTCGAGACATTTCGTTTACAGTTTCGAGTGGCGACTGCATTGGAGTAATTGGGCCAAACGGCTCGGGCAAGTCCACGCTCCTGGAGATTTTGGCCGGGCGGGTGAAGCCCGATACCGGAGATGTCGCAGTGCGCAAGGGGACGAGGCTGAGTTGCGTGTCGCAGATTTCCGATTTTGCCGCTGCGGACACGGTGTTGAGCGTGGTGGAACGATCTTTGCAAAACGCTGGCGTGCCGCAGTCGCAGCGAGCCGGGCGAATTGCGGAAACTTTGGGCCGCGTAGGATTTACGGATCGCGAGATCCTGGCAACGACGCTTTCCGGCGGATGGAGAAAGCGTTTAGCGATCGCTGAATCGCTGGTGCAGCACCCGGATGTGCTGCTGCTGGACGAACCAACGAATCATCTAGACCTGGCCGGAATTGCGTGGCTGGAGGGTTTGCTGAGGAATGCAGCGTTCGCGTTCGTGGTGGTCAGCCACGACCGATATTTTCTGGAAAATGTGGCCAGCGAAGTGGTGGAACTAAATCGGCTGTATGCGAATGGTTTGCTGCGAGTCTCAGGAAATTACAGCACATTTTTAGAGGCCAAGGAGTTGTACCTGCACGCGCAGCGCAAAGAGCAAGCGGCGCTGGCAAATCGGGTGCACACGGAAATCGAGTGGCTGCGTCACGGACCGAAAGCGCGCACCACAAAATCAAAAGCGCGTATAGATAAGGCTCACGAACTGATTGGCGATCTCGCGGATATGAATGCGAGAACACGAAGCACGAGTGCGCGCATCGATTTTTCGGCTACCAACCGGCAGACCAAGCAGCTCATTACTCTGGATGGGGTGACTTGCGAATTAGGCGGACGGACTTTATTCAAGGATTTGAATTTTGCGGTGACCGCGGGGATGCGCGTGGGGCTGGTGGGGCCGAACGGCAGCGGCAAAAGCACGCTGCTGCGATTACTGCGCGGGGAGATGGCCCCGACGAGCGGCAGAATTCAGCGCGCTGAACCGTTGCGCATCGTGTATTTTGACCAGAGCCGGCAGCTCGACCCCGATTTAACGCTGCGCCGAGCGCTGGCCCCGGACAGCGACGCGGTAATTTATCAAGGCAGCGTGATCCATGTGGCGGCGTGGGCGGCGAGATTTTTGTTTGACCCTGAAGATCTGAATCAACGTGTAGGTAAATTGTCGGGTGGCGAGCGCGCCCGCGTTTTGATCGCGCAATTGATGCTGCAAGAGGCGGACGTGTTGCTGCTGGATGAACCGACCAACGATCTGGATATTCCGACGCTGGAGATATTGGAAGAAAGCTTGCTGGAATTTAAAGGGGCGTTGCTGCTGGTGACGCACGACCGCTATTTGCTGGATCGGGTGTCAACGATTGTGCTGGGCCTGGATGGACGCGGCGGCGCGGAGCGCTTCGCGGATTATTCGCAGTGGGATGCGTGGCAGAGAAAACACACTTCGTCGCGAGGTACAGAGTTAAGCAAGGGGTCAAACAAGCGGTTAAGCAAGGGGTCCAGCAAAGGGCCAGGTGGCAGCAGGCCTCACGGTTCGAATGGGCGCTCGCATGTTAATGCCCAAGCGGTGGCGGCGACCGCAACGAAACGGAAACTTTCTTACCAGGAGGAGCGGGAATTTGCCAACATCGAAGATAATCTAGTTCAAGCGGAGTCCGAGCTATCCGCAACGCGCGCCGAGCTGGCCGACCCCGAGTTGGCAAGTGACGTGCAACGACTAATGGAAACCTGCAAGCGGATGGAAGAAGCACAAAACAAAGTGGAACAACTTTATGCTCGGTGGGCTGAATTGTCGGAGAAAAAGGAATGAGCCACGAAGCGAAGGCATAATCGCGATTGGGTAAAGAAACTATGTCCGAGCGTGAGCATACACCCCGCGGCTTGCTGGTTATCGCGGCATTTAAACTTCTAAAAGGGCTGGCACTGCTGGCGGTGGGTATCGGCGCGCACACGCTGATGAATAAAGACCTTGCGGCTATCCTGGAACACTATGTAAATGTATTTCGCATCGATCCGAACAACTATTACCTGCACGCCCTGCTGGAACGAATCGCGGACCTGAATCCACACCGGCTGATGGAAGTGAGCTTTGGCACGTTCTTTTATTCGGCGCTGCTGTTGACGGAAGGCGTAGGGCTGGCGATGGACAAACGGTGGGCGGAATATTTCACGATAATCACGACTTCGTCATTCATTCCGCTGGAGATTTACCAGATTTTTCATCATGCAAATGTCACGAAAATTGCGCTGTTGCTGATTAACATTGCGGTGGTTTGGTACCTCGCGCTTGAACTGCGGCGTCATCGAGAGCCCGCACAGCAATTAGCCTTTTCAAAATGAGACATGGTCCACGATTCACTAGACTTAGGGCCACCCAAGTCGAAAGTTGTTTACTCGCAAGGCCTTTCGCTCACCTTAGATTGAAAATACAGGGACATACGGATGTATTGAGGACTGGCCGCGCGGCGATGATAGGGATAGCCCGACGGGGGAAAGATGGCCAGGATTCTAATCGCCGACGATCACGCGATGATGCGGAAGGGTTTGCGCACCGCCATCGAACCGCATCCGGGCTGGGAAGTTTGTGGCGAGGCCACGACCGGACTCGAAGCGCTTGAACAAACCAAATTATTAAAGCCTGACCTAGTGATTTTGGACGTTTCCATGCCCATTTTGAATGGTTTGGAAGTGGCACATCGAATTTCCATGAGCATGCCAGCGGTGAAAATACTTTTGTTTACCATGCACAATTCGCCGCAATTTGCGAAAGATGTAAGCAAGAGCGGCGCTCATGGCTATGTGTGCAAGGCCAGCGGAGAAGAGTTGCTGACGCAGGCAATGGAAACAGTTTTAGAGGGAGAAAACTTTTTTGATACGGATGGGCTGCGAGCCAAATCGCTAGCCAATGGCGTATAAGGAGGCGGGATCGCAAATGCCGTCATCCAAAGATGCCAAGAAAAATAAGTCGACAAATCGGCTGAGCAGTGGAATTGAAGAACTGGACGATATTCTCGGTGGTGGATTTCCAGCCAAGCGCCTTTTTCTAATAGAAGGCGCACCGGGTTCAGGCAAAACCACGCTGGCGCTGCAATTCCTTCTGGCCGGGGCGAAGAATTCCGAGAAAGGATTTTACGTCACGTTCTCGGAATCTGAGGATGAAGTTCGCGAGGTGGCAGAATCGCACGGCTGGACGCTGGACGGAATACATCTGCAAGAGCTAAGCACGCTGGGCGACCGGTTAAAAAATGAAGAGCAATACACCGTTTTTCAGCCGGCGGATGTCGAGCTGAGCGAAACCGTGCAACGGGTGATTGACGATGTGCGCCGGTTGAAACCTCAGCGGGTGGTGATTGATTCCCTTTCTGAAATTCGACTGGTGGCGCGCGATCCGCTGCGATACCGCCGGCAAATTTTGGCGTTAAAAGAGATCTTGTCGGAGTGCGATTGCACGGTTTTTTTCCTGGAAGACTATACGGTTGAGAACCCAGACTTATTGCTGCAAAGCACTGCGCACGGTGTGGTGCTGCTGGAAAAAACCCAATCTGAGTACGGTTCAATGAAGCGCACGCTGCAAGTGAGCAAATTGCGTGCTGGGCCATCGCTTGAAGGCAGTCACGATTTCGCGATTCGCCACGGGGGCTTGCAGGTTTTCAGAAGGCTGATGGCCAGCGATTCGCTAGATGGCGTGCGACCGAAAGATGCCAGAGGGATTCTCAAAACAAATAATGAAGAGCTGGACCGCTTGATCGGCGGCGGGGTGCGTTGGGGGACGGGGTTAGTGCTGGTCGGCCCGGCGGGGACGGGAAAGTCCACGGTCGGCATTCAGATTGTTTCGGCTGCAGCACAGCAGGGATATAAAACTTGCGCATTCCTGTTTGACGAAGCCAAGGCTATCTACCTAAAGCGGGCAAAAAATGTGGACCTGGATCTGGCTAGCCACATGGAAGACGGGACGATTGAGATTCATCAGGTTGATCCTAACGAGCAATCGCCAGGGGAATTCGCTTATCGGGTTCGCAAAAAAGTGGAAGACGACGGAGTTCGTGTGCTGGTGATCGACAGTCTGAATGGTTATCTGACGGCGATGACCAGCGAGCGCTTTCTACTGGCGCAACTCCATGAGCTGTTGGCGTATCTGAACGCACACGGCGTGTTGACGATTATGACTACCGCGCAGCACGGAATGGTGAACATGACGGACACCACTTCCTTTGAACTTACTTACCTTGCGGACCTGGTGATTTATTTGCGGTACTTCGAAGCGGGCGGAAGCGTGCGCAAAGCGATTTCGGTAATCAAGAATCGCCTGTCAGCACACGAAACGAGCATTCGCGAATTTGAGATTACTGATAAGGGACTTCAAATCGGCACGCCCTTACGACAATTCGAGGGCATCTTGTCGGGCATTCCCAGATTCGTGGGAGAAGCCGAAGACCTGTTAAATTCCGCGGCAGAGTCCGGCTCCAAAGGCGCCACTGCGGGATGAGCGGTCCCATGCAACCGTTAAACATACTCATTTGCGCGCCCACCGGAAGGGACGGCCCGCTGTTGCAGCGGTACCTGCTCAAAGATCAGATTCACAGCGTTTGCCATGAATCGATTGAGCGGCTGGCTGAAGCGCTTGACGACAGCGTGCAAGCGGTAATCATCGCGGAAGAAGCGCTGGTACCTCGCGGCGTCGAACGATTGTTCGCCTTTCTGAAGAATCAGCGGCCGTGGTCGGATGTAACTGTAATTTTGCTGACGAATGGGAGCGAAGAAAGCTCGCAAGTCGGCTCGGGATTGGTGCATCTGTTCGGGGTGCACGGGAACGTAAATATGCTGGAGCGCCCCGTCCGGGTGCCGACGCTTATCAGCGCGGTGCGTTCGGCGATGCGCGCGCGCGGACGCCAATATGAGGTGCGCGACTTACTGAAGCAGCGCGAACAAAATGAGCGGGTCTTGCAGGAAGCGCGCGAGGAACTGGAGCGCCGGGTATTGCAGCGTACCCTGGAACTTACGAAAGCGAATTCGGATTTGCGTCGCGAGGTAAGCGAGCGGTTAAACGCGGAAAACGCGCTTCGCCAATTGAGCCAGAGTGTCGTGCGGATGCAGGATGAAGAACGGCGCAGAATCGCGCGAGAGTTGCACGACAGCGCCGGGCAATATTTGAGCGCGGTGACGCTCACACTGGGCCAACTGGCGCGGCGTTTGTCGGAGTCCAACAGCAGAAATAAGGAGCTGGTGCAGGAATCGCTGAATTTAGTGGGCGATTGCATCCGAGAAGTGCGCACCATGTCGTACGTGCTGCATCCGCCGGTGCTGGATGATTTCGGTTTGGTTTCGGCATTGCGATGGTACGTGGAAGGATTTTCGCAACGCAGCGGAATTAATGTGCGGTTGGATTTGGCTGAGGAGTTTCCGCGTTTCAATCGCGAGCTGGAGACGACCTTATTTCGGATTGTGCAGGAGGGTCTGACTAATGTGCACCGGCATTCCGGTGGGCAAAGAGCTTGCGTAGAGTTGAAAATTGATCAGCGCCAGATTAATACGACGATCACCGACGACGGGCACGGGATGTCGCAGGAAGTATTGAGCGAAGTGGGCAAGGGGCAAGGCGGGGTTGGGTTGATGGGAATGTACGAGCGAGTTAAAAAATTGGGCGGCACGATTCAGATTGTTTCGACCAAGCTGGGAACGACCATTAAGGCGCAACTACCGTTCATGGAGATGCGGGAGTCTACCGCGGCGGCGTTGTCTTAGGATGTCGTCAGGTGGCTTTGTCCTTTGAGCAAAAAAGTGAAGTCTATCCTCGTGGAATGGTCCATTGCGCATCACGCAAACTAACCTTCTTACATCGAATGACTCGCTGCCGCTCGCGCTAAAATCATGGCATGCAACGCAAGGTCTTCTGGATCAGCTTTTCGGTCATCGGAACGATAGCGGACTTGGCGTTACCGATATGGTGGGCGCTGGCTGCGACCGTTCCGATTGGGTGCCTTTGCTGGTGGATTGCATACCGCAGCGACTGGTTTTAGTCCTTGGATTCCCTGCCGTGGGGCTCCCGAAAATTTGAAGTCCACTTGTTCGTTTGATGCTTTGATCGGTCATGTGGATTACTTCCGTGTGGCCCGTTTGCGGGTACCAATCCACAACTGACCTTAACTGTCGCGGTAGGGACGACCATCTCTGATCGCCCCCCGCACAGATCCGTACGAGCGCGTCTACGCATACGGCTCTTACGAAGGATGAGTGGCGTAAAAGCCTGCATCGGGATAGGGGTGCAGAACTCGGCGTGGAGGAATCCACCAGTTCAGGACTGGGGTAAAACGTTCCCAACACATCTTTGCGCGTTGACTAAGGCGGACCAGAACACTCTGCCATAGCCTGCACACGCGAAGTTTCAAGATGCGCAGCTGAGTCGTGTTCCCAGGAACAGCGTGGTATTGGTAACAACCCAGCACATCCTTCCGGAGCCATGCACCGACTTCGGCCATGCGATCAGGCATTCGGCGTTGAAGCTCAACCTTGATGGCTTTGAGTTTCGCAACCATTCGCTTTTTCGCAGTGATTCGCCATACGGTGAAGGTTCCGCTTTTGTGGCGTTGCCCACCGTAGTGGGTGAAGCCCAGAAAGGTGAAGGTCTCTGGTTTTCCCTCTCCCCGCTCTTTCCGGTCACGAGCGGCGAACCGCCCGAACTCGATCAGTCGAGTCTTGTCCGGATGTAACTCCAGTCCGAACTTCGCCAGCCGTTCCCGAAATTCTTTTAGGAAACGCTCAGCAACTGTCCGGTGCTGAAAGCCCACCACAAGATCGTCAGCATAGCGGACGACGATTACGTCACCCTTTGCCACCTTCTTGCGCCAGACATCAGCCCAGAGATCGAAGACGTAATGCAAGTACACGTTGAGTCACAAGTTTTCGCGCTCGTTTGACTTGCTCTGTGACGGCAACCTAAGATGAGCGCGCTATGGCGGACACGCAGCCGCTCCTTGGGCAAACCATCTCTCATTATCGAATTATTGAAAAAGTCGGCGGCGGCGGAATGGGCGTGGTGTACAAGGCCGAAGACACCCGGCTGGACCGCTTTGTTGCGCTAAAATTTTTGCCGGAAGACGTTGCTCACGACATCAAGCGCTGGAACGATTTCGTCGGGAAGCCAAGGCCGCCTCGGCGCTGAACCACGCGAATATTTGTACGGTGTACGATATCGGCGAGGAAAATGGCCGCGCGTTCATCGCTCTGGAATATATGGATGGCAGCACGCTGAAGCACCGTATTGGTGGGCGGCCCATGGACCTGGATACCCTGCTGGACGTGAGCATCGAGATCGCAGACGGGCTGGACGCTGCGCACGGCAAAGGCATCGTTCACCGGGACATCAAGCCGGATCTCCGGACGCGGTCACGCCAAGATTCTGGATTTTGGCTTGGCCAAGGTCGCGTCGAAAGCCATGTCAGTGAGCGGTGAAACCACTTTCGCCCGATCCGACGCGGAACACCTCACCAGTCCCGGCGCGGTGCTGGGCACTGTTGCGTACATGTCCCCTGAGCAAGTTCGCGGCAAAGAGTTGGATGCGCGCAGCGATTTGTTTTCTTTCGGGGCGGTGCTGTACGAGATGGCTACGGGGCAGCTTGCATTCAGTGGTTCGAGCGCGGGCGCGATTTGTGGATTGATCGTGCATCGGCAAGTTGCGCCACCATCAAAAATCAATCCGCAGATTGCGCCCGCTTTGGAATCGATAATTACCAAAGCGCTTGAAAAGGATCGCGAGCTTCGCTACCAGCGCGCCGCGGAAATGCGCTCGGATCTTCAGCGGTTGCCCCGTGACCGCGAGTCGCGAAGCACATCGGCCACCGGCACAATCCCCGCGCGGCCAGGTGGAGGGAACCGTTGGTCGATGGCCGCTGCGCTTGTCGCACTCGCCGCCGGAGCGGCTGCTACTTATTTTTTTGTGTATAGACCTGCCCCTAAACTGAGCGCCAAAGACACCATCGTCCTCTCCGACTTCATTAATTCCACCTCCGATGCGGTTTTCGACGGCACGCTTCGCCAAGGATTAGCCGCGCAACTCGAACAGAGCCCGTTTCTCAGCCTCATTTCCACCAGCGCATCGCCCAAACGCTGGCCTTGATGAATCAGTTGCCACAGGCCAAGCTCACCCACGAACTGACTCGCCAGGTCTGCCAGCGCACCGGCAGCGCCGCCAGCATTGAAGGGTCCATCTCCAGCTTAGGCAGCCAATATGTTTTGGGATTAAAGGCGGTGAACTGCGCCAACGGCGATACCCTCTCCGACGAGCAGGTGACGACCAACGGGAGAGCAAGTTCTCAAAGCACTGGGTGACGCTGCTTCCCGGCTACGGGCGAAGGTGGGCGAATCCCTGGCGTCCGTCCAGAAGTACGATGCGCTGCCGGAGAACGTGACTACTCCGTCGCTCGAAGCCCTCCACGCATATGCCCTCGGTAACAAAACCATGGACGTGGTAAATGACTATGCCGCGGCAATTCCCTTCTTCGAAAAAGCTGTGTCGCTGGACCCGAATTTCGCCATGGCTTATTTGCGATTAGGCCAAGCTTATCAGCCGCTCAGTGAAGGTGACCGGTCGGCCGAGAGTACCCGCAAGGCTTACGAATTGCGTGAACATGCCAGTGAGAGCGAAAAACTCGCTATTTCCTCTTTCTACGAATTGGTGGTTACGGGAAATCTGGACGCCGCGCGCGCTTCGTATCAACTATGGGAGCAAACTTATCCGCGGGATGAGGAGCCGCCGGCCAGCCTTTGGATCGTCTTTACCTTCATGGGCGATTACGAGAAAGCTCATGCCTCCGCTTTACAGGCGGTCAAGATTAATCCCGGCAGCGGCAATAACATTGTAAATCTGATGTACAGCTACCAGTGGATCAATCAGCTGGATCAAGCCAAGACCGCCGCACAGGAATCGCGCTCCCACAGTGTTGACTCGCCCTGGATTCCACTGGTTCTTTACAACGTGGATTTTCTTTTGCATGACGACGCGGCCATGCAAAAGCAGGTGGCCGACGCGACCGGCAAAATGGGTATCGACGATCAGATCCTCTTCCTGGAATCCGAAACTGCCGCCTATCGCGGCGAGTTTGCCAAGAGCCAGAATTTTTCGCGCCGCGCCGTTGATTCCGCGCGACGTACGGACGAAAAAGAAACTGCGGCGGAGTATCTGTCACACGCGGCGGTGCGCGACGCATTAGCAGGCAATGTAGCCGTCGCCAAGCAGGAAGCCCGGTCTACGCTTTCGATCGCAACCGGCAGGCTGACAGCGGCTTTTCGGCCATTGCGCTCGGACTGGCCGGCGACTCGGTCCAGGCCACGCAATTGGCCGCCGATCTCGCCAAGCGTTTTCCAAAAGATACGACCGTGCAATTCAATTATTTGCCAATGATTCATGCCGCCATCGCGCTGCACAGCGGCGACGCTGCAAAAGCGGTAGAGGCGCTGGAAGCGTCTACCCCATATGAATTGGGCCAGTGCAATTCTTCCTTTACTTTTTCGTTGTATCCCATTTACTTGCGCGGGCGAGCGTATCTAGGCAAGAAAAATGGGGCCGCGGCGATTGCCGAATTTCAAAAAATTCTGGATCGTTCAGGCGTTGTGGGAAATGAGCCGATTGGCGCGCTGGCATACCTGGGGTTGGGGCGTGCTTACGCCCTCTCTAACGACGCCCCAAAAGCCAAAAGCGCGTATCAAGCTTTCCTAGCGATCTGGAACTCTGCGGATCCGGATAGTCCGATCCTCAGGCTAGAGCGGAGTACGCGAAGCTGCGGTAGTTACTTAGGAATGGAGGCGCAAACTGCCGAGGCCAGCGGCGCGAGCAGTAGCGAATTCATCTGAAACTGAGAGCCACTGGAGTGCCACGCCGCGACAACTTCATTTAGACCAACCTTGTTAACACTGGGCATGTTCTAAACGTCTTAATTGATGGAGAGCCTTGTCGCTGCGGAAGGCGGCCGTGCAAAGTACACTCGATTTCGGTTCCCGAGTCCTGGAGCATCTTTTGGTCACGGAAGAGCAGGCTGGCCCACACGACTCCGATGCCATGTTTGTGAGGGCTGCTCAGCAGGGCGATACGGAAGCGTTCGGGCAGCTCTACAGGCGTTACGCCCGGATGGTGCACGGCATCTTGCTCGGCAGGGTGCGACATGTTGAGGTCGAGGACCTGGTGCAAGAAGTTTTCCTGCGAGCACTTCCTCGCGTTCGCGAGTTGCGGGACACTTCACGGTTTGGCGCGTGGCTTGCGACCATCGCGCGAAATCTCGCGGTCGACCACTACCGTCAGGCACGAACAAGGCCGGAAGGGCCCGATGAGGGTTCCGATCCTGACGAACAGCCCGCGAAGTTCAGCGCCTCCGCAAACAGAGAGGCTACGGAGATTCTCGATTGCATTCGAAGCCTTCCCGAAGCGTACCGCGAAACTTTAATTTTGCGGCTAGTGGAAGGTATGACGGGCCCGGAAATTGCCGCGAAGATCGGTCTCTCACCCGGGTCCGTGCGCGTCAATCTTCATCGGGGCATGAGTCAATTGCGGCAGAAACTTGAGAAGGGCCAATTGCGGAATCCGTGTGATAGCAAAAAAGGGACTACGGTCTGATATGAGTGAACGATATAAAAGACAGACTGAACACAACGAATACCTCTGGGAAGGTACCGGTGAACCTGACACTGAAGTTCGGCGGTTGGAGCAGACCCTAGAGGAGTTCCGCGCTGCCAATCTTGTGCCACCAGCGTTCCCAACGGTCGATTATGGGCCTCGACGTTCCTCGTGGTGGCTGGCGATTACTTCGTTCGCCTGGGTCCCGAGGTTCGCCGCAGCGACCTTAACCTTGACCGCTTTTACCATTGCGCTCGCACTTTTGTTACGCGAATCGACGCCTCCGGGCAGCAACAACGGTTGGAGTGTCGAGCTAACGGAAGCAGCAGCGGACAGCTCGCCCGCGGCCAGCTCGCCAAAACGAAAAATGCAGATGCAAATCGGCGAAGCGTTTGAGACGAATCGTATTTCCACGGCCAATATCGCCGTGGCCGACATCGGACGCCTTGAACTTGAGCCCATGACGCGATTGCGATTACTGCAATCCGCCGCAGAACGTAAACGGATCGCGCTTGAGCATGGGACGATTCATGTGACCGTTTGGGCCTCGCCGGGAGAATTTGTGGTGGACACCTCGTCCGCCGTGGTTGTCGACCTCGGTTGCATGTACACATTGAGTATCAAAGAAAACGGCAACGGCCTGCTGCGTACCACACTCGGATGGGTCGGGTTCCAGAGCAATGGGCATGAATCATTAATTCCGGCTGGCGCCGCGGCTGCAACGTACGCGGGGTCCGGGCCTGGCTTGCCTTTCTTCGAGGATGCCTCAGACGAGTTCCGGTCAGCGGTTTCTCAGTTTGATTCTTCCAAAGAAAGTTCCAAACAACGGTTCGCGGCACAAGAAGTGATCTTGCGTGAGGCTCGACCGCGTGATGGGTTGACGCTCTGGCATCTGCTTTCGCGCGTAAGTGAAGTCGATCGGCAGGCGGTGTTCGAACGATTGTCCATGCTGGTCCCTCCTCCCGCGAGGGTGGCGCGTGAAGGTATTCTTCGCTTGGACCGCGCGATGCTTGACTCCTGGTGGAACGCCCTCGATCTTGGCGATATAGCGCTCTGGCGTCATTGGGAGCGGTCGTGGAACGGCCACGAGACCCAACAAAAGTAGTTGTTAACAGCTGCGTGCGTTTGAACGTCTCCTCAAGTGTTCTGCAAATTATCGCAAGGAGCCTGACATGAGAATCCCGAGTTCGACATTGTTGCGATTACTGGCCATTTCCACGCTGCTGATGTTCATAGCCACAGCGGTACTTGCCGGGCCGCCGCTCGTCTGTCACAGCTTTGACATAGGTTCAGCAAAATCCCTGCCGTGGGTCAGCCACAACTGGAATTTGTCGGGCGCCGAAACCTACGATACCTCCAGATTGGCTTCCGACACTCTGGCGATTCTCGCGGCAGACCACAACGTCATCGTTCATATGGAAACGTTGCGACGCGCGGCACTTTACGCGCGCAAGAATCCGGCTGCCGCGAAAGAATTGCTTACCAAAATCACCATCGGCACGAAGTCGGCAAATACCGAGGAAACGCGAGCACTCACTTACTTTGATACTGGCTACCTTGCCGAAGTGTACAAACAATGGCTCGGCGCCGGTTCACAGAATCCGGCCATCGGCCTCGACGGTTACGCGCTTATTAGAGAAGCCATTCAGCTTCGCGGCAGCGACCCGCAAATGGAATTCGCGGCCGCCTTGGTCACGCTATCCGGCCCAACCGCGGAACATGAGGCTCATGCGCAGCGAGCGATTGCTGGCGCAAAGAGTGATCCGCTCCTCGCTCGTAATCTCGCCAGCCGTTTCAACGGAGACCAGAGCCCGACTATGGCCGAGACGTTGACGAAGACAACGGTTGCGGAGCAGCAGCAATGAATCCGTTCCGACTTTAAAATTCCTGGGCCGCCACGATGAGATTTGGGGTGCTAGGGACCGCGCTACTGGTTGCGTTGTTCGATCTTCGATTGCCACAGACGGCGCAGGCACAACAGTCAGCGGATTCGCATTTGATCGTGCACGAATGGGGTACGTTCACATCGATTGCCGGGGACGACGGGAATGCTCTCTTGTGGCTTCCCATCGCGACAAAATCGGACCTGCCGACCTTTGTGGAGCACTTTCGCAATACCAATGTGAAGGGCGGCCTGCGCGGTACAGTGCGAATGGAAACGCCGGTCATCTATTTCTATTCACCCCGGCAAGTCACGGTTGCGGCCCAGGTGAGTTTTTCGTCGGGCCTGATCACTGAGTGGTTTCCGCACGCAAGTCAGGTTGAGCCTGCGGATGCTCAACCGTTTCTGTTCCAACCACAAACTACGGGCAGTATCGGTTGGGGTGCCATCACCGTCTTGCCGACAGCAAACGCGACTTTGCACCACGGGAGCACGTCCAGCCACTACTATGCCGCACGCGAAACATCGGCCAACATCGTCTCGGTTCAGACTTCAGCAGACAACCAACTGGAGAAATTTCTTTTCTACCGCGGAGTCTCGCTGGTTGCTCCGCCACTATCGGCGAAGGTGCTAGCTGCTGGCCAGCTACAGCTCAAGAGCAATGCTGGCGAACGCACGACGATTGTTCTTTTTGAGCGACGCGGCGATAAGCTCGGCTATCGCGTCTCATCACTCGACGGAGAGGCCATCATGGAGACGCCCTCGACTAGTGGCACGCTTGATTCTCTTTACTCGGATTTTGAAGACACGCTCGTCGCGCAAGGGCTATACCGTGACGAGGCTCACGCCATGCTGGAAACCTGGCGTGATTCCTGGTTCGGGGAAGGCAGTCGCCTCTTCTACATCGTTCCGCGCCGATTCGTCGACACGGCCCTGCCGCTTTCAGTACGTCCGGCACCCACGCGGCTTATCCGCGTATTTGTAGGTCGCATGGAGCTAGTCACTCCAGCCACCGAAAACGCAGTTGAAGCCGCTCTTCTTTCTGGCGATCACGAGACCCTGGGAAAATATGGCCGTTTTGTCGATCCTATTTTCGACACTATGGTCACAAGGCACGCCGATCCAACCCAGGCCGAGCGCTTACGGCTGGCTCTCAATGCCTACCACCAATGGCGTTTCGCGACGTTAGGTGAGTAGTCCAATAACCTCTAGCGGGTCGAACGGCGCTAACTGCCCGGGTCATCGCATAGTCGCAATCTGACTCATCGCGCGTAAAATTTCCCGATGCAAGTTTAGGCTCCTTGCGCCTTTTCCGGTTTCGCTATTCCTTGAAATTCCAGCGGAAGATGCGCAAGCACTAGCGAGGCACCTCCGTCGACTTCAATCAACTGGCCTGTGATCCAGCTCGCCTCTTCCGAACAAATCAGTGCAACCGCGTTGCCGATATCCGCCGGTGTTCCCAGACGTCCCATGGGAGTCCACCCGCGTTCCTGCCACTCTCGAATACCCGACTGAAAAGCTTCCGGCAAACTATTTAGCACACTGTCTTCCACCCAACCTGGGCTGATCGTGTTGACGGTGATCCCGCGGCTAGCCAATGCCACCGCAAAATATCGCACCAGCACTTCCATCGCAGCCTTCGCCGCACCCATGGCCACCCAAGGTTGCCAGCTGCCAAACCGTCCACCCGGCGCAAACGTGATCGCGACGATGCGAGCCCCTTTTGTCATCAAGGGTTCTGCCTCACGCACTGCGACAAGGAATGCTTTCGCCTGTGAATCCAACGCGGTGTCCCATTTGTCTAAAGTCATTTGCATCGGCACCTCGTAAAACGTCGCCGCTTCTGTTCTCGCGTTACTGACAAAAATATCCAGCGAGCCGAACTCGGAGCGAACTTGTTCGAAGATCCGATGGATTTCCTCCGGGCGACAAACATCCGCCTGTACTACAAAGCCGTTTGACCCCAGTTCTTGAATCTTCTTTAGTGTTGCTTGTGCCGAAGCGCGATTCCGATAGTAGTGAACCGCAACATGCGCTCCTTCCTTCGCCAGTTTCAGCGCAATACCACGGCCAATACCTCGCGAACTTCCGGTTACCAACGCATGCTTTCCCTGGAGTGACATGGAGACCTCCTCTTGCTGATGCGCTGGATGTTAGCCCTCTGGGTGTGAGTCGGTCAACGATTTCGCTTTCTGCAAGTAGATGTCTATCAGGCGTCGCCATTTGCAAATCGGGGACGGTTCGCTCATCATTACTGGTTTGTTTGGGGTAGTGAAGCGCTTCTGCGGCGTCGATTCGATCAATGACCTCAATTTATGCTGGGTTTGTGCGCTATTGCCTCAGGGCGAACGCCATTTCAAAAGGAGATGCATGAAGAAGCCTGGGAAAATCGCTCCGGCCAAGGGGAAACTCGGCGTGTTACTGCCGGGAATGGGCGCGGTGAGCACTACATTTATGGCTGGAGTGGAACTGGTACGCAAAGGTGAGTCGAACCCTGTGGGGTCGCTGACACAGTTGGGGACTATTCGGCTGGGCAAGCGCACGGAAGGACGCACGCCGTCGATCAAATCGTTTGTGCCGCTCAGCGAATTGAACGATCTGGTGTTTGCTGGGTGGGATATTTTTAACGACAACGCTTACGAATCGGCCGCGAATGCGGGGGTCTTGAATCTGCAGGACCTGGCGAAGGTGAAAACTTTTCTTTCGACCATTAAGCCCATGAAGGCGGCGTTCGATCACAACTACGTAAGGCTGATCGATGGGCCGAACATCAAACAAGGCAAGAACAAGTACGAACTGGCGGTGCAGATCAAAGAGGATATTGAGAAATTTCGTAAGACTTCGGGCGTTTCACGATTGGTGACGTGCTGGTGCGGGTCCACCGAGTCGTTTTTGAAACCGGAAGAGGTGCACTCCACGCCGGAAAAATTTGAGGCGGGAATGAAATCAAATCACCCGTCGATCGCGCCGTCCATGCTGTACGCGTGGGCGTCGGTGACGAGCGGTGTACCTTACGCGAATGGTTCGCCGAACTTGAGCGTGGATATTCCGGCGATTCAGAAGCTGGCGCAGAAAAATAATGTGGCCATCGCGGGAAAAGATTTCAAGACTGGGCAAACACTGATTAAGACGGTGCTGGCGCCGGCTTTTAAAGCGCGGATGCTGGGACTGGACGGGTGGTTCTCCACCAACATTCTGGGAAATCGCGACGGCGAAGTGCTGGAGGATCCCGGATCGTTCAAGACCAAGGAAGAATCGAAGCTGGGCGCCCTCGAATATATTTTGCAGCCGGAACTTTATCCGCAGCTTTACGGAAAGATGCATCACAAGGTGCGGATCAACTATTATCCGCCGCGCGGCGACAATAAAGAGGGCTGGGACAATATAGATATTTTTGGGTGGCTGGGCTATCCCATGCAGATCAAGGTGGACTTTTTGTGCCGCGATTCGATTCTGGCGGCTCCTATTGTGCTGGATTTGGTATTGTTTCTGGACTTGGCGCAGCGCGCGGGGATGCGCGGAATTCAGGAGTGGCTGAGTTTTTACTTTAAGTCGCCGATGACCGCGCCGGGGCTGTACCCGGAGCATGATCTGTTCATTCAGTCGATGAAGCTGAAGAACACTTTGCGCTGGATGATGGGCGAAGATTTGATAACGCACCTGGGGCAGGAGTATTACGACTAAGGGCTGGTTTGTTTATATTAAAACCGAACAGTGATCATTAAATATTTCGATTCGATGATGTGGATTTTCTGTTTTGACGCTGGCGACGACCGGGATTACCCTAACGCCGAGGCAGGAACGCCGCCAACGCAAACAGCCACGCCAATTTCCTTTCAATTTCCCTTTCAAGGAGCATCATGCCTAACGAACTGCGCAATTTTCTGACTCATTCCTATGACGAACTCGAGGAAATGAATCTGAACGCTAAAGAGCAACGCAAAGCGCGTGTGGCGCCGCACAAAATCCAGGAAGAACGCATCAAGTATCTGAGCGATGAAAAGCGAATCAAGGCGGTTACGGTGCTGTTCAGCGACCTGGAAGGCCGGCTGCATATGCTGGACTACGACAAGAAATTTTTGATCAAGAGCTGGGACAACCTGACGTTTGACGGTTCGTCGATTCGGGGATTCACGGCGCAACGCGAGAGCGATTTGCGATTGGCGATGGATTGGGGCGCTTTTTATTGGGGGCCTGCGGACATTTTTGGGGCAGGCAAGGTGTTGGTGTTTGGCGAAGTGATTGATAAGGACGGCTCGCCGTACAGTGCGGATATTCGTGGGGTACTCAAGGGCTACGCGAACGAGTTAAATAAAACGGACGGCTATACGCTGAATGCCGCGAACGAGATTGAAGGATTTTTATTTAATGGCGCGGATGCTGAGGCGCGGTATCACGAAACTAGCAAATTCGAGTACGTGAATACCGGTGGCTATTATCATTCGCTGCCGGGCGACCCGTTGCGCACGTTTATTGATACGACGGCGGAAGTGCAACGCGCCATGGGATTCCAGAATGAAAAGGATCACCCAGAAGTTGCGCCGTCGCAGTTTGAAATTAATTATGGTTACGGCGAAGTGGTGGCGGCCGCAGATCAGATTCAGCTTTACAAATTGATTTGCCGGCAGGTGGCTACCGGTATGGGGATGACGGCCAGCTTTTTGCCCAAGCCGGTGGTGGGCGTGAATGGAAACGGGATGCACACCAACGTTTCTATCAGCAAGGGGACGAAGAATCTTTTCTGGGATCCGAAGGGCGAGGAAAAGCTTAGCAAGTTTGGATGGGCGTTCGTGGACCGCATTTTGACGCATGGCAACGATATTTGTTTGCTGCTAAATGCCAGCGTGAACGCCTACCGACGTTTGGATCCGCACTTTGAGGCGCCGAACCAGATCAAGGCTTCACCGGTGGATCGCGGATCGATGATTCGAATCCCGATCGGGAATGAGAAGAGCTCTCGCGTGGAGGTTCGGTCGGTCGCGCCGGACGCAAACCCTTATCTGGTGATGTATTCGATTTTCAGAAGCGGCTTGGACGGCGATACGGCAAAGATCAAGAACCTGCGGCAAGCGGAGCGGTATTTGCCGGACAACATTTATACCGCCATCGACCATTTCAAGAAATCGGATTGGGCGACGAAGTTATTGGGCGAGGATGTCAAAGGAAGATATGTGGATTTGAAGGAGGCGGCGGCGGATCGTTGTTCGCGGCAACTGGGGACGTTCGTGAAGGTTCCGGAAGTCCAGTATCACCACGAAGTGTATAACCAGTTTTTGTGGAACATGTTCTAGAAACGATTGTTTGAATAATTTTTAAAGCGTTTTCATGAGGGGCGGCGATTTTTCATGCTGGCCCCTTAGCTTTTTTTAAGGTTCAGGTTTGAGCGCGAATGGCATAGGTTGTGATATGTTTTTTAGTCCTGCACTGACGCAAAATCACGCATGATTACGGAATACATGAAGCGGTAATTCTCGGAGGATTTGGGTTCATGAAGAGTTCGTACAACGGGCAAGCGGTTCCTGCGGGCGGTGAAGCGATTGGATATAGCGGAGGCGAGTTGCAAGTGCCGGACATGCCGGTGATTCCTTTTATCGAAGGCGATGGCACGGGACGGGACATCTGGAAAGCTTCGCGTCGCGTTTTTGATGCGGCGGTGGAGCGCGCTTATGGCGGGAAGCGGCGTGTGGCGTGGTTCGAAGTGTTCGCGGGAGAGAAAGCGTTCAACACTTTTAAAGAGTGGCTGCCGAACGACACGGTGGACGCAATTCGCGATTTTCGCGTGGCCATCAAGGGGCCGCTGACGACGCCGGTGGGCGGGGGAATTCGTTCGTTGAATGTGGCGCTGCGGCAAATTCTGGATCTCTATTCGTGCGAACGGCCGGTGCGTTATTACATGGGAGTTCCCTCCCCTGTTCGGCAGCCGGAAAAAATGGACATTGTCATATTTCGAGAGAACACGGAAGACGTCTACATCGGGATTGAGTGGAAGTCGGGCACCGCGGGTGCCAAGAAGCTGCTGGAATTTTTGAACCACGACATGTTGAAGGGTGGAAAAAAGCAGATTCGCTGGGATTCTGGCGTGGGAATAAAACCGATTTCGCCTACCGGCACGAAGCGGCTGGTACGGCGCGCGATCAAATTTGCACTTTTGAACAAGCGGCCCAGCGTAACGCTGGTACACAAGGGCAATATTCAGAAATTTACGGAAGGCGCGTTTCGTGATTGGGGGTATGACGTGGCGCGCGAGGAATTTCGTGCGCAGACGATCACGGAACGCGAAACCTGGATCATCGACAATCTAGACAAGAATCCTCAACTGAGCGTCGAGGAAAATGCCGCACTGGTGGAACCTGGATTGAAGCAAGCTACCGACGATTTCAAGAAAACTATTTATGTTGAAGTGAAGCACACCATCGACACGATTTACGGTACGCACGGAAAAGGACAGTGGAAGAAAAGATTGCTGATCAACGATCGCATTGCGGATTCGGTGTTTCAGCAGGTGCTGCTGCGCGCGGATGAGTACAGCGTGCTGGCGACGTCGAATCTGAATGGCGATTATCTTTCGGATGCTTGCGCGGCGCAGGTGGGTGGGTTGGGAATGGCCCCGGGTTCGAATATTGGCGATGGATTTGGAGTGTTCGAAGCAACGCACGGGACGGCCCCGAAATACGCGGATAAAGATGTAATCAATCCGAGCTCGGTGATGCTGTCGGGAGCCATGATGTTTGATTTTCTGGGATGGGGCGAGGCCGCGAAGTTGATTGAAGGCGGCATTGCCAAGACGATCCAGCAGAAGCGCGTTACTTATGATTTGGAGCGGTTGATGCCTGGCGCGACCAAGGTAGGCACGGCGGCGTTTGCTTCGGCGATTATTGAGAACATGGGCGCGGCGGCGGCGGTTTCGCCGCGCACGTAACATTGATCGCGAAATCGCACGTTATCTTGCATAGCAATATTGCACGTTAAATTGGGAGACTGAGGGAATGCGTAAGAAAGTTACCGTGGTGGGCAGCGGATTTGTGGGCTCGACGACAGCGCAAAGAATTGTGGATGCCGATCTCGCCGATGTAGTTATCACTGACATTTTGGATGGCGTGCCCGCGGGAAAAGCTTTGGACATGATGGAGTCCGGGCCGATCACGCGAACAGATTCGCACGCGACTGGAATTTCCACTAACACCGGCGACTATAGCGGGACGGCGAACAGTGACATCGTAGTGATCACCGCAGGATTTCCGCGTAAGCCGGGGATGAGCCGCGATGATTTGTTGAAAGCTAACTACGATGTGGTGAAGGCTGTTGTGGAACAGATCGTGAAGCATTCGCCGAACTGCATCATTATCGTGGTCACCAATCCGCTGGACGCGATGGCGCAGGCGGCGTTTAAGGTTAGCGGATTCCCGAAACATCGCGTAATGGGAATGGCTGGCGTGCTGGATTCGGCGCGCATGAGTACGTTTGTGGCCATGGAATGCAAAGTGAGCGTGGAGAATGTGCATTCGTTTGTGCTCGGTGGGCATGGCGATGACATGGTGCCTCTGCCGCGATACTCGACCGTGGCGGGGATTCCGCTGCCGGATTTGTTGCCGAAGGAACGGATCGACGCGATTGTGGAACGTACCCGCAAGGGCGGAGCAGAGATTGTAAATTTGCTGAAGACTGGGTCGGCGTATTACGCGCCTTCGGCGGCGGCGGTGGAAATGGTGGAAGCGATTTTGAAGGACAAGAAAAAAATACTGCCGTGCGCGGTTTATCTGGAGGGCGAGTACGGGATTAAAGGGTTGTTTGTGGGCGTGCCGGTGAAGCTGGGCGCGAAGGGCGTCGAGGAAATTATTCAGATCAAGCTGAGCGCGGAAGAAAATGCGATGCTGCAGAAGTCGTCGGGGTCGGTGAAGGAGTTGGTGACGGTGTTGGGATTATAGGAAGCGGTCGACTAAGTCTTGAGATGCCTGACTAAAGCCAGTGCTGTGCTTTCGCAAAATTCCGAAACTTCCGGGAGAGTTCTTGATATTGCTCGGGAGGTTTGGGGGTTTGCGGGTGGTGGTTGACCGTGGAAAAACACTCATACACACGCTCCGTAAGACCCGGGCTGATTAACCTTATGGATGACTCTGGAATATCGGTAACAAAATCCTGGTACCAATCGGGACAACTAATGTCGCAGTAGTTGTCTCGCATCCTGTACAAATCGCCGTCGTACCACGCACGAAGAAATGTTTCAAATTGGCTCAATTTTGTCTCGTGTTTTTGCCTTGGCCCTGACGAACGCGCGCCCATCAGATCAGAGAAATAGCACCCAGCGTGGCAGTGGGAATCCGCACAGCCCAAGAATACGGATTATGGGTCAGTCTGGAAGGCTGTTTTACCAGCCCCAGATTTTTTGAGCTCCGATTACTAAGCCCAAAGTAAAGACGGCGATGACTACTTCGCCGATGGCTCCTACTGCGAAGGGGCGGAGGCCTTGTTTGCGCATCTCGCGGAAATTGGTGCGGAGGCCGACGCCTGCAAAAGTCAGTAGGAATGCCCAGCGGGAAAGATTTGCTAGTGCGGTGACTTGATCTTTGGAGAAGAAGTGATAGGTGGCGAGGACGGAGATCAGCAGAAAGCCTAAAACAAATTTGGGAAATTTCTGCCAAAGGAAGGCGGCTTTGTTTTTTACGGTTTTGGCTTGGCCTTGACCGGCCCAGTAGATGGCGTAGGCCAGAACGACGAAGCCGATCATAGCGTTGCGGGTTGTCTTAGCTAGTACAGCGAGCTTGCCAGCGGCGTCGGAGTAGAGCGCGCCTGCGGCGGAAGCTTCGGCGGTATTGTCTACGGCGAGGCCAGCCCAGAGGCCGTAGGCATGATCGCCCAAATGGAGTGCGTGGCCGATGAGCGGGAAAGTGAAGAGTGCCAGGACGCCGAGCGCGAGGATGGCGGCGATGGCGAACGAAGAATCTTCTTCGTCGGCGTCGATTGCACCCTGTGTGGCGATGATGGCGCTCACACCGCAGACCGCGGAGCCCACCGCGAGGAGCGTAGTGAGTTTAGGCTTGAGGTGAAACAAGCGGCCCAGCAAGGTCATGAAAGCGATGGCGCCAGTGATTTCGATGGCCACGAGCGCGAGGGTGACGCCGCCGAGTTTCAGAACATCGCCGACCAGAAAGCGCGCGCCGAGGAGGACGATGCCAACTTTGAGCCAGAATTCATAGGTGGCGACACCGGCGCGGAAAATCGCGGGAACACCTACCGTATTGGAGATCGCCAGACCCAGCAGGATGGCCCACAACACGTATTCAATGTTGGGGAAAATCCAATGGTGGGATTTAGCAAATTTGCCGACGTTTTGCTCCAGCAATTTTCCGGCGTAGCCGATTGCGGCCAGCAGGAGAATGCCTGGAATGACGGGGAGGAATTGCAGGTTGGGCTGCGCCTGCTTTACCTGGACTTGTTTGATCTGCGGAATTGCGAACGTCTCTGACATCAATTCTCTCCTTCATAAGCGGATAGTTTTGCTGGCTGTGGCTGCGGCTGCATGCTTACCGAGGTCACCAGGGAATGTGCCTTACGACGCCGAAGCGGATTAACAATGCGGCTACGAAAGCCGCCAGGACCGCCCAGGTGTCCCACGAAAACTTTGGTGCGGAGGGTTTCTGTATTTTTTTATCGAGCGTAGCGTCAGTCGTGGTCATTTTTTCTTCTCCAATATTTTTTAGGCGAGGGATTTCGCTTGCCGAGGCATCTCTACCTCGTGCGAAGTCCAGAAAGATTTGCAGAGTTCCGTGATTTGATGCGATGCGACCCGGCCGACAATAAAAAGCGCGGGCGCGGGTAGCTTTTCTTCCCCTGCGAGGCTGCCGACAGTGGACCAGCGCACTTGCTGCTGCGCTTGAGTGGCGCGCGAGACGATCAGGCAAGGCAAATCGGCCGGCAGGCCGCTGTTCTGCAAGCGCTCGGCAACTTCGGCGTAATCCGAGCCGGGCATGTAAAGCACCAGTGTGGTATCGGCTGTGAGGGCGCTCCATTTGAGCTCGCCGTGCTCGGTGCTTCGCGAAAAGGTGCTGAAGAGCACTTGAGAGGCTACCCGGCGATCGGTGAGCGATATTCCGGCGGCTGCGGCGGCGCCCAGTGCGGCGCTGATGCCGGGAACGACCTGGTGCGGAATATTCGCCCGGCGAAGCGCTTCCAATTCTTCGCCGGCGCGACCGAACATGGATGGATCGCCGCCTTTGAGGCGGACAACCGTCGTTCTGCTTTCGGCATAGGAGATCAGCAGCGAATTGATTTCGTCCTGAGTGAGCAATTTGCGGCCGGCGCGTTTGCCGACGTCGATAATTTCAGCGCGCGGAGAGATCATGGCTAAAATTTCTGTGCTGACGAGGGAGTCGTGGAGGACGATGTCGGCGGCAGCCAGCAGGCTCGTGGCTTTTAGGGTAAGCAATTCCGGGTCGCCGGGACCGGCGCCGACTAAATAAACCGTGCCGGGCGCACGATGCCCGGATTTAGTCGAAGCGGATTCCCGCGCTTGCGAACGAACAAAACGAGAAAACATCTCTGGGCTCGCAAGGCGGTGAAGAATGGCTTTATTTTCTTCCAAGTTTTCCCTGGGATCGGAGCTGGCGCGAAGTTTGTCGCGAGCATCACCCAAGGAATCCAGCCACGCGGCATAATCGGCGGGATATTGCTGCTCAAGTTCTTTGCGTAGACGCTGTGCAAGCGCGGGGCTTTTTCCGTTCGTGGAGATGGCAATTTGCAAATCGCCGCGCTGCACGATGGAGCCATAGTAGAAATGGCAGTTGGCGATGTCATCAACGGCGTTACAGAGAACGCCGCGGTCTTCGGCGGCGTGAAACACGGCGGCGTTTACAGCTGGAAAGGAAGTCGCGGCAATGACTACGGAAGCGTCTTGTAAATCAACGGGCGCAAATTGCTTTTCAAGCCACTCAATGTCGCCAGCATTTACCCAAGCTGAAACCTGGGAATTAATCCGCGGAGCTATTACATGAACGCGGGCTTGGGCTTGAAGGAGGCCGGGGATTTTGCCGGCAGCGATGGTGCCGCCTCCGACGACCACAACGAGTCGACCTTTCAGCTTCACGAAAATGGGAAAGAGGCTCATTTTTCGCCGCTACCCTTCCACGCCGTGGGGCACGGGGCCGAGCGAAACGTCGCGATCGACGGCACAAATGAACGTGCCGGCCAACAACGCGCGGAGTTCTTCGTTGGAATGACGACTGAAGAACTGGCGCAGATTTTCGCTTCCTTCGCGCCGCGTGTTGAAACCCTCGAGCAATCTTCCGATCGCGTCGGGCACAGTGTCCGCCGTGCAGCGGTAGCCAACAGGGCGCGCGATGGCTGCGAACTGGCCGACGCTGCCGCCGACGCAGAAATAATAGGCATCGACCATTTTTCCGTTCTGCTTGATTTTCTTGCCTTCGATGCCGATGTCGGCGATCCAATGTTGGCCGCAACTGTTGGGGCAGCCGGTGATGTGCAACTTGAGTTGCTCTTCTAAGGCGGGCACGCGGTCTTCAAGTTCTTCGGTGAGCCAGCGCGCGAAGCTTTTGGTTTCGGTAAGCGCCAGTTTGCAGAATTCGGAGCCGGTGCAAGAAATGGTGCCGCGAGCAAAAGCAGAAGCTTGTACCGGTAAGCCGGCTGCAGTCAGGGTGTCGGCTACGAGCGAGGCGCTCTCTTTGCGCACGTTTACGATCAGCAGGTTTTGCATCACGGTATTGCGAACATGGCCGTCGGCGTAGCGGTCCGCAAGGTCAGCGGCGAGATTTAGTTGTTGAGGAGTGATGCGCCCGCGCAACACCGATGCGCCCACGTATACGAGGCTGGGCTGCTTCTGAGTATGCACGCCCACGTGGTCGCGATGGATGTCGGCGGGAATGTCTTCCCTTTCGCCCGGATCGAGAGAACAACCGATGCGCTGCTGCAATTCAGCCAGGAAAGTGTCAGCGGTCCAGCCGTGTTCCAGGAAGAGAAATTTGAGGCGGGCTTTTTCCCTGCTCTGCCGCAAAACTTCGCTGGCGCGAAATATTTCGGCAACCCCGCGAACTACCGGGATAACTTGTTCAGGCTTGATGAAGGCATCGAGCGCGACCGCCAAGTGAGGATTGGTGGAAAGGCCGCCGCCGACGCGCAGCGTAAAGCCTACCTCGGACTTTCCCGCGCGACGTCGAGTGGTGGCGGTGAGGCCGATGTCGTTGATTTCGGGATATGAGCACCAGTGGCGGCAGCCGGTAATGGAAATTTTAAATTTGCGCGGGAGATTGTAAAACTCGGAATTGCCGCCGAGTTCGCGGTCGATTTGCAGAGCGAGAGGGGACGCGTCAATGATTTCTTCACCGTCGAGGCCCGCGAGCGGGCAGCCGGTGATGTTGCGGGCGACGTCGCCGCAGGCGCCGGTAGTGGTGAGGCCAACGTTCCAGAGGCTTTGCAGAACTTCAGGCAGCGATTCGATGGCGACCCAGTGCAATTGAATGTTTTGGCGCACAGTTATGTCCGCGACGCCGCGGCCGTATTTTTCCGCGAGGTTGGCGATGGTGCGTACCTGGTCGCTGCGCATTAGCCCGTTGGGAATGCGGATGCGCACCATGAAAAACGGCATGGCCTTGCCTTCGCCATTTTTGCCGCCAATTACGCCGACGCCGTCGCCCTGGGTGTAAACGCCCCAGGAACGGAAATAGGTGCCGAGCCATTCGGGCGGAATGGAATCGAACCCGGCGCGGGCAAACTGCTGGATCTCATCGAAATGGTCCCAGGCATTCTTGGAGCGTTTGAGGCGCTCGACGCGCTGCGCTTTTGTTTCAACCTGCTTCGCCTCAGTCAGGTTGCCTTCAGTCGGTTTAGCCTCGGGAGATTGGTCTGGAGTTACTTGAGACATGAACGATTCACCTGTAAACAGTCGCTGGAAATACGCGCCTAAAAAGAAAAAGCCCACGTTCACCAGTGCTCTGGCAACGTGGGCTTCGGAACTTTTTAGTATTGATGCGCTAAGTTCGGAAACTTGTTGGGCCAGAGCTGTGGTCGGTGCAACACGCAGCGTTGCATGTGCACGCACAACAGACCATCTGGCAACAAGTACTCATCGAGAACAGGTTACGACGGTTATCGAAGAAGTGTCAAATCACAGTATTGTCAAAGATTTGTTTCGAAGTATTCAAATTGCTGATACATGGGCGAGGCTCGTCAGATCTGGTGTACGACGACAAAACGTGAAATGAGGCTACGGTTTGGGCGCGGGCACGGTCTTCTTCGCGGGCAAAGTCCTATGCGTTGCTGGACTCGGAGCTGGAGTTAACGTGGTGGTCTTGATGTAATCGAGGTTGGGGAAGTTCTTGTCCAGATAGGGTTTGCCCTGCTCTTGAATTTTGTCCTGGTCAGGACCGCTCCCAGTGGGCGGGCCTTCGCCGTAATCGGTGAACAAGGTGTCCACAACGTTCATTCCGTCGGTGACCTGGCCGAACGGGGCAAAACCCATGCCATCCAGGCGGGGGTTGTCGGCCAGATTGAGGAACAGCTGAGTCGTGCGGGTGTTGGGGCCAGCAGTCGCGAAGGTGAGGAAATACTTTTTATTGCTTTGGGTCACCGGGTCGTCCTTGATGGTCGCTTTCTGCCACAGCGGGTTTAAAGCTGGATAAGCGCTGATCCCAAATTGCGCGATGAAACCCTTGAGCACGCGAAAAAAACTCTGGTTGTCGAAAAAATGATGCTCGGCGAGATTGTAAAAGCGGTCCGCGCCCAGCGGGGCCCACGCACGGGTGACGGAAACGGTAAAATCGCCTTTGCTGGTCTCAAATTTAACCTGGTAGGTTTCCGGAGCTTTGTCTTTCAACAACGCAGGGTGAAGTAAAGCGCGATCGTAGGATTTTGCGGCGGTGGAAGTGGTGGTTTTTGCGGCGGTAGATTTTTGTGCCGTGGAAGATTTCGGCTTAGCGGGAGCGGTGTTTCCGGTTTGCGCTGAGGCCGGGATGGCTGCAGAAACGATACCTGCGGCTATTAAAATTGCAAATTTATTCATTTCGCTTCCCTCTTTTTCGCGCGTGGCGAAATGGGCTGGTTTTTACTGGTCGCATTCAGCTCGCGGCTGACGCGCTCCACTTCACTCATAACGCGCAAAGTATTTTCACCCAAAATTTTCCTTACGTCACTCTCGGAATAGCCTTTTTTCAACAAAGCGTCGGTGATAAGCGGCAACTTGCTGGCATCTTCCATGCCGTAGGGCATGTTGGCGCCATCGAAGTCGGAGCCCAGGCCAACATGATCGGCGCCGGCAACTTTTACCGCGTGATCGATGTGCTCAATGATTTCTTCGTAGCCAACACGCGGCAGTTTTCCCTGTTCGACGGCTTCACGGGTGAGCTGGTCGCCTTCGAGGAGCTGGCAAGCTTCGTTGTCGCCGCAGCGTTTGGTTACTTCCTTCCCGATCTCTTCGTTTATTTTGGGATCGGCTTTTTCCGCGTCGCGAAATTTCTGGCTTAGAAAGCCGACGTGATAATTAATCTGCACTACGCCGCGCTTGGCAGCCAGAGCCTTCATCATTTCGTCGGTCATGTTGCGGGGGGCGTCGCAAATCGCGCGGCACGAAGAATGCGAAGCAATCACGGGGGCTTTGCTGACGGCCAATACATCGGCGAAGGTTTTGTCGCTCACGTGAGAAATGTCCACAATCACGCCAAGGCGATTCATTTCGCGCACCACGTCTTTGCCGAAATCGGTCAGGCCGTTGTGAACAGCTTTGTCGGTGGAAGAATCGGCCCATTCATCGTTTCCGCTGTGGGTGAGGGTCATGTAACGAACGCCCAGGCCCGCAAACTTACGCAGCACTTCGAGGTCGCTGTTGATCATGTGGCCGCCTTCTACGCCCATGAGCGCGGCGATCTGGCCTTTCTTTTTTGCTTCGCGAATTTGTGCGGCGGTGGTGGCCAGCACCAGGTCATTCGGATGCTTGCGCACTTGTTCGCCCACGGCATCGATCTGCTGAAGAGCGCACCGCACCGCTTCGGGGCCGGTAATTTTGCTGGGAATCCAAATGGAAAAGAAAACCGCGGTCAAGCCGCCTTCCTTCATGCGGGGAATATCAATGCTGCCGGTATTGGTGCGATCGCCGAGATCGAATTTGCCATCGAGGAAACGCTGGGTGGTGTCGTCGTGGGTGTCCACAACGATGGAAGAAAAATGCAGTTTGCGGGCTTTGTCTGAAACGGAGACTGCGGAAAGGGCTAAGGCTGCAACGAGCAATAGAGAGATGGATGCAAAAGCTAACAGCAGGGCGCGGGTCATTGATTCTCCAAAGTTATGAGCGAATGCAGATTGTAAACGAAATTGAACGCCGCGGATGGAAAAGTGCGGACGATGTGGCGATAAATGATTAAAGGCAATCAGAAATTAGCCGGCGAGCCAGCCGAATAGCGATTGTTTCCACGCTTCACGATTTATTTCCGCCAGCGATTCCGTCAGCGGGATGCCTTTCGGGCAAGCGACGACGCAATTCTGCGCGTTGGCGCAATCTTCGATGCCGCCATTGCCCATGGCCGCTGCGATGCGTTCTTTGGCATGCATTTTTCCGGTGGGATGCATGTTGAAGAGGCGCACCTGGCTGAAGATGGCTGCACCCATGAAGGGATTGTGCTCGTTGACTTGCGGGCAGACTTCCAGACAATTGCCGCAAGTGATGCAACGGGAAAGCGGGTAGCCCTTTTCCTGAATTTCGGGCGCGATGCGCGGGCCTTCGCCGAGGTCGTAGGTGCCGTCGATGGGAATCCAGGCTTTGACGCGCTTCAAACTTTCAAACATGAATTGGCGGTCGACGGACAGATCGCGCACTACCGGAAATTTCGTCAGTGGCTCGATGCGAATGGGCTGATCGAGCTGGTCGACCAGCGCGGAACATGCCATGCGCGCTTTGCCGTTAATGAGCATGGCGCAGGAGCCGCAGACTTCTTCGAGGCAATTCGAATCGTAGGAGACTGGCGCGGTGGGGCGGCCATCGCTGGTGACGGGGTTTTCGCTGATGTCGCGGAGACAAATGATGACATTCATGTAGGGACGCCATAGCAGGCGAAATTCCTCCCAATGCGAAGCGGCCTTGGGGGCAGATTGCCGTTTTACTTTGACGAGGACTTCTTTTTTGGCGTTTTTATCGTTTTTATTGGGCATGGCAACCTTTATTGCACCAAGAAACTTTCTTCAACCGTTATTTAGCGGCGTCGTAACGCCTGGGACGCGGCGGAATCTGTGAAATGTCGACCGGCTCGTAGGTCAACACGATTTCGCCGTCGCTAAACTTGGCGCGAGTGGTTTTGAGCCAGTTGGCGTCATCGCGTTCCGGGAAATCCGGCTTGTAGTGTGCTCCGCGCGATTCGTTGCGCTGCAGGGCGCCAAGGGTGACCACGCGAGCGAGAATCAGCATGTTTTCGAGTTCACGCGCGAAATTGAGGGTCTGATTGGACCATTTTGTGCGGTCACTGAGATTGATTTTGTGATAACGCGCCTGTAGATCACGAATTTTGGAGTCCGCCAATTCCAGATTTTTGTTGATGCGCGTCACGGTGACATGCTCGGTCATGATGTCGCCGAGTTCTCGCCATATGGTGATGGGGTTTTCGGCGCCTTGGTTGGAAATGAGCGCCTGATTTTTTTCTTCCTGGCGTTTTTTCTCTAGTTCAAAAACCGTGGAGGATACCGCCTCAGTTCCGGTCTGCAAGTTTGCTGCGTATTTAACCGCTGCTGGTCCAGCGAGGCCGCCACCAAAAATACAAGAGACCAGCGAATTGGCGCCGAGACGATTGGCGCCGTGATAATGATATTCGCATTCGCCGGCCGCGTAAATTCCAGGCACATTGGTGGCCTGATCTTGCCCGTTTACCCAGATGCCGCCCATGGTGTAGTGCATGGCGGGGAAAACCTGCATGGGTTCCATGCGAGGGTCGACGCCCAAGAACTTTTCGTAAATTTCGAGAATGCCTTCGAGCTTACGATCCAGCGTTTCGCGCGGAATGTGTGTGACATCCAGATATACGGCAGCTTTGCCGTGCAGGCCGAGGCGCTCCTGATACACAATGCGATGAATGGCGCGCGTGGCGATATCACGAGGAACAAGATTTCCGTATTTCGGGTACCACTCTTCCAGAAAATACAAACGCTCACCTTCGGGAATGGTTCGCGGCGCGCGCTGGTCGTTCGGGTTTTTTGGAACCCAAACCCGGCCGCCCTCTCCTCGCGCCGATTCACTCATCAGCCGAAGCTTGTCTTCACCGGGAATGGCGGTGGGATGAACTTGAATAAATTCACCGTTCGCATAATCAACGCCTTGCTGAAAAAGGGCGGATTGCGCGGAGCCGGTGCACGCTACGGAATTTGTGGAACGTCCAAAAATCGCGCCGATTCCACCGGTAGCACAAATGACGGCGTCGGCGGCGTGCGTAGTCACTTCCATGGAACGCAAATCCATGGAGCAGATACCGCGGCAGACGCCGCTCTCATCAATCACAGCGGAAAGAAACGTCGCGCCTTCGAATTTTTTAACCTTGCCCTCGGATTCGTGGCGGCGGACTTGTTCATCGAGAGCATAAAGCAGTTGTTGCCCGGTGGTGGCGCCGGCGAAAGCGGTACGATGATATAAAGTGCCACCGAAACGACGATAGTCGAGCAGTCCTTCAGGAGTCCGATTAAACATCACACCCATGCGGTCGAGAAGATCGATGATTCCGGGCGCAGCTTCGCACATGCGCTTCACGAGCGGCTGATTGGCAAGAAAATCACCGCCGTAAATGGTGTCGTCGAAGTGCTTGGCAGTGCTGTCGCCTTCACCCTTTTGATTTTTTGCGGCGTTGATGCCGCCCTGCGCGCAAACGGAATGAGAGCGCTTTACCGGCACGATGGAAAACAAATCGACCGGCACGCCCGCTTCCGCGACGCGAATGGTAGCCATTAATCCGGCGAGGCCGCCGCCAACCACGATAATTTTGGGCTGTTTCATTTGGCTAAGGCTGATTCATTTCGGTAAGTACGAAGCGAACGGATGCCAGTCCAGGCGAAAACTGAGAATTATCAAAACTCCGACGACGCCGAAAACGACGCCGATCAAAACGCCCAACTGTCCGGCAGCGCGTTGTGCGCGAGCAGTGGCGGCGAGTCCCCACTTGCAAAGAAAATTCCAGATACCCACGCCAAGGTGAAACGAAGAAGCCAGCACGCCGATCACGAAAAATGCGAGATACCAGGGATTCAGCAAATCATTCGCGACCGTAGCGTAAGTGGAACGGCCATGGGTCATCCAGCGCTCAGTGTAAAGATGCCAGCCGATATAAACGAAAGCGATGAGTCCGGTCCAGCGTTGCGAGGTGTAGAGCCAGTTGCGTACCCAGGGATATTGCGAAACGTTGGACTGCCCGCGGAGCCAGATATACACGCCGTAGCCGCCATGATAGAGAATGGGGAGAAAAATAAATAACCATTCCACGAAGAGTCGATATGGAATGGTCTGCAGGTCTTCGGAAGTTTGATTATATTTTTGCGCGCTGACGAGGGCCGCGCTATTAGACCAGAAATGCTCGGCAAGGAATGCGCCAACAGGAATAATACCGGTTAAAGAATGAAGTTTGCGAAGAAGGTAACTTGAACTTGCCTGAGTGGCGGTCGCGGACATGCCCTCTCCGCCGCGAAAATCCCTTGCAAAACAAACAGCGCCAGGACGGTGAAAAATCGCGGCAAATTCAGTATAGGGAGTTGAGGAAAGCGATGCAAGTTTAGTGCCGAAAAGCAATACCGTATGTAATGCGAAAGTGTAAGGGATTTAGTTTCGTTCTGCACCATAACTGGCTAGTACAATTAAGCTAGCGCCAATTAACTTGACGAAGGAACGAGCTCTGTTGTATTCCAGCACGCGGTTTTAGCCCACTACTACATGAACCCAAGTTTCAGTTTGGTTACCGAGTTGGAACGCCTGGCGAGTGCCTTAGGCGCAGACGAAGAAGCAGGTAAAAAACTTTCTCTTCAATCCGTGGCTGATCGCATCGCGAAATCGTTGAGCGTGAAACCCGATGAAGTGGCGATCATGGGATTGTCAACACGGTGGAAACATCTCTATTTTTTGGCGCCGGAGGCGCTGCATCAAGTCGGATACATACCTTTATCGAGCAATTCGGCGTTGGCGGCTCGCACCGCCAGAGAAAGCCGGCCGGAAATCAACAATAAGTTCGCGGCGGTACGGCACGCCAGCGTTTTCGAAGGCATAAAAACCGGAAACGGAAGCGCGGAAGCGATTCAGAAAATTATCAGCGCGCCAATTTTGTCGGATGGAAGAGTTGTGGGGATTATCCAGATCAGCCGCAAGGGCGCGAGTCTCGCGACGGCCGGTCCGGATTTCACGCCGACTGATTTAGGGCAGATTTTGGCGCTTTGCAAACCATTGGGGAAACTTCTGCGGCACGTCGCGGGCACGAAAGAGTAGCGCGCGGTTAAATTATGTTTTTATTGGCTCCAAATGCGTTGCAAGGACTGGAATTGCGTTGACAGTGCAATACCTTCTTGTTACTTTTCCACAGCGGAAAATTTTTTCTGTTAACTAACACACGGAGGCACGGCCACCCGGTCCATGGCGTTTGTCGCTAAAAAGATTTTCCTCACCAAAGGCGTCGGTAAACATCGCGAAAGGCTTTCCAGTTTTGAGCTGGCCTTGCGAAACGCAGGAATTGCGGCGTGCAACATCGTACGGGTCTCCTCTATCTTCCCTCCCAACTGCAAATTAATCTCGCGCAGCGAAGGATTGAAGCACATCAGGCCGGGGCAAGTGGCTTTTACGGTCATCAGCGAGAATTCTACCAAGGAAGCGCATCGCTTGATTGCCGCGAGCATCGGTTTGGCGTTGCCGAGCGATAAATCGATGTACGGATATTTGTCCGAGCATCATTCTTTTGGGGAAACGGAAGAAGTGGCCGGCGAATATGCGGAAGAGTTGGCGGCGGAAATGCTGGCGACCACGCTGAACGTGGAATTCGATCCGGATTTGTCTTTCGACGAGAAAAAAGAAGTTTATCGGATTTCAAATAAAATCGTGCGCACGATGAACGTCACGCAATCGGCGGTGGGCGACAAACGCGGGTTATGGACTACCGTGCTGGGCGCGGCTATTTTGATTGGCGAAGACGACTAGACGATAGCGATTCTGAAACAGTCGTGGCGAGTTTTTTCGAGAGCACTTCCCTTTTACCAAATAGTTTTCGTTCTGGCACAATTTCCGGTTATTTCCGTTTGAAATAGCCGACTCTATCGAGCACCGCACCCACAATCAGCGGCAGCGCTACGGTAGCGTCATCAAAAACTTCCGCCAACATGCCACCTTCCTCGCGCGGAACAAATTTTCCCCAGGACACCGCTTCCGTGTAGGTGCTGCCGCTGAGCCCGCCCCAGTGAACAGGCTCGGGACAAATGCGAACGCCGTAATTGTAGCGTTTCAGCGGAATTTCTTTGTAGCCGCGACGCGCGAGAAGTTCCGCGTATACTCCGAATTGCTGCGCCCAGTTGCGGGGCACTCCGCCACCCACGGTAAAAATGCCCATGCGTTTGGTAGCAAGCATGGTGTTGGCAAATTTCTCAAAATCTTCGAAGGGATCGAAGCGCAGCAACGGCCGCTTGTCTCGTAGCCGAAGAATCTTGTGAAGCGCGAAATCGATGCCCAGTTCAGAATCCGAAAAGGCCGGGACGAAGACAGGGACATTTTTCTCATAAGCGGACTTAAGAATTCCCCGCCCGGGCATGGTTTTATGCAAGTATGCGCCGATGCGTTGATGCACTTTCCAGCTGCAAACGGTTTCTTCCGCATCCCAATTGTTCAGCACCCGCTCCATCACTTTTTCGACGTGATCAAGATTCGACTCGGGCTCGAGGGAATCGTAAACACGGTTGTAGCCGGCTTGAAAAAGTTCGTTGTCGTCCATTTTCTTGTCGTCGTAACGGAAATGAGAGCGCCCGGTAGCTTCGACAAGGCCATGGGCCATCAATGCGCCGGTGGAAATGACCGCCTTCACGATTCCGGATTCGATGAGGTCGCAAAAAATTAATCCCATTTTGCCGACGGTGAGAGCGCCGGAAAGGGTCATGGCCACAAAGCAGTCTTTATCGCGTGCCATCGCTTCCAAAACGTCAGCGGCGTCGCCGATCTGGCGGCCGGTGAACGCGGTGTCGCCCATGGCGCGCACTAATTCATCGATGGTACGGCATTTCGAAAGATCCAACGGGAAAATCGGCCGCAACTTATCGCTGACGGGATCGTGAAGCACGCGGCCGGTTACTGATTTCTTGGACTGCTTCGCCATTGCATCTCCTGGATATCAAATGCTACGACAATCGTCGCGAAGCGCGCATACATTTCGCGCGACATCATTGGTGTTGAACTGTGCACAGATTGATAGTACAAACGCGCCAAGAAAGGAAGGACAAAACAGCACGCCGGCGAGTTTGAACGAACATGTTAAAATTGTTTCATGGCAGATAAATTTACCATCGGATTGGTGCAAATGAAATGCACGACGGATGCGGAGGAAAATCTCACGCATGCGATCGAGAAAATCCGCGAGGCGGCGGCACGCGGAGCGCAGATCATTTCGCTGCATGAATTATTTCGCTGCGAGTATTTTTGCCGCACCGAAGACGCAGAGTTATTCAATCTGGCGGAAGCGGTGCCCGGCGCGACCACCGAGAAATTGGGGAAGATCGCAAAAGAATGCAACGTGGCGCTGGTGATTTCGCTTTTCGAACGGCGGGCGGCGGGAATTTATCACAATACGTGCGCGGTGCTGGATGCGGATGGGACGTTTCTTGGTAAATACCGTAAAATGCACATTCCGGATGACCCTTTATATTATGAAAAATTTTATTTCACTCCTGGCGATCTCGGCTTTCCCAATTTCGATACTAAATATGCGCGTATCGGGGTGCAGATTTGCTGGGATCAGTGGTATCCGGAAGGTTCACGGCTGACCGCTTTGAGCGGCGCGCAAGTTATTTTCTATCCCACCAGCATTGGTTGGCATCCGCACGAAAAAGAACAATTCGGACCCGCGCAGCTGGACGCGTGGAAAACTATTCAGCGTAGCCACGCGATTGCCAACGGAGTTTACGCTGCGGTGGTGAACCGCGTCGGATTTGAAGGCGGGCTGGTGAAGGGCGACGGGGGACTGGAGTTCTGGGGGAATTCTTTTGTGGCCGATCCTTTTGGCAAAATAATTTCACAAGCGTCCGATAATCGCGAAGAAATACTCGTTATGGAATGCGATCCGGCGATGAGCGAAGATACTCGGCGGAATTGGCCGTTTCTACGCGACCGGCGCATCGATGCGTACCGGCCGATCCTCAATCGTTGGCTCGCGGAATAATGCCGCGGCCGCGCGTTAGCTCCAAGAATTCTACAACCCCTGTCGACCTAGCGTACCGCATGCCCGCGGAGTGGGAACCGCACGAAGCCACGTGGCTTAGCTGGCCGCATGAAGTGACGGATTGGCCGGGAAAATTCGCGACGATTCCGTGGGCTTTTGCGGAGATTGTGCGGCTGCTGTCCGAAGTGGAGCGTGTTTTTCTGCTGGTTGAAAATAGCGCGGCTGAAGTGCGGGTGCGCGCCATTCTGAAAAAGGCCGGAGCAAATCTTAGCGCTATAGATTTCTTTCGAGTACCCACCGATCGCGGGTGGATGCGCGATTCCGGACCGATCTGCGTTCGAAATGATGATGGCGACGTGGTCTACAATCATTTTTCGTTTAACGGGTGGGCGAAGTATCCAAATCACAAGAAAGATGCGCTGGTGGTTGAAAAAGCGAATCGCCAGCTGCAACATCGTTTGTCGCAACCGATTCATAAGGGCCGGCGCGTGGTGTTGGAAGGCGGAAGCATCGATGTGAACGGGCGCGGAACGCTGCTGACCACCGAAGAATGTCTGCTCAGCAGGACGCAGGAGCGCAATCCGGGATTTACGTGCGAGGATTACGCGGAAATATTTCGCAAATATCTGGGCGTTAAAAAGGTGCTGTGGTTGAATCGTGGAATTGCCGGCGATGATACGCACGGGCATGCGGATGACCTGGCGCGTTTTGTAAACCCGACGACAGTAGTAACCGTGGTAGAAGACGACAAAGGCGACGAGAACTATGCGCCCTTGCAAGAAAATCTCGCGCGGCTGAAACAAATGACGAACCAGGATGGGACTGCGCTGCGCGTTGAAACGTTCCCGATGCCGAAAGCGGTTTATTTCGATGGGCAGCGGCTTCCGGCGAGCTACGCAAATTTTTATATCGCGAACGGACTCGTGCTGGTTCCGACGTTTAACGACGAAAACGATCGTGTAGCGCTGAATAAGCTGGCGGAGCTTTTCCCTGACAGAAAAGTTGTTGGGATTGCTTGCCGCGATCTCGTGCTGGGGCTGGGAACGATACATTGCATGACGCAACAGCAGCCTACTGGAAAGTAGCGACCGTTGCGTTTTGCCGAAAAGTTATAGGGCAGCGGCTGACTTTGATAGACTAGCCGCCATTATTGCGGCGACTGAGATAGGCTTTGCGGAGGAACCATGATGGCGACAATGTTGGCTACATTTTTTGAACAGCGCGTAGTGGTAGTGGAATACCAGCGCAGCATACTGGGCTGGATCATCATTGGGTTGATCGCCGGGTGGCTCGCGGGAAAGATTTCGCGCGGCGAAGGATATGGCTGTATTACTGACATTGTATTGGGATTGGTGGGTTCACTTCTCGGTGGATGGATATTCGTGAAACTGGGAATTCTGGGCGGCGGATTTATTTATTCGCTGGCGGCGGCAACGTTGGGCGCCTTCATTCTCGTTTCGATTGTACATCTGATTGCCGGCAGCCGTAATTAAGCGCTGAGTTCGCACGTGCTCATAAAGCGCGGGGTACTACCGAAAGTACCTAACAGGCGTTGTACATCTGCTTCTTTCGCGTCCATCTAATGTTTATGCCTCGCGACCGTCCGTTGGTCGCGACTGCACTATGATACGATTCAACAACGCGTTTTGGAGATGACTTGAGTAACGTTTCATTGAATAAAAGTTCGCAATCCCTCACGGTAATTCCCCTCGGCGGTTTAGGCGAATTCGGAATGAACATGATGGCCCTGCGGTTTGGCGAGGACATTATCGTCATCGACGCGGG